>Ga0207646_10005968_pt1 | contig 12702 bp, 10 predicted proteins | sample KBSK5502metaG_FD_184343 | JGI IMG/M metagenome (GOLD analysis project Ga0207646, IMG submission 184343) | Corn, switchgrass and miscanthus rhizosphere microbial communities from Kellogg Biological Station, Michigan, USA - KBS K5-50-2 metaG... | ecosystem: Host-associated > Plants > Roots >...
GCTTAATTTACCATTCGTTGGATCTGATACTATAGAGAATTTCAATGAATCTCCATCTGTGTCGTTACCCCTCAGAGTTATGGATACTGGTTTACCTTCATCTGTTGTGACACTTTGGTCAGCTACTGTGGGCGGAGTGATATCTGTTGTAGAGTTATTATTAGGAGGAGGAGACCCGCTTCCTCCTGAACTGCCGCTGTCCGTGGAGTTACTACTACCTGAGGATTCCCCAGAACTTGTAGTGTTTGCTGAAGCACCGGTTATACTGACTGTACCAGTATTGCTATCAAATTTACCATCATTAGCTTTGAACGTAAAGCTATCAGTTCCATTGAAGCTTTTGGTTGGAGTATATGTTAATTTAGCTGAAGTTGTGTTGATACTCTTTATTGAGCTTAATTTACCATTCGTTGGATCTGATACTATAGAGAATTTCAATGAATCTCCATCTGTGTCGTTACCCCTCAGAGTTATGGATACTGCTTTATGCTCATTCGCTGTGACACTTTGGTCAAATACCGTCGGAGCATGGTTCGCAGTGGAAGCTGGCGTATGCGTTATCTTCCAGACTACTCCAGTTCCTGGATAGACGGAAGGTATAGACGTAGTCACAGGTGAGGGGGAGCCGATAAAAGGAGACTGCGTCTTTGTTGGTTCCAACTTTCCTACACTTGTGACATATAGTGCACTGCCATTCTGATTGAATTTTAGAGTCACTGGACTGAAGCTCGTATCAGGTGTTTTCAGCGATATAAAGTCAGTAAAGTTTCCCCGCCGTGGATCAAGCATTATGACCTTCCCTGCAATCACCGTTTCCTTTACGGTCGGACCAGCGATTCCCAATTCCCCTATGAACGCCTTCCCTTCAAATCCGAAACTACTATTGGTGGAAAAAGCAACTTGCGTCGCTACATTCCCACTGTGAGAACCGCCAATATTAGCCAATGGCTTACCAAGGCCTACAGAATTTGAAACATCTGCCGAATATACGTTATAACCGCCTCCACTTTTTCCATTACCGGTAGTTGATACTAGTAGAAGTTTACCGTTTACTTTGTCAAATGCCAATCCGTATGGATTTCCAAGACCCCCAACGACAACTTTAGGATCTGTACCATCCGGATTTGCACTTATAATGCACCCACTACACTTTACGTTGGCGCCAACTACTCCAGCTTTAGTTGCGTTATTTGTACCGAAGTAAATCCTACCGTCAGGTGCGAATACAAACTGATTACCCCAGCCAGGTAATCCGTTGACGATATCCTTTATAGGAGCACCAGTGACGGGATCTACAGTTGAAATAACACCTTTATGCAATACATACAGTTTTCCATCTTGAAATTCAATATCTGAAACTGGTCCACTTAGCGTTCTATCAACGAACACTAATATGCTTCCACTCTGGCGTTCTACCTTCATTATAGTTATTGGTGACGCAAGCCGCTGTTCACCAGGGGGGGCATATCCTGCTTCTGCAATGTACATGCTTCCGTTATTATCAAATGTGACAGAGCTAGGAAACGTAAGGTTCCAAAAGACTGGTTCTATCTTGTAGCCAATAGGCAAGATGAAGTTGTCGATGCTAGGTACACTACCAGAATTGATTGTAACATTTGGTTCTGATGATAATGGCGACGTTGTCTGAATTGCTGCAAATACTTTATACGATATTGAGAAAGCAGAAACCGTGATCGTACTGGATATCAAAAAAAGTAGTAAAGTTGCACCTATAATTCTTAAATGCCAAGTTCCTTTTTTTCTCTCTTGTTGGTATTTAGTTAACATATTATCCTTTTGGTGATAATAATCTATATAACATACTCAATATGGCAACTTCTGCTTTGATTATCATATTTATCCTGATAAATAATAATCCCTTAATTTTGGTTATAAACTTTTATTACTTTTAGGCTGCACAATTGTATTATAATAATACTTTGCTGCTCTGATTAATTTTATCATACTATCATGCCTAACATAAATTCGAAGAATCTGTTAGTAGATCCTCAAGTTGAAAGGTTCGTTTTCCTTCACATTAGGATTTGGTTCGTATCTATAATTACTATACGAAGAATTAGGCCTGCGTATGTCTCAGTTATGGTGCTTCCTACAATCATAAATACTGAGTTAAAATCACCTGATATTCGTTATCATCTCACGGAACGCGATATCAACGGTGCTTGCACAGGCTTTCCATAGTCTTACTGGATATGCTAAGCCAATGTTAGTAGATGAAAATCAAGCTTTCTTTTGCTCTTTTTCATCATGCAAATCAATCTTTGACCACTGTTGGATTATGAAAATAAGATCTGGATATCTGAAGTCGTTGGGAGACAACGAGCAGCAGCACCATCTCTGTCTGGCCACAAAGAACCAGCTGAGAGAACTTTCAATTCGTCCTCGTCTGGCGAAGGGTACTATCTAATGTCGCACCATACTGATAGCAACACCAAAGAGCAAATCGAGCAACTTCTGGAAGAAGACTTTATAATTCAGTTAATGAAATCACGTGTTCTTCCTGGTGGTCTTGAGATGCTCTGGAAATTACAAATACAGCGTTTTACCCTTCAGCAGCTTGGTATCTTGCTTCTGGTATTGGATTACCGTCGACTGTGTTAGTTTGACCAGATATCACAGATACTGTGTGAGACGCTCAATTAGCTACGTGCAGATCATCGTTAGCTGAGTTGAAAGCAATGTTAGACAAGGTATTTTGTGAGTAATGAAGCAAAATAGTATAAAAATTGCCGTGCCTCATGGAGCGGCCTCATCGTTATGGTGTTTTGATTTTCGTGCGCGTATTTATTTATATTAATACGAGATAGTGCATTAATATTAGTCAATTATTCTGCTGCGTATATATTCCCCTTATTTGTATGCGTACTGAAAACAAAATTCAAAAATATACACATTAAAGAAAATATCCGCGCATACGAATATGAATGGGCGATTTATAAGGTATTTATCATTGAATTCTTAAATTTCATTGTTACTGTTATTTAGGTACGATGAATGAAGAATCTAAATTTGCTATTTCTACATCGATAGCAGCTGGCGCATTGATAGTACTATTCGCAGCAGCCGCAGCAGGAACATCAACAGCAGTATATGCATCTTGTTCCGGCAATCCACACGATGCTGATTCCGGCCCGACTGGAAACCCACACGACCCAGGAGACAACGGAAACCCACACGACCTTACCGACGAGGCAGGCCACTGTCCTGGTACTAAGTAATACAAACAAGCCTCCCTTTCTTCTTTTTTTTGGTAATAACATCTTAATACGTATACCTATCTAATCTCTTTGAAATATAGCACGATTATAACAACTTGGCTTCTACTATTACGGCAGATCTGTCTACCCAAGAAATGAAATATCTATGTGATAATGGTCTTACGTATTGACCGGGGCTAAATTAGGATATACAACCATATCAGACATACTTTTGAGAAAAATAAGAACAATGATTTTAACCTACAACTTCAGCATAGTATGGACATTTACTATCGTGTTTAACATAAATTCGGCCGGCCAGCTTTCAATACCTTGTTCCCTAATAATTCGGTGCGCTATCTTTTAGACTTCCATGTATGAATAGGATATTATAATAACATCTGAAGCCCTACAATCCAGAGGAAACTAACTTCCTGATGTATCAGTTTGCTCTCTAGCTTGGTGGTGCTGTCAGGACTTGAAAGACCTTTGCATTACAACTACGTTTACAGTGTCGCTAGATGTGATGCCTTTCTCATTGCTTACCGTAAGCTCAAATGTCAATGTTATGGTTTTAGCTACCTTCAGTGCAAAGAACGTCGGCGTAGCTGTATTAGCATGGTTTAATACTACGTAAGGCTGTCCTCCAAGTTGTCTCCACAAATAGGATGTTATAGTACCATGGGAAGCCCTACCATTTAAAGTAACAATACTTCCTGCAGTAACCTTTTGATCAGGACCAGCATTAGCAATTGGGTTTTGGATAACGATGTTATGAGCAGAACTACTACCTACAATAGCCTTATGAATAGTAACAGCATGTTTTGTTATGGTGATAGCAGGACTGGTAGCCATATTTGTATGCCTTGCCGCTGTACTATTACTATTACCACTAGCAGCAACACCGTGAGTTGTAATAGCTTTGTGATTAGCGACAAAGGGGTTAGGAATCGCTAATTTTGAAGGATTAGTAGTAAATGCATTTTTCGGAATCTTATAAGTACTGCTAGTATTAAGGATATGTGGTCTCGTCAGACTCATTGTTGTCGTAGTAGTAGTAATGGTATGTTTTGGTATTGTGATAATATGAGTGGTCGAGGTCACTGGGGTGGTAGTCGTATTTGTATTGCTTACCGTATTAGTGCTATTATTGGATTTTATACCGTTAATTGGATTTGTCGGTTTTGATGAGGTTTTTGTTGCTGTTGGACTCGCCTTATTTGCACTCCACGTACTGCTGGTAGATGATGTGACAGTTAGTGTGTGCACTGCGGAATCCTTTGCATTATATAGAGCAGTTCCGGCAAAGTGTGCTTGTATATTATAGCTTCCTGCTGTAATAGGTGCTGTTAATCCTGATTCATTATATCCTCCTGTTGAATTAGTCGTCGTAGGATTGATTGTTATTGGGAAGGTAGCAGTAAATGATATTGTCATGCCGCTCAAAGATGTAGCTGTAGTTGTATCCTTCAATGTACCAGACACCTCGTAAGTCCCACCACCTTTTACCGATGTCGGAGATATAGCTAGAGTTAATGAAGTAGAATGCTTTATTGTACTGTAAGTCTTTATGGTGGAGTCCTTCGCACTATACAAGCTGTCACCAGCAAATTCTGCTTCATAAGTCCATCCTGTAGCTACAGTACTAGGTGCTGTACCAGTAACAGTAGCTTTACCGGTGCTATCAGTTGTACCTGATTGTGGAGAAGGAATAACTCCAGTACCATTAAAGCTGACTGTCTTTCCTGATATTGGTGTTCCACCATTAGAAGCATCTGTAAGAGTTGCAGTGAAAGATGTAGGCCGACTCCAAGGTGTATTAGGAACAGTAGATAAGGCAAGAGATACTGTGTGTTTGACTGTATTGTAGCTTCTTATATTGGAGTCAGCTGCCCCGGTAGAGCTGTCACCAGCAAAGTGTGCCTGAACCGTCCATCCAGTACCGACGGTGCTAGGTGCTGCGCCAGTAGATGAATACGTACCATCTGTATTAGTTGTTACAGATGGGAGATTAGCTCCACCCGTTCCATTAAATGTTATTGTCTTTCCTCCTATTCCTCCCGTACTTCCTCCTGCATTTGATGCTGTGAGTCGACCGCTGACTGTTATACTCTTACCCCATGGGACATTAGTACTAATTGAGTTTAAGGTTACGGTGGTTATGCTGCTTACAGGATGTATTTCATTCCATCCATTTGGTTGATCCAGAACCCAAGAGCCTATAATCGTTACATGAGTGCCGGCTGGTGGAATACTAATATTACTTCTAAAGCTGCCACAAGCTTGTATCGCAGCGCTAGTCGTTGGTGTATGTTGGCATATAGCTTCTGCCAACAAATCACCACCTGTGTTCTGAATATTACCTGTGTTTAGAAGATTACCATATTGTGAATCAACTTTTACCCTCATGTGGTCATCACCATCATCTCCGGCTCCCACACTCTCTATTACACCTTTAACAGTTTGAGTACAACTATGTACTAGTAATCTGCTGGGAGTCCAAACATGATCCCATAGCGATTGGCCACATATAGAAGCCTCTGCTTGCTGGGCAGTAAAAGGGAGGGTTAGTGTAGCTCCTCCTCCTACTAATAGTGTTACAGCTGCCGTTACTATGACCATGATTGAAATCTTTTTCATCATATATTTTGTAAGCGCTGATATTGTTAAAATCAAATGAGACTGAGTAATGGTTGTTAATACCTGTTAATATACTAGGCAGGGAAATGATAATAAATATCTCCATTTCTTGAAAATCTAATCCTACATTCGCATGATAAGAAAAAAATAGACTGCAGTTACGATTCTATGCACAATAGATTCCTTGCTCTGAACTGAAGATGGAGCCAATGCAGAAATCATGGATCGTTTATCAACTAGTTTGTGAAATTCTTTTTCAGCTTCCTGAGCGTGTAGTTATTTCACTTAAAGCCATACCAACCACTAACGCCGACGTGCCCTAACGGACCTAGTGAATACTCAAAAGAGGAGTTTTGCTTTAACCGCAAAATGTACTGATATTAAAGAAGGACAAAATAAAACACGACGTTAGTTGATTCACAAGTAATCACACGACTAAATAATTTAGCTCTTGTGTTACTGTAGATTAAGATAAACCTGCAATTATTTCGGTAACATAGGAGTAAGCCGGCGTAGATTTCTGGTTTTATTCGGCCGGAGCTATTAGAAAGGCCAGATCTCCTTGCACGTCCCAATGCTCCGGTACGTAACCATTAATAACTCGAAACGGTTCGATGGTTTGAGCTGTTACTTTATCCCCATTCGGTGGATTACCTACATACTCGCCTGTCTGAGTGCCATTCCGGTTAAATATTGCTGGCACTTTATCTCCGACACTTGTAAGATCTACTGTGACATGCCAATCAGGGAAGCCCCTAAAGATGGCACTCCAGTACTCTTTGACACCATCACGGCCAGCTCCATGCTGCTTTGCGTGCTCCGTATAATTGGCAGAATAGTACTTGTCTACAGTTGTCAAATCATGCTTGTTCCACAACTCCTGTACTAGTAGGCGAATGAGCGCCTGATTTTGTTCTACTGAATTGGCCTGCTGTTGTTTACCAGTAGCAGACGATGCACTTTGATTGGATGCTGTTTGTTGTTGTTCTGGTTGTAGTCCATGTGCCGTTGCCACTCTCCGTTGCAGTAGAATTAAAGGGCCAGCATAAACCGGAGCGGGATCAGCCCATATTACTTAATGGATGTATTTCAGCCCAATTCTGGTGCTCTTTGTCAAGTACATACGAGCCTATTACTTTTACATGAGTGCCAATTGGGGGAACAACGAAATGTGTGCCGCTAAATCTAGCACAAGCTGAAATTGCATCGTCTGGTGAAATTGGTGTATGTTGACATACTGCCTCAACTACCAAATAGCCACGCAGCAAGAAGCTGTTTGCTGAGTTTGTGAAATTTCTAAATTTAGGATCAGGTTGTAAGAGGATATGGTCATCTCCATCAGTATTGATGCTTATCACTTTTATTACGCCTGAGACGCTAACGCAGGAATTAACCAGATGTAGTCTTTGTGGAAGCCAAACATTACCCCATAAGGACTGATCACAAGAAGCTTGTGCCTCCGCTAGTCTATTGCTAAAAATTAGTGTGAAAGCAGAAGCTCCCGTTATTATTGCCGCTATTACAGCTACAATTGTGAAAGGTATTCTCGCATTACGCAACTAAGACGAATGTTGCAGATAAAGGTATATAAGAGCTATCTAATAAATTGTCTAAACTTTATTTATTGACATTAGTTAATGACAATTATTTCTATCCTACAGGGCATAGGAATTATTTATTCGAACTTCTAATCTTTGCATCCTTTAACATATACGATTTGAATGCAACGATTTTCCGAGTTGTGTTTCGTACGTGTTAAGAATAAGGCATTATTTTGTTATGTGAAGATAATATCTTTTAGGATACAATTTGAAAAATACAGATCTATAAGATTTAAATTAGGTAAATACTATTCATTCATGGTTACAGTAAGTGCAATCAATGCATTAAATGTAGCCCAGTCCCTTTAGGTCATCTTCAATCTCTTTTGCTTCGGACTCTGAGAATACCTTAGAATTAGTTTCACCTATATGCTCGTTAACTGTTCTTTCAATCAAATTAGTTATAAAAGTACCTAGATCAGCTTCCTTAACATCGAACTCTTTTTTTAGGGAATGGATTGTATTTGCGGGTATGTACACTGCTACCTGTTCGTAAGATTGAGTCCGGGGTTCCTCATTTTTAATTGACATTGTATGAAAGAAAAAAATCAGATATATAAGCAGTTGCAGCTACTTTACCACAATTTACCCATTATTGAATAAAATATCAATAATTAGAACTTTTTGGTATCTCATAATATTGTAAGGTTAAGTTCCTCAAAATAGTCTTTCAAAGGAAAAAAGTATTGATATTAGCCGGCTACTTTTTTATTCCTATTTTTATTCATATGATACAATATGAATATAGTGCTACTATATGGTCAACTAGAGATCCCGTTACATGGTCAATATTTTGTACGAACTGATCTCTCTTCTGCTCAAGCTGATAAGAACATCACTGTAAAAAACCATATAATCTCAGAAAATCATTTCAAGAAAAATTTTCATTCAGGATTGGTGATTCACCAACTCACATGACGGCCAAACCGAAGCTATTGGTTATTGGATTAGACGGGACGCCATCAAACCTACTCTTCAAAGACTTGATCGAATCTCTGCCAAATGTACATAAGATGATGGACAACGGCTTATTTGCGACACTTGAAAGCTGTCATCCACCGATGACCCTTCCAGCATGGATGGTTATGATGACAAGTAAGAACGCAGGCAAGTTAGGCATCTATGGTATGAGACACAGGAAGGGTTTTTCGTACAATGAAGGCTGGCTCTCAAACTCACAATCAACAAAAGAACCTCGTGTCTGGGATTTACTTAACAAACAGGGTAAGAAAGTTTGCTTGATTGGGGTCCCTCCTAGCTATCCTCCGAGTGAGGTTGTTGGTAGTATGATTTCTTGTTTCCTTACGCCAAGAGACAAGAAAGATTTTACGTATCCTCCTGATCTGGCAAAGGAAATTGAGAATTTGGTTGGTGGTAATTACTTGTTTGATATTCGATTCAGAATTGATGATCGTGAAGAAGTATTAGAGAAGATATATGAAATGACTCAGAAAAGGTTCAAAGTAATCAACCATCTGCTAACGAGAGAACAATGGGATTACTTCATGTTCGTAGAGGTAGGTACTGATAGGTTGCACCATGTGTTTTGGAAATATTATGATAAGACTCATTTAAAATATGTACCAAACAACAAATACGAGAATGTCATTCCTGAATATTACAAATATCTTGACGAAAGAATTGGCGAGCTTTTATCGATAATCGACGATGATACCTACGTTCTATTAGTCTCAGATCATGGTACTACAAGTATGAAAGGTGCATTCTGTATTAATGAATGGTTAATAGAGGAAGGCTATCTTGTACTAAAGAAATACCCGAATTCTGTAACAGATCTTGATAAGTGTGAAGTAGACTGGGATAAGACAACAGCTTGGGGATGGGGAGGATACTATGCTAGAATCTTCCTCAATGTCAAAGGCAGAGAGTCAAAGGGCAAGATAGAGATGAAAGAATTCAATCAGGTTAGAGATAAATTGAAAGCGAAACTTGGCACTATAGTAGGTCCACGAGGAGAAAAGTTTAACAATAGAGTATTTTATCCCGAAGATCTCTATAATGAGTGCAATGGATCAAAATCTGATTTCATTGTTTACTTCGATAATCTATTTTGGCGTTCTGCAGGAACAATAGGTCATAATACTCTCTACTTATCGGAAAATGATACAGGTCCAGATGACTCTGTTCACTGGATGGATGGAGTATTTATGTTATACAACAAGTGCAAGATTAATCGTAGTAGTAGGGGTGGTGGTGGTAGTAAATTGGATAAACTAAGTATCTATGACGTAGCCCCAATCATACTAGATATCATGCAAACAAAGATTCCTGACGATATGGAGGGGAAGGTTATTGAAGAGGTGAGGAAATGGGTCCACAATTAGTAGACGATATCCAGGAGAGGAAGAGGAAGGTTGTTGAAGAGGCAAGGATGATGAGCAAATGGGTCATACATCACACTCCTGCGCCGTTTGTAATATGGCTGACTGGCCTACCCTGCTCAGGAAAGACAACAATAGCCTGCGTGCTAAAACTGAAATTAAAACAACTTGGTATAAACATCGACCTATTAGATGGAGATGAAATCAGAAAGGAGCTAAGCCCCGATCTTGGATTCGCAAAGCAAGACCGCTGCACAAATACGAGGAAAGTAATATATCTTTGCAAGCTCCTCTCTAGGAATGGAATTTCGAGCATTGTATCTATGATCTCACCTGACAATGACGTGAGGAATTTTGCGAGAAATGAGTTATCCAATTTTATTGAAGTATACGTAAAATGTTCTCTTGGGACACGTATTAAGAGAGATGTCAAAGGGCTTTACAAGAAAGCGTTAAGAGGTAAAATAAAGGATTTCATTGGTCTACAACTTCCTTATGAAGAACCTGTTAATCCTGAGCTTATAGTAAACACCGAGCTGGAAAGCCTTGATGATATAGCCAACAAGATAATTATAAAGTTAAAAGAGCTGCGGTATTTCTCGGTGGCAAAGTAAGGATCTAACGCAGAAAACGAAATAAAGAGGATTACGTTTAATTTTCATGATGCAAAATATATTTAGTGATTATATTTTATAGTAAGTACTATGGCAAAAAAAATTGCATTCATTGGTCTTGACTCTGTAATACCATCATTGGTTCTAAAATATTTCAGTATGGGTAAATTACCAAATATTAAAAAACTAGCTAACGAGGGGACATGGGCAGAAGTCATACCTGTCTTCCCAACCAATTCGGCAAGCAATTGGAATTCTATTTCGACCGGTGCTTGGCCAAGTACGCACGGTGTTACAGACATGGTTGTGCATTTACCTGGAGGATCTCTTACAGAGACCAGAAGCGGATTCTATTCAGATCTCTGCCAAGCAGAACAAATATGGCGGACTTGTGAAAGATTCTCTAAAAGGTGTATATTGCTAAAGTATATGTGCTCTTGGCCTCCTACGATCGAGACAGGGATACAAGTAGAAGGCTTTGGCGCACCTGGTGGTCCAGCATCAAGACCTTGGAGCGCTAGTCCCCTGGCTCTAGCTAACAGCTCATGTTATTCTAGTGCAGCACTAGAAAACGCTAAGGTCGTTAACTTCTCAGAAGCTGAGCTCTCTAATTGGAAGAATGTTAGTACCTCGTTGCTATCATTATTAGCTTCGTCATCGCCGCCACTAGAAGCTGAAATAAAAATCGGACCACCGGATAACACTGTAACTTATAATCTGCTGCTTTTACCTTCCGCCGTTTCAGCAGAGAGTAGGTATGATACCACTTTGATAGCAAAGAACAAGGATGCAAAGAATGGGTTTCTTCTGCATAAAGGCCAGCTTTCAGACTGGTTAATTGAAGATTTTCAAGTTGGTGGAAGGGTTACGAAGGCTTCGTTTAGAATGAAGTTGATTGATATAAGCATTAACAAGAATACTGAAAAAAGCTTTTTTAAACTATTTGTGTCTCAGGTTTATCCATTAGAAGGCTGGACTTTTCCTGACAACATAGGCATGGAGTTAGTTAATAATTTCGGACCTTTTCTCGAGTCGATTAGTCACTTTCCATACGTATTTGACTGGATCGATGAAGACACATATCTAGATGATTGTACTTACCAGGCAAAATGGATGGGAAATGCCACAAAGTACCTTCTATTCAAATATAATTGGGATCTTTTTATGACCCATTGGCACGGGATAGACAACACTAAACATGCATTTCTCAGGTTCGACAAATCTGTTTTAACAGAGTCTGAATCGGAAGTTTGTGATAGAGTTGTACTCCGGGCATATGAGATCGCTGATGATCTAATAGGGGATATAGTCCAAGCAACCCAGCGGATCAAGAAAGAGCCCGGTAAAAATGGCGAAGATATTTACACCTTAGTTGTGTCAGATCATGGACAGGTAATGGGTAAACGCAGGTTCTTTATCAATGGTTACCTCTATCAGAAAGGCTTGTTAAAATTAAAAAGGGATTTAACAACCAGGAAGATATCTATAGACTGGCAGAATACTCAGGCCTTCGCCCAAGGAATGGTTCATATATATATCAATCTAAAGGGGAGAGATCCTAATGGTATAGTATGGCCGGGTGAGGAATATGAGCATGCACAAGAAAGATTGATAGACATGCTTTATGATATCAAAGATCCAAAGACAGGAGTTAGACCGATAAGCCTTGCTCTGAGTAACAAAGATGCGGAATTTTTAGGGCTAAGCGGAGAAAGGGCTGGAGATGTAATTTTTGCTGCTAATCCTGTCTATGCAATAGACAACAGAGTCAGGGTCAACGAAGATTTGTTTGAAGACCTAAAGGTGGGATTCCGCGATGGAAGTATACATGGCTCACAACTGCCTTCAGTGGACTTGGGCAAAAATGGGACACTAAAGACTATATTTGTAGCTCATGGTCCAAATATAAAGAAAGGATACGTAAGAAAAAAGCCTATAAACGTAGTGGATATTGCACCCACGATTGCACACATCCTTGATATTCCAGCTCCTAAAAATTCAGAAGGTACAATATTGTATGATTTATTTGAATGAATCAGACTCAGTAGTTCAATCCACTACACATATCAGAGTGAAAGCACCTTTGATCGCCATACTGGAAGTCATTTTATTAGGTGTTTTAGGGCCTAAACCACATTCATCTTCTGGATTCTTCAGAATAGCGGTCTTACCGCCTGAACCTCTGCCGCCGTCAAGACATGGTCTTGGGCTGTAGAGCCATGCTGGTTATAAAAGTGATAAGATTGTTAGGAGAATCGGGATGTCTGCGTGCAGGATCATAAAGGCC
>Ga0207646_10005969_pt1 | contig 12702 bp, 10 predicted proteins | sample KBSK5502metaG_FD_184343 | JGI IMG/M metagenome (GOLD analysis project Ga0207646, IMG submission 184343) | Corn, switchgrass and miscanthus rhizosphere microbial communities from Kellogg Biological Station, Michigan, USA - KBS K5-50-2 metaG... | ecosystem: Host-associated > Plants > Roots >...
AGCGAACATTCCGATGAAACGACGGACGGCGCGCTCGATTCCCCACTGGTCGAACGCCGCGAGAATTACTTCGGTGTCAGAGTGCCCCCTGAAGCTGCAGCCGCTGGACTCCAGCTCTCTGCGCAGGCTCCTATGGTTATAGACCTCGCCGTTGAAAATGATGATGTACCGGCCGCTCGCGGAACGCATCGGCTGATGGCCCTGCGCGGAGAGATCGACGATCGCCAAACGCCGAAAGCCCAGCGCGATGCCGGCCGCTGGATCGACCCAGACACCACTGTCATCGGGACCGCGATGCGCGATGGCGTCGGTCATACGGGAGACGATCGCTTGCATCTCGCCACGTTCCCGATTCCTTGTCCAGAAAAATCCGGCCACACCGCACATATTCGTTCCCTGGTTATGCCAGCGCCGCGAAGTCTTCGGGCTCCCGCGCAGGAGTGAGCATCAACTGCTGGGCGCTGCTCGACGTCCGCGACGCATGGGCGCGAATTGCCGGCGCGAGGCCAGCGATGCGGGACGTGTCGTACCGCAAGCGCGCGAACATCTGGGCGACGTTGAACGCGGGACTCCGGGGACGAATCATTTTCTGGAGTGCGATCCCAAACCATGACAGCGGAAGAAGAATCGCGGGGGGCAGCCACACGACCGTGAGGTCGGGGTTGTTGCTGCGGAGCCGCGCGAGCAGCTCCCGCTTTGTCGGCAACTTCGGCTCAAAGAGATTGAGGACCAGCGGAGACTCATCAAAGTGGCGCAACATCCACGCAAGCGTCTGGGCGGAGAACACGACGTCCACCACACCAAGCTGATGCCCAGGCATGCCAACCGCGACGAAGATATTCCCGATTCGCCTTCCGAGCAGGCCGGGAGGGTCGAACTGACGGTAATCGATGAGCGCGGACGGACGGACTATACGAAGGTCGATCCCCAGATCCCTGCAGCGAGTGACGGCGAGTCGCTCCGACTCGATTTTCCCCCATGCATTTGGCCCGCCCGAGCGCGACTTGGCTTCGAGCGCACCATCGTCAGTCAGTTGATCTCCGCGCGCCGGCACTGCCAGAACGGAGATACTGCTGACGTGAATCATGCGCTTCACCTTTGCCGAGCCGGCAGCCCGCAGAACCTCTTCAGTTGCATTTACCGAGTTTCTCTGATGCTGCTCCCAGCGCCCCGCTGTCTCCGCGGCGCAGTGGATGATGGTCTGCGCTCCCGCAAATACTTCTGCCGCGATCGGCTGCGAGATGTCGGCGACAACGTAAGTAACACCTGGGATTTTGTCCCATTCCGGCGGCGTGCGCCTGGCGACAACTCTTACCTCGTCACCTCCGGCGACCAAAGCGCGTGCGACCTCCCTGCCCAGAATTCCAGTCCCTCCGGTGATCACGACGGGAGCCCTGCTGACATTCGACATCACTGGTGGCGTGACGGGGTATGCGGCGCGGAGCGACTCGGCGATCTGCTCGCAGATTGCAACGGTCTCGATCAGATTGGCGCGAGTGACCGGTGAAGGACGATTCTCCCGAATCGAGTCGTAAAACGCGCCAAATATTTCCGCGAGGCCGGGATAACTTCTCTGGCGCTTGAGGAATCGCTTCCCCATCGCCGCCGTCGTCCCAGTCAATAGTTGCCAGGCGAGACGATAGGGCGAGACGAGCTTGTCGACGCCGGACGCTCCAGGTCCGATATTTCTTTGAACCGTGCTGCGAACATAGTCGGCGTGGACCGACCCATTGGTGCCCACCAAGCGGAGATAGCTTTCGACCGGGCGGCCTTCCAGCGTGACCACCAGCGTTGCGGCGAGAGAGCCGCGACGGACAAGAGCGTGCACAGTTCCCCTCGGACCGATCTGCACTGACGCGAGTTCAGTCTTCCCTTGGGCCGCGCGCTCCAGGAAATCCAGCAGCAGATAGACTGGATGCGGAAGGATGTCGAGCAGTTGCAAGTCATCCCGAAGCGGAGCCCGACCGCTCGGGCTGTGCTTCATGGCTCGGAATGAGAAATAGCTCTCGATGTGCGTGAGTTCTCCCAGGGCCGGAAGCAGCTCGACAGCGCGGAGCGTTGGTGGTTCGTACAGAAGCTGGTGTCCCGCGCAAATCTTGAGGCCTTTGCGGTCGGCGAGCTTGGCGAGCCTCGTTGCAGCCATGTGCGTCTCGACAAATGGCTTCTCCACGTACACATGCCACCCTGCATCGAGTGCCTGCTCCGTCAACAGCTCGTGAGTCTGCGGAGGCGTGCATATATGCACGACGTCGACGGATTGGGAACGCAGAAGATCCGCGAACGTCGCAAAGCCGACCGCGTCCGGCTGTATGCGGCGGATTTCTTCTAATGCCGACGGATCCGGATCGACGACGGCAGTGACTCTCGCTTCGCCTAGCCGGCCAATGGCCCGTGCATGCTGTCGCGCCATTTGTCCGGCACCAAGAATTCCAACGCGCAGCGTCCGAGACGGCGCGATCATGTGCGTCTTACCATACTTCATCGGGTTGTTTCAAGTTGAGAGTAGATCGGACCGAGATAATCTCGGGTGCTCATTGCCGTATTGATCGGTCCCGTTGGCATGCGGCGAGGCAACCAAGTATCAAGCGGCAGAGACCTGAAAGTGCAAATGAGACGCCGCATGACAGGCCCGCCTGAACAGCGCTTGGGCCTTGTCGCAATGCGTTGCTGCTGCTAGAGTTGGAGGCCGATCTTCAACTGGTTTCGAGCTGAGAGGGCCCGCATCGTTCGTTAGGCTGTGGCGCGGATGCAACAGCGCGATTAGTGGAAACGGAGCACCGCGCCAATGCGAGAGAATGAATCCCAAGTCAGGAAGGGGTCTGCATGTTGAGGTATTTGGTCTCCAGATTGAACAGCGCACAGCAGGCCAGGGCCGAGTTGTCTTGTGCGCGTCCCAACCATTCCAGACCCTCTGCAACGGCCCAGGCTATCCCTGGGTCGGTGCCTAAACCCTCGCGCCGATCTCGGTTCTGCGCGGCCTTCAGTGGCGACGCCAATTGAGCATAGTCGCGAGCGCGGCGTGCCAGTCCGATCGTAGAGCGAAGCATCAGCGATGACTCACGAGAGCAGCGATGACCCGTTCCCCGGCATGGCCATCCCACCCTTCGGGACGAGGCGTCTCCTCCGGCCGACCCACCTGGTGGAGTACTTGTACGATGTCGGCGGGGTTCGGGACAAGACGGTTTGTCCCCTGGATGATCGTGATGGGCCGCTCCGTATTCGGACGGATCGTGAGACACGGAACGCCGAGCGCTGTCGTCTCCTCCTGAAGTCCGCCCGAATCAGTGACGACGGCGAAAGCATTCTCGACCAGATCCAGCATTTCGAGATATCCAACGGGCTCGAGCACGCGGACCCGGTCCATTTTAAGTCCCGCCGCCTCGAGCCGCAGCCTGGTTCGCGGGTGCGCGGGAAACACGACCGGCCGTTCGAGCGCAATTTCGCTCAACACGTCGGCGAGAACGCGTATCCGTGCGGGGTCATCAACATTTGAGGGCCGGTGGAGAGTAACCACCACCGCGGACCCGTTTACTCCCATTTTCTGACGGAAGCCCGTCGCGCGGGCTGCAGGTAGCGCGTAGAACAAGCTGTCAATCATCACGTTCCCGACGAAGACGATCTCGGCGTCAGGCTCACCTTCAGTCCGAAGCTGGGCGTCGGCATCGCGCGATGGCGTGAGAAGAAGGTCAGCCAACCGATCTGTGACGATGCGATTGATTTCCTCCGGCATTGTACGGTCGAAGCTGCGCAGGCCGGCCTCGACATGCGCGACACGAACGCCAAGCTTCGAGGCTACAACCGCGGCGGCCATCGTCGAGTTTACGTCCCCGTAAACGACGACCCAGTCAGGTTGCTGCTCGAGGAGCACCGGCTCGATTCGCTCCATGATTCGCGCGGTTTGAACGGCGTGAGTCTCGGAGCCAACAGCCAGATTCACGTCGGGTGGCGCGATTCCCAGGTCGCGAAAGAATCTGTCGGACAGCGCGTCGTCATAGTGCTGTCCGGTGTGCACCACGATTTGGGAAAGGCCAGCCTCGCGTCCGGCTCGATGGACGGGCGCAAGCTTGGGAAAGTTCGGACGCGCACCCACGACGTGAAGAAGCTTCACTTCAGCAGACCCGGCGAGTGAGTTCTCGGCCCTGGCACCGCGCATCGGACGGAGTCCACTTCATGCTGGTGCCACAAATACAACCGACGGTTGCGTGCGATCTTCCGCGAGAAGTGCGTTCGCACGCTTCTCGGGCGCATAGCGCGCCTTGAGCCTGAGGAATGGACGCTCGATTACGTAGTAGGAACCGGTAGCCAAAACGATCGTGGCCGCGACCCCTGCCGCGAATTCGATTCCGTGTGCGTTCCCTGAAAGGCGGCGACCGACGGAAGCTCCCCACTGGTGGTAAAGGTAAATAGGGTAGGATATCGTCCCCAGATAGCGAACGGCAGGCCACTCCAGCCAGGACCACAAACGCGTTCGATAGAGCTGAAGCAGCTGCGCGATCAGTGCCGCTACCAGTAAAGCATCAACGGTGAACCCAATCGAATAGTGATACGAGTCTGGCAGTGCGAGCCGGGATGTCAGCAATAACGTGAGGGTCGCTATCGGAAACCATGATCGTTTCGCCAGGGTGACGGCAACGGCAACGACGCTCTCGTAGTCGACAGCAAGCGCAAGCAAGCAGCCCACAGCCAGGTTGTCGAGACGGGTATCGAAAGCGTTGTAGACATACGACGCGTCGACGTGAGCCCCAAGAAATAGCCATGAACGCCACGCGACCGCTCCAAGAGCCGCGAGACCTACGCCACTTAGGAGCGCTCGACGGCCGCGTGCGGCAAGGATGACAAAGGCAAGGGGCCAAAGCAGGTAAAACTGCTCTTCCACTGCAAGCGACCACGCGTGGGCGATCGAAGTCGAGGGGTGGTGGTTAAATGCGTTGAAGTAATTGACGGTGTAGGTGACCGCGTTGGCGAGTAGAGTGGGACCCCATTGCTGCCCGGCCCGTGCATCCAAAACGTAGCTTAGGAGAAGAAATGCATAGTACGCGGGGAAAATCCGCATCGTGCGTCGCAGATAGAACCGTCGAATCGACACTTCTCCAGTTCTTTCGCGCTCGCGTAGAAGCAGGCGGGTGATCAGGAAACCACTCAGCACGAAGAAAGCGCTTACACCGAGGTCTCCCGGTACCCGCAACGGAAGGGTGGAGTGCGATGCCACGACTGTAAACACTGCGAGCGCCCGCAGGCCATCGAGGGCGGGGAGATGAGACCGCGCGACGACGTCGCGAAAGAGGGCACTCCGTGACGCAAGAGGCACGAGCTTCGGATGGCTTGGTGGCGCACCGGCTTCGTGCGATGGCTCCATTTCGTGTCGTGCAAGCGTCATCGTATCGCACCCAGCAGCTCGACCGTCGGATGGCCGGGCACCGTTTCCGAACCGGAATCCGCTACTGGTTGCCGTTCCCGCACAACCCGCAGCATTCCGCGAATGGTCGCTATTCGACCCCGGTGAAATACGAGGAGCGTGGCAGCGTAGGCGAGGGCGCCAACTACAATTTTGACGATCAAGGACACGTACGCCGGCGATCCGCCAAGGAATGAGCGATTGACGGAAATCACTGTGCCGGCCATGACCAGACAACCGCTGGCTGCCGGCCAGAGCGCCATGAAGTATTGCTTGGCTGGGAGCTCGATGAGTCGAAGTGTTCGCATCAGCAGCGGACTGAACATCAGCGGCCCGATAATCAACCACGCGCCTGCTACGCCGGAGATTCCCCAGCGGCTGGCCACAAAGAAGCAAACGGGAAGCACCAGTGCTGTCAGGATCGAATTGCGCATAGCCAACCGCGATTCCCCGATAGCAAACAGGACCTGCGGAATGAGAGGCTGCACCGACCGAACCGTCGCTACCACCGCCAGCAGCTGCACCGGGAGAATCGCCGCAATCCAACGCTCACCGAGCGCCAATCGAACGAAATCGTTGGCAACCAATGACAAGCCGATGCACGCGGGGAAAGTGACTAGTGCAAGAGCCTCGGTGATCAACACCAGGTAACGGCGCAACGCAACCAGATCGTTCTGCACGGTGCAGAAAAAAGCCGGAGTCACGCGGCCAATCACGGCCGTGATCTTTTCTACCGTCATTCCTGAAAGAGTCCATCCAAGCGTGTACGCACCGAGCGCCGCCCCTCCCAACACTTTCCCGATGACGGCAAAATCCGCGTTCGAGTACCCGTACCATGCAAACCGTGAGAGCAGCACATGACTGCTGAAAGTCAGAGGCTGTCGCATTGACGCGAGCCGCGGACGCTGAAACCGTGCGGGGCTTTGGATCACGACCAGGATTGTGTAGACGGTCGCGCTGGCTACGAAGCCGAGTGCAAGGGACCAGTACCCAAAACCCAGAATCGCCAGAGTGAGCGTGGAGCATGCTCCGATGATGCTCTGAGTTCCCTCGATCAGCGCCAGCTTCCGGAATTGCAATCGCCGCTGCAACAAGGCCTGGGGCACAACTCTAAAGGCGCTGATGACGAAAGCAGTGCTCATGACAACGAGCACCACAGGCAGCCTCGGTTCCCGAAAGAACAGACCCAGTGGGATGGCCACCGCGAAGGAAGCCAGCAGGCCAAGGGCTCCGGCAATTATGGAGAGGCCATTGAATTGCCCGATTTGATCAGTTGTGAGATCGCGAAATCTCACGACAGCCGCACCAACACCGAGCTCGCTTGCCATCTGGACGAGCCCCAGGTACAACAGCGCCATTCCGATGAGACCGTAATCGGTGGGCGCGAGATAGTGAACAACAATGAGCGTCGAGCCCCAACTCAGGATTTGGCTTAGCCAGGTAACGCCGCTCGTCCAGGCAATCCCACCAAGGAGAGAACGATCCAAATCAGGCGTGGCCAAGGTGAGGGCGGGTTTTCGGTTGGCCTGGCGCACGGTCTCGACGTTCTGCACTTATCTCCTGAGCGACAACCGGTGGGATTCGGACCCTCCGGAATGACTGCACCGAGTGCAAATGCGATTCCGCTTACGACGCCTCCGTGGAGGGCAAAAGATATCGCTGCAAGTCGTTTGCGCGCTTTGAGTTGCAGGGGAATCGACACACCGATTTGCGAGCCTGCGCACGGCCTTCCCCAGCAGCAGTGTCGCGTGGGCGCAACAGCCTTCAAGTCGCTGTTGCTGTCAACAATCGCAGCTGACGCCTATGGCAGATGCCGGCCTGCTGCTCCTGTCGCAGTCAGCGGGATCGTGTTAGTAACGGCGGCAACTCTCTTCGTGCGTGCGCGAGTCGGATGCGATGCGCGCTCTTGAGCGACATGTCAACGGACAGAGCGCAGAGGCCCAGCGCGTATATCGACTGCCACGATTCCGTAGCACCTTCACCACAGCCGACGAAGAGCTTATGTTCGACTCGATCCCGCAGGTGGAGCTAGGGCGCCTTAATCGGGAAATCTTAGCAATCCTCCTACTTGCATAACTAGAACGCATACCTTCACCTTCACATCCTTGTGACAGAGGCTCCGCGATCTCAGTGAATGAATGAGAAGTCACGGCCTTTCTGCGGCGCCATTGAATGCGCCCACCAGTCAATTAGCCGGCAATGAATCGCTCTCAATGAGCAAAACACGCAGTTCCGACGTGCGTCGTCTCCTCGTCATTACCTACCACTTTCCACCAGATGGCGCCATCGGCGGTCAGAGGTGGGCTGGGTTGTCCAAGTATTTGGGGCGATTGGGCTGGGACGTGCATGTCATCACTGCTTCCGCGCCGGGTTCAGAAGAATCGACGCCGAACGTATACCGACACTTCCGTCGGCGCCGACGCACTTTAAACGATGTGTACAACGCGGTCGCGGGTCGCTTCAAGCGGCGCTCGAGCAGGGACCGGCCGCCCGTGCGAGAGAATGCAGGTCGGCCTCGCTCCTTTTCGCCGCTGAAGCCGGTCGCGGCTGTTCGCAGGATTCTTGGCAGCTCCATGTACCTCCCGGATGTTGGGCGCGGATGGGTTGCGGCGGCCGCCGGCGCGGCGCGCGCCTTGTTGCGCAAGCAGAATTTTGACGCGGTCATAACAAGCGGACCGCCCCACTCCGCCCACTTCGCCGGACTGGCCGCGACTATTGGCCGGGACGAGCCGTTGTGGATCGACATGCGCGATCCGTGGTCTCTGACGCATAAGCTGGGCGCGCCGGACGACTGGATTGTTCGCGCCGAGCGGTTTATGCTGCGGCAACTTGAGCGCGTGGTCTTCCCACGCGCGTCGAGAGTCATCGCGAATACGCTGCAATTCGCGTTGGCGCTGGGGGCCGCGGAACCGGACCTCGACGTAAAGTGTCTGCCCAACGGCGTCGATCTGGAGCAGGTTCCTCCGCGCGATGTAAGAATCATCCAGCAGGGCTCGATGGCGTACGTCGGTACCCTTTACGCGGGCCGCAATCTGTCATCGGTGTGTGTCGCGATGCAGGAGCTGTTGAAGGACAAACCCGAGGCGGCCGCGAATCTCAGGCTCAACGTGGTGGGGCCCATAGAATCCCTCACCCGAAAACAGCTCGAGGACGACATCGCCGCCGCGGGGCTTACATCTGTGGTGAACATCCGCGGTGTGCTTCCTCGCGCAGAAGCGTTGGAGCTGTTGAGGCGCTCGCAGCTCTCGCTCGTATTGGCGCAGAATCAGCCGATGCAGGTGCCCGCAAAAATCTACGAGTCGGTGGGCCTGTGCGTTCCTACTCTGGTCATAGCCGAGGAGGCGAGTGCCGCCGCGTGTGAAGCGCGGCGAATCGGAGCGATGACTCTGGACGCTGCCGACGTTCGCGGATTGCGATCGCTGCTGGACGATATGCTTGCCGGTCGCATACCGACGGAAATCGAGCCGAAGACTCCGATCTCGTACGAGTATCTCGCGGTCCAATGGGATCAGCTGCTTCGGGAATCCCTGGAAGTACCAACTGATGCAATCCAACAGCCCCGAGCCTCTCCGATCGGAACCGTTTGACGAGCCAACTCACCCGTGCTTCGAGCACGACGAGGTCCGAGCGAGGTCTCCGCATCGCAATGATGATCGAGTCGGACGGGCCGGGAGGAGCAGAGATGATGGTGTTTCGCCTCTCGGAGGAGCTCCGGAGACGCGGCCATGCGGTCGTTCCTGTCGGACCACGGAGCGGAACCGGCTGGATGGGGGACATGTTCCGGACAGCAGGTTTTTCACCCGAAACGTTTTGGCTGAAACGACCTATAGATCCGGCGTGCGTCGGTCGGTTCATCCAGCTTTTCCGGCGGCATGCTATCGACGTAGTCCACAGCCATGAGTTCACCATGGGTGTCTATGGCTCCGCCGCGGCGAGGCTTCTTGGCATCCCCCATGTTCTCACGATGCACGGCGGCCTTACCGCAACAAAAGCGCTACGGCGACGGATCGCCTTGCGCTGGGCCATACGACAATCCGGAAATACAGTCGCGGTCTCCAATGCGACCCGAAAAGATTTTGCAAACGATCTGGGTCTGCGAGAGACCGCGTTCACGGTGGTACACAACGGCGTCCCTTCCAAAGCAGGCAGCTCTGAGCGAGTCAGGCAAGAATTTGGCTGTAAGGAAGGTGAAACGGTAATCCTCGCCGTCGGGAATCTCGAGCGCAACAAGAATCACCGGATGCTGCTCGAGGCGTTGGTTCGCCTTCAGCACGATGGGCTCAGTGTGCCGTGGCGGCTCATTATCGCCGCTGGCCGTGGTGGAGATGAGCACGAGTATTTGCTGGAGTACGTGCGGGCACAACATCTCGACGATCGCGTCCACATCGCGACCGGACGCAGCGACATCGCCGACCTCCAGGCGCTTGCCGACATCTTCGTCATGCCGTCCTTGTGGGAGGGGCTGCCGATGGCGCTCCTGGAAGCCATGGTAGCAGGCAAGGCCATCGTCGCGTCGGCGACCGCCGGAATACCGGAAGCGATAGACAACGGACGCGAAGGAATACTCGTCCCACCGGGAGACCTCGACGCCCTCGCAGCGGGTCTCGGTACGTTGTTGACAGATCCTGAACGGCGCCGGGTGATCGGAGCCGCTGCTCTGGCGCGTGCCAATCGGGACTTCACGGTGCAGGTGATGGCCGACCGCTATCTTGAGATGTACGGGCGGTTGCTCGAGCGACGGTCCTCAACTGCTAGGTGAGAGCATTGACTCGCGGGATGCTTTCTCGAGAAGAACACCCACTTACAATGGACAATCGTCGCGGGGAAACCGGAAATGGTCGTGACTTTTCCGACGATCTCAATCCTGCCCGCGCTGGCGCCGATTGGCCTCCCGCTGTAATCGCAGGCGCTTATCGGACGGGCGTATTGGGTGTACGAAGCCTCGTCCGACGCGGAGTGAGAGCCACTTCTTTCGACAGCGATCGCAACTACCCGGGATTTCGTTCCGTATACGGCCACGCGCACGCTTGTCCGGACCCCGACACAGATCCAGAGGGCTGGGTGGACTTCATGATCGAGCTGTCGGCGAAGCTCGGCGGAAAACCGGTGTTGATACCGAGCGCGGACGTATTTGTGTCGGCTATCGCCGCTCACGCGAGCCGGCTGGTAGGCCACTACATCATGTCGCCCGGCATCCCGCTGCAGGGCCAACTGGCGACCAAGCAGACGCAGTACGAGCTTGCCGCCAAATATGGCATGCCGCTGCCGCGCACCCGGTTCGTGAAGTCAGCCGAGGAAGTTGCGACGTTTGCGAACACGGCACAGTTCCCTTGCCTGTTGAAACCGATTCATTTTCGGAAATGGCAGCGGTTTCCGTCGGGCCATCCGTTGTCCTACGCAAAGGTAGCGATAGCGGAAACGCCCGCCCAACTGCTCGATACCTGGCGGCTGGCTTCAGCGATCGACCCCAATGCGATCGCTCAGGAGATCATTCAGGGACCCGATACGGCCAAGCGCGTCTACCTTGCGTGTTATGATCGAGGCAGCAGGAGAATCGCCAGCGCAATGTTTCGCGAACTGCGCTGCAATCCCATGAAATTCGGTCCAGCGAGTGTCACGGAACCGGTTGTCGATCCCGAAACAGATCAGGTGTGCGACGCGTTCCTACAAAGCATGGGATACTCCGGCATCTGCGAGATCGAAATGAAGCGCGACACGCGTGATGGGCGCGTGAAATTGATCGAGGTCAACCCTCGCTTGACCGGCGGCGGGGACGCGGCGCCATATGCAGGCGTCGATTTATGCTGGCTGAACTACCTCGATTTGATCGGGAAGAATCCAACTCCCGTCGCGCCAGACGGGAGAGATTTCCGTCACATCGATTTGCGCGCCGACGTCGGCGCGATCTTCGCCTACAGGCGTGCACGCCTAATCACTTGGCGGGACGTGATCCGGTCATACCGGTCCCCACGTGCTTTTTTCGATTTCGACGTTCACGATTGGCGCTATTCGGCCGAAACGATTTACCGGATGGCGCGCTCGGCGATGCGCGAGCTGGTCAAACCGCTGCTGGATCCATCTTGAGCATGACCTTGATGTGCGCCCTCGAGCGCACTTCAAGCCACGCACGCTCGTATTCCTCGAGCGGATAGAGCGCCTGAAGGAAGGGACTCGTGTCGAGCAGAGGGAGTGTCGCGAGTGCATCCTCGAAATCCGCGCCGTTGCTGCCCACTGATCCGACCACTGTCTTGTCGAACCCGACTATCGATTCGAAGCTGAAGTTATGCAGGGCATAGGGCAGACCCATTAGCAGCAACGTAGCGCCGGTGGCCGACTGCTGAAGGAGGGACGTTAGTGCGGATTGGTCCCCTGTCGCCTCGATGAGCCAATCGAATTGATCAAGTTTGGCAAGCGACGTTGAGGTCGTCGCAATTTCGGTGAGAAGCGCCAGCCGCGCGGGGTCGCGGTCAAACACCGTGACGTCGTGTCCCCGCAGCGAAAGCACCTTGGCGGTTAGATGACCGATAGTTCCGGCACCGATGACGGCGCAACGCTTGGGCGCGTCAGTCAGGGAAGACGCGCCGAGCCTCCGGAGAGCCTTGTTGACCACTGCGAGTGGTTCGGTCAAAGCCGCCTGCGCCAAACTGACATTGATCGGCACTTTGTGCGCGTAGCGGGCGCGGGTGACAAGGTAGGACGCATATCCTCCATCCAACCCAATCACACCGACCTCGCGTCGTTCACGGCAGGTGATTGCGCTGTCACGCTGGCAGTCGACGCACGCGCCACACCCCTGAATGCATTCCACGACGACTCGATCGCCCTCGTTGAATGCCGTCACCCTCTTCCCCAAGGACACGACCGTTCCCGAAGATTCATGGCCGGGGACGATAGGATATTTTGCCATCCCCGATTTGTAGTAACCGAGTCGCCCCTCGAAGATTTCGAGGTCCGTCGCGCAGATGCCTTCATACGCGACCCGCACCAAGATCTCACCGGGTTTCAAGGTCGGAATGGAGCGCTGCTCGATTGCCGCTTCGTGGGGACCGCGTATCGCCAGGGCTGGGAATCCCGTTTTGTAGTAGATCTCGGTGCGCTTGGAAGGATTCGTGATTTTTCGGCTATCCAGAATCCCTTTCACGATCCCTACCGTCTTGTGGTATCTGTACCTCGCGATCTCCCCGCCGAGTTTGCCCAGCCGGCGTTCGAAAGCGGCGAGCCCCAAGTCGACGGTGGTCCACCACGCCTCGCGTAAAATCTCGCCGGGAATATTTCGAATGATTCGAACGGTAGTCCATCGCCCCCCG
>Ga0207646_10005971_pt1 | contig 12700 bp, 7 predicted proteins | sample KBSK5502metaG_FD_184343 | JGI IMG/M metagenome (GOLD analysis project Ga0207646, IMG submission 184343) | Corn, switchgrass and miscanthus rhizosphere microbial communities from Kellogg Biological Station, Michigan, USA - KBS K5-50-2 metaG... | ecosystem: Host-associated > Plants > Roots >...
TTGCCCTGGTACTGGACGGACAAAGTACCGAACTAGCGAACCTGAAGCACGTGCGCGAAGGGACAATGAAGTATATTCGCGAGCGCATATCCGATAGTGATTCGGTCGCCCTATTCTCCATTTCCAGCCGGTTGCAGCTTTTGCAGCCGTTTACGCAGGACAAAGCAAAGCTCCTCGCGGCGGTTGAGAAGGCATATGACAGCTCGACCGTTTCCAAGACTTCCGAGGCCCGCGACCTTTCGGAGAACATAAGCTCAATTCGAGATCGAATATCGACCGGGGCTCCTGATACCATTCCCAATACGCAGGCTGCCGCAGCTTCTGCCTCAGCAGCCGCGCAAACCCGAATCGCACAACGGATGCTGGAGCAATATATTCAGTTGCGCTCGTCGCTCAGCGCTCAACAGACCCGGCCCGTTCTGGCGGCCCTGGCGGCGATCTCCGAGGGCCTGCGTTCGATACCGGGCAAGAAAACTCTGGTAATGTTCTCGCAAGGATTTGTCGCAACGGAAGCGCTCGATTGGCAGGTGCAAAGCACGATCGACATCGCCAATCGGGCGAACGTGGCGGTCTATATTATCGATTCGGGCGGACTCACCGGCGGCACTCCCAAGTCAGGAGCGCTGGTAGCTGGTTCCCCGCTGGGGGCAATCTCAGCGGAGACTGATATGGAACATCGGAGAAGGGCCGCGGCCGGCGAAAGCGTCTTTGATATCACTCGACAGGAAGGTTCTAATCGGCAACAAGACCTGCTGTATCGAATCTCAGAGGACACTGGCGGACGCTTTCTAAAAAACACCAATGACATCGCCGGCGCTCTGGAGCGGATCGATGCCGAAATTCGTTCGCGCTACACGCTGGCCTATCGCAGTACCGATACAAACTTTGACGGAAGTTTTCGCAAAGTGAAGATCGAGGTCCGCAGACCTGATACGAATGTAGTGGCTCGTCCCGGCTATTACGCGATTCCACCAAGTCAGATCGTGCCTTTCTCACCTGACGACCGGAAACTCCTGGCGGACTTTGCAACAATGCAGGCCCATCCGACTCTGCCTTTATCATTACAGTTGAATCCGTTCCGGGCTCGAGAAGGCTTTTACATCGTGCCGCTGTCGTTCGAGATCCCTCCAGCCGAGGTGAAATTCGATCGCCAGGGCGGTAAGCAGCGTTTGCAACTCGAAGTTCTCGGCGTGATCCGAGCTGAAGGTGAAGACAAGATTCTTTCACGCCTGGGGGGAAACTTTGACGTCGCGCTCACGCCCCAGCAATATGAATCAATTTTGAATGACAAGATCTTTTATAGACAGGACATGCAGTTGTACGCGGGCAACTACACGGTCGATCTGATCGTGAGAGATCGGCTTTCAGGAAAGGTGGCCGCCAAACAAGAGAAACTGGTACTACCGGTTGACGGTTCGGACTTCTGGGCCACGGAAGCAGTGTTGAGCCGGCATGCCGAACCGGTAAAGCAAACGGAGAGAAACGGTGACGTTTTCAGCGAAGGCAACGTACAGGTTCGCCCATCGCCAAGTCGCGAATTTCATTCGAGTGACAACCTGATCATTTTCTTCAAACTCTATAACGCAGCCGTTGCCCGCGAAACGGGAAAACCGTTAGTGCGAGTCACCGTCACGCTGATGAAGGACGGCAGGCAAGCGGTGAGGCCTCTGGATTACCAACTGACAGAACCGGTAACTGAACCTGTGCTTCATTTGACGTTCGCGAAATATATCAAGCTTACCGGTCTGCCGCCGGGTAAGTACTCGGCTCTAATTGAAAGCCGGGACATCGTGCAGCAGAAGGTCGCAAAGCAAGATGCCTGGTTCGTAATCGTCCCGTAAGCGGTGAATGAAAGAGCGCGCGACGGGCGGTCTTCTACTGAGACATTCTTAGGCTCTCGGACTTCTTTTGGAGACTACCGCTGAGATTGATGATCGCTAGCAGGTCGCGATCGGCGTTGGCTTTGTTTTCCTTAGCTTTGGCAATTTCTTTCGAGTCAATCGTGGCCGCGTTCTTCAGAGCAGGATTTTCTGTGAAACTATCGATCAGTTTGCAAAGCCTGACCAGCGCACCAATCATCTCTTCGCTTTTGAGTTCAGGTGAGTTGTTTTCCTTCTCGTCCGCTGGAACGTGCGCACGCATGTAAACATTCAATCGGCTGGCGCGCTTATTTATTTCAGCAGTTTGTTCCGAGACCAGCTCGTAGTCGAGGGGTTTGCGCGCTACCAGGTTCCGGGCTATATCATTGCGCAGAACCTGAATGCGGCTAAAGTCCTCCTTCATGTTTGCGATTGCCGCCTGCAAGAGTTTTTGATTTCGTTCATCCGCGCCGACGTCCATCTCAGCGCTTCGCAATCTGCTTTCGTCGACCTGCCGGAAACGGTCCTGGAGATTGGGATTATTGTTGGGCGGCGGTCCGGCGCCGGGCGGTGGTCCGGTCGCGTTCCCCTGGGCCAGGGTGGAACTGGCCAGGCAGAGCAGGAAAATTCCGCCAATTAGTCCGCCAATTAGAAGGCCCACGAGTTCCTTCATTTTAGCAACTCTGTAATCCATAAAAGACCCTCCCGTTGCAAAAACGCGTTCGCCGCTGATATCAGGGCGAAATAGAAACTGAAACCTGGTTGCTGGATTGATTGTTTGCAGTCACGCTGATAAGCGCCTGATTAGCGCCTATCAATTCATCCGGCAATTTGGCAATTACCACAGTGATCCAATCAAAGCTCGGCAGCCTGCCTATCCATTCCACTGTGAGCGGGTACGTGTGACCCTTCCCATCATCGGCCTGGACCGCCACGAGCGATGGGCCATCTCCTGGTCGCAGGTCCAGGTTAGCGGATAGCAGCATCACCCTGGTGGTGTGATCCGAACTGAAGTTGTAAGAGTCCCTGACTGAGAAGGGATCGCGACTGAACGTCACTGAGTCCAGAGCCAGGGCCCGGTTCGCGCCTTCATCAGTAAAGAGCACCGGCAGGCTTGACGGAGTCGCGCGCTGATAGACGCGCACATAATCGACGAGCATCTGTTGAGGGAACACTGTGGTCGCATCGGGGTTCCCCGGCCAGTAACCGCCAACCGCCACATTCAGAATGATAAAGAAGGGATGGTCAAAAACCCATGATGTGCCGATAGGCAAGTCCGCCGGCGTGCGTGTCTTGTAGAGGAGCCCATCGACGTAAAACCGCACCACGTTCGGTTCCCACTCGACGGCGAAGGTGTGAAAATCATCGGAAAACTTCTGGCCATTGGGGAGCGCATAGGCCGCACCTATGCCGCTCGCGCCCGAGTAACCGGGTCCATGAAATGTGCCGTGAACGGTCGACGGTTCCTTACCAATATTTTCCATGATGTCGATCTCGCCGCAAGTGGGCCAGCCGGCGGTACCGATGTTATCGCCCAGCATCCAAAATGCCGGCCAGAGACCCTGTCCGTACGGAATCTTGATCCGCGCCTCAAACCGGCCGTAGGCCTGGGTGAAGTTGTTCTTAGTCAGCAGCCTTGCCGAAGTGTAGTTGCGAGTTTGTCCGTCGGGACCGGTGAAGGTTTCATTTAGCGCTTTGATGACCAGCAAGCCACCTTCGACGTGCGCATTTACTGTGCGGTTGGTATAAGTCTCGAGTTCGTTGTTACCCCAATTACAATTGTTGGGGCAGCCTGTTCCAATATCAAAGGACCACTTGCTGGAATCAACCGCCGAGCCGTTGGGTCCATCGAACTCGTCACTCCAAACTAAGGTCCATACCGTGGGATTACTCGCGTGGGTGGTTGGGCATGTAGGTAGAAACAAACCCAGAACAACAGTAAACAAGCAGGTCAACACAGCAACGAGAGTCATTCTCGCGGCAAACATTTCTTTCCGGGAGCGAGAATCGCGGACGTTCTTCATATTCATCTGAGAAATTCCTTTATTGGCCTCTTTCGGTCGCCAATATCAGCTCTGAATCAGCTACAATGCCGGGATTAAATGCGCTGGGAGTATGGTACGATTTCGGATCAAATAGTGCCAGTAAAAAAACCCTGGCGGCGAATGAATTTGGGTGCTTGAGCTCGTTTCACCGGAGGAGGATTCCATGAAAGCATATGTCATAACTACCGGCGCAGTCTTTGCGCTGCTCACCTTGGCGCATCTCTTGCGGATCATCATGGAATGGCCGCATCTTGCCAAAGAGCCGTTTTTCCTTCTCATCACCGTCGCAGCGGGAGGTCTATCTCTTTGGGCCTGGCGCGTGCTCAGGCTCTCGAAAGGTCGTAATACGTAGGAGCGCGGCGCGGCTACCCGGGAACATCACGGTTAAGTTCGGCCTTCAGCTCCGTAGGAGCGACATGTTTGAAACGTGGACTGGTCAGCCCCGGAAATATATTCCGCTCCTACGGAGCTTACGAAGTATCTCGTCGCGAGGAGCTATGAACATTTCGCCCTACGCAACCGCGCTCGGGAAAATCTTGCTCAGGAGACAAAGGTTAAACCTCTGCTACGCATAGAACACCGCGGACGTACATAAAAGAAGAACCAGGGTCAAGCGCCCGGAAACGAAGGTGGAATCTGCTAACCATGAAGACTTTTGAAAACACCAAGTTAGTGCTGATCCTAATCTATTCTTTAAGCCTGATCTCCACAGTAAGAGCACAGGGGGGCGCGCCCGACGTGATAGCTCCGGGCCAACTGAATTTGATGCCGGTCCCTGCGTCGGTCCGACCTCAAACCGGCCGTTTGCCCATCAACGGCAGTTTCAAAGTGGCAGTTAAGGACTATGCAGACGATCGGTTGCGCGCCGGCATCGCTCGGATGCTCGCGCGGCTTGCGGGACGAACCGTTTTGACTCTGGCGGGTGATCTCGCGGCCGATGAAAGCACTGCCACGCTCGTGGTGCAATGCGAACGAGCAGGTGACACCGTTCCCTCTCTCAGTGAAAACGAAAGTTATAGTTTGGATGTCACCGACAAGCAGGCTCGGCTGGTCGCGCCGACAGTCGTGGGCGCGTTGCGCGGCCTGGAGACGTTCCTGCAACTGCTCCAGAGCGATCGCGAAGGATACTATCTGCCGGGTATCAAGATTCAAGATCAACCGCGCTTCCCCTGGCGAGGTCTACTAATCGACGTCGGCCGTCACTACGAGCCGCTGGAAGTTCTCAAACGAAATCTGGATGCGATGGCGGCCGTAAAGTTGAACGTCTTTCACTGGCACCTGTCAGAGGACCAGGGCTTCCGCGTCGAGAGCAAGAAATTTCCGAAGCTCCACACGCTCGGGTCCGATGGTCTTTTCTACACCCAGGACCAGGTGCGCGAGATCATTGCCTACGCTCGTGATCGCGGCATTCGGGTGATGCCGGAGTTTGATATTCCCGGGCACAGCACGAGTTGGCTGGTCGGTTATCCGGAAATAGGAAGTGCTCCCGGCCCTTACAAGGTTGAGCGCCGCGCAGGAATTTTTGAGCCGGCGCTCGATCCGACCCGCGAGCAGACCTACAAGTTTCTCGATACCTTTCTGGGTGAGATGGCTGGACTTTTTCCTGATGCCTACATGCACATCGGCGGTGACGAGAACGAAGGCAAGCAGTGGGATCGCAATCCGCAAATCCAGGCCTTCATGAAGGCCAAAGGCATCAAAGACAACCACGCTTTGCAGGCTTACTTTAATCAACGCCTCTTAAAAATCCTCCAGAAGCACCACAAGAAAATGATCGGCTGGGAAGAGATACTACATCCGGATCTGCCCAAAGACGCTGTTATTCACTCGTGGCGCGGGCCGGCATCGCTCGCGGACGCCGCCAAGAAAGGCTATAACGGGATTTTGTCGGCGGGCTATTACATCGATCTGATTTTTCCCGCGTCGCAACACTATCTGGCGGATCCGATTCCACAGAACACCACTCTTACAGCCGAAGAAACGAAACATGTTCTCGGTGGCGAAGCGACCATGTGGGGCGAGTGGGTCAGTCCGGAGACAATTGACTCGCGCATCTGGCCGCGCACGGCGGCGATCGCCGAGCGGCTTTGGTCGCCGCGAAATGTGACTGACATTGACGACATGTACCGGCGCTTGTCGGTGATCAGTCGTCAACTGGAAGAGTTGGGACTGACTCACGAAAAGAATTACGGCATGTTGCTCCGCCGCCTGGCGGCGAGTGAGAACACAGGACCACTGCGCACACTGGCGTCAATAATCGAACCCGTAAAGGAATACCGCCGCTATCAAATGCGACCGCAGACCATGCTGAGTCCGCTAACAGGGCTGGTCGATGCTGCCCGGCCCGACAGCGAAGCGGCTCGTCAGTTCACTGCGAACGTCGACGCCTTCCTATCCGATGCTCCGCGCTTTGCGCTCTATCGGCCGAACCTCGAACACGCACTGGCTGAGTGGCAAACTGCAAGCCGCGCGCTTGGACCGATGATCGATCGCTCACCCGCGCTGCAAGAGGCACGACCGTTGGCAAATGCTTTATCGGATATCGCACAAGCTGGATTGGAAGCGATGTCTTACTTATCGTCGGGAGATGCGCCTCCAACAGAGTGGCGTAACGCACAATTGGCCAGGCTCGACGAAGCAGCAAAACCAAAAGCGGCGCTCGAGTTCGTCGTTATCACAAGCGTGCGGAAGCTGGTGATCGCAGCCGCTGAGTTACCTCAACTTCGATCGACCACGCCGGCGGAATGGAAGAAGCCGGTCACAATGCTGGCCACGACTGCGTCTAAGTAATCTGATGTTATTCTTTCTTTGCGTCTTTGCGTTCTTGGGGGAACCTGCTTTCCCTATGACTCGCCGCCAGTCGGCTTTCACAACAAACAAAGTCTCCCGCAAAGGCGCAAGGGCGCAAAGACTCCCCTCTTCTATATTGACCCTGTTCTGCCTCGGGTTGTTGATTGCTTCGCTCGGCTCGGAACAAATCGCGGTAACGACCGGGAAGGCAGCAACGCCAATCCAGTTTGTCGATGTCACGGCTGCGGCAGGAATCAAATGGAGCATCAAGACGCTCGTCCCCGGACCAAAATATCTAATCGAGACGATGGGCGGCGGCGGCGGTTTCATCGACTATAACGGTGATGGCTTACTGGACATCTATCTCGTTTGCTACTCGCAAAATCCACAGCCTGACGGAAGCAGTGCGTTAAGAGACGTTCTGTACCGCAATAACGGCGACGGCACCTTCACGGACGTCACTGAGAGTGCAGGTATCTCAAATAGCATGCGAGGTATGGGTTTGACTGTAGGAGACTATAACAACGATGGTTGGCCCGACATTTACATAACCGGCTACGGCGCAAGCAAACTGTATCGCAATAACGGAAATGGAACATTCACCGATGTGACCACGCGTGCGGGGGTCAACAATAACCTCTGGGGAACCAGTGCCGCCTTCTTTGACTATGACAACGATGGTTACCTGGATTTGTATGTCTGCAACTACCTTACTTACGACGAAAAGAACCTTCCCTGCACCCTCTATGACGGGAAGCCCTACTGCTCGATCGCAAATTTCAAAGGTTCCTCAGCCAGGCTTTTTCATAACAACGGAGATGGAACATTTACCGATGTAAGTGTAAAGGCGAAAATCGACAACCCGAAGGGAAAAGGCTTAGGCGTCGTAGCGCTTGATTATGATAACGACGGACGGATGGATATTTTTCAAGCTAATGATGCCGCGGCAAACTTCCTCTATCACAACGATGGCAACGGAAGCTTTTCCGAAGTCGCCCTCGCAGCCGGTGTCGCTTTTGATCCGGACGGCAATGCGCGCGGTGGCATGGGTGTGGACGCGGAGGATCTCGACGGCGATGGCTATTTAGAGATTTTTGTGGCGAACTTTTCCGACCAAACAAACGCGCTGTTCCACAATGACAAAGACGGACTGTTTACTGAAATCACTAACAGCGTCGGTCTGGGCGCGATTAGTATTCCGATGAGCGGGTTCGGCTCTCGCTTCTTTGATTACAATAACGATGGCCTGGTTGATCTCTTCGTTCTTAATGGCCATCCTTTTGAGCCCATCAACAAGATTTTCCCACACGTTACTTACACCGAGCCGCCCTTCTTGTTTGAGAATACCGGCAAAGGATTCCGCGACGTCGCCGCCGAGCACGGCGCTCCACTAAGACACTTCTATTCGGGGCGTGGTCTGGCCGTTGGGGATTTTGATAACGACGGTGATTCGGATCTTTTGCTGATAAACTCAGGAGAGCCACCGGCGCTGTTGCGAAACGACGGCGGCAATAGGAACCATTGGCTGGGTATAGCCCTGACAGGAACGACCAGTAATCGCGATGGCATCGGGGCGAAAGTGACCGTCAGGGCCGGCGGAAGGCGGAGAACTAAACAACGCCTGGGCGGCACGAGCTACTGTTCAGCATCCGACCCGCGCCTGCTCTTCGGATTGGGAGCTAGCGCTCTGATAGATGAAGTAGAAGTCAGATGGCCCAGCGGGCAAATCAGTACTCTAAAGAATGTTAGGGCCAATCAGTACCTGGCGATTAAGGAAGAGCCGATGAAGTCCAAACGTCGCTAAGTTCTTTAGTCCGTCATTTCATTTTGAGGCGGTCGCGTTAACCACACCCTGACCTTCAACAACTCTTATGTAACGCTTGATTGGCAAGTTCGTTAACGTGTCTACTCTTCCACTAGGCCAACGAATCTGAACGGAGTCAATCTTTGTCGCCGCGCCCAGACCCAGTATTTCTCTGGGATCGTGTGAAGCAAGATAGCTGCCGCCCGCCGTCTTCAGCCGGGTTCGTTTTACGCCTCCAGCCTGCCACGTGATAAGAGCGCCCACAGCCGCGGGGTTGCTCTTGGTACCAACCAGTTGCAGACCGAGCCAGTTGTTCTTGTTGCCGCCTTCATTACGAAGCAGCAGAGGGGCCTCGCCGTTGTTTGAGATCAGCACATCGAGATCGCCGTCGTTATCAAAATCACCAGTGGCCATGCCGCGGCCGGAAAACTCTTTGTTGAAAACGGCGCCTGATTGCGCGCTGACATTTTTAAAGGCGCCACCGGTATTCTCGAACATCAACAAGGGCTCTTTGTACTTCACGCGCGTGGTGCGCATCTCGATAAAATCGTCCGGATGGCCGTTGACAAGGAACAGGTCGGGATCACCATCGTTGTCATAATCGAAGAACCTCAGTCCCCAACCGCTTAACATCTGCGTGGCGGTTCCAATTTCTCCGGGCTCGTCCGTAAAAGTCAAATCCTTCTGGTTGTGATAGAGACTGAAAAACTCGCGATCGATGTTGGCCACAAAAAGATCCTGCCAGCCATCGCCATCATAGTCCGCCGCGTCGACTCCCATTCCCGAGCGCGGTTTGCCCATATCACTGAAGGCCACGCCAGCCGCCAAACCGACTTCTTCAAATTTTCCACCGCCCTTATTGATGAACAGAAAGTTCGGCATGGTGTCGTTAGCCACAAACAGGTCCATGAGCCCGTCGTTGTTAACATCTGTGGCGACTGCGCCGAATGATTTGCCCGGCGAATCAGCAATACCTGATTCCTTGCTGACATCGGTGAACTTGCCGTTGCCATCGTTGTGGAAGAGGTGACTCGGCCGCGGCTTGAAAAGCCGCGGGACGCAATAGTAACGACGGCTCAGCCCCTCATCAGTGCAAAGAATGTTCAGAGACTTTTCGTAAACTACAAAGCTGGAGACAAACAGATCCAGCTTGCCATCGTTGTCATAGTCGAACCAGACGGCGCACGTGGACCAGCCGGGCGCAGCGACGCCGGCTTTATCAGTCACATCAGTGAACGTACCGTTACCGTTATTGTGATAAAGAATATTGCGGCCATAACTCGTGACATAAAGGTCAACCCAACCATCGCCATCGTAATCGGCTGCCGCGACGCCCATGCCGAACGTGCCTCCGGCCACTCCGGCTTTGTCGGTCACGTCTGTGAAAGTGCCATCGTGGTTGTTGTGATAAAGCGCATTCTTGAGCGGCTTGCCGGGCGTGTAGAAATCTGACGGTCCGCTATTGACGAGATAGATATCCATCCAGCCATCGTTGTCGTAGTCGAAGAAAGCACAACCGGCGCCTACCGTCTCGGGCAAATAGCGATCGTTCGAATGAGCATTGTTGTGAACCCAGGTGATGCCGCTCTTTTGGGCGGGTACTTCCACAAAGGTGACGTTCGGTTTTGCCGACTGTGCGAAACCAATTGGGCACAAATGCAGAATCAGCAATAGAAGCGCGAGTACAAGTTTAGTATGACGGTAATAGTCCATACGCATTCCCACAATGAAACTTGTAATGCTGGATCGCGGACGTCTCGTCCGCACAGCGAGCGTAGCTCGCTTAGTCCTTTTGCCAAGCCTTAGTGAACGCTTCTTTCGCGCTATGCGCTCAATGCGGACGAGACGTCCGCGCTCCCAGCGTAAGACGGTTAACGCGGATTCGGTGTTGCCGGCATAATCACAAAAGTGTCGCCTTCCCTCTTTTGTGACTGCTCCACCGCTTTCAGCCTTTCCACGATTTGCATTTCGGCCTGCGCGCGTTTCGGATCCTTGAGTCGCGCGTACAAAACGGCCAACTGATAGTGCGCCTTCGAATCGTCAGGATTCAGTTTAGCGCCCAACTCGAGTTCCTTTTGCGCACGCGGATAATCTTTGAGCTTTAGATAACTGGCGCCGAGAGCGACGTGCGCGTTCGCAAAAGAGGGAGACAAGTCAATCGCTTTTTCCAACAGCGCTATGCCCCGCTGGTCCTCGTTCTCTTCCTGGAGAATCAGACCCAAATAGTAGAAAGGTTCCGGCACCCTGGAATCGGCCTTGATGGTTTTTTCAAGATAACCTTTAGCTTCGCTGAACTTTTTCTGCTTATACAGGACATAACCAAGATACATCTGGGCTTGAGCGTTGTCCGGCTGAAGATCGAGAACCCGCCGAAAAACCTGCTCGCCGGCAAAGAGATCGGGCTTTTTTAACCAAGCCGCCCCGAGCGCGATTAAGAACGCCGGCTCATCCGGCTTAAGTTTCACCGCTTTCTCCAAATCCGACCTGGCGTCGTCAAAAGCTCCGAGGCCCAGAGCCGCTACGCCGACTCTATAGAGAAGATCGGGAGCATTGCCCGCCAGTTCCCGCGCTTGAGAAAGATATGTCAGGGCGGTTTTTGCGTCTCCTCGGCTTTGAGAAACCTTTACCAGGCCCAGAAAGGCGTCCGCGTTATTCTTCTGCGCGGCGAGTGCGAGCAGGTAATTCTCTTCAGCCTTTTCGGCATTGCCTTTTCCAAGATATGCATCACCAAGCAAAGTTAGAAAAATCACGGGTTCCGGCATCGACGACTTTACTTTTTCAATGAGGCTGATCGAGTCATCTATCTGTCCCCGGGAAAGCAGCAGACGCGCAAGCTTGTAATTGGCTTCAATATTGTTCGGATCGAGATTAACGACTGCTCTTAATTCCGAAATTGTTCTCTCGGGAGCGTTCTTGAGCAGGTAAAGAAACGCGAGGTTCATGTGGACAGCCACAAACCCAGGGTCAATTTTCGCCGCAAGGGTCAAGAGGGTTTCCGCTTCATTAAGTCTTCCCTGTTGAGCGCGAATGGTACCCAGCAGATTGAGGGCCCCGGCGTCATTCGGCGCCACCTTCAAGATACTAATTAGCTGCTGCTCCGCCTCAGCAATTCGATGATCCCGAATTAGCGTTGCGGTATTCTCAAGACGCTCCTGGTTCTTATTGGTCTGAGCGGGAACAAGGGATGCGGCTAGCGCCAGTGTCAGAAGCCCGACCGTCAGCGAGGGTCTGCTGCGTAAGGTGCCCTCCCTGACAGTCGGGCTTCCGACACCTCTGCAAATTCCTCGGCGTCCTTTGCGGTTAAAAACCAAGATTCTATCGCTCCCGGTTCTGTAACGGTCGTGCTCCGTTCTTGAAGTCCTTCTGCTCAACGATGCCCTGGCCCTCTTTGATGGTAATAATTCTGTTGACTCCGGCATCAGCAATCTTGTCGATAATGCCGCTGGGCCACCGAACCTCAATTAGATTTACCTTCGTTCTCTTCTCAAGTCCGAAATGGACTCGCAGATCGCTCTGCGAAAGATAACTGCCTCCACTGTAAACTTCGGCGATCTGGCTTAGATCACCCGAAACTACTTTGACTCGCGCGCCGATGCCGTCACGATTGCTTTTCACACCAATCGTCTTAATCAAAATAGAATTGTTTGCATTGCCGCCATCATTTCGCAGCACTTGCGGCGGGCCGTCCAGATTATTAATCACTACGTCAACGTCGCCGTCGTTATCGATGTCGCCAAAGGCAGCTCCTCGGCCCGTGCGCTTCTCAAGGAACGGCGCCCCGAGCTGTTCTCCGACTTCGGCAAAGGTGCCATCGCGGTTGTTGTGATGGACAAAATTGCGCTGCCGGTAGGTGGGTAGTTGCGGGTAAACGTGTCCGTTGACGACCAGCAGATCAACCCAGCCGTCGTTGTCATAATCAAAAAACCAGGTACCCCAGCCAACGTAGGGCAGGCTGACAGCCGCCACTTTAGCGGCGTAAGAAACATCTGTAAAAGAACCCTTGCCGTCGTTGTGATAGAGAGTATTGTAATCGTCGTCGAAATTTGTAATGAACAGGTCGAGTCGACCGTCGTGATCATAGTCGCCGAGCGTTACGCCCATGCTTCCCTGTTCGCTGCCGTTTTCATTGACGGCCGTACCTGAGGAAAATCCAATCTCTTTGAAGGTGCCGTCCCCGTTGTTGTGATAGAGAAAGTTCGGGG
>Ga0207646_10005973_pt1 | contig 12696 bp, 8 predicted proteins | sample KBSK5502metaG_FD_184343 | JGI IMG/M metagenome (GOLD analysis project Ga0207646, IMG submission 184343) | Corn, switchgrass and miscanthus rhizosphere microbial communities from Kellogg Biological Station, Michigan, USA - KBS K5-50-2 metaG... | ecosystem: Host-associated > Plants > Roots >...
GTGCCGACTCCCGTAACAGTTCCACCAGATGCTCCTTCCACAACGCCGCATGCGTATGCGTCCCATGACCAAACGTCTGCTCGCTCGCCGGAATCAAAATGAAATGCCCATTCTTCAGTCGCTTCACTTCGCGCTCGGCAATTCCCAGCTCCGGCGGATTGATAAAGTCATCGCCCGAATTGATCCACATTACCGGCGCTTTAATCCTTTCGAGTTGCGGAGACGGATCATAGTTCCGCGATGCGTTCACCTGGTAGAGGAAATCGTTGGCATCTAGCCCGCTGGTACGATCGTGAAAATATTTGTCCAGGTATTTGTCAGCGTCGTCGCGCGTAGGCATGCCCTTTTGCATCGGCAGCGGAGCACTTCCGGCGATGAGAAGAAAGTCGAGCGCGATGCGAAGGCCCTGTGGAGGCTCCGTTGTGTAGTCGCCGCCTTTCCACTCAGGATCGTTTCGAATCCCATCCATCACCATCTTGCGCCAAACCCGGTTTCGTCCAGCAATCTGCACCGGCAGACACGCCATCGGCATCAGCGCATCCATAAAATCCGGATACGTCTCGCCCCATACAAACGAATGCATGCATCCCATCGACGTTCCGAAAATGAGCCGCAGGTGGTTCACCCCGAGACCGTCGTTGAGCAGCTTGTAGTGGAGCGCTACCATGTCGTCGTAGTCGTACTGCGGAAAATGCGCGTGCAAGCCATCGCTCGGCTTCGACGATTGCCCGTGGCCGACTCCGTCCGGCAGAACAATAAAGTATCGCGTTGCGTCTAGGAGTTGTCCCGGACCAAATAATTCGCCCGCAAAATACGACGCCAGAAATTGATGGCCGCTGCCGCCCGTGCCATGCAAGATCAGCACCGCATTCGTCGTACGGCCTTGAGCGTCCCGGGCCGGTTTCCCCAGCGTAGTGTAGTGAAGCCGCACATCCGGCAATGATTCGCCGGAGTGAAATTTTAAATTATGTACGACGAAATCCCCCTCAGTCGTTGTGGGTGCAGTCATCTGCGGGCGCGCGGAAGCCGGCGTAACAAGAAAACTCACGGCAAGCATGGCGCCGCAAAATCGAAAAGACGATCGAATCATCAGTCACCTCGGCGGCGAAAAATCTATCACAACGCGATTCAAAGATTGTCCCGTCGTTTGTAAGACTCTCTCATACTGCGTCGCCTCCTTGTTTTCACGCTCTCGCGTGAATAGACTGCCTCACCCCAGCGCTATCTGTGAAGTTTTGGAGACTCCATGCGCAAGTTCTCGTTCCCGCTGCTATGTTTTCATCCTGCTGCCTTCTCTTGCTTGGTCGCAAGCCGGCTCGAAGCTCTCGCCGCGTGATTGACGGAACCGGCGCCGCCGCGCGAGCAGATCAAACACTGTTGATCGAAGATGGAAAAATCGCTGCGCTGGGAGAGGCAGCAACCACGAAAATTCCCGACGGCACGAAAACCATCGACCTAACCGGTTGCACGGTCATCATCGGCCTCGAATTCACTGGACCATATCTGGAAGGCAAAGGCTCGTCCACTCCGCAAATGCGCCAACTCACAGACGCCGAGGACGCCCGGCGCACCGTCGAATACTGGATCGCAGAAGGTGCAGCCTCTTTCAAGGCCTACATGAACATTACGCCCGACGAGCTCGCAGCGGCGGTCAAAGCCGCGCATGCTCATGGGCTCAAGGTCACCGGCCATCTCTGCTCCATCGGTTTCCGGGAGGCCGCTGCTCTAGGCATCGACGATCTGGAACACGGCCTATTCGTCGACACCGAACTTTTCCCCGGCAAGAAACCCGGTCAGTGCCCCGACGATCCCTCCGCCGCCGAGAAATCCCTTCTCGATCTCGACATCGCTGCCGGTCCAGTTCAAGACATGATCCGCGATCTCGTCGCTCATCACGTCGCTATCGCATCGACCCTACCCGTGTTCGAGACCTTCGTGCCCAATCGTGCTCCGCTCGACGCACGCGTCCTCGACGCCATGCTTCCCGACACTCGCATCGAATACCTGGAGCGGCGCTCCTTGATCTCCGATCACGCCGCCACTTCGTTTTGGCCCGGGCTCTTGCTCGAGTTCGAACGCGAATTCGTCAAACGCGGCGGTTTGCTCCTCGCGGGACTCGATCCCACAGGATACGGCGGCGTAATCGCAGGATTCGGCGACCAGCGCGAAGTAGAACTTCTCGTCGAGGCAGGCTTCACGCCGCTCGAGGCCATTCACATCGCCACTTCGAACGGCGCCGAATTCCTCGGCGGGCTCGATAAAATTGGCACGCTGGCTCCCGGCAAAGCAGCCGACATCGTCGTGCTGCAAGGAGACCCCTCGGCCAATATCAAAGACATCGAAAAGGTTGAGATCGTCTTCAAGGACGGCGCCGGCTACGACTCCGCGAAGCTCATCGAATCCGTGCGCGGCCAGGTCGGCCTTCACTGAGCCGCCGAGCACGATACTCCGGCGGTTTCAACCCAACTTACGTTTGCCGTTGTTCCTGTGTCGTAGAGCAGGTTGCCGAAGGCGTCGTAGTCGTAAGTGTCAGTGACGTTACCTGATGCGTCCGTCAGCGCACGCACGGAGCCGTGGCCATCGAAGACGTAGTAGTTGACGAGTGACGGACTCGGCAGAGGTCGCGCTCGACCGTGATGTAAAGCGCGACCTTCGCATTGCCATCCTAGAGTTAGCCAAAGTAGAGTCAGGTTGGCACCCGCCGCCCATACAGGTAATTTATCGCAGATCTCGGGACCGGGAGGATCAGTATGGCCGAAGACATTTTGAAGCAGTTCGCGCAAGCACTCACTGCCGGTGAAATTCGGGTAATCGACTTAAGTCAGCCCTTGGACGCGAATACGGCGGTCATTCAACTCCCGGCTGAGTTCGGAAAGTCTTGGCCGTTCCGCTTGGAAGAAATCTCGAAGTATGACAATCGTGGCCCTGCGTGGTATTGGAATAATTTCTCTTGTGGAGAGCACACGGGCACGCATTTCGACGCGCCAATACATTGGGTCACCGGCAAAGCCTTTGAAAGCAATGCAACCGATACCATCGCCGTCGAAAAATTTTTCGCGCCTGCCTGCGTGATTGACGTCTCGCGTGAAACGGCCGACAATCCGGATTTCCTGCTTACACAACAGCATGTTGAGGCATGGGAGAACAAACATGGCCGGATTGAGCCAGGGTCGTGGGTGCTGATGCGAACCGACTGGTCGAAGCGAAGAGACGCGACGGCATTTCTGAACATTAAAGAGGATGGGGCGCATGTGCCTGGCCCACACCCTGAATTGGTCCCGTTCCTTGCGAAACATCGCGATGTGATTGGTTGGGGCTCTGAAGGTGTTGGGACCGATGCCGGGCAGGCCTTCCGATTCGAACCGCCGTTCCCATGCCACACCATTATGCACGGTAGCGGCAAGTTCGGGCTTGCAAGCCTAACGAATCTCGATCAGTTGCCCCCGAAGGGTGCGATCTTGATCACGCCTGCTTTAAAGATCGTGAAAGGGTCGGGCAGCCCCTGCCGGGTCTTGGCGCTGGTGTCCGCCCAATAAGCACAGATCGATTGACACGTAAATTATTTAGACCTAAACTTAATTCCTCGGTGTCCCCTGCACGGGCCGCGTTCGGGCGCTATTCGGTTTCAATAACCTTAGGCCACTCGGCATGAAGGTGGCGGTAATGGCGGAACGCTTCTTCAAAAAGGAAGTCCAAAAGCTGTACCTCGGTCAAGACCAGGAATTTCGCGGCGAGGGAATTCTTGCTGTGACCAAAGCCCTGTTGCAGTCCGGTGTTTCTTACGTGGCCGGATACCAGGGAGCGCCGATCTCGCACTTGATGGATGTTCTCACCGACGCGAACAGCATCCTTGAAGAACTTGGCGTCCATTTCGAGCACAGTGCTTCCGAAGCGACTGCGGCTGCCACGTTAGCTGCATCGGTTAACTATCCACTGCGCGGTGCAATTACATTTAAGTCCACAGTGGGCACCAATGTCGCGTCGGACGCCCTCGCGAATCTCGCTTCCGGCGGTGTAATGGGCGGAGCGCTGATTATCGTCGGCGAGGATTACGGCGAAGGCTCCAGCATCATGCAAGAGCGCTCCCACGCCTTTGCCATGAAATCCCAGATGTGGCTTCTGGATCCGCGCCCGAATCTGCCCTCGATCGTAAATGCCGTCGAACGGGGATTCGCTCTTTCGGAAGCGAGCAACACTCCGGTGATGCTGGAGCTGCGAATTCGGGCGTGTCATGTCCACGGTAGTTTCATCGCCAAAGATAACGTCCGTCCGCGATTCACGTTGAAGGACGCGATTGAAAATCCTTCGCGAGATCCGAACCGCATCGTCCTGCCGCCGGGCAGCTTCCTCCACGAGCATGAAAAAATCCACAAACGCTGGCCGTGCGCGCAGAAATTCATTCAGGATAATGCGTTAAACGAGTGGTTTTCCGAAGGCGCCCAGGATTTCGGAATTATCCTGCAAGGTGGAATGTACAACACGACCGTGCGGGCTCTGGAACTCCTTGGACTTTCGAGCCCCTTTGGTGACAGCAAAATCCCCTTGTACGTTCTGAACGTTACCTATCCATTGGTCGATGACGAGATCAAACGCTTCTGTATTGGCAAGCGCGGCGTGCTGGTAATCGAAGAAGGGCAACCCGACTTCATCGAGCAAAACGTAAATTCGATCCTACGCAAAGCCGACGTGCAAACCAAAGTGCACGGCAAAGGCATGCTCCCGATGGCTGGTGAGTACACTGCCGCGGCGGTTATTCGGGGGGTCCTGAAGTTTGTCGAGCAATTCGCCGCCCAGTTGATCAACCGCGAGCGCTTGCCTGCGGTCGTGCGACCCCCGTCGGCGCCATTGTTACCGGTGGTAAACGTCGATGGTCAGGTTCATGCGCGGCCGCCCTCGTTTTGCACCGGTTGTCCCGAACGCCCAATCTTCACGGCAATGAAACTTGTGGAACGCGAGTTGGGACCTCATCACGTGGCCTGCGACATCGGGTGCCATCTGTTCTCGACCTTGCCACCTTTCAACATTGGCGCTACCACGATGGGGTACGGTCTGGGATGGGCCAGCGCCGCCGCTCTGAATACGAAGGAAACCAACAGACGCACGATCAGCTTTATGGGCGATGGCGGATTTTGGCACAACGGTCTGACTAGCGGTGTAGGCAATGCGGTCTTCAATCAGAGCGACAACATTTTGGTCGTGGTCGACAACAGCTATACGGCCGCAACGGGCGGCCAGGATATTCTTTCGTCCGCAGCCAACAATCCCATTCGCACAACCAAGTTGTCCATCGCTGACGCGGTGCGTGGAGTTGGTGTGAAGTGGGTGAAAACGATTACGCGCACCTATGACCTCGAGGCGATGCGAGATGTTTTAAAGGAAGCGCTTACAACCAAGACAAAGGGACCCAAGGTCATCGTCGCGCAGAGCGAGTGCTCGCTTAACAAGCAACGTCGTGTAAAGCCGCTGATGAACATGCTGGAGAAAGAGGGGAAACGCTTGGTGCGCGAGAAGTTTGGCGTAGATCCAGACACGTGCACTGGTGACCATTCCTGCATTCGCCTTTCTGGGTGCCCTTCCCTTTCGATCGCACCAAATAGGGATCCGCTTAGAAAAGACCCGGTCGCCACCGTTTTGGAGAGTTGTATCGGATGCGGGCTTTGCGGAGAGGTTGCCCATGCCGCCCGGTTGTGTCCTTCGTTCTACCGGGCGGAAATAATTTCCAATCCCACTAAATGGGATGTGCTTAGAGCGCGTGTCAGGGCTGCGGTGATCGGATTTTTGCAACGACGCGCCAACCGGCGTCTCGCGGAAATCATTGCGTGAGATCGTTTTGAGGATCGATGAACATCGCTGTCGCAGGACCACCGATCGCGCCCAGCGTTAACCCTCTGACGCCCCGTGCCACCACCATCGCAATCGTCGCGATGGGCGGCGAGGGAGGCGGCGTTCTTGCGGATTGGATCGTCGATCTTGCCGAGCACGCCGGTTATCTCGCGCAGACGACATCGGTGCCGGGTGTCGCTCAAAGGACCGGCTCCACGGTTTATTACATAGAAATTTTCCCCAAGGGAGCCGCCGTCGCGGCGAACAAGGCGCCGATTCTCGCGCTGATGCCTGTTCCGGGAGAGTTGGACATCGTGCTGGCTTCTGAATTAATGGAAGCGGGTCGCGCCATTCAGCGCGGCATGGTCACCCCGGACCGAACGATCTTGATTGCTTCCACGCACCGCATCTATTCCATGACGGAAAAGACCGCTCTTGGGGACGGCCAGGTTGATGCAAAAAGCTTGATTGAAGGAGGCCAGGCAGCCGCTCGAGATTTCGTGCACAACGACTTTGCCCGCATTGCCGAAGAAACCGGCAGCGTAATTAGCGCACCGTTGTTTGGCGCGCTGGCGGCCACGCGCGCATTGCCCTTCGAGCGTAAAGAATTTGAGGAGGCGATCAAGCGCGGGGGAGTAGGCATTGAGTCAAGCCTGGCGGGTTTTTCCGCAGCGTTCGTTGCGGCGAGCCAAAAGCCAGTCTTGTTGGACGACCGCAAGGCATCCTCACGGCCCGCGGTCGGGCCGCAACTGCAAAGACTCGCCGCGCAGATCGAGAGCGATTTCCCGTCGCCAAGTCACGCGATTCTTTTTGCCGGCATCCAGCGGCTCGCCGACTATCAGGACGTGGACTACGCTGCTTGGTACCTGGATAAGCTGAAACCCATTCTGGGGCGGGAAACGACGTACGGTAACGGTAGCGTTGCACTGCTGTCGGAAACCGCGCGATACCTCGCCTTGTGGATGTCCTACGAGGACGTGACTCGCGTTGCAGACTTGAAGACTCGCGACACGCGATTCGCCCGGGTCCATCAGGAATCGCGCGCGAATGCGAACCAATTGGTGCAGATCAAGGAGTTTCTGCATCCGGGAGTCGAGGAAATCTCAGACATGCTGCCGGCGTCGCTCGGTCGTTGGCTCTTGAATAGCGGCTGGACGAGACGATGGATCGAGCGTTTTACGCGCAAGGGTCGCATTGTGCACTCAACTTCGCTCTGGGGATTCCTGCAGCTTTATGGGTTGGCTGCTCTGAGGCCTTGGCGACGCAGGTCTCTGCGATTTGAAGAAGAGCACAAGAGAATCGACGCCTGGCTGGCGCAGATCCCGGTGTTGGCGCAAGAGAGCTATGCGCTTGCCGTGGAATTGGCTGAATGTCCGCGCATTGTTAAGGGCTATGGCGAGACGCAAGTTCGTGGACGCAAAAGCTTCGACGCGCTGATGGCGGCCCTTCCGAAGCTTCGCGGACGGACGGACGCAGCCGGATATTTGAAAAAGCTTCGGGAAGCGGCCCTCGCCGAGGAGAGCGGCGAAAAATTGCAGGAAGAATTGCGAAAACTGGCAGAAGCATGACAGAAGAACTTAGGGTTCCGCAGATTGAGCGCGGGCTGGGAAGGAATCGATGAAAATTATTTGCCTGGGCGGCGGTCCCGCTGGACTTTATTTCTCGATTCTCGCGAAGAAGGCCAATCCGTCGTGGGACATCGCCGTAATCGAGCGCAACCAGTCCGACAGCACTTTCGGATGGGGCGTCGTGTTTTCCGATAAGACCATGGACGGATTCAGGGAGGCCGATCCGGAGAGCCACGCCAGAATTACGCAGGCCTTCCGCCACTGGGACGACATTGACGTTTATTTCAAAGATCGCAAGCTGACGTCGGGCGGACATGGATTTTGCGGCATTTCCCGAATGAAACTTCTTCAGATATTCCAGCAGCGTGCCGCCTGCCTCGGCGTGAAGTTGGTGTTTCAGAAAGAAGTCACCGATCCAGACATGTACGCCGCCGACTACGATCTTGTGATCGCATCCGACGGCGCTTCTTCGGTGACACGCAAGAAATACGAGAGCGTATTTAAGCCGAACATTCAGGTACGCAACAATCGCTTCATCTGGCTTGGCACGAAAAAGAAGCTGGACGCTTTCACCTTTGATTTCAAACCCACACAGTGGGGTTGGTTTAACCTCCACGCGTATCGGTTCGACGACAACTGGTCCACGTTCATTGTGGAAACGCCGGAAAAAAACTGGATCAAGGCCGGCATCGACAAGATGGACGCAGCGGAATCGATCGCGTTGTGCGAAAAACTCTTTGCCGAGCACTTGGACGGCAACGCTTTGATTTCGAACGCCAAGCATCTGCAAGGCTCTGCGGTATGGCTCAAGTTTGCTCGCGTGTTGTGCGAGAAATGGCATCACAAAAACATCGTTCTTATCGGCGATGCCGCCCATACGGCGCATTTTGGGATTGGTTCAGGCACCAAGCTCGCCATGGAAGACGCCATGGCTCTATCCCGCGTGCTGTCCAACCAGATGGGTAGTATTTCCGACGCTCTTCAGCGCTACCAGGAAGAGCGCGAAATTGAAGCGCTCAAACTGCAAAGTGCCGCGCGCAATCGGATGGAGTGGTTTGAACAAGTTGAACGATACGTGCACCTCGATCCGGAGCAATTCACGTACAGCCTTTTGACAGGCAGCCAGCGCATCGGCCATGAAAATCTTAAGCTTCGAGATGCCGGCTATGTTCGGAGCGTCGAGCGATGGTTCTCTGCGCGAAGCGGTGTCGATCATCCCGTTCCGCCGATGTTTACGCCCTTCAAAGTTCGCGATCTGTCGCTGAAGAATCGCGTGATCGTATCGCCGATGGCGATGTACATGGCCGTCGACGGCCTAGCGAATGACTTTCACCTCGTTCATTTGGCGAGCCGCGCAATGGGCGGCGCCGCGATGATCGGTACGGAAATGACTTGCGTCTCGCCCGACGCTCGTATCACGCCAGCCTGTACTGGCATGTGGAACGATGCGCAGCGGGATGCCTGGAAGAGAATCGTCGATTTCGTTCACACCCATACCGATGCCAAGTTCGCGTTGCAATTGGGCCACTCCGGACGAAAGGGATCAACCCGACGAGGTTGGGAAGGGATTGACCTGCCACTGGATTCCGGCAATTGGCCGCTTTTGTCAGCGTCGCCAATTCCCTACATTGCGGGCGTTTCACAAACTCCGCGCGAAGCCTCACAAGAAGACCTTGATCGCATATTGGCCGACTTTGTCGCGGCAACGAAGCGAGGCGTGGACGCAGGTTTCGACTGGCTCGAACTTCACTGTGCGCATGGTTACCTGCTGTCGAGCTTTATCTCTCCGCTTACAAATATCCGCACCGATCAGTTCGGCGGCTCGCTCGAGAATCGCTGCAAGTATCCCATCGCAGTATTCAAAGCCATGCGCGAAGTTTGGCCCGCCGAAAAGCCCATGAGTGTGCGGATCTCGGCTCACGACTGGGTACCTGGAGGGTTGTCGCCCGAGGGTGCCACGGAAGTGGCTCGACTTTTTTACGCCGCGGGAGCGGACGTTATCGATTGTTCATCGGGTCAGGTCAGCAAAGACGAAAAGCCGGTGTACGGACGCATGTTCCAGGTGCCGTTCGCCGACCGCATTCGAAATGAAGTCGGGATTCCCACGATTGCCGTCGGGAATATTTTCGAAGGCGATCACGTCAACACCATCATCGCCGCGGGCCGCGCCGATCTCTGTGCGATTGCCCGGCCGCATCTGGCCGATCCTTTATGGACGCTTCACGAGGCGGCGAAACAGGGCTTCCGTGAGGTCAAGTGGCCCGATCAATATTTGTCAGGTAAGGAGCAGTTGGAACGAAACATCGCGCGCGCGCAATTGCTGGTGCAGGTATGAAACAAGGTATGGAGAATCAAAACTCGCGGCTTCTCGCCAGCAAACATGCGCTTGTTACCGGCGGGGCTCGAGGTATCGGCGCGGCGGTGACGCGAGTCCTGCTGGCTCACGGTGCTCGCGTGACGACGTTGAGCCGGAGTTGCGTGAATAACACCGACGACGCGGCGCCGGGGAATACCCGTGAGACCGGCCATGTCGTAGCGGATGTCAGCGATTTTGAGGATGTCCAGCGCGCCCTCGAAGAGGCGCGTTCACGCTATGGCCCGATCGACATCCTCATTAACAACGCCGGACAGGCGGGCTCGGCACCGTTTGTGAAAATGGAACGTTCGCTTTGGCGAACGATGATGGCTGTCAACCTCGACGGCACCTTTTACTGCACGCAGGCCGCTTTGCCAGGCATGCTCGCGATCGGCTGGGGACGGATCGTAAACATAGCAAGTACCGCAGGCCTCGTGGGCTACGGCTACGTCTCGGCATATTGCGCTGCGAAGCACGGCGTCGTAGGCCTGACGCGCGCTTTGGCGCTCGAAGTTGCAACAAAAGGGATAACCGTCAACGCGGTTTGCCCTGGTTATACCGAAACCGACATGCTTCGCGAAAGTGTAAAAAAAATCGTTGCCAAGACCGGGCGAACACCAGAACAAGCGTTAGTGGAGTTAGTGTCGCAAAATCCGCAGAAACGGTTGATCCAGCCTGAGGAAGTGGCGAATGCAGTCGCGTGGCTGTGCTTGCCTGGGAGCGAGGCGGTCACGGGACAAGCGATCGCGATATCTGGCGGCGAGGTGATGTGAGGGGATCTATGGAGACTACATCGGCACTCAGAAAGAGCGGGTCCGAGTCGATTGCCAACAGCGTCAGACTAGTTGATCTGGAGACGCGAGCGACCAAAGATGATCATCAGGCGTTGCGCTTGTGGCTTCGCTTGTTGTCCTGTACGGTGCGAGTCGAAAATCATGTCCGCGGAAGCTTGCGCAAGGAATTTTCGACCACCTTGCCGCGGTTCGATTTGATGGCACAGCTGGAGCGTTATCCCGCTGGTCTCCGCATGAACGAATTGTCGAAACGTCTGATGGTCTCCCGCGGAAACGTGACGGGAATAACAGATCAGCTTGAGAGGGAAGGCTTGGTCGTGAGAGCCCTCGACCGTGGTGACCGCCGTGCAATCACCGTCAAGCTGACGGCTGCCGGACTGAAGCGCTTTCGCGAAATCGCCGCAAGTCATGAAGAGTGGATCATTGAGCTGTTGGGCGGATTGAGCCAGGAAGACAAACAAATGATGTTAGGGACGCTCGGCAAGCTCAAAGCGCATTTGAACGCGGTCACCACCCCAGAATCGAGACACAAGCTCGGTCTGATCGGCAGGAGAAAATGATGCGGCATCTCCCCGGCCAACCGCACCAATTGCCCGTTAACCATACTCTCCTCGCCGCCTACCAAGGCAGGCATTTCCTGTACGAGGTAACAGACAAGACTGCGCGCATCACTCTGAACCGCGCAGAGCGAAAGAACTCTCTAACCTTTGATTCTTATAACGAACTGCGTAACCTGTTTCGCGCGATGTCCGAAGCTTCCGATATTAAGGCCATCATTCTGGCGGGCGCGGGAGGTAATTTTTGCTCTGGTGGAGACGTCCACGAGATCATCGGGGCTCTTACTAAGCTCGACATGCCGGGTTTGTTGGCGTTCACTCGGTTGACTGGAGATCTTGTCAAAGCCATGCGTTCTTGTCCTCAGCCGGTCATCGCCGCGATTGATGGCGTTTGCGCGGGTGCGGGCGCCATCCTTGCGATGGCCTCGGACGTACGCCTGGGAACACCACGAAGCAAGATCGCATTTTTGTTTACTCGCGTAGGACTGGCCGGTTGCGACATGGGCGCCTGTGCACTGCTGCCGCGTATCATCGGTCAGGGACGAGCAACAGAACTTCTCCTCACGGGCCGTAGCATAAGTGGTGAAGAAGCCGAGCGCTGGGGTTTTCTGAACCGGCTCTGCGCGTCGGAAGTGCTCTTGACCGAAGCCATGGCACTCGCTTCGGAGTTGACCTCCGGACCTAGTTTCGCGCACGCGATGACCAAGAGAATGTTGCAGCAGGAATGGAACATGGGCGTGGACGAGGCCATTGAAGCAGAAGCACAGGCGCAAGCGATCTGCATGGCGACAAACGATTTTCACCGTGCCTACCACGCATTCGTCAACAAACGGAAGCCAGAGTTCAAGGGAGACTAAAGATGAACGACAGTCGTCACCTGGACTGGCCGTTTTTTGAGGCCCATCACAGAACGCTGGCCATCGAACTGGACCGGTGGGCCGTCGGTCTTCTGGTGGAAGAAACTGGAGATGGAGTTGACAAAGCATGCCGCCGATTTGTGCGCCAGCTCGGCGCAGATGGGTGGCTAAAGTACGCGGTCGGAGGCACGGCGTTCGGCGGATCGTCGGACACGATTGACACGCGAGCGATTTGCCTCATCCGTGAAACCCTTGCGCGGCATTCAGGGCTCGCGGACTTTGCATTTGCCATGCAGGGCCTCGGATCTGGTGCCATCACACTTTTTGGAACTCTCGATCAGAAGAAAAAGTATTTGCCGGCCGTCGCCAAGGGCGAGGCCATCGCTGCGTTCGCCTTGTCCGAATTGAATGCTGGATCGGACGTCGCGGCAATGCAGTGCGAAGCGCGACGTGACGGCGACTCCTATGTCTTAAGCGGCGACAAGACCTGGATCTCTAACGGTGGCATCGCAGACGTCTACGTTGTTTTTGCCCGCACGGGCGAAGGCCAAGGATCTCGTGGGGTCAGCGCGTTCGTTGTCGAATCCGGAACTCCGGGCTTTGAAGTTGCGGAACGCGTAGAAGTGATCGCTCCACATCCTCTGGCGCGTCTGGTCTTCAAGAAATGCCGCGTCCCCTGCAACCAACGTCTCGGAGAGGCTGGGCGTGGGTTCAAAGTGGCCATGGCTAAGCTCGATGTTT
>Ga0207646_10005974_pt1 | contig 12694 bp, 16 predicted proteins | sample KBSK5502metaG_FD_184343 | JGI IMG/M metagenome (GOLD analysis project Ga0207646, IMG submission 184343) | Corn, switchgrass and miscanthus rhizosphere microbial communities from Kellogg Biological Station, Michigan, USA - KBS K5-50-2 metaG... | ecosystem: Host-associated > Plants > Roots >...
GATCGATCTCCAGATCGGGGACAACTTTCCGCGCTCGGTCGCCGCGTACAAGCAGTTCGACGTCCTCTTCGTGAACGCCATCTTCGACGGCCTCAACCTCGTGGCGAAGGAGGCGCCGCTCGTCAACACGCGGAATGGCGTTGTTGTCTTATCCGAAAACGCAGGCGTCTGCGAGGAGCTCGGGTCGTGGACGCTCACGATCAATCCCTTCGATGTCGCCGCGCAGGCGGAAGCGATCCACGAGGCGCTGGAGATGCAGGTGGACGAGCGACGCGCCCGGCTCGATGCGATCCGGGCTCACGTGCGGGAGCACGACCTTGCACGCTGGCTTGCCGCCCAGCTGGATCAGCTCGATCGCGCGTCTGCTCGGGTTTCGTAGCCCAGGAGGCCTTGGCGAAAGAGAGTCTGTGCGCCGTTCCGCCAAGGCCTCCGCGGTACGGTTCACCGCATGAGCGAGCTCTCGCACGTCGACGAAACGGGGGCGGTGCGGATGGTCGACGTCAGTGCCAAGGAGCCGTCGCGGCGGCGGGCCGTCGCGCGCGCCGAGGTGCGGATGGCGTCCGAGACCGCGCGGCGCCTGCGCGAGCTGCCCAAAGGCGACGCGCTTGCGACGGCTCAGGTTGCCGGAATCATGGCCGCGAAGCGCACGGCGGAGCTGATCCCGCTCTGCCACCCGCTGCCTCTGTCCCACATTGCGGTGGCCCTCGAGGTGGGCGAGGGTGAGGTCACGATCCTTGCGAGCGCCGAGACGACCGCCCAGACCGGCGTCGAGATGGAGGCTTTGACGGCTGCGTCGGTCGCGGCGCTGACCGTCTACGACATGGCGAAGGCGGTCGACAAGGAGCTTGAGATCACCGGCGTGCGGCTGGTCGAGAAGACGAAAGGGGGCCGTGTGAGCGGCCTGTCCGCGAAGCGGACCAGTGGAGGGGAAACCAGCGCGGAGCGATCGGGAGGTTCCCCCAGCAAGTGATGCGCGCTGCCGTCCTGACCGTCTCCGACGGCGTCTCCGCGGGCGAGCGCGACGACGAGAGCGGAGACCTGCTTGCGGCGCTGCTCTCAGCAGGGGGGTACGAGGTCGAGCGGCGGGTCGTTCCGGACGACCGTGAAGCGATCGCCGACGCGATCGTCGAGCTCGCCGAGGATGCGGCGCTGGTGCTCACGACCGGCGGCACCGGTCTGGGCCCGCGCGACGTGACGCCCGAGGCGAGCGCCGAGGTGATCGACCGGCCGGCGCCCGGCATTGCCGAAGCCATTCGGGCCGACTCGATCGCGAAGACACCCCACGGGCTGCTCTCGCGTGGGGTCGCCGGCGTCCGAGACCGGACGCTCGTTGTCAACCTGCCCGGCTCTCCGGGCGGCTGCCGGGACGGCTTCGCCGTTCTGCAACCGGCGCTCGGGCACGCGCTCGAGCTGCTCGCAGGCGAGCAGACCGCGCACAAGCAGACATGAACACAACCGTCGCTTCGTATCCGCGGCGCTTCGCGTCGCTGGTCAAGATCGAGCACACCGTCTTCGCGCTGCCGTTCGCCTACGTCGGCGCGCTGCTCTGCGTGAACAGGATCCCGTCGGCGCACGATCTCGTCTGGATCACGCTGGCGATGATCGGAGCGCGTTCGCTGGCGATGGGCCTCAACCGGTTGATCGACTCCGCGATCGACGCGCGCAATCCCCGGACCGCGGCCCGCGAGTTGCCGAGCGGGCTGCTGAGCCGCAGCCAGGTCGTCGTCTTCTGTGCGGCCTCGCTGGCGCTCTTCCTCGCCGCGGTCTTCCTGCTCGATCCGATCGTGCGCTGGCTCTGGCCGATCCCCGTCGCCGCGTTCGTCGTCTACCCGTACCTGAAGCGCTGGACCTGGCTTTCGCATCTCTGGCTCGGAGCCGTCGACGGCCTCGCCCCCGTCGGCGCTTGGGTGGCGATCACCGGGCGGCTGCCCTGGCCCGCGTGGGCGCTTGGCGGCGCCGTCGCGCTCTGGGTGGCGGGCTTCGACCTCTTCTACTCGCTGTTCGATGTCGAAGTCGATCGCGAGCAAGGGCTGCACTCGTTTGCGACGCGATTCGGAGAGCGGCGTCTCTTCTGGGGCGCGCGCCTCGCGCACGTGACGACGGTTGTCCTATTGGCCGCCGTCGGCTTCGGGCTTCATCTCGGAGCGCTCTACTGGCTCGGCGTCGCCGCCGTCGCCGTGCTGCTCGCCTACGAGCACGCGCTCGTCCGTCCCGGCGATCTGCGGCGGCTGAACGCCGCGTTCTTCACGATGAACGGCATCATCAGCGTCGTCTTCTTTGGCTTCGTGCTCGCGGAAGCGGCGGGATGAGGCGTCGCTTGCGATGCCGACCTGGAGGCCGGGGCGGCCTTGCCGCCGCGGCCGTCCAAACCCGGCCGTTGGGCTCATGCGCTTGGAATGACGAGGACGAGTCCGCATGAGAGTCGCTGCGCTCTACGACGTGCATGGGAACCTGCCTGCGCTAGAGGCTGTGCTAGCCGAGGTGCCCGACGACGCCGCGATCGTCAGCGGCGGCGACGTGTTCTCCGGGCCGATGCCGGCGGAGACGCTCGCGCGACTTCGCGACCTCGGCCCGCGAGTCAGTTTCGTCAGGGGGAATGCCGACCGTGACCTCGGCCCCTACGAGGAGCGGTGGCGAGCCCGATACGAGTGGCTGATGGCGCAGTTGACGCCGGAGGAGCATGCGCTCGCCGAGGCCTGGCCCCCGACAGTCACGCTGGAGGTCGACGGCCTTGGTCGAACGCTCTTCTGCCACGGCTCTCCGCGCAGCGACCTCGAAGCGATCACCGGCATCACATCCGACGAGCGCATGCGGGAGCTCCTGTCCGAGGTAGTCGATCACACCGTTGTCTGCGGTCACACCCACCACCAGTTCGAACACCGGATCGACGACACTCGAGTCGTCAACGCGGGTAGCGTCGGCCTGCCGTACGAGGGGCGCCCGGGCGCCTACTGGGCGCTACTCGGGCCGGACGTCGAGTTCCGCCGAACGGAGTACGACCTCGCCGCCGCGGCCGAGGCGATCCGCGCGACCTCGTATCCCGACCCGGAGGAGAAGATCGAACTGCTGACGAGCCCTCATTCCGCCGAGGAAGCGGCTGAGGTGCTCGAGCAGCGGGCACTCGAGGGCGTGCCGTGATCCGAGCGCGCGGGCTGGCCCGCCGTTTTGGCGACAAGCGTGCGCTCGAGCCGGTCGACTTCGAGCTTGCGCGCGGCGGTTTCCTGGTCGTCACCGGTCCGAACGGCTCCGGCAAGACGACGCTGTTGCGTCTGTGCGCCGGTCTGCTGATTCCGACCTCGGGCGAGCTCGAGGTCGACGTGGAGCGCGGCCAGGTCGGCTACCTCGCGCACGAGCCGCTCGTCTACCGCGAGCTGACCGCAATCGAGAACCTCGACCTCTACGGACGCCTCTACCGGGTGCCCGAGCGGCGCGAGCGGATCGGGATGCTGCTCGAGCGGTTCGGGCTTTGGGAGGCTCGCGCCGAGCGGACGGGGTCGTATTCACGAGGGATGCTGCAGCGGCTGGCGCTCTGTCGTGCGCTCCTGCACGATCCCGAGCTGCTGATTCTCGACGAGCCCGGCAACGCGCTCGACGAGGCGGGCGAGGAGCTGCTGGACCGGGAGCTCGACGAGCTCCGGCGCGAGCGGACGCTACTCGTCGCCAGTCACGCGCCCGAGCGGCTCGAGCGCTTCGCCACCCAAGGGCTGGCGCTCGCGTGAGGCGGCGCTTGCGACGCCGATCTGGAGGTCGTAGCGCCTTTGCCGCTGCGGCCGTCCAAACCCGGCCGGTGTGCCGGCCGACGCGCCGAACTGGAGAGACGTTTCAATGAGACGTTACTTCTCTGATGCGAGCGCGTTAGCTCGTAAGGACTTGCTGCTCGAGCTGCGGGCGCGGGACACGCTGCCGGCGATGCTGCTCTTCGTCATCGCCGTGCTCGTCGTCTTCCATTTCGCGTTGCCCACGAATGCCTCCGCGCATGCGTCGCTCGGGCTGCTCTGGGTCGCGATTCTCTTCACTGCGCTGCTCGGCCTCGGCCGCTCGTTCGTCGCCGAGCGCGAGCAGGGCGTGCTCGATGGGCTCGTGCTGGCGCCGTCGGATCGCAGCGCGATCTGGGTCGGCAAGGTCGTGGCGACCCTCGCCTTCCTCGTCGTCGCCGAGGTGGTGGCGCTGCCGGCGTTCGCGCTCTTCTTCACCTCGATCGACGGCTCGACGATCGCCGGCGTGGCGCTGGCGGACATCGGCATCTGCGCGGTGGGCACCGTGCTGGCGGCGATGGCGGCGGCCGGACGCGCCCGCGAGCTGTTGCTGCCGCTGCTCTTCCTGCCGCTCGCGATCCCGATCGTCATCGGCGGTGTCGGCTCGAGCCTCGCTGCCTCGAGCGGAAAGTACCTCGCCTTCCTGGCGCTCTACGACGCGATCTTTGTGCTCGTTGCCTGGGCGGCGTTCGAGTACGTCGTCACGGAGTAACTGCCACAGGTCCGGGTTCCATGCGCGCTGCCAGCCGCCGTTGCTCGCGGGCATCGGGCCAGAGCGTGATCAAGGAGCCGAGCAGGAAGACGAAGCCGCCGAGCCAGATCAGGTTCACGAGCGGCTTCACGAGCACCTTCAGGTAGACGGACTTGACCGTGTTGCCCTTGCCGAACTTGAACTCGTCGCCGATCACGAACAGATCCTGTGCGCGGAGCCAGTCGTGTTTGATCGCGACCTCGTTCGACGTCTGCTGCTCGGCGAAGTACGAGTTCTTGCCTGCCATGATCGTGCCGATCGACTTGCCGTTCTCGGTCACGGCGATCCGCGCACGCAGCTCGTCGTGATTCGCCGCGTGCCGCTCGACGCTGTTGAGATAGGTCAGCTTGTAGCCGCGGATATTCATCGAATCCCCCGGGCGGAAGCGCTGAATCTTTGTAGCGCCGTAGGCGCTCGAGCCCGCGACGCCGATTGCGAGCAGGACGATGGCGGCGTGGACGACGTAGCCGCCGTAGCGGCGGCGGTTCCGCGCGACGAGACCCGAGAACGCCGACCACCAGCTCGAGGCGCCGAGTGCCTTGCGGGCGCGCGTCCCGCGCGCGAACTCGAGCACGATCGCGGCGAGCGCGAAGGCAGAGAACGTGTAGGCAAGCAATCCGGCCGTGCTCGAACCGGCGCCCAGGGCGATCAGGATCAGGCCGACCGCGAGTGCGGCGACCGCGGGCCCGAGCACGGTCTCTCCGAGTGCTCCGAGGGACGTTCGCCGCCAAGCAACGAGCGGGCCAATCCCCATCAGCAGCAGCAGCGGGAGGCCAAAGACCTTGAGGAAGAAGTCGTAGTACGGCGGGCCGACCGTGACAGCCTCGCCGCGAACTGCGTCTGACAGCAGCGGGAACGCGACACCCCAGAGGACGGTCAGCGTGAAGGCGACGAGCAGCAGGTTGTTATAGAGGAAGGCGGCCTCGCGGGAGGCGAGCGATTCGAGCTTCGTCCGCGCCCGCAGCAGCGGCAGCCGCCAGATGATCAAGACCGTTGAAAACGTCGCCACGAGGGCGATGAAGCCGAGGAACCAGGCCCCGATCGGCGATTGCGCGAAGGAATGGATCGAGTTGATCAGACCGCTACGCGTCAGGAAGGTGCCGAAGATCGAGAGGCAGAACGCTCCCGTGACGAGGGTCGCGTTCCAGACCCGGAGCATGTTCTTCTTCTCCTGCACCATCACCGAGTGGAGGTAGGCGGTCGCGGCGAGCCACGGCATCAGCGCGGCGTTCTCGACCGGGTCCCAGGCGTAGTAGCCGCCCCAGCCGACCTCCTCGTAGGCCCATTTCGCACCGAGCAGGATCCCGATCCCGAGCGCGGTCCAGGCGAGGATCGTCCAGCGGCGTGTGGCGACGATCCAACGCTCGTCGAAGCGGCCGGAGAGGAGCGCGCCGGCGGCGAAGGCGAACGGGATCGTCAACCCGACGTAGCCGAGGTAGAGCAGCGGCGGGTGAATCATCATGTACGGGTTCTGCAGGCTCGGGTTGAGCCCGGCGCCGTCGGCGGGCGCGACCTGGGTTGCAAACGGGCTGGCGACGAAGACGAGCAGCAGCGCGAAGAAGCTCGCGACCCCGCCCAGCACCGGCACCGTCCACGTCAGCACCTCGGTGGTCAGGCGACGGTTGAAGGCGACCGCGGTCGAGCCGACCCCCGTCAGCACGAGGAGCCAGAGCAGCAGCGAGCCTTCCTGGCCGCCCCAGAACGCCGTGTAGACGTAGGGGAACGGCAACGCCTTGCTGGAGTGCTCGGCGACGTAAGCGAACGAGAAATCACGTATCCGGAATGCGTTCAGCAGCACGATCGCCGCGACCGCGGTGGCGCCGAACGAGGCGAAGAGAGCGTTCCGCGCGGAGGCGACGAGCCGCCGCCGGCGTGTGTAGGCGCCTAGTCCGCCGCCGACCGCTGCGTAGACCACGAGCCCAAACGCGAGGGCGAGTGCTGCGCGGCCGAGGTCTTGCACGTCAGGACTTTGCGGGCGCGTACTTGGACGGGCACTTCGTCGTGATCGACGTTGCGGCAAGACTCGCGCCGTTGTAAGTGCCGACGACGTAAACGTGGCGGCCTGCCCTGAAGAGGTCCGGCTCGGAGCCGTGGAAGACGACGGGAACGCGGACGCTCTGGTGTGGCCCGTCGATGTCGCGGAGCTTGAAGCGGAGGCCGCCGCTCGCATGCGGGTCGCCGGCCACGGGCCCGAGCACGTAGCCGCTGACGCTGAGCTTCCCCCTGTGTCCGGAAAGCTGGCTCGGCTTCAGCGACGGCGTCGCTCCGCCGGCGAAGCTCGTGTAGAGCAGAAAAACGGCGAGCGCGGCTGCCACGGAAAGCGCAATCACGAGCCGCACCGGATTCCCCCGCCGCTGCACGGTGCGAGTCTACCGTGCCGAGCCTTCAGTTCTTGCCCAACCGTGGCGGGAGGCCCGGTGCGTCGAACTCTTGGTGCTGGGCCGAGGCGTAGACACTTGCCTATCGTGCTGCGATCATGTTTCCGAAATGAAACATGGCGCCATTGCCGTTGCCCTCGTGGCAATCACCGGCGCATTCGTGCCGAGCGCATCGGCGTCGGCGCTGCAGATCACCGTGCTCGCACCGGCGAACGGCGCGACGCTCGCGTATCCGGCGTATGGAGACGCGACGACCAAGTTCTCGTGGCATGTCACCTGGGACGCGCCGCAGCAGACCACCCTCCTGTTCGAGCTCGGGAGCGATCCAAACTTCGCAGACCTCAATCTTCAAGGTGGTCAACCTCGCCGACCACGTCAAGCCGCGCGTCCGCGTCTATCCGGGTTCGGCGCGCCGCGGCACGCGCGCCTACGTTCGCTTGCAGGCCGCGGATAACCGCGGCCGGGTGCGCCTGCACGTGATGCTGCTCTATCGCAACCGTGGGCTCTACAACGGGCGGATGCCCATGACCGCTACGAACTGGGCCGACCCAATCTGGTTCTTGACCAAAACACCGCTCCCCCGCTTCCTCCCAGCCGGGCGTTGGCGCGCCTGTGTTCGCGCCTGGGACGAGGCCGGCAACACAGCCCTGGCCTGCGCGATTTACCGCTTGCGCTAACGCGACGGCCGCTTTTCGCGTTCTGCGAAGATGCAGGCGTTTCCGTGGGGCTTCGAGCGAAAGAGAATCCGCTGGCGACGCTTGCCGCGCTGGCCGGGCTGCTGATCGCGGCGTCGGTCGCGCTGATCTTCTTCTACGTGCCGACGGACGCCAACCAGGGGTTCTCGCAGCGGATCTTCTACATCCACGTGCCGGTCGCGCTGACCGCCTACGCCTTTTTCGGCTGGGGCGCGTGGAAGGCGCTCCGCCATCTCTGGAAGCGGGAGCCGGGCGCCGACCTCGAGAGCTACGTCGCGATCCACCAGGGGGTTATCTTCGGCGCCCTGACGTTGCTGACGGGCTCGCTCTGGGCCAAGATCTCGTGGGGGCACTGGTGGCTCTGGAGCGAGAGCCAGCTCGTCCTCTTCCTCGTCCTCTTCCTGTTTTACGGCGCATACTTCATGTTGCGCTATTCGGTTGAGCCGGGCCCGGCGCGGGCGAACATGTGCGCCGTCTACGCGCTCTTCGGGGTCGTCCTGATCCCGATCAGCTTCCTTGCGATCCGGCTGGCGAACCAGCTGATCCACCCGGTGGTCTTCACGCTGCAGGGGCCGCAGATGGCGGGATCGATGTTCCTCACCTTCTGCGTCTCGCTGGCGGCGATGCTGACGCTGGCTGCGACCCTTTTCCACGTCGAGCTGGCCGGGAAGCGAATCGACTCGCGCCTGCGGGAGCTGCGGGAGCTGCTCGCGTGATCCTCGGCGTGACCTCAGCCGAGAAGTACGTTGCAGCTGCGTATGGGATCGTCTTCCTCGTTGTGCTCGTCTACGTGCTGATCATTGCGCTGAAGCTGGGACGGCTCGAGCGCGAGCTCGACGAGCTGAACGGACGCGTTCGGGAACGGCGCGAAGCGGAGCGAGAGCAGCGTGAGCAGGTTCCGGTTGGCTGAGCTGTCGCTCGTTGGAATCTCGCATCACGGCTCCTCGATCGAGGTACGCGAGCGCATTGCCCTCGACCCCGATGAAGCCGCAGAGCTCGCGCGTCAGCTCGCGGGTGACGAAGGCGAGGCCGTCTGTCTTTCCACCTGTAACCGGACCGAGCTTTACGTCTCCGGACCGGGCGCGGAGGAGCGGGCGGCGGGAGCTCTCAGCGCCGCCGACGGCGCGCTCTACCGGCGCGGGGACGACGAGGCCGCGCGGCACCTCTTCCGCGTCGCCGCCGGGCTCGACTCGCGCGTTCGAGGTGAGACTGAGATCCTCGGGCAGGTTCGCGCCGCCTACGCGCTCGGGACGCCGGGGCCGCTGCTCGACCGCCTCTTTCGTGAGGCGCTGCGCGTCGGCCGAAAGGTGCGAGCGCAGGCTCCGGTCGGCGATCCGGCCGCGTCTGCCGCCTCCGCGGTTGCGGTGCTGGCGGAGCGCGTGCTCGGGGACCTGAGCGACCGGCAGGTGCTGCTGATCGGCGCCGGCGAGATCGGCGAGGCGACCGCCGGCAGGCTGGTCGCGCGCGGGGCGCGGATCGCTTACGTTGCGAATCGCGGCGAAGAGCGGCGGGCTCGCGTCGCGCGGAGGCTCGAGGCGGAGCCGCTCGCGCTTGACGAGCTCGCGAGCGGCCTCGCCGAGGCCGATGTGGTCGTCGCCTCGACGAACTCGCGCAACTTCCTGGTCTCGCGTGACGACGTCGAGCGGGCGCTTGCGATGCGCGAGCGCCGGCCATTGCTCTTGATCGACCTCGCGGTCCCGCGTGACCTCGATCCCGAGATCGCGACGCTTCCCTACGCGTTCCTCTATGACGTCGACGACCTCGATGAGGCCGTGGGCATGGGCACGGTCGAGGGCGCCGCAGCGCGCGCCGAGTCGATCGTGGCCGAGGAAGCCGAGCGCTTCCGCGCCTGGCAGGCCTCGCGCGGCGTCGTTCCGGCGATCGCTTCGCTGCGCGCCCGGGCCGAGGAGATTCGGGTCAGCGAGCTCCAGCGTGCCGGGCGAAGGCTGGCCCACCTCTCGCCGGAGGAGCGCCGCGCCGTGGAGGCCGTGACGGTGCAGATCGTGAACAAGCTGCTGCACGATCCGACGGTGCGGCTGAAGGAGGCGGCCGCCGGCGCCGACGGCGCGACTTACGCCGACGCGGTTCGCCATCTCTTCGGCCTCGATGATTCTGAGGATCGGCAGCCGGGGTAGCCGCCTCGCGCTGACGCAGGCCGAGCTCGCGGCCGAGCGGCTGCGCGCGGACGGCGCCGAGATCGCGCTCGTCCCGATCACGACCGCGGGCGACAAGGACCGGACGAAGCCGTTCAGCGAGATCGGCTCGCGTGGCGTTTTCGTCAAGGAGATCGAGGAGGCGTTGCTCGCGGGGCGGATCGACGTCGCCGTCCATTCCGCCAAGGACATGACCTCATCCGACACCGACGGGCTCGTCGTCGGCGCCTACCTGGAGCGCGAGGACCCGCGCGACGCACTCTGCGGCGCCTCGGAGCTTCGGCCTGGAATGCGCGTCGGCACCGCGTCCGTGCGGCGCAAGGCGCAGCTACTTGCGCTCGAGCCGGAGCTCTCGATCGAGCCGCTGCGCGGCAACATCGACACCCGCTTGCGCAAGCGGCGCGAGCGAGGCCTCGATGCGGTCGTTTTGGCGGCCTGCGGTCTCGACCGCCTCGGCCTGGGCGGCGAGATCGGCCATCGCTTCGAGGCGGATCAGCTCTTGCCTGAGGCGGGTCAGGGCGCACTCGGGCTCCAGGTGCGAGTGGGGGAAGAAGCGCTCGTTGCGCGGGCCGACCACCGAGAGACCCGCCGCCGTGTCGAGGCCGAGCGGGCGTGTGTCTTCGCGATCGGCGGCGGTTGCCTGGCACCGGTCGCGGCTCACCACGACGGCGAGAAGCTGACCGCGCTCGTTGCCGCTGAGGACGGCTCGTGGCTCGAGCGGCGAAGCGGTGCCGACCCCGCCGAGCTGGCCCGGGAGCTCCTCCAATTCGCCGCGGGCTGAGAGTCGTCCTGACGCGCCCGGCGGAGCGGTCGGCCAAGCTCGCCGGCAGGCTTGAAGCGCTCGGCTTCGACGTCGTCGTCGCGCCGCTGATCGAGCTCGAGCCGATCGAGACCGGACCGATCGACCTCTCGCCGTACGACTGGCTCATCTTGACGAGCATCACCGGCGCGCGGGAGCTTCGCCGTCGCGCCGAGGGCGAGCCGCGGCGGGTGGCCGCGATCGGGAAGGCGACCGCCGAGGCCTGGGGAGGCAAGGTCGAGCTTGTCCCGGCCGTCTCGACGCAGGAGGGACTTCTCGCCGAGCTCCCGCGGTCGGCGGGGCGCGTTCTTTTCGCCGGGGCGGAGGACGCTCGCCGCCTGCTCGTCGACGAGCTCAGCGCTGACTTCCTCGCCCTCTACCGAGCACGCGCGATTCGGCCGACCAAGCCGCTACGAGGCGACCTCGTCGTGCTCGCCTCGTCGTCGGCCGCCCGGGCCTATGCGGCGCTGGGGGTCTCGCTTCCGGCCGTCTCGATCGGTCCGGAGACGACCGCGGCGGCCGAGGCAGCCGGCGTGCGAGTGGCGCACGAGGCTCGGACGCACGATCTCGATGGCCTGGTCGAAGCCCTCCTCGCCGCCAGGCCTTAAAGTCGCCGGCGTGTTCGTCACCTTCCTGAGCGACTTCGGGCTACAGGACGACTTCGTCGGCACGTGCCACGGCGTGATCAAGTCGATCGCTCCAGACGTGGAGATCATCGACGTCACGCACGGGATCTCGCCCCAGCACGTGCTCCAGGGCGCGCTTGTACTCGCAAACACGATGCCCTACATGCCGGCCGGCGTCCATCTTGCCGTGGTCGACCCGGGGGTCGGCAGCTTTCGGCGCCCACTCGCGCTGCGAAGCGGCGACGGCCGGCTCTTCGTCGGGCCCGACAACGGCCTGCTCGTACCGGCGGCCGAGCGGCTCGGCGGGATCCAGGCCGTACACGAGCTCGCGAACGCGGACTACGCGCTCGACATCGTCTCGCGCACCTTTCACGGCCGGGACCTCTTCGCGCCCGCGGCCGCTCACCTCGCGACCGGCGTTGCGTTGGAGGAGCTCGGGCCGCCGCTTGCCGAGGACGCGCTGGCGCGTCTCGATCTCCCGCAGGCGGAGATCGGCGAGAACCGGATCCGCGCCACCGTCCTCTACATCGACCGCTTCGGCAACGTGCAGCTGAACCTCACGCGCGAGCACCTGCAGCGGGCCGAGGTCCCGCCGGGGACGGTGATCGAGATCGAGCTCGGCCTCGACCGCTATTACGCTGTCGTGGTGCGCACCTTCGCGGATGCCCGTAAGGGTGACGTGATTCTGTACGAGGACGCTTACCGAAACATCGCGCTCGCGATCAGCGGCGGCAACGCGGCCGAGCTGTTCGGAGCCGCTCCGGGCCAGGAGGTCCGGATCCGCCTTCAGGCCCTATGAACTTTCAGCCCCTCACACAGCGGTTCGCCCGGCTGACGACGGACATCGTCGTGCGCAGGCCTCGGCTCTGGTTCTTGTTGCGGCGGCTGACCCGATTCCAGTTCGATCGGCTGGCGCCGCAGTGGGACGCGATCCGCGCGTCCGAGACCGCATACGCGCCGTACGAGGCCGCGCTCGAACGGGTCGAGCCGCCGCCGAAGCGGGCGCTCGATCTCGGTACCGGCACCGGCGGGGCCGCGTTCGCGATCGCGCGCCGCTTCCTGGACGCCGAGGTCGTCGGCGCCGACCTCGCCGAGCGGATGATCGAGCACGCGCACGCCAACCTGACGGACGATCTGCGCGACCGGGTGCGGTTCGAGGTCGCCGACGCGTCGAAACTGCCCTACGAAGACGGTTCGTTCGAGCTCGTCGGGCTCAGCAACATGATCCCGTTCTTCGACGAGCTAGACCGCGTGCTCGCGCCGGGCGGCTTCGTGATCCTCGCGTTCTCGGGCGGCGCCGGGACGCCGATTTACGTTTCACCAGAGCGGCTGCGCACGGAGCTCCAGCGCCGCGGCTTCACGGATTTTGCGGAGTTTTCGACCGACCCAGGAACGGCGCTTCTTGCCCGAAAGGCGGAGCGCGCCTAGGATTTCGTCTACAAGGACGTTCGCGGCACGGTAACACCGGCCCGGACGTCCTTTTTTTCGCGTCGCGCCTGCGGCGCTCGCTTCACGGGGAAACCCGTTTGCCCCGTGT
>Ga0207646_10005975_pt1 | contig 12693 bp, 9 predicted proteins | sample KBSK5502metaG_FD_184343 | JGI IMG/M metagenome (GOLD analysis project Ga0207646, IMG submission 184343) | Corn, switchgrass and miscanthus rhizosphere microbial communities from Kellogg Biological Station, Michigan, USA - KBS K5-50-2 metaG... | ecosystem: Host-associated > Plants > Roots >...
TGGCGCTTCCGATGCTCGACGCCATGACCCCGGCCTTTGCCGGTTCCGCCGCGGGCCGTCCCGTCCGCCTCGCCTTCGCCTACGTCCCCAACGGAGTGATCCTGCCCGATTGGACGCCCAAGGGCACGGACCGGGAGTTCGAGCTCTCGCGCATCCTGAAGCCGCTGCAACCATTCCGTGAGGACCTGCTCGTCCTGACCGGCCTGGCGCACCACAACGCCAACGCGCTGGGCGACGGCGCCGGGGACCACGCCCGGGCGGGCGCGTGCTTCCTGACCGGCGTGCATCCCCGGAAGACGGCGGGCGCCGACATCCAGAACGGCGTCTCGGCCGACCAGATCGCCGCCCAGGCCGTGGGTTCGGAGACCCGCCTGCCTTCGCTGGAGCTCGGCTGCGAGGAGTCGCGCACCGTCGGCAACTGTGATTCGGGCTACAGCTGCGCCTACACGAACAGCATCTCGTGGCGCTCTCCCACCACGCCGATGCCGCCCGAGACCAACCCCCGCTCGGTGTTCGAGCGGCTCTTCGGCATCGACGACGTACCGTTGTCCCCGGAACGGCGGGCCCGGCGCGCCCGGGAGCGCAAGAGCATCCTGGACATCGTGCGCGAGCGCACGCACCAGCTCGTCACCGGCCTCGGCCCGGCCGACCGGCGCAAGATGGACGAGTACCTCTACGCGATCCGGGAGATCGAGCGGCGGCTCGAGCGGGCGGAAGCGGAAGGCGGCGAGGTCCCGCCGGGCGTCGAGAAGCCGTCCGGCATCCCCGCGACGTTCGCCGACTACGTCAAGCTGATGTTCGACCTCCAGGTCGTGGCCTTCCAGGCCGATCTCACCCGCGTCGCGACCATGATGTTCGGCCGCGAAGGAAGCCTGCAGACCTATCCCGAGATCGGCGTCCCCGACTCGCACCACCCGCTCACCCACCATCGCGGCAACCCGGAGTTCGTGGAGAAGGTCACCCGCATCAATGCGTACCACCTGGAGCTGTTCGCGCATTTCATCGAGAAGCTCAAGGGCACGCCCGACGGCGACGGCTCGCTCCTCGACCACGCGATGGTCGTCTACGGCAGCGCGATCAGCGACGGTGACCGCCACACCCACAACGACCTGCCCGTCCTGCTGGTGGGGCGCGGGGCCGGAGGCCTGAGGCCCGGCCGGCACCTCGTCTATCCCAGGGACACGCCGCTGACGAACCTGTACCTCACGCTGCTCGACCGCATGGGCGTGCGTCCGGAATCGATCGGCGACAGCAACGCCAAGCTCGAGCACCTCGCCGACGTATGAGGCGCTTGATCGGCGCCCTGGCGGCCGTCCTGGCCTCCGCCGCGGGCGCGCCGGCCGCGGACGACTACAAGCTCGGGCCGGACTCCATGCGCCAGCAGGGCGTCCCCCAGGGCCGCGTGGAAGGACCGCTCGTCTGGAAGAGCCAGATCTTCCGCGACACCGTTCGGCAGTACTGGATCTACGTGCCCGCGCAATACGACCCGTCGCGGCCGGCGGCGGTCATGGTCTTCCAGGACGGGCACAAGTACGTGAACGTGGAGCAGGAGTACCGCGTGCCCCTCGTCTTCGACAACCTGATCCACAAGCGGGAGATGCCGGTGACGATCGCGATCTTCGTCAACCCCGGCCAACGCGGCGAGACGCTGCCCGCCGACCCCTGGCGCTCCGACAACCGCAGCGCCGAGTACGACTCACTCGGGGACCAGTACGCTCGCTTCCTCGTGGATGAGCTGCTGCCCGAAGTCGGCAAGACCTACAACCTGAGCCCCGACCCGTCCAGCCGCGGCATCTGCGGCGCCAGCTCGGGAGGCATCGCCGCCTTCACGGTGGCGTGGGAGCGGCCCGACCGGTTCCGCAAGGTGATCAGCCACATCGGCAGCTTCACGAACATCCGCGGCGGACAGGTCTACCCGGCGCTCATCCGGCAGGCGGCGGTCCGGCCGATCCGCGTCTTCCTCCAGGACGGCTCGAACGACCTCGACAACCAGTTCGGGAACTGGCCGCTCGCGAACCAGGAGATGGCGGCCGCGCTGAAGTTCAGGGGCTACGACTACCGGTTCGAATACGGCGACGGCGGTCACACCCACAAGCACGGGGGCGCGCTCCTGCCCGACGCGCTGCGCTGGTTGTGGCGGTAACGACCGACCACACGGGCGAGAGCCCGCCGACACGTCAATCGGTCAATGCGGCCGAGATCACTTCGGCGGCTTCGGCCAGGGATTGCCACCGTCCTTGGGCATGTGGTCCCCGGTATCGTCGACCACGGAAGTTGTTGACCCAGATTGATTTACGCTCCGCTCGGCACGCACCTCAAAGCCGTTCCATGCGACCAGCGCAAGCATGCCGAACATCAGAAAGGCGAGAAACCGGTGCTTCATGCTGCCTCCTCAGGATTGGGCGTGTACGAAGTGTATACCCACCTGTCAATGAATTTGACATATTCCGGATTTCGAGCCATGGTACGGGGCATAGACCCTCCCCGCACCCAGGAACAGGACCGAACGTGGATCAGACGCTGGCGCTTCTCGTAGCGGACGACCCCCGGATACTCGCGGGGAACCTGCTCGACCACATCGCTGCGCAGTGCAAGGCGAAGGGAGCGGCGGCCGTGACGGTTGACTCTGGCGAGCTGGCGAGCTTCGCCGGAGAGGTGCCGCTCTCCCGCCTCACGGCGCTGGAGTCCCTTTGGAAGGCCGAGGCGAAGGACCTCCGGGCCGGCCGGGCGGTGACGGATGGCAACTACAGGTTGCTGCCGCTGATGGACGGACAAGAGCTCACCGGCCTGCTGTTCATCGAGGGCGACACCGGCCTCGAGAAGAAGAACCCGGCCATGATCGCCTTGGCCGCGGCCCTGAAGGCCGCCCGCGTGCGCCCGGCCCGCCAATATGCACTGGAGGAGACCGCGAGTTTCTCGGGCCGCGAGATGGAGCGGCAGCGGCTCGTGGCTGCGCTGGAGCATCACGAGTGGAACATCGCACGCGTGGCGAGGCTCATCGGCGTCACCCGGCGCACGGTTTACTCGCGCTTGAAGAGATATAGCATCGACCGCCGGCGGGTCCCCAAGACGCTCAAGGCCTGCCCCCGTCTCGAGGGGGCGTGATGCCGAGCGTGCTGCAGCTCGCAATGGCGATCGCCGTGAAGATTGGCCTGGCCATCGTCATCCTCGGGGTGTTCCGCCGCGGCCTCCACCGCCGGTGCTGGTCGTTTCTGGTGTACCTCTTGGCCGTTCTCATCTTCAGTACGGTCGAGATGGCCGCGATGATGCTCGACAACGTCCCGGCCCTCGAGTGGTTCCGGAGCTGGCGCTTCTGGCACATCGAGCAGACGGTATTCGAGGTCGTGAAGATGGCCCTGGCCGTCGAGCTCGGCATCAGGGTCGTAGCCGCCTTCCCCGGTACCTGGCGCCTGACACGTGCCCTCCTCGGCGCCGCCCTGGTCACGACCACCGCGGCCGTGACGCTGGGCGGGGCACCCCAGCACCCCCTCCTGGCCACCGGCGCGATCTGGCTCTTCGCGGTGGTGAGCCTGGTCGTGGTCCTCTTCAATCTGCCTCTTCACGCGTGGTATCGCGCAATCCTCGCCGGATTCGTTCCCTACCTGTTCGTGTTCTCCACCTTGACGAGCATCTTCACGCGCCGTGGCTACGCGCTGGCCGAGACGCTCGGGAGCGTCGACCAGATAGCCTATCTGACGCTGGTCGGCTGGTTTGCCTACGCGGCCTGGCGCGCCGAGGAGAACGTCCGGGACGTCTCACCCGCCGTGCTGCGGCGACTGGGCCTCGCCCGAGGCTGAGGCTCGATGCTCCTCTGGGGGCTCGGCGCGGCCGGCCTCGTTTGCCTGGCCCTGGTGATCGGCCAGGCCACACGCTATCGGCACGAGCGCACCCTCAAGCAGTGGAATCAACTGCTCTCCCCGGGCATGCGGTTCGCCGTGCAGTCGCTGGAGCTGGAGGTTCAGGCCGATGCGGCGATGGCCGACAGCGGCCTGCACGGGGCGCAGCAGGCCCGGGAGCGCCGGGACGTGTCCGAGGCCATCCGCCTCCTCGAGCTGTCCAGCGCCGCGATCGAGCAGGCCACTCCGAGCCGGCTGAAGCGGCTGCGCGCGATGGCGGTGCTCATCCGCATGGCCGCGGCGCTCGTCCCCGTCCGGCCGCTGCGCCTCCGCGACTACCACCTGCGGGAGCTCATCGCCGTGGTGGGCGTGGGAGCCGCCCTCCACCAGGTGCTCGTCAGCGCGCTCGAGCGATTCCTGCTCCGGCTCCAGGTCCTCGGCATCGGCTTCCGGCTCGCGCTCCGGGCGATCGTCGGCGCACGGCGCCAGGCGGCCGCGGCCCCCGAAGCACGAAGGGCGTGGGGAGACTACCAGCGCGCCCTCGAGGACTGGAAGACGCTGGACCGGGAGCACCTGGAGACGTTCAAGGCGCTGGCCCGATCGCTCGAGATCGAGGGCTAGAGCCGCAACGCTTCCATCGGCTGCACGCGCGTGGCCCTCAGCGCCGGCAGGTAACCGGCGAGGAAGGCGGTGGCGAGCAGCGTCACCGTGGCCATCGCGAACGTGAACGGGTCGCGGGCGGTCAGGCCGAACAGTTGTGCTTCCACCAGCCGGGCCAGGCTGTAGCCGCCGGGGAGCCCGATCGCCACGCCGACCACGGCCAGCACCGCCACTTCCTTGAGCACCATCAAGAGCACGGTCTTGCGGTCGGCGCCCAGGGCCATGCGGATGCCGATCTCGCGCGTCCGAAGCGAGACGGCATAGCTCATCACTCCGTAGAGGCCGATCGCGGCGAGCAGCGTCGCCAGCAGGCCGAAGGCCGCGGAGAGCGCCGCCACCAGACGCTCCACGAAGAGCGATTCGGCGATCTGGGCGCTCATCGTCTTGAGGCTGGTCACGGGCAGCGTCGGGTCGATCCGGCGGACGATGGCGCGGAGCCGGGGCGCCAGCGCCGACGGATCCCGCGCCGCCCGCGCGTAGAACGTCATCTCGCCGACGCCCTTCTCCTGGGTGTAGGGTACGTAGACGAACCGCCGCTGGTCCTCGCGCAGCGATCCCGCCCGCGTGTCCTTCGCCACCCCGACGATCTCGGTGTCCGGATCCGGCGTGCCCTTGAAGCGGTTCTCGACGAAACGGCGGCCGACGGCGTCCTTGTCGCCGAAGAAATAACGCGCGAAGGACTCGTTCACGACGGCGACCCGGCGCGACCCGACCCGGTCCGTTTCGTCGAAGTCGCGTCCCGCGACGAGCGGGATGCCCATCGTGGCGAAGAAGCCCGGCCCCACCTCGTTGAAGTTGGGGTTCATGTTCTCCCCCTCCTTCGCCTCGTAGCCCTGGACCGACACCGTGTGGCTCATGTCGCTGCTGGTCATGAGGGGCACGTCCGCCATTGATACCGCGCGCACGCCCGGCTCGGCCGCGATCTCCTCCTGGATCTGCTTGAACAGCGCGAAGCGGCGCTCCAGCTCGTAGCCGCTCAGCGCGGGATCGACGGCGAATGTGATCAGGCGTTGGGGCTCGAAGCCGGGATTCAGGCGGCGCAGGTTCATCAGGCTGCGCGTGAACAGGCCGGCGCCGATGAGGAGCAGCAGCGACAGCGCGACCTGAGTGATGACCAGGCCTTTGCGGAACCGGAAGGGCGCCGCGCCGCCCAGGAGCGTTCCCGATTCGTTCTTCAGGGTGGGCGCGAGGTCGGGGCGCGTCGACTGCAACGCGGGGACGAGGCCGAAGACGACGCCGGTGGCGAGCGACAGCGCGAGCGCGAAGAGGGCCACGCGCAGGTCCGGGTCCGGAGAGAGCACGCGGGCCGCCGTCTCGAAGGGCAGGGCCCCGAGGAGCACGTCGGCCGTCCACGCCGAGACGGCGATGCCCAGCAGCCCGCCCGCGAGCGCCAGGACCAGGCACTCGACGAGGAGCTGCCGTACCAGCCGGCCGCGGCTGGCCCCCAGAGCCAGGCGCAGCGCCACCTCCTTCTGCCGCGAGGAGGCGCGCGCGAGCAGCAGGTTCGCGACGTTGGCGCACGCAATGAGCAGGACGAGGCCCACCATGCCCATGAGCACGAGCAGCGGTGTCTTCGACTGGTCGCGCAGTCCCGAGACGCCGCGACCGCCCGGAAGCAGCTCGAGCCGCTTCTTGAGGAACGCGGTCCGGAAGCGCTCCGACTTGGACTCGATGCGCTGCAGGTCCTCCTGGAGGAGCTGGCCGTAGAGCACGTTCGCGCGGGCCGCGGCCTGATCGCGCGTGAGGCCGTCCTTGAGGCGGGCCATCACCGTCAACCAGCGCACGCGCCAGTCCCCGAGGCCTCGCGTCCACGTCGGCACCACCTGCGGCAGCATCATGAGCGGGACGTACACGTCGGGCGACTCGCCCACGTCGATCCCGTGGAACCCCGCCGGCGCGACGCCCACCACCGTCATCCGCTGGCCGTTGACGAGCAGGGTCTGGCCGACGGCGCGCGGGTCGGCCGCGAACCGGCGCGTCCAGAAGCCGTGGCCGAGCACCACCACCGGATGCGCCCCCGGCGTGCGGTCGTCGTCTGCGCCGAGAAGGCGGCCGGCGGCGGGACGCAGGCCGAGGACGTCGAAGAACGTGCCCGAGACGAGCACCCCGTCCACCGGATCGGTCTGGTTGCCCACGCTCACGTGCAGCGCCGTCGTGTACTCGGCGAGCGCGCCCTCGAAGGCGCCGCTCTTGTCGCGCAGCTCGAGGAACAGGGGGTGGGACATCGGCGTCAGCGTGTCGCTGTGGTTGTGGCTCTGGCCGGAGAACGGCCCGGGGGCGTCGACGACCACCAGGCGCTCCGGCTCCTTCACGGGAAGCAGGCGGAACAGCACCTGGTCCATCAGCGTGAAGATCGCGGTGTTGGCGCCGATGCCGAGGGCCAGCGTCAGGACGACCACGAGGGTGAAGCCCGGCTTGCTGGCCAGCGTCCGCAGGGCGTAGCGCAGGTCCTGTCCAAGGTCGTCCATCCTTCCTCCGGGGTCTGGTCCTTCGCCTTGGCGAGCCCCGTGCCACGCGGGCGCAAGGCCCAACCCACTGATTCCACCGTATCTTGTCCAGCGCGCGGGTCGCCGATTGTCCGCTATCGGGACACCGACGTCCCGGGTCCGGACGGCGGCTCGCCGCCCCTGTCAGCGGGCGACGCGGTAGGAGACCTTGATCAGCAGCACGTTGTCGGCCGGCGCGGCGCCGAGCGCGCGCACGTCGCGGCGAAGCTCGAACTCGCCCGGATGGGCCGTGTCCTCCCGCCGCTGCGTCCATGCGAGGTAGAGGGTCGACCCCGGACGCCACTCCCACCGAAAGATCGCGTTGACCCGCAGCGACTTGAAGTTGAAGTCCGGCCGGTCGAACGAGAAGGCCGCGGCCGGCCCCGGCCCGTCCGGATCCACGGAGTAGGTGGCGGCGGTGGCGTCGTAGGCGAGCGAGCCGGCGTCGCGGCCGTAGCGGAGGAAATCGAAGCGGCGCGGGCGGGCGAGTTCCTTGAACCCGCGATACGCGCCCACCGAGACGAGCGGCTGGGCATAGACCTGGAGCGAGACGTTCGGGGTCAGGATCCAGTTGAGGCGGGTCGTCATCGAGACCTCCGTCTGGGTGAGGTCGGCGAAGACGTACCGTCTCCCGAAGGTGACCGCGGCGGTGGGATCGTCGACGGCGGTCACCCACTGGGCGGGATTGTGGGCGCGCAGGAGGCTGGGGCCCACGGAGACGAACAGCGACGGGAGGGGCTTCAGCTCGAGCGTCGCTTGCGTGGACGCGTTCCAGCCTCCGAACTCGTCGGACACGTACTCTCCCTGGAGCCGCCCGCTGACCGGCTTGCGCGAATCGGTACGGAGGGAGAAGAAGGTCCCCTTGGCCGCGCCCTGGAGCGACGAGGGGCCGCCGCGGGTCAGCCGGTCGTCGTGCACCCGCCACGACTTGAAGGCGCCGAGGAACGCCGACCAGTAGTTCCGCAGCTGGACCTCGCCGAAGGCGTGAAGGCCGTCGCCCTGGCGCTCGTGGTCGAAGTTGAACACGTACCACTTCGCGAGCGCGAAGAAGCGCGAGCGCGTGAAGCGGTCCGGGTCGGTCTTGCGGAAATCCACGACCGCGTGGCCGCCCCAGCGGTCGGTGCGGGAGTTGAAGCCGAGGTCGTTCGATTCGAACCCGGGGCTCACGGCCCACAGGGCGCCGTTGACCCGGATCCGCCCACCCTGCCGGTTCAGGTTCAGGGCGCCCGTCCAGCCCGACAGCGAGGTGGCCGAGGGATCGAGGCGCACGGTTCGCGCGTCGGGCCGCTGGAAGTAATGCTGCGAGGAGCGCTGGACCGTTTCCACCGCCGCCGCCGAGCCGTCGAGGCGGCTCCCCGCCAGCCGTCCCGTCACCACCCAGTCCTTCTTGGCGTCGAGGAAACAATAGCCGTCGACGCCGGCCACCCAAGCGCGGTCCACGAGCGCCGCGCGCAGGACGGGATCCCGACGGTTCCGGGCCACCGACGTCAGGATGGCGCCCAGTCCGCCCCGCTTCATCTCGCGGTGCGCGCGACCCACGAAGTAGTTCGTGAGGGGCTCGATGTCCGCGACGCGGCGCGCCGGACCCGTCGCCAGCCGGGCGTGCTCCCGCTGCGTCACCGCCTCCAGCGCGGCCACCGCCCATCCCCCCGGGAGCTTGCCCGTCACCTTGGCCGCGCCGAGGATCGTCGTGGCCGAGGGCCGGTCCACGTAGTCCGCTTGCGGGTCACCCTGCGGGGCACGGCCGATGCGCCGTGAATAGAACAAGTCGGGCTCGGACCGGTTGAAGCCCCAGAAGTTGTTCGCGCCGTTGTGGCCGAAGTTGCCGAAGATCTGCGACCCCTCGATGAAGAAGGGCCGCTTCTCCTCGAAGAACGTCTCGAAGTCGCTGAGGTTCACCACCGCGGGGTCCACCTCCACCTGCCCGAAGTCGGGGTTCACGGTGGCGTCGAGGGTCAGGTCGCTGCCGAGGCCGTACTTCACGTCGAGGCCGGTGGCCCCGAACATGCGCGAGCCGTCGTTGAAGGGATCCCCCGCGGCCGGGGTGACCAGCTCGCTCCGCGCCACCGCGTAGGGAAGAAGGGCGAGGTGGCGGCGGGGCCGGATGCCGTCGAGGCCGGTGAGGTGCGCCATGCGGGAGGCGAGCCCGCTCTCCTTCTTGGGGACGAGCTCGAGCCAGTCGCTCTCGTTCTTCCGCTGGATGTAGCGTTCGGCGTTGATGCCCCAGGTCTGGCGTTCGGCCGACGGGAAGCGCAGCTCGGAGAACGGGATGCGGATCTCGGCCGTCCACCCCTCGCTGTCGACGGTCACCGCCGAGGTCCAGACCCCGTCCCAGGAGCTGTCGTCCCAGGAGTCGTTGAAGATCGCGGAGTCACCCTGCACGTTCCCCGCGCTGACCTCGAACATGACGCCGGTCAGGTGGTCGTGTCGTGGGTCCAGGTAGATCCGGATCCGGTCCGCGTCGGCCGACCCGTCCCGGCGCGAGAGCCGGCGCACGATGCGCTTCGGCTCGCGGTCCCGCATCCGGGCGCCGACGTAGAGCGCCTCGTCGTCGTAGGCGATCCGCAGCTCGGTGGACTCGGTGGCCGGCTTGCCCTCGTCGGGGTCCCGCTGGCGGAAGTCAGTGGCCGGCGCCGCCGCGCGCCAGGCCGCGTCGTCCAGGCGCCCGTCCACGACGATCGCCGACGCCGCCCGCGCCGCGACGACGTCCGCCGCCTTCGGCGGCGACGCGTGGCCGTTGCCGGTCGCCGCGGCCGCCCCGGTCGCGAACAGCCAGGGCGCCGAGGCGAGCAGACGCAGGCACGCGCGCATCTAGGCCGATCCGGTCCGCCGCTGCAGCTCGGGCACCGGCGCTTCGATCACGCGAAGCGATTTCCATCGTCCGGTGCGGAAGCGGCGGAGCATCAGCAGGCCGACGCAGAAGATGTACGCGGCGGCCGCCGTCCACGCGCTGAAGAGCCCCGCCCCGAAGTGGATGCAGAGCAGGTAGGCGGGCACGACCATCGCCCCCCAAGACAGCAGCAGCGTGGCCAGCAGCGGGTACGTCGTGTCGCCCGCGCCCCTCAGGGCCGCCGCGAAGATCACGCTCATCATGTCGAACAGCGAGTACACGGCAACGAAGCGCAGCAGCACCACGGAGAGCCTTCCGACCTCCGCGAAGGCGGCCGGATCGGCGCCCGCGGCGTAGGGCGAGAGGAGCAGCCGGGGCGCGAGCAGGTAGAGCGCGCTGCACAGGCCGAGGTACACGAGGCCCAATCCGAAGGCGGACCAGGCCGAGCGCTCGGCCGGCCCCGGCTCCTCCGCGCCGAGGTAGCGCCCCACGAGCGACGACACCGCGATGCCGATCCCCAGGAATGGCATGAACACGATCATGTTCAGGTTGAAGGCGATGCCGGTCGCGGCCAGGGGCGCGGTGCCCAGCCGCCCCACGATCACCATGAAGGCGGCGAAGGCCGCCAGCTCCATCGAGAACTGCAGGCCCGCCGGCACGCCGTAGCGGAGCAGTCGCGCGAACAGCGTGGGCTCCGGCCGCCACCCGGCGGCGGTGCCGAACCGGCGGCGGTACTCGCGCCGCAGGATGAGGCCGAGGTAGACGGCGGCGCCGAAGGCCTGGGAAGTGACCGTGGCGAGCGCGGCTCCCTTCACGCCGCCCCGCGCGAAGCCGGCGTGGCCGAAGATCCAAAGGTAGCACAGGAGGGCGTTGAGCGTGGTCGCGAGCAGCTGGACGACGAGGATCGGCAGCGTCCGTCCCCGGCCCGCGAAGAAGGAGGACAGGGTGGCCATGAGCACGATCGGCCCCGCGCCGAGGAGCAGGATCCGTGAGTAGGCCGTCTCGTACTCCTGCAGCGTGGAGGCGTGGCCCGCGAGCGCGAACAGCGGCCCCGCCAGCGGGCTGATTGCGGCCACCACGATCCCGGCCAGCAGCGAGAAGTAGATGCCCTGCCACAGGGCGGCCCCGATGCGCCGGGGACGATCCGCGCCGAAGTACTGGGCGATGAAGGTGGTGACGTACTCGCCGGTGCTGATGCAGAGACCCACCACCGACCAGGCCACGATCGCGCCGGTAACCGCCGCCGCCACCGCTTCGGTCGAGTACCAGGTGAGGAACAGGCGGTCCACGAAGACCTGCAGGGTAATGGACATCTGGCTCAGGATCAGCGGGTAGGAGATCGAGAGGACCTCCCCCATCCCGCCCGGCCCCTGCCAGAGCCGCCTCGCCCAGCCGGGGGCGCCGCGCATCGGCGGACTATACCGCGGGGCGCCGCCTCAGCCGGCCTTCACGCCCCCGCGTTGCGCAGCCACTCCTCCATCTTCGTGTGGCCGACGTAGCCCGACTGCTGGAACACGGGCCGGCCGCCCTTGATCACGGCGAAGTTGGGGATGCCGGTCACGTTGAAGCGCTCGGCGATCGCGGGATGACGGTCGGTGTCCACCTTGAGCACCACCGCGCGGCCGGCCATGTTGCGGGCCGTCCGCTCCACCTCCGGCGCGGCCATCCGGCACGGGCCGCACCACGCCGCCCAGAAGTCGACCAGCACCGGGACGGAGGCGGAGCTGGTGACCGAGTCGAACAGATCCGCATCCGCCTCGATGGGCTCCGCCACCGGCGGGAGCGGCGCCTTGCACTTCCCGCACTGGCCGGTCTCCGCCAGATGCTCGGGAGGGACGCGGTTCTTGGTGTGGCAGGAGGCGCATTCGCGGATGAGGAACGCCCGGCGCCGTTCGTTCTCCATCACCACCCCGGGCTGAAGTTGAACTCCCAGATCCAGTTCTTCTGGGGCCGGTCGAGGGGGTGCACGTAGTCGATCTCCACCACCGCGTAGCCGAAGAGGTTGACGCGCGCCCCCGCGCCCACGCTCTTCACCCACTTCCGCGTGCCGCCGCTCAGGAACTTGGCCTTCTCCGCTCGCGTCCAGGCCACGCCGGCGTCGGCGAAGGCGAGCAGCTCGATCGGCACCGGCCCGTAGAAACCCTTGCCGCCGAAGGCGCCGAACGGCGGGAAGCGCAGCTCGACGTTGCCGAGGAGCAATCGGCTGCCGATGAGCTGGCTGAACACGGGGCACTGGTTGGGATCGGGGCCGCACTCGTCGGCGGAGAAGGAGTTGAAGTCGTATCCGCGGATCAGCTGCGGATAGCCGAGGAAGAGGGGGTAGAAGCGCTCGTCCTCCGCGCCTCCGCCGTACCGGCCGTAGTGGAGGACGCGGGCAGCCAGCGTGTAGGGCCGCACGGGCATCACGTACTGCCGGACGTCGGCCAGCACCCCCGTGTAGTTCACCGTGCCGAACGTGGGCGTGACTTCCAGCCGATACCGCCGGCCGAGGATCGGGCTGGTGGCGCCGAAGGTCGCGGTGTCGTAGACGAGGGCCGCGCCCGCCTCGGCCAGGCTCAAGGCCGACGCCGAGGGGAGCTTCTGCTTCCGCTGGTCGAGGAGCTGGCCCGTGTCGAGGTCGAAGAACTCCGTCCGCAGCTCGTTCTTGAACGAGATGCGGCGGACCGAGCCGCTGACCTCGAGCCTCTGCGCGCGGCTGAAGGGATAATCGGCGAAGACCGTCGCGCTGCGATCGATCTGCCGGTCGAGCTCGCTCTGCTGGACGCCGACCAGGCTGCCGTTCACCACCTGGGTGCCGAGGGCGTAGCCGCCGGTCAGGTACGGGATCTGCTGCACGACGGCGCCCCAGTCCCAGCGGTGCGTGCGGTTCTGGTAGAAGACG
>Ga0207646_10005976_pt1 | contig 12693 bp, 16 predicted proteins | sample KBSK5502metaG_FD_184343 | JGI IMG/M metagenome (GOLD analysis project Ga0207646, IMG submission 184343) | Corn, switchgrass and miscanthus rhizosphere microbial communities from Kellogg Biological Station, Michigan, USA - KBS K5-50-2 metaG... | ecosystem: Host-associated > Plants > Roots >...
TTACCCACAGCGGCGGCGTGCCCGCCAGGAACAGCGCGGACAGCGCGAGGATGCAGGCCAGCCCGGGCAGGATGAAGGCGAGACCGCCGGCCAGCGCGCCGATGCGGCCGCGGACCCGCCAGGCGCAGAAGATCGCCAGCTCGGTGGAGGCCGGTCCGGGCAGCAGGTTGCACGCCGCGATGGCGTCCTCGAACTCCTGCGCGTCCAGCCACTGCCTGCGCTCCACGCACAACTGCCGCAGCAGCGCGATGTGCGCGGGCGGACCACCGAAGCCGACGCACCCGATCCGTCCCCACTCCCGCACCACGGTGCCCAGGCCGGCCTGGTGCTCCACGGCTACACTCCGATGCGGGCGAGCAGGAAGCCGATCCTGGTCCGCAACTCGGCCGCCACCCGGCGGAACGCGGCGCGGGCATCGGCCTCGCCCGCCGGGTCGGCGATGCTCCAGTGGATCAGCTGCGGGTGGCCGGGGAACTCCGGGCAGACCTCGCGGACCCGGTCGCACAACGTGATCACGAAGCCGAACCGCTGCCCGGCGAACTCCTCCAGGTGCTTGGACCGGCGCCCGCTGATGTCGATGCCGTGCTCGCACATGACCCGGACCGCCTCCGGGTGCAGCGGCTTCGAACCCTGACGCCGGCTGCCCGCACTGGCCGCCTCGACCCTGTCCCCGGCCAGCTGCCCGAGGATCGCCTCGGCCATCTGCGAGCGGGCACTGTTCCCGGTGCAGAGGAACAGCACCCGGGTCCGCGCCCGGACGGCTCCGGCGGGCTGGTCTTTCATCCCGGGCCCAGGCCCGAGACCGGGATGAATGGCCAGCCCGGTCTCGGCCAGCAGCTCGCGGCAGCGGGCCAGATCGATGCGGTAGTAGGAGTCCCGGCCGTCGGCCGAACTGCGCCGCGCGGACACCAGGCCGCCCGCGCGGAGCTGGCCCAGGTGGTAGGAGACCAGGCTCTGCGGCTGGCCTAGCAGCCCGGTGAGCTCGCGGACCTGCCGGTCGGTGCGGGCCAGCTCCGTCAGTAGCCGCCAGCGCAGCGGATGCCCGGCCAGCCGCAGGAACCCAGGCGGAGCGCTCTGCACACCGGCACAATAGATCAAATTAGTTTGATCAATCAATACCGGCCTGGCCGTGCTGCTTGATTCCGGCACCTGGGTGCGGGTTTATGGTGCTGACGTGAGAGCGGGAGAGGCTGCGCGGCGGGCCGGCGTCAACGCCGCGACCCTGCGCTACTACGAGCGCCGCGGGCTGCTGCCCGAGCCAGCCCGCACGCCGAGCGGGCACCGCCACTACGACGAGGACGCGGTGCGCTTCCTCCGCGCCATCAAGGAGGCGCAGGCGATCGGCTTCACCCTGGCCGAGATCGAGGAGTACCTGCGCGTCGCCCGCAGCGGGCCCGCCTCGGCGGCACTGCGGACCCGGGCCGCGGCGAAGATCGACGAGATCGACGCCCGCATCGCCCGTCTGCGCCGGATGCGCGACGAGCTCGCGCGGATCGTCGGCTGCGCGTGCGAGTCGCTGGACCACTGCACCTGCGGCGCTGCGTACCTGGTCCGGCGCGGCCGCGCGGCGCCGGTGCGCCCGTCGCAGCTGCACGTCACCAACGGCGACAGCGCCGGGAACACGTTGCGGCAGACCGCGCTGGGCGGCGCGGTGCTGCCCTGGCAGGACGTGCTGCACGAGGGGCCGGTGCCGGCCGGACCCCGGCGCGAGCTGCTCCAGGCCCGCGCGGTATTCCTCTCCGCGTGCGGCTGGGGGAGCAGGCGGTCGATCCTGGCCTCGCTGGAGGACCGGGACCGGCAGCTGGTCCAGGCGCTGAAGGACGGGCAGCAGGTGGTGCTGTGGTTCGAGCACGACCTGTACGACCAGCTCCAGCTGGTGGACGTGCTGGCGCTGGCTGCCCCCGGCACCCCGGAACTCGTCGTGGTGGGCTCGTTTCCCGGCCGGCCCGCCTTCCGCGGCCTCGGCGAGCTGACCGCGGACGAGCTCGAGACGCTCTGGCCGGCCCGCGTGCCCGCCAGCCAGCACACGCTGGCCGCCGCCTTCCTGGCCGAACAGGACCTGGAGGCCGCGGCGTTCCTCGGCGACGCCTGGTTCTTCCGCGCGCTCGCCGGCCTGGGCGCCGGCCCGGCCCGGCTGGTCGAGACGCAGGCCGGCGACCCCCTGCCGCCGCCCCCGCCGCTGGGCGACGCCCGCGCCTTCGCCCGGCTGCCGCTCCGGCTGACCGGCGCCGGCGAGCGGGTCCTGGACGGCTGTGAGGACCGGGTCGCGCTGCTGGGCCTGGACCGCTGGCTGGGTGGCACGCACCTCACCCCGGCTGCCGCCTGGCGCTGGGACCCCGCCGCCCGCCGCCTCATCGGGCCCTAGCCGGACGCCACAACCCGGTTGCGGCAGCCAGGCCGCCAGGTCACGGCACGAGCGCCAGCACGTCGGCCGCGGCAGCCGGAACGCCGCTGACGTACAGCGGCGGCGCCAGCGTGTGCGAGTCGGCCGCGACGATCTTGATGTCGGACAGGCCGATGGCCAGGTCCGCCGGGTCGGCGGCCAGCTTGTCCCGGACGGCAGCGATGGCCCGGGCGAGCGCGCCGGCCGGCGCGCCGGCGTGATGCCCCACCACCAGGTGCAGGTCGTTGTCGACGTCGGCGGGCCGGGCGTGGTAGCGGTGCAGCACCCCCGCCGCGTTCATCTCCCGCCGCAGCTCGTCCAGGGGTCTTTGGGTTCGGCCCGCCCCGGCCAGCGAGTCGGCCGGCCATCCCATCAGCACGAACGCCTCACCTTGCACCGAGAAGGTCCGTTCGGCCAGATGCTGGCCACGGCTGGTGAAGGGGACCGCCTGCCCCGGCCGGAACCCTCCGATCCTGACCCCCAGCGGCGCCGCGAAGCGCCGGGCCAGGATGTCCATCACCCGCGGCAGGTCCATCTCCCGCCGCTCGCCCGTGTGCTCCAGCAGGTATTCGTTGACGATCGTGCCGCCCTCGCGCACGCCGTTGAGCGCGATCAGCGTGGCGTGCACCTGGTCTAGGGTGTACGGGCGGAAGTCCGCGCCGACCTGCTCGGCGATCATCGCCTGCACCCCGGCCAGGAGCTCGCGCAGCCGGCCTGCTTTCGGCCCGTAGAAGGCCACGGCCGAGATGAATCGGCTCCCCATCGCCCTCATCCTGCCATCCGCGGCCGGATAGGTTGAGGACATGAAGTTCGGGCTCATGTACAACACCGGTTTCTGCGGTACCGACCCCGACCAGATGATCGCGGTGGCCCGGCACGCGGAGCAGTGCGGCTTCGAGTCCGTCTACTTTCCGGAGCACATCGCGCTGTACCCGGGCGCGAGCGTCGGGCCGGCCATCTTCCCAGCGGCCACGCCGATCGCCGATCCGCTCGAGTGCCTGGCCTTCGTCGCGGCGGCCACCGAGCGCGTCCTGCTCGGCACCGGCGTCCTGCTCCTGCCCTACATCAGCCGGTGGTCCTGGCCAAGCGGCTGGCCACGTTGGACGTGCTCTCCAAGGGGCGGATGCGCCTGCTCACCGTGGGCGTGGGCGCCCTGCCCGGCGAGGCCATGGCGGGCGGCGTCGACTTCGCCACCCGCGGGCGTCGCGCGGACGAGGCCATCGACGTGCTGCGGCTGCTCTGGGACGGGGACGAGAACGGAGTCAGCTTCGATGGCAAGTTCTTCTCCTTCACCGGCCTGTGCAGCTTCCCCAAGCCGCTGAGCCGGCTGCCCATCCACGTCGGGGGCTCCAGCCCGGCCGCCGCCCGCCGCGCGGGCCTGCGCGGCGACGGCTACTTCCCCGGCGGCGGGCTCACCGAGGCCAAGCGGGCCGCCCAGTTCGACCTGATGCGGGAGACCGCCCGCGCCGCGGGCCGGGACCCGGCCGCGCTGGAGTACACCCGCTGGGGGGCTATCGACATGACCGCCGACGACGTGGCCGCTCACGCCGCCAACGGCACGACCCGCCTCGTCGTCGGCCTCGCGTCAACCGACCTGTCCGAGCAGAAGGACCAGATCTCCGCCTTTGCCGCCCGCCTGGCGTCCTGACTCGCCCACCCCACACCCCCACCACCCCTCGCTCGTACGACTTGAATGCCGCGTTCAAGTCGCTCCAGGGCAATGCCGCTCAGCTCAAGTTGATCTTGAACGGGCGTGCTCGGTGCACGGCGTTGTCCGTGGTGCCTCAGGGTCTCCAGCGCGCTGCCGTGGCTCCTGATACCGGGCCGGCAGCCCCTTCACACGGCGTGGGTGCCGCGCTCATGCTGCCCGGGCGCGCAGGCAATGACCCGCGTCGTCCCGGGCACGGGTGCCCGCATCAGGTGCCGCGGCCGGGACGGCGCCCGTGACTGCGGGTCGGCACGACCCCCGGCAGGGGGTGCCGATGGCAGCCGGTGACCCGGCCCGGCCGGGCCGGCCCGGCCGGCCGGGGCCGGCGGGACGGCTGAGGTGGCCCGCCGGGCGGCGGCCAGGATCGCGAATCGGTGCACCCGTGATCAGGGGTGCAGCGATCCGCGATGACGCGACCACGCGCGAAAGCCAGCGAATACGCGAGTAAATAACCGACGCGTCGCGATGATGGAAATCCGCGCCGGATTGGCGCCCCGGGCGAAGCCGCGCGCAGGCGGCGCGCAGGCGGCGCGCAGGCGGCGCGCAGGCCGCGAGCACATGCCGGGCCAGGGTCGGCCGTGCGCCGGCCGGCTAATCCTCCGCTGAGCGAGCCAGGGCCGCCCGGGCCCGCAGGCGCAGCTGGCCGAGGGTATCCCCGGGCCGCCCGGCCAGCACCCTCAGCTCGGCCGCGGACCGGGTGATCTCGTCCGCCTCCTCACCCGCCCGCTCGACCGCTTCTCTGGTGGCCGCGGAGAGCACCACCAGGCTGGCGCCGGTGTCCTTGACCAGCCCGGTCACCTCGGTAACCGGCAGATCGGCCGCCAGGTGATGCACGAGCCAGCGGTCTTCGCGCAGGCACGCCGTGGCCATCAGGGCGGGCAGCCCGTGCCGCTCCCCGGGCGGCGTGGTCACCACCGCGATGCCGCGCGGGCGGCCCTGCGGCTGGTGCGTGCGCGCGGCGATCAGCCGTTCGCAGATGGCGCTGGCCCGGTGCTCGGCCGCGATCGACGCCGCGCCCGAGGCCCAGTCGTCGCCGACCCGCTGCAGCGCGGGCGCGATGATCCGCGAGCACAGATCGGTCAGCGGCACACCACGCGCGAGCCGGGCGAAGAAGTGCCGCGCCATGGTCTCGTCGCCGGACATGATGGCCGCGTGCAACCGGTCGGCCTGGGCCGCCCAGTCGCGCACCCGGATGTGCGGCGGCGGCGCGGTGCCCGACGCGCGGCGCGCCGCGAGGGCGGTGACGTCATTCTCGCTGACGTCGTAGCCGCGGCCGGTCTTCCTGGCCGGGAGGACTCCCTGGCGCACCCACGCGTAGGCGGTCTGGTAGTGCACACCGAGCACGTCGGCGGCGTCGCGTAGCTGCATGAGTGTCTTTCCGTGCTCAAGTACCCGAGGTTTTCAGGGTTTAGTGTAATTTAGCATTTATTAGTAAGGCCGACGCCGCTAACACCTGGCGAGCGCCGCCGACGCCTTGGAGGGGCTGGAAAACACAATGGGACTGACGTACTCCAGTGTGATAGATGCAGGCCGTGACGAGGTGGTCTCCTGGCACACCAGGCCGGGAGCGATCACCAGGCTGACTCCACCATGGCAGCCGGTCACGGTGCTCCGTGAGGCGGGGTCGCTCCGCGACGGCCGCGCGACCCTGACGCTGCCCGGCGGTCTGCGCTGGGTCGCCGCCCACCAGCCAGACGCCTACGACCCGCCGAACTCCTTTGCCGACTCGCTCACCTCCCTCCCCCTGCCCTAGCGGCATACGCACCAGTTCAGCCCGGCGGGGGAGGGGGGCCACGCTGGTGACCGACGTGATCGAGACCCCGCTGCCGGCCCGGGTGCTGCGGTCCACGCTCGTCTACCGGCACCGGCAGCTCGCCGCCGACCTGGCCGCGCTGGCCCGCGCCCGCGCCATCCGGCCAGACCCCGATCCGCTGACCGTGGCGGTCACCGGCTCCAGCGGCCTGATCGGCACCGCGCTGACCGCGCTGCTGACCACCAGCGGGCACCTGGTCGTCCCGCTGGTGCGCCGGCTGCCCCGGGCCGGCGAGCGCTACTGGCGGCCGGAAGACCCGGCCGCGGAGCTGCTGGACGGGGTCGACGCGGTGATCCACCTGGCCGGGGCCTCGATCGGCGGCCGGTTCACCGCCGAGCGCAAGAACGAGATCCGCGCCAGCCGGATCCTGCCCACCCGCCGCCTGGCCGAAGTGGCGGCAGCCACCCCAGGGCTGCGGGCGTTCGTCACGGCCTCGGCCATCGGCGGCTACGGCCCGGACCGGGGCGAGGAGGTCCTGACCGAGACCAGCCCGCGCGGTGCTGCCGGTCCCCGGGTTCGGCCCCCGGCTGCTGCTCGGCGCCGAGGGCGCCAGGGAAATCGCCCAGGCCAGCCAGTACGTCCTGCCGGAGCGGCTGATCCAGGCGGGGCACCAGTTCCGCCAGCCGGAACTCGACGGGGCGCTGCGGCACCTGTTCGGCCGCGAGCCGTGACCGAGCGGAGGATCGCCGTCGTCGGCAGTGGCGTGAGCGGGATCACCGCTGGCTATGTGCTGTCACAGACCGGCCACGTGACGCTGTTCGAGGCTGATGACCGCCTCGGCGGCCACGCCGGCACCCATCTGGGGTGGTGCCGCCCGCGGGACCGCTCCTCGCCGAACGGCGCATGGCCGGCCGCCCGCAGTACGCCGGCTACGTCGCCCGGACCAGCGGCTTCATCCCGTGGCCGCCGAAACTTCAGTGGCGCGGCCGGGTCCGCCGGGAAGGGCTTGAGGTACGTCTGCTCCGCCAGCCAGGGCAGGCCAAGCGCATAGTGGGCGAGCAGCGCGACCGGCACGCTGAGCGGCTCCTCGCCCCGCCGGTAGGCGTCGATCCTGGCCACCAGGTCGTGCCGATGCGGCCGGTCCAGGTCCCGGCCGATCCGGCTGTAGGCGTGCTGCAGCGCGTTGGCGTTGCGGCCGCGGCTGGCCGGGCTGGCCATCGCGGCCAGGAACAGGTCCCGGTACGCCACCGCGGTCCCGGCGGTCCCGGCCGCGGCCGCCACCCGGCCCGCCGCCCGGTGGCGCGCCGGGTCGTGCGCCAGCAGCTGCAGCTTGTGCCGGGCGTGAAAGGCGACCAGATCCGCGGCCGACCACGGTCCGCCCAGCAGGGCACGCAGCCGGGCCGCGGCGAAGATGCGCTCGGCGAACGCCTCCCGCAGCCCCGGGTCGTTCAGGCGGCCCTCGTCCTCGACCGCCAGCAGCGGGAACGCGCTCAGCACCCGCGCCGCGTACAGCCCGCGGCCGGCGTGGCCGGCGGGGTGCCCGTCCTCGGCGTACCGCGGGATGGCGCGGATGCCGCAGCTGGGCGACTTGGCCTTGAACACGTAGCCGTCCAGGTCCGCGGGCAGCGGCAGGGCGGCCATGGCCGCGGTGTGGTCGGCGGTGCCGCCCCGGTTGACCAGCCGCCCGTCCGCGGTGAGCCGGATCGCCTCGCGCGGGGTCCCCAGGCCGATCGAGACCTCCGGGCAGTACGGCACCCAGTCGACGTACCGGGCGAGCTCGTCGGTGAGGAACCGGTCACGCTTGTGCCCGCCGTTGAACCGGACTTCCTCGCCGAGCAGGCAGCTCGACACCCCCACCCGCGGCCTGCCCCTCATATCCCTTACCTTAGATGGATACCGCGATCGACCGGTCCGGCGAGTACGTCCGCCGCTACCTGCCGGAACTGGCCGGCCTCGACCCCGCCTGGATCCAGGCGCCGTGGAAGCTGCCCCCGGCCCAGCGGGTGCGGCTGGGCTATCCGGGCGCGATCGTGGAACTGTCCTGAGACACCCGGACCGTTCGGCTCATTTTTGATACCGAACGGTCCGGGTGTCACGCCCTTCAGGAGGACCGGGGCATCAGCACGGTACCCCCCGGCTGACCGCGGCCGCGGCGCCGACCGCGGCGAACACCGCGAGGGCGGCGAGCGCCAGCCGGCGCACGGCCAGCACGCCGATCAGCACGGCCAACCCGGCCAGCAGCACCACGATGCCGGTGATCAGGGCCGCCTTGTCGTGCCTGCCGAAGTGCGCGATCGCGAACTCCCTGACCGGAACGGGGGTCAGGTTGATAGCCCAGCGCCACGGCCCCCGTCAGCAGTCCGGCTAGGCCCGATGTCTTCATCACGGCGGCCACTCGGGCCTGTCCGCGTAGCAGATTGGTCACTCCTGGAAGTCATTACGAGGTGATGCGGGAGCAATCCGGAGGCCGCTCGGCCTCGAATGGGGTGCATGAGCAGGCCTGATATACGACAGCCGGCGTCGGCGCCGGACTGCGAGCTGGACCTCGCCGCCCAGCTGGCCCTGGTGGCGCGCGGCGACCACCGGGCGTTCGAGCTGGTCTACGGCGAGCTGGCCGGGCCGGTGTACGGCGTGGTCCGGCAGGTGCTGAGAGACCCGGCTCAGTCCGAGGAAGTCGCCCAGGAAGTGCTGCTCGAGATCTGGCGCACGGCGTCCAGGTTCGACCCGGCCCGGGGCAGCGGCGCCGCCTGGGCGCTGACCATCGCGCACCGCCGCGCGGTCGACCGGGTCCGCTCGGAGACCGCCTCCTCGCGCCGGGAGCAGAAAGCCGCGGAGCCTCAGCCGGCCGAGGACGACGTGGCCGAGGTCGTCGAGGCGACGCTGGAGCACCAGCGGGTGCGCCGGTGCATGAGCGGGCTGACCGAGCCGCAGCGCGAGTCGATCAAGCTCGCCTACTACAGCGGATACTCCTACCCGCAGGTCGCGCGGCTGCTCGGGGTCGCCCTCGGCACGGTCAAGACCAGGATCAGGGACGGATTGATCAGGATGCGCGACTGCATGGAGGTGACCTGGTGAAGGTCATCCGCGACGACCTGCACGTACTCACCGGCAGCTACGTACTGGACGCCATCAGCGAGGCGGAGCGCGAGGAGTTCGAGCGCCACCTGCAGAACTGCCCCACCTGCGACGCCGAGGTCCGCGGACTGCGCGAGACCGCGGCCAGGTTCGCCCTGGCCTGCGCCGTGACGCCGCCGGCCCGGATGGAGCAGCAGGTCCTGGCGGCCACGTACCGGACCAGGCAGCTCCCGCCGCTTCCCGCCGGCCGTCCCCGCCGGGAGCGGCGGGTGCACGCCGTGCGGGTCCTGCACTTGCCCCGCCGGGTGGCCGTGCTCGCCGCCGCGGCCAGCGTGGCCGCGGCCGTCGCGCTCGGGATCACCCAGCTGTCCGCCCAGCACCAGCTCGACCATGCGCGTGACACCGCGATCGCCCGGGTCGTCACCGCGCCCGACGCCCGCGTCGAGGCCGTCCGGACCAGCGCGGGCGGGAACGTCACCGTGGTCACCTCCGCCGCGCTGCGCGAAGCGGTGGTCAGCACCAGCGGGATGGCCTCGCTGCCGTCCAGCCGCGTCTACCAGGTATGGGTGATGAGCCCGTCCGGCGCGCGTTCTGCGGGCCTGATGCACGGCAGCTCCCTGCTGGCCTCCTCGGTCCGCCCCGGCGACCGCATCGGCATCACCGTCGAGCCCGCCGGCGGCACGTCCAAGCCCACCACCACCCCCATAGCCGTCCTCCCCGTCTAGCCCTAGCCTGGTCCGTATGCTCGTCCCCCGGTGATCAGGAACAAAGCGCTGGCCGCCGGGGCGGCCCGCTGGCTCGACGAGCTCCCCGGCCTCATCGCGGGCCTCGAGCGGGACTGGGGGATCACGGTCGGACCGCCGTACCCCCACGCCAACCGAGGCGTTCGTGGCCGAGGCCAGGCCCGCCTCGGTGCTGAAGCTGATGATCCCGCGTGACGGCGACCACGCCAGGAACGAGATCACCGTGCTGCGGCTGGCGGGCGGCTACGGCTGCGTCCAGCTGACGAGCGGGCCGTCCTGGTGCACGGGGACGTGCACCAGTGGAACGTGCTCGAGGCGTCAAGTGATCTCGAGCAGGGCGGCGGCTTCAAGCTGGTCGACCCGGACGGCCTGCTCGCCGGGGCCGAATACGACCTCGGCGTCGTCATGCGCGAGGATCCCGTCGAGTTGCGGCACGGCGACCCCGCGGAGCGGGCGCGCTGGCTGGCCAGGCGCTGCGGCCTCGACGCTACCGCGATCTGGGAGTGGGGCGTGGTGGAGCGCGTGTCGACCGGGCTGCTCGCCACCAGGATCGGGCTGCAGCCGCTCGGCCGCGAGATGCTCGCCACCGCCGGCCTCCTGGCCCGCTCGTGCTGATCGCGCTGGCCTTCTGGCCCTACTCCATCGCCGGGACCGCCCGCAGTCATGCCGCACGCTATATCGGCTTGCGGTATAACGCAAGACGCTATAGAGTGAGGCGGCATAATCGAATGCAGGCCAGATGTACAGGCCAGACAATCAGGGGAGACCAACGTGACCGACAGGCTGGACCGATGGGCCGATCCGCCGCTGCTGGTGCTGGCCAGCCTGGCCGATGAGCCCAAGCACGGCTACGCCATCACCCAGGACGTGGCGGAGACCATGGGCGTCCGGCTCAGCGCGGGGACCCTCTACGCAGTGATCGCCCGGCTGGAGGCCCGCGGCCTGATCGAGCCGCTCGAGTCGGACGATCGTCGCCGGCCGTACCGCATCACGATGGCGGGCGCCGAGGCGCTGGCCCAGCAGTCCGAGCGGATGAGCAAGGTCGCCTCGGTGGCCAGGGAGCGGCTGAGCACCCGTCTCGGCTGGGCCGGAGCATGAGGGCGCCCATGACCGGGGTCCGGGCCGCCCTCGCCCTCTACCCGCCCTCCTGGCGCGCCCGCTACGGAGACGAGGTCCTGGCGCTCGTGGAGGACTCCGGCGGCGGCCCGGCCGCCGTGGCCAGCCTGGTCTGGCGCGCGCTTCCCGCCTGGTTCTGGCCGCAACGGCACCTGCACGACCGGCCGGCCCGGATGCGGGCCAGCCTGGGCACCGCGCTCATGTCCTGGTCCATGCTGGCCGGCCTGGGCTTGGTCTTCGCCCAGCTCACCCAGCTCCAGGGCCTCGCCCCGCCGGGCCATCCGCAGATCCGCTGGGCCTACGCCGTCTTCGACCTCACCCTGGCCGCCTCGGCGCTGATCGCCGGCCTCGGCGGGCTGCCGCTGTGGCTGCTGATGCTGCGCCGGGCCCGGCGCGAGCAGCGGATCCGCGACACGGTGTACCTGTTCCTCCCGGTGATCGCCCCGGCCGCGTACCTGGCGGGCCTGATCGTGACGGTCCGGCTGGCCGGCAGCGTGAGCGGGGTCAGCCAGGGCTGGTTCGGCGTCATTACCCTGGCCGGGTTCGCCGCGGCCGCCACCGCGGCGGCCGGACCCGGCCTGGCCCTGCGCAGGCTGCAGCCGCGGGGGCCAGCCCTGCGCCTGGCCGCCACCGCGGCCGGCGTCTCGGCCGCGGTCATGGCGGTGGCCACCGTGGCCATCGTGGTCGCCGTGACCAGCCTGAACCTGTGGGCCCGGCAGTTCCCCGGCTATCACGACGGCACCCTGTCGGGCATCTACCTGGCGCTGGTCGTCACGGCCGCGACCGTCACCACGGTGAGCGCCGCGCGCGGCACCCGCGCCGCCCTGGTCCAGCCCTAACCAGTCAGCAGGGCCTGGGCGCACTTCCGGAAGGCCGCCACCAGGCGGCCGCGGTCCCCGGCCCGGGACGCTAGCACGACGTGGCTCGGCTCGACGCCGTGCAGCGGGATCGTGGTGAGGTCGGGCCGGGGGCTGCTGACGGCGATCCCGGCCGGGATCACGGCCACGGCCTGGCCGGCGGCGATGAGCTCGTTCTTGTCCTCGATGGCCTCGACCAGGGGGCCGTCGGGGGCGGGGCTGCCGTCCGGCCGGGGATCGATCCGCCAGTAGGCGTTCCAGGCCGGGTCGGGCAGCCGGGGGATGGGCTCGTCGGCGATGTCGTCGATGCTGACCGATTCCTTGCCGGCCAGCCGGTGGTCCAGCGGGACCAGCAGCACCCGGGGCTCGTCGTACAGCACCGTCACGTGCAGACCGTCGGTCCGGATCGGCAGCCGGGTCACCACCGCGTCCACCCGGTGATCCAGCAGCGCCTCGCGCGGCTCGTTCCAGTCCAGGTGCAATGTCTGCACGTCGGCGTCGGGTTGCTCGCGCCGCAGCCGACGCACCGCCGGGGTGACGATGAGGCCGATCGTGTAGCCGACGGTGATCCGGCTGGGCTGGGCCGCCGCCCTGGTGCGCGCGGCGGCCTGGCCGGCCGACCGCAGCAGCGCCCTGGCCAGCGGCAGGAAGACCTCGCCGGCCTCGGTGAGCCGGCTGCCCTGCGGGGTGCGGTCCAGCAGCCGGGCACCCAGCTGCTGCTCGAGATGGCGGATCTGGCGGCTCAGCGACGGCTGCGCGACGCGGAGGGCCTCGGCGGCGCGACCGAAGTGCCGGTGTTCGGCGACCACGGTGAAGTACCGCACCAGCCGCAGGTCCAGATCCAAGGGAGGCGACGGCTCTGACATTCCACCATCGTAGCTGCGGTGATACCTAGAACGCATTGCCCAGCGTGGAACATGACGTGGACCCTAGGCGCGCCGCCATCCGCGCCGTGCTGCACCGGTCATCATCAAGCCGCTTCCCCCAGGGGCTAATGCCAACGTCGCGGGCAACAGCAAGAACAAGGCCCTCCGCCGCGAACGCGAAATGGCGATCCT
>Ga0207646_10005977_pt1 | contig 12693 bp, 10 predicted proteins | sample KBSK5502metaG_FD_184343 | JGI IMG/M metagenome (GOLD analysis project Ga0207646, IMG submission 184343) | Corn, switchgrass and miscanthus rhizosphere microbial communities from Kellogg Biological Station, Michigan, USA - KBS K5-50-2 metaG... | ecosystem: Host-associated > Plants > Roots >...
GTCCAAAAGAGTCACCAGATCGCGAAGGCCAGCGTCGGCGCGCTTGATAACATCGAGACTGCCATTGACTTCGAGCAGCCAGTCCGCAACTTTTTTGCCCGATGTCTTGACAGCGTGGGCAAGCTCTGCCACATCGCATACCACATCGCCCATCAGCACGCCGAGTCGTTGCTTTTCTATCCCGTTTGTTTTGAATTGCGCGAGTTTCATATTTATCCAACTCCTGATGGCGGCAGTTCTTATTCCCAGGGGACACTCACGCGTAGGTGCGCGAGTGACGGAAGCGATCGATGGCCACTGCGATGACAATGATTCCGCCGATGATGATCTCCTGGATATAGTTGGGCCAGCCCATCTGCTGACAACCGTTGCGCAGAAAAGCCATTATCAAGGCGCCGATCATTGAACCCAGAATGCTGCCCTCACCGCCCGACAAACTTCCGCCGCCGATGACTACCGCGGCGATAATGTCGAGTTCGGCGCCGACCGCCACGGTTGGATCGCCCTGTCTGAGGCGCGACATCTGAGTTACGCCGGCCAGGCCAAAGTACAGTCCGGCCAGAGAATAAATCCAAAGCTTGAGGCGTTGGACGGGTATGCCACAAGCGCGGGCGGCTGCCTCGTTTGAGCCGAGCGCGAAAACACGCCGGCCAAAAACTGTGTTTCGTAAGACCACAGCTGTCAGTATTGCCAGCAGCACGGCAACCCAGACACCAGGCGCGAGCAGCAACCACGACGGAGTCGGAAAAGTTACTGCCAATTCGTTTGCCCAGGTCTGCGGAACGTTGACGGTCTGTTGCCCGGCTATCCACTTCGCCACGCCCCTGGCTATGCCGAGCATTCCGAGCGTGGCGATGAAAGGCGCTACGCGTAACCAGGTAATGACCAGGCTGTTGACCAGTCCGACGATGCCACCCACCAACACGCCCGCGAAGACTGCTGTTACCGGAGGATAACCAGCGCGAAGCATCAGAGCGGTGACGACGCTCGACAACGCGATGACCGAACCGACCGAAAGATCGATTCCGCGACTAATAATGATCATGGTCATTCCGATCGCGCCGAGGGCCACTATGACTGTCTGAGCGAGAACGATGCGCAGATTGAAGGGGGAAAGGTAACGCGCCGGCGACTCTGTCAAAAGGGCGAACATCGCAATCACCAGGATCAATCCGATGAACGGGCCCAGTCTCGCCAGCCATAAGTTCAGTAGGCCGGGCCGGGCTGAGGTTGTCTGGATCTTTATCTCTTCAACCACCTGGTTATCCCTTCGCTTCTGCCATGGTCTGACTTGCGGCGACGCCGGTCGCTGATGGTTCTCTTCCGCCGATCGCCGCGAGCATGACCGTTTCGGGCGTCCAGTCTTTCACCGCGCGCGCGGGCGTTAGCGTTCCTCGACTCATCACCGCGATGCGGTCGCACATGCCGAAGAGTTCCGGCAGATAAGAGCTGACCATCAGCACGGCCTTCTTTTGAGCCGCACAACGTGCAATGACTTCGTAGATTTGCGCCTTGCTCCCAATGTCCACGCCGCGGGTCGGCTCGTCGAGCAAGAGCACATCTGCGTCCTGGTGCAGCAGCCGCGCCAGGACCACTTTCTGCTGATTACCGCCAGAGAGAGTACGCGCGGGCTGAATCGGATTGCGGGCTTTTACGCCTAGTTGCCTTATCCACGCCTCCGTCTGTTTGTACTGGGCAGACCGGTCGAGCCAACCCCAGCGCGAACAGGATGCAAACCGAGTCATGGTTGTGTTGTCGGCAACCGACATTGCCAGCGCAAGTCCTTCGCCTTTGCGGTCTTCACTCAGATAGCCTAATCCCTGCAACAGTCGAAGTGTCGGCGAGCCACCACGTGCGGCGATCGTCCTGGAGCGAAGCTTAAAGGTCCCGGACTGCGCTGGATCGAGACCGAAAATAGCCCGCACCATTTCTGTGCGACCCGAGCCCATCAAGCCGGCGACACCAAGGATTTCCCCAGCGTGTAGATCAAAACTAGCCTGCTTCAGATCGGGTGGCGCGCTCAGATCGCGCACTTCAAGCATTACCTGTCCGCCATGCACCGGCTCGCGAGACGGGAAGAGATTCTCTACTGGACGTCCGACCATGTCTGTGATTAATTCCTCGTTGGTCACCGTGGAGAGTGGCCCTGTGCTCACGCTTCGACCGTCCCTGAGAACGGTGTAGCTATCCGCGATCTCACGCACCTCCTCGAGAAAGTGGCTTATATAAATGATGGTGATTCCTTCATGACGCAGGCGCCCAATGAGCGCAAAGAGGTGAGCGACGTCATCGCGCTGGAGGCTGCTGGTCGGTTCGTCCATCAGAACGATATTGGCTCGCGCCGCGATCGCGCGACAGATCTCAACCACCTGCCGCGCAGCGATAGACAAGTCAGCGACGCGACGATCAGGACGTATTTCCGGGTGATGAAAACTCTCGAGCACTTCGAGGGTCTTGCGGCGCGCGGCTTCACGATTGAGCCAACCCCAGCGCGACGGCTCCAGTCCCATCAGTATGTTCTCGGCAACGGTTAAGTGAGGCGCCAGCGAAAGTTCCTGGTGAATGAGCGCAATACCTCTGCGGCGCGCATCAAGCGGCGAGGTGGGTGCGTAGACGTTGCCGTCAATCTCCAAACGGCCACGGTCCGGCTGAAGAGACCCGGCAAGGATATTAACCAGAGTGCTCTTGCCGGCGCCGTTCTCGCCTATCAACGCGTGCACTTCACCTCGGCGCAGTTCGAGCTTCACGCCGTCGAGCGCGATGGTGGGGCCGAATCGCTTCGCTACATCTGATAAGGCGAGCACAGTCATTGTCATCATTCGCGGCACGCGCAACCTGGGCGTGGAATCGTGGCACGCGCATCTGGCGCGTGATATTCACGGCCGAAGACGCCCGTGCCACGCTATTTCACCGGCGGCTGGAGTAACTCCTTAATCTTAGGATCGTCGAGATTGTCAGGAGTAACCAGCACCACACCGGTGTCTATCCGCTTCTCCACCGGTTTGCCCAAAAGATGTTCTACCATCGTCTTCACGCCGAGATAGCCCATATTAAAAGGACTCTGCAGAACGGTCCCGTGCATCTGTTTGTTGCGTATCGCCTCGATGAAGCTGGAACTGGAATCAAAGCCGACGAAAATCACCTTGTCGGCCAGTTTCATATCCTGTAAAGCAAGCAACATCCCGGTCGTTGACGACTCGTTAGGTGTGAAGACGCCCTGAATGTCGTTGCCAAAACGGTTGAGAAGATTCTCGGAAGCAGCCTTAGCCGTGTCCCGTGTCGCACCCGCGTACTGATTCGAAGAGACAACCTCAATGCCCGGGAACTTCGCTTTGATCTCCTGCATAAAACCCGCCTCGCGCTGTTCAGTGCTCGCCGATCCCTCCTGATAGCGAAGCATGAGGACCTTTCCCTTGCCTCCCAACAGTTCGCCGAGGCGGTCGGCCGCGAGCATCCCACCCTTCAAATTGTCCGTCGCCACGAAGCTAACGATCTGATCGGATTGCAGGCCGGAATCAATAATTACTGTGGGGATACCAGCGCGCTTCGCTTCTTCAACCGGACGAATTAGTGCACGGTCGTCGAGCGGGGCCAGAACGATCCCGCTAATCCCCTGACTGATAAATCCTTCCACCACTTGAATCTGTCCCTCGCGTTCGTCTTCGCGCAGGGGGCCCTTCCAGATTACTTCGACATTCGTTCCCTGCGCTGCATATTCACTGGCGGCTTTGTCGGCGCCGGCATGAATGCTTTTCCAAAACTCGTGAGTAGTGCCTTTGGGGATCACGGCGATCGTAAACTTCTTGCCTGACTGTGGTCCTGTCTTGCCACAACTCAGTGAAAAAAACAGCGCAGTTAAGATAACGAGCAGAGCGATCAGCTTATTCATATTGTCTGTTCCTTTCGGTAGTGTCCTTCAGTTCTGGCTCAACCACGCGTTTGGGTCTCAGCTAAGCATCCAGCTCACTGGTATCCAGTCGTCCTTCACTTCGCAACTCTGCGAATCGCGCGACCGTCGCCGTCACACCGTCCGCCAGCGTCGTTGCCGGTAACGGTCCCAGCGCCTCGCGGATCGCGGCATCATCCATCTCCGCCGGTATTGCCAGAGGCTCGTCCGCGACGGTGATTGTCCCCCGCGCATCCGGCCAGACGCGCTCAATTTCCGAGACGACGTCGCCAACGTGAATCGTCTCGCCGTGCAAATTAAAAACATGAGCGCCTTTCAAATTCGATGTGGCCGCGCGGACGAAAGCGTCGGCAGTGTCGGCCACGTATTGAAAGTCCGTGCGTCCGCCAAAACGAATGTGGAACGGACGACCAACGACGGCGGCCTTCATGGCCTTCGTAGGATCGGAAGTCAGACCAAAGTCGCGGCCGACTCCGTAGACAGTCAGCGGCCGCAGTCCGATGCTGTTTATTCCATGATCGAGATGATAGACCCGGGCATTCCCCTCATTGCAGCTTTTGAATACGCCGTAGTGGGTTGATGGCCGCGGCTCGTCCCGTTCCGTCATCGCATGTTCTTCTTCCGCCACGCCAAAGACTGCCGCGGAGCTCGCGTAGGTCACATTGTTGATTTGGTCTCGGGCGTCGCGCGCGGATTCGAACACGTTAATTGTGCCGAGGATATTTACCATGGCTCCCAACCTTGGATCGGCGCGACAGGTTGGGACCTGCAATCCGGCGAGATGAATCAGGTTCGTCACTTCAAACCTGGCAATGACCGGCGAGAGGCTGCCAGCCTCGGTGACGTCTCCGATGATTACTTCCGCTTGCGAGATCTCCTCTTCGCTCATGATCAGGCGGAGTCTTTGTCCGTCCAGACTTTTGTCAAAGATCACAACTCGGGTTCGGCGTTCCAGCAAGCGCTTGACGATCCATGCGCCGATGAAACCATGCGCGCCGGTGATCAGAAAAGTTTGATTGTTGATATCGTTCTCCATGTGCGATTCGGTTTTCGTCCCAGAGGGACGAGATGTTTATAGACCCGCAATTCCTTTGAAACCTTGAAGCCCGTTTACGGGCGGCAGAACACATTTCGCTCCTACGGAGCTCAAGAATAAACTGGACCGGTCGACTGCTATAAACATTTCGCCACGACGTGGCGATGTAAGCCTTCACACTCGCACTTGCATGCTCTGCTGCACAATCGCACTTATCTGTTCGGTCATGCTGTGCAGGGCGTCGTCGATCTCGATCTCACCCAAAAACGCTCGCTGCACCGTGCGCCACAAAACTTCTTCCACTTCGGGGTAGCGCGCGAATTTCGGTGGAATCAAAACATGCTCGGCGATCACTCTCTCGAGCATTGCCAGGCGAGCGCGATTTGCTTCGTCCGCTTCACCCTGCATCTGTTTCATCACCGAGCGACGAACCGGCACACACCCTTGCCGTGCTTCGCGAAGTTGTTGCTCGGGCGCCGTCAAGTAAAGCAACAAATCAAGCGCTTCCCGCTTATTCACTCCATTCTTCGTCAACCCAAACGTGTGACCGCCTCCATACGAGAGTGATTTACCGGCCGGGCCAAACGGGTAAGCACTTAGGCCGAGGCGATTATGGACGGCAGAGATTTTCGCGTCGCGATAGAGACTGTAATAGCCGGGCCAGTCACCGACCATCGCCGCATGACCACCGCGAAAACACTCGTGAACTTTGTCGTAATGCCATTCGGGCAGTTCGCGCGGCGTCAGGCCTTCGGCGTAACACGCGCGCAAGAATTGCAGCGCCCAGCGTCCACCTTCGTTCTCGATATCCGGCAGAAGATCATGCGGAAACAGACGCGCGCCCGCCATTTCTGCCAGTTCGTAAAATGTTCCAAACAATCCGGACTCGCGACCGGGAAACAAGAAGCCGTAGTAATCCGGCGGCGCATTTTGTTTGCGCGCCAAATCCAGTAGCTCGTCCCACGTCGCCGGCGGCGAATTGATCAAGTCACTCCGATAATGCAACAGCCGTACATCAATATTTCGCGGCATGCTGTACAGCGACTCATCCACGCGCGCCAGCTCGAGCAGCATTGGAGCAAAGTCCGTAAGACTCGCGGGTTCGATCAATTCATTTAGCGGAGCCAGAAACTGCAGTTGCGACGGCGCATACTTTGTGTGCGTCGAGACAAGATCGTAAGGAACTTTCGCCAGCGTCGCCAGATGACGATTCAGCGTCGGATGATCGCCGCGAAAGGCGACCTTGACGCCAATGCCAGTTGCTTCGGTAAATCGCGGGAGACACTCGTATAACGAGTCGTAGGCCGGTCCGCTGATCAGTGCTAGTTTTAGCTCCTTGGTCATTGCGAAATGTCCGACAAACTTCAGCTTGTCGTAGCGTTTCTAAAACGAGCCTTTCGCTTGGGAAAGCAACAAACTAAAGAAAGCTGTGATCAAGTCGTCTAATACTCCGCCGTGGCGAGGCAAGTCTTTGACTTGCCGGAAAGCTTGATTACCAACTCCTTAAAGGTCTCCGACCTTTTCTACGGCGGGTCCCAGACCTGCAAAAGGTGGAGGGTGTTTTCGGCAAGTCAGAGACTTGCCGCGCATCAGGGCGGCAAAGCCGCGAAACAAGAAAACCGACCTGTCCTTAGCAACCGCTTCGCGGTTTTCTTACTCGGATCAGAGCTTGATCAGACCTTTCCGAAGTTTGTCGGACATTAGATCAACCTGCCCACACAACTCCGTTCGGAAACTCGTATCGCCTGATCGACTCGGGTTTCATCTCGATGCTGTAACCCGGGGCGAGCGGCGCAACATAATTTCCCTCGCGAATTTCCACCGGATAAACAAAGTGCTCGTGCAGATGATCGACAAATTCGACTCGCCGGTTTTCCAGGCTGCCGCTCACCGCAATGTAATCGAAAATGGAGAGATGCTGTACGTATTCGCAAAGGCCTACACCGCCGGCGTGCGGACAGACGGGCACGCCAAACTTCGCTGCCATTAACAAAACAGCAAGCACTTCGTTAACGCCCCCGAGACGGCAGCTATCGACCTGGCAAAAATCCAAAGCTTTAGCCTGCAGGAATTGCTTGAACATGACGCGGTTATGGCAGGCTTCACCGGTCGCTACACCGATCGGCGCAACTGCTCGTGCTATTACGGCGTGACCCAACACATCATCGGGACTCGTTGGCTCTTCAATCCACAGTGGCTCGAAACGTGCCAGCTCTTTTATCCATTCGATCGCCTGGACGACATCCCAAACCTGGTTCGCGTCCATCATTAGGGTTCGCTCCGGCCCGATCTCGGCGCGGATCAGTTGCGCCCGCCGAATATCGTCATCAAGATTGGCGCCCACCTTCATTTTGAAATGCGTCCAGCCTTTGGCGATCCCTGCGCGCACCAGACGGCGGATCTTTTCATCCGAGTAACCGAGCCATCCAGCCGAAGTTGTATACGCGGGATAACCTTGTGCGCGCATTTCGGCTTCGCGGTGAGCCTTGGTCGATACCAAAGGCCGCAGAATCTCCACACCTTCCGCAGGCGTCAGCGCATCGGTGATGTAGCGGAAGGGAATAACCGAGATGATTTGCTCCGGCGTCATGTCGACCAGCAACTTCCAAAGTGGTTTGCCTTCGGCTTTGGCATAGAGATCCCACACGGCATTGACCAGCGCACCGGTGGCGAGATGAATCACGCCTTTCTCAGGGCCGAGCCAGCGAAGCTGTGTATCGCCCGCAATCGAGTACCAGAACCCGGCCATGTCGGCAGCAATTGATTCGAGCGTTCGCCCTTTGACACGAGGGCCCAGCGCCTCGATCGCCGCGCAGGCTACATCGTTGCCTCGGCCGTTAGTGAAAGTGAGCCCATGCCCTTCAAGACCGGGACTATCCGTGCGCAGAATCACATAAGCCGCGGAGTAATCAGGATCGACGTTTACCGCGTCTGAGCCGTCCAGCGTGCGGGATGTGGGAAAGCGCACGTCATGAGTTTCAATTTCGGTGATTGTGATCATAAATTGTGTCCGACAAACTTTAGTTTGACGTCATTTCTCCCGCGTGATCTCATCAGCAAACAACGACAGACTAGAGTTCGTCGGACATTAGTCCACTCTCTCGGCTCCCTGCGCCGCCGAGCAAACATAGATTTCAGGTTCGCGCCCAGTAGCTTCGGCGTAACCGCTCGTGACGCTCTTCTTAAACTGATCGACGCTATTCGAGTCAACCAGATTAATCGTGCAGCCCCCGAAACCGCCCCCAGTCATGCGCCCGCCCACGACGCCTTCCGCTTTGTTTGCCAGCTCAACCATCAGATTGAGCTCTTTGCAACTCACTTCATAATCGTCTCGCAAGCTTTCATGTGATGCGGCCATCAGTTTGCCAAAGATAGCCAAATCGCCGGAAGTCAACGCCGCGGCTGCCCGGATCACTCGATCGTTTTCGCTCACCACATGACGGCAACGCCGGTGGACCACTTCCGGAAGCGCGCTCATAAAACGTTCGAGATCATTCATCGTCACATCGCGCAACGATCGAACATTCGGGATCTTCTGTGCCAACACGCGGACGCCCTCTTCGCACTCGGCCCGGCGCGCATTGTATTCGCTGGTGGCCAGTTCATGCTTGACCATCGTGTTGCAGACGACCAGCTTCACGCTCTCCGGCAGCCGCAGTACCTTGTAATCCAATAGGCGGCAGTCGAGCATCAACGCGTGGCCCGCCTGTCCAAAACAAGAGACGAATTGATCCATCAAACCACAGCGCATGCCGACAAACTCGTTCTCAGCCTGCTGGCAAAGTTTAGCCAACTCAAGCCGATCGATCTCCACGTCATTGCTGTCGAGTAGAGCAAAGCCAGTGGCAACTTCGATTGCCGCCGACGAACTCAGTCCGGAACCGATTGGCACTTCGCCACGCACCAACAGGTTCGCGCCGCGCAGTCTGTGACCAGATTGTTCAAGCTTCACGGCGACGCCAAAGGAATAGTCGCTCCATCGTCCCGTCCCGCGCGTAGCGGGCTGATCAAGATCAAGTTCAGCCGTTTCCGAAAAATTCTCAGACTGCACCGAGAGCTTTCGATCCCAGCGCGGGCCGATGGCCACCCAGGTTGACGAATCTATCGCCGCCGGCATTACGAATCCCTCGTTGTAGTCGGTGTGCTCGCCAATCAGATTAACTCGACCGGGCGCTCGATAAATCTTTGGCCGGCTGCCATGTAGACTCTGAAAAGCTTCGCTTAATACTCTCGGTGTACTCACTTTTCAAGACCCGTACGATGTTCCATTTCCTCGATTTTCTTTCCTTCCAGACTCTCTTCAGTAAGCCGCGCCGTGGCAGTTCCCCGACGCCCGAGCAGAAACATGACGACGCCGAAAACGAGCATTACCAGCCCCCACCAGGCATTGACGTTGATGCCCAGCGACCTCTGATAGAAGCTTTTGTCCGTGACGAAACCAAAGCCGGTAAGCATCGCTCCGAGCAGGGTAAACATCAGCCCTATCGGTAATCGAATATCAAGTTGCATGAGTTACCCTCCTGATGTCCGACAAACTTCAGTTTGTCGATTGCTCTTAGTAATTCTTCTTTTGGGTCGCCCACGACAAACTGAAGTTTGTCGAACATCTACCAGAAAACAATGTTCAGCGCGATCGCCCCCAGCAAAACGATCACCGCCAGCACCGTCGGGCGCTGGTACCAGGGCAGGCGCTCTTCTTTTGGACGCTCGGTCAAGGAGTAAACCAGGCCAACCAACTCTTTCTCATCCCGTGCTCGCGTTGCCAGACTGATCAAAATGGTGACCACGAAACAGGTAGTCCAGGCAAAGATCGCGGTCCAGAAATTCTGGGCCATCTCGCTGGGATAAATATGCGTGACGCCGAACCATCCACCCTTCACGCCCATCACCGCGCCCGCAGGCAGCGTAAAGCCGTGGTGAATCGCTGCGGCAATCGTACCACTGAGCAATCCGATGAACGCACCATGACCTGTCGTTCTCTTCCAAAACATTCCGAGAAGAAATGTCGCGAATAAGGGCGCGTTCACAAAGGCGAAGACCAGTTGCAGCATGTCCATAATGTTGTTGAATCGCGTCGTCACATAGGCTGCTGCTACTGAAATCGCAATGCCAAAGATCGTCGCCATCCGTCCCATCCAGAGATAGTGCTGGTCGCTGGCCCCGCGTCTGATGTATGACTGATAGATGTCGTACGTCCACACTGTATTAAAGGCGGTGACGTTGCCCGCCATGCCGGACATGAAACTAGCCATCAGCGCCGTCAATCCAACTCCCAGCATCCCGGTCGGAAAGTAATGGCCCAGCATCATGGGAATTGCCAGGTCATAGTTGAAGGTGCCGTCGAGTTTCTTCGGTAGAGCAAATCCGGTGGCGCCTGATTTGTACGTCAATGCGATGGCAATCATTCCCGGGAGGATGACGAGGAAGGGAAAGAACATCTTGGGCACCGCCGCGATCAGCGGCGTGCGGCGGGCCGCGGACATCGACTTCGCGGCCATCGCTCTCTGCACCACCAGAAAGTCCGTGCACCAATAGCCGAATGAAAGGACAAACCCTAATCCCATCGCCAGGCCAAACCATTCAACGCCCATTGGGTTCGACGAAGCTGAACCCATGTAATGCCACGACTCACTCCACGCGCCTGCGCCAAAGCCGTGCGCAGTGGCCACAGTCGCCAGCCGCGTTTGCAAACCTCCCCAGCCTCCCGCGTCTTTCAAACCTAGAAATACCAGCGGCGCAAATCCAAATACTATTAAGAAGAACTGCAATACTTCGTTGTAGATCGCTGACGTCAATCCACCGAGAAAAACGTAAACGAGCACGATTGCCGCAGCCAGGAGAATGCTGACACTGAAGTCCCATCCGAGGAGCGTTTCCAGCAACAATCCCATGGCATAAAGCGAAATCCCCGATGAGAAAACAGTCATCACCGCAAAAGAAATCGCGTTGAGCCCGCGGGTCTTTTCGTCAAAACGCAGCTTCAAATACTCGGGCACCGAACGAGCGCGCGAGCCGTAGTAGAACGGCATCATGAAGACGCCTACAAAGGCCATTGCCGGAATCGCGCCAATCCAGTAGAAGTGACTGGTCATGATTCCGTATTTGGCTCCCGAAGCGCCCATACCTATTACTTCCTGGGCCCCAAGGTTCGCCGAGATGAAAGCGAGTCCCGTAATCCATGCGGGGATCGAACGACCAGAGAGAAAGAAGTCGGTGCTGGTCTTCATGTACCGCTTGAGGGCGACGCCGATGCCCAGCACGAACACGAAGTAAACCAGCATGATTGACCAGTCGAGGTATGTAAGCTTCACGGTTTAAGCTCCTCTTGTTGTCCGACAGACTTTAGGTTTGTCGTTGGTTGGCACAGTAGCTTCCTTCGGGCCGACAGCACGCACTAAAGTTTGTCGGACATAACCCACAACACCGGCTGCCGAATGAAGAAGTTTCGGATTACCTCTTCCACACTCGAATCCGCCGGCAGCTTCTTCCATAACGCAAGATAATCTTTCCGATCAAAAGCGAACGCTGCAAACAACAAGCTGTTCTGACGCATCGGCCATTCACGGTCGTACATCACATCCGGTTTCAGGGGCCACGACTTTTTGTCGCGAATGAACGGTGTCATGTATTCCATTGAGCGCTTCACACCACGGCCGTCAAAGAGTTGAAACGTCCACAAGTTATCCTCGGGAGTGGACAGAATCTGGCAGATCGTGGCCATTGCTTCCAGATTGAAAAGTGAATAGCCATAGGGCTTCGTGCGCCTCAACTCCTGCGGAAAGCTGCCGTCGGCAGCAATCTGGTTCGGTACGATTTCTGTCTTGAAACGATCGCGACAATAGTCCAGCAGCTTTTGGTCGCCCGTCAGATGCGCGAACGCCGACACCTGCATTACCCAACACGTGCCATGGTTATTTTTAGCTTCGCGCTCTTCGAGACCGTTCTTACTCGTAGTCAGCCACGTCAAATAATCTGTGAACCATTGCGTGATCCCGCCCAATTCCGACATTGATAAGGCTGACGAGTCTTTCAGGATCTCAATCGCTCGCGCTACCTCCACCAGATGAATCGTGTCGACGATCCCAATCCCGCGTCCGGTAAAGCGCCCATGGATTGCCTGCGCATATTGCAGGTTAGGATTCATTCGTGTCGATGGATCCAGAAACCAGGCTCGCAGATGACGTGCGGCGTGTTTCGCATAACGCGCGTTCCTGGTTATCTTCCAAGCCGCTACGAGTGCCGGCACCTGCACACTCAAGCGCATCAGCGCGCGGCGATGTTCATTGAAGTTGTCGGGGTTCGACATGCCGTCGCGCTGAACATAAAGGCCGTTGGGATTCTGCGGATCGGGCCACCAGTAGTCGCCTTCTGAGAAAAAGTCGTGCATGCCGCCGGCGCTGCGGGAACTGTGAGAAGCAGTGATCGTGATCGGAGCTTCTGACAAGTACTGGCTCGCAGCTTTCAAAATCCGCGCGCGATCAAATGCGGCGACGTTGAATGTGGTTTGCTGGGCGGCGCCGGATGTGCAGGCAAGTAAGAGCAGAAGGAGTGGCAGTGCGGGTAATAAGCGGGGGCCAGCCACCCTTCCCAACCCAGAGCTACCCTCACTTTTGTGATACCAATCCAATTGAAAGCTCTCAATCCAAATAAGAACCAGTCAATTACGAAAGTCTCGGGGTCGGGAAGGGGGCTTGCCCCCGCTCGATTCCGGACGACCGTCTACTTGATCAATTTCACATCAATCCAATCT
>Ga0207646_10005979_pt1 | contig 12689 bp, 10 predicted proteins | sample KBSK5502metaG_FD_184343 | JGI IMG/M metagenome (GOLD analysis project Ga0207646, IMG submission 184343) | Corn, switchgrass and miscanthus rhizosphere microbial communities from Kellogg Biological Station, Michigan, USA - KBS K5-50-2 metaG... | ecosystem: Host-associated > Plants > Roots >...
GTGGTGGTGAGGCTCGCCCCCGAAGGCTGGCCCTTCATCCTTCCCGGGTGGGTGCTCGTCGTCCTGGGCGCTTGGGTGGCGCGCGGGTCGCCCTGGGTGTGGGTCCCGGAGGTCGTCCTGTTTCTGCTGGCGGTGTGGCTGTTGGTCTTCTTCCGCGACCCGTCTCGCACCGGGCCGCGCGGCGAGCAGTACGTGATCGCGCCGGCGGACGGCAAGATCGTGGACGTGCAGGTGGTGGATGAGCCGATGTATCTCAAGACCCAGGCGACTCGGATCTCGATCTTCATGAGCGTCTTCGACGTGCACGTCAATCGCTACCCCGCGACGGGGACGGTCGAGCTGGTGCGGTACAATCCCGGCCGGTTCCTGCACGCGGCGTCCGACAAGGCCAGTCTCGAAAACGAGCAGGCGTCGGTCGGGCTCCGCGGCGCGCGCGGCCCGCTACTGGTCCGCCAGATCGCGGGGCTCATCGCGCGGCGCATCGTGACCGACGGTGCGGCCGGCGCTCGCGCGATGCAGGGAGCGCGGATGGGCATGATCCGGTTCGGCTCGCGCGTGGATGTGTTCGTGCCCGCCGCAGCCCGATCGACGGTCAAGGTGGCCGTGGGCGACCGCGTGCAGGCAGGGGCGACGGTGTTGGCGGAGTACGCACCGTGAAGCCATTCCCACGCCCCGGCAGCATACGGCGCGTCGTCATCGTCGTACCGAGCCTGTTCACGCTGTTCAACTTGTTCTTCGGCATCTGGTCCATGGTACTGGCGTCGCGCGGGGAGTTCTATCGCGCCGGCTGGTACATCTTCTTCGCGGGCGTCCTCGACGCGCTCGATGGCCGGGTAGCGCGGCTCTCGCGCACCGGCACGCGGTTCGGCGCGGAGCTCGACAGCTTGGTGGATATCGTGAGCTTCGGCGTGGCGCCGGCCTTTCTCATCTACCAGCTCGAGTTCGCGACCGGCGGCCAGGCGGAATGGATCTTCTGCTACTTCTACGTTATGGCGGCCGCCATCCGGCTTGCGCGCTTCAACATCACCCAGGCCGGTCGCGCCAAGCGCTACTTCATCGGTCTGCCGTCGCCGGCCGCCGGTATGACGCTCGCCACGTTCTTCCCGTTCACCACGACGGACTTGTATCAGCACGTGTTCCGCTTCCTGCCGCGCCATCACCTAATGCAGCTGTTGATGATCGTGCTCACTATCCTCATGGTGAGCAACGTGCGCTACGCGACGTTGCCACGCGCCGGGCTGCGGACGCTGAAGGGCCTCTTGGGGCTCGCGACCGTCCTGTTTATCCTCATCTTCGGCATCCTCGAGCACGACGCGTTCTTTTTCCCGCTGGGGATCACCTACATGGTGTACGGCATCCTGCGCGCGACGCTCCTCGGCTTCTTCTTCGAGGAGGACGACGACGAGACCGATATCGCGGGCCCGATCGTGATCGCCGACAACGGAGCGGTGGCCGAGGTGTTCGGGCCGCCCCCGCGTGGGATCGCTCCGCGTGAGCGAGAGGGGGGAGGCCAGGGGTGAGCGCGTTCCGGGTCGAAGTGCGTGTGATGCCCCGCGCCGCCCTGCTCGATCCCCAGGGCCAGGCGGTGGAGCACGCGTTGCACGCCCTGGGCTTCGGCGAGGTCGCCCGCGTGCGCATGGGCAAACATCTCGTGCTCGAGGTGAAGGCAGCATCGCGTGACGAAGCGCTGGCCCGGGCGCGGGCGATGTGCGACCGGCTGCTCGCGAACCCGGTGACCGAGGACTACGAGCTCGCAGTGGAGGGAGGGGCCGCGCGATGAAACGCGTCGCGGTGATCGTGTTTCCCGGGTCCAACTGCGACGCGGAAACGCTCGCGGCGGCGCAGGCCGCGGGCTCGGACGCCTACTTCGTGTGGCATCGCGACACCGATCTGCGGCAGGCCGACGTGGTGATCCTGCCCGGCGGGTTCAGCTACGGTGATTATTTGCGCTCCGGCGCGATTGCCCGGTTCTCGAAGGTCATGGGCGCCGTGACCGAGCACGCCCGCGCCGGCGGCGCCGTGCTGGGTATCTGCAACGGTTTTCAGATTCTGTGCGAGGCAGGGCTGTTGCCGGGTGGCCTGATGCGAAATGCCGGGCTGCGCTTTCTCTCTCGGCCCGTGTGGGTGCGGGTGGAACAGACCGACACGCCGTTCACCTGCCTGTACGACAAGGGCGAGGTGCTCGAGGTCCCCGTCGCGCACGGCGATGGGCGGTATGTGGTGGAGCCCCGCACGGCCGCCGAGCTCGAGGCCACGGACCGCGTGGTGTGGCGCTATGTGCGGGACAACCCGAACGGCTCGACACACGAGATCGCCGGGGTGACGAACGCCGGTCGGAACGTGGTGGGGATCATGCCGCACCCGGAGCGCCGCGACGCCCCGGCCTTGGGTGGCCAGGACGGCGCCCGTGTCTTTCACTCGATGGAGGCTCGACATGCGACGCAGCACGCTGTTGACGTGCGCGCTGTTGATGATCGCCACCTCAGGGTGTAAGCAGATCACCGAGCAGGTGCAAAAGATCAAGGCGAAGATCGCGGCGGCGCGCCAGCGGGTGAAACCGGGGCAGCCGGCGCCAGCGGTGCCGGACACGCAGCGCGCCGCACCGGCGCAGGATGTCGGCGCTAAGCCTCCCGCCCCGCCCAAGAAACCGGCGCGGCAGGCGCCCGCCGTGCCGCTTCCCACGCGCGACGTCGCGTATACCTCGCCGGACACCGGCACGATCGCGCCGGGCATGCGTGAGCGGGAGATCTACTCGCTGTGGGGGCCGCCGATCGCCGTGCGGCGCCAGGGCGACATGACCTTCCTCTACTACCCGAATGGCTGCGAATACAGTTGCGGCACGGCCGATGTGGTGTTCCTCCAGAACGGGCAAGTCGTGGACGCGGTGCTGCGCTGGCCGGGCCACGGCTACAGCGGGCAGTCGTCCTCGCCCTTCGCGACCCCACCGCACGGGCCGGCGCATCCGGGCGGCGACACGCTCACGGTGAAAACACCTTCGACACCTTGAGGCCGATGCCCGACAAGCCCAGCAGAAACGAGGAGGAATACTTCGCCAAACGGGACGCCGAGCTGCTCCGCCAGCAGCGCGCCGCCGTCCAGAAGACCGCCGCGGAAAACGAACGTCGCTCTCACTACATGAAGTGTCCGAAGTGCGGCTACGATCTGATCACCGGAGAGTGGCACGGCATCCAGATCGATCAATGCACGCACTGCCACGGGATCTGGTTCGACGCGGGCGAGGCGCAGAGCGTGCTCGCGCATCCGGAGCCGAACATCATGGGGCGCGTGTTCCGCGCCCTGCTGCGGGGTGTCTCCGGAGCGAAGGTGTCCGACACGTGATGCGGATCGCCCCGACGCCGTTCCCGGGCGACCCCGCGATCACGCCGCAGCTGGTCCGCGAGCACAATCTCACCGACCCAGAATACGAGCGGATCACGACGCTGCTCGGGCGGACGCCCACCTTCGCCGAGCTGGGCGTCTTTTCCGCATTGTGGAGCGAACATTGCTCCTACAAGCACTCGCGCCCCGTCCTGCAGACGTTCCCAACCACGGGTGCCCAGGTCGTACAAGGGCCGGGGGAGAACGCCGGCGTGCTGCGGCTGCCCGGCGGATGGGCGGTGGCCTTCAAGATCGAGTCCCACAACCATCCGTCGGCCGTCGAGCCCTATCAAGGGGCGGCTACCGGGGTGGGAGGGATCCTGCGGGACGTATTCACCATGGGCGCCCGGCCCGTGGCCGTTCTCAACAGCCTCCGCTTCGGCCCGCTCGACGAGGCGCGCAATCGCTATCTCGCCGCCGGTGTGGTGAAGGGCGTGGGCGACTACGGCAACTGCGTGGGCGTTCCCACGCTCGGGGGCGAGGTCGACTTCGGTCCGAACTATAACGGCAACCCGCTGGTGAACGCGATGTGCGTGGGCCTCCTTAAGGAACGGGACTTGATCAAGGCGGCCGCCCACGGCGTCGGCAACGTGCTGCTGGTCGTGGGCTCGCGCACGGGCCGCGACGGCATCCACGGCGCCTCGTTCGCCTCCGAGGAGCTGACGCTCGAGAGCGAGCGACGCAGGCCCCAGGTCCAGGTGGGCGACCCGTTCACCGAGAAGCTGCTGCTCGAGGCCAGTCTCGCCCTGATCGCGTCGGGCCACATCGTCGCCATTCAAGACATGGGCGCCGCGGGCCTCACGTCGTCCTCCGCCGAGATGGCCGCCAAGGGCGGCGTGGGCGTGGAGATCGATCTGTCGCTCGTGCCCACGCGCGAGCCGGGCATGACGCCCTACGAGATCCTCCTGTCCGAGTCGCAAGAGCGCATGCTGGTGGTGGCGCAGCCCGACCGCATCGCACCGGTTCAGGCGATCGCCGGGAAGTGGGATCTCACGGCCACGCCGATCGGTCGCGTGACGGACGATGGGATGTATCGCGCCACCTGGGGCGACCAGGTGGTGGTCGAGATCCCTGGACAGCGGTTGATCGACGATTGCCCGGTCTATCAACCGGAGGCGCACGAGGATCCGGCGATCGCTGAGCTGCGCGGGCGAGCGCCGCATCCCGCATCCCCCATCCCGCATCCCGCCGACGTGCTTCTGCGGCTGCTCGACCACCCTCCCATCGCGTCGAAGCACTGGGTCTACGAGCAGTACGACTCGACCGTCCAAGCGGGCACCGTGATTGGCCCGGGGGGCGACGCCGGCGTGATTCGGATTCGCGGGGCGGAGTTCGGCCTTGCGGTGACGGTCGATTGCAACAACCGGTACGTGCTGCTCGACGCGTACGAGGGCGGCAAGGCGGCCGTGGCAGAGGCGGCCCGCAACATCGCGTGCACGGGCGCCCGGCCGCTGGGGATCACCGATTGTTTGAACTTCGGGAGTCCCGAACGGCCGTCGGTCTTTTACCAGTTCAAACAGAGCTGTCGTGGCATCGCTGAGGCGTGCCGGGCGCTCGACACACCGGTGACGGGCGGGAACGTTTCCTTCTATAACGAGAGCCCGGCCGGCGCGGTGGATCCGACGCCGGTCGTGGGGATGGTCGGCCTCCTGTCCCGCGCGGACCGCGCGGTGCCGAGCCACGCGCGCGCGGCGGGCGACGTCGTGTTCGCGCTGGGCGAGACGCGGGCCGAGCTGGGCGCGTCGCAGCTGTGGGAGGCGCTGTACGGCTTTGTGGGCGGACAGCCGCCGCGCGTGGACTTGGCGGCCGAGCGGCGGCTGGTGGATTACCTCGTCGCCGCGGCGGAGCGTGGCCTGCTCCGGTCCGCGCACGATTGCTCGCAGGGCGGCCTCGGCGTCGCGCTGGCAGAAGTCGCGATGGGAGGTCCTTATGAGGACACGGGGTTCGGCCTCGAAGTGGACCTCACCGTCTACGGCTCACAGCTCCCTGCTCCCGAGCTCCTCTTCAGCGAATCCCACGGTCGTGCCGTCGTGACGTGCCAGCCCGAGCGCGCGACGGCCGCGCTGGCGCTCGCGCAGGAGCTGGGTGTGCCCGCGCAGCGATTGGGGACGGTGGCCGGGCGCGGCGGCGCGGTTCGCCTACGGTTACGCGACGCGACCGTCGAGCACCCCGTCGACCGTCTCAGACAGGTATATTTCTCGAGCGTATCCCGACGCATGGGAGATTGACGGCAAATGTGCGGCATCATCGGCGTCACCGGCGTTCCCGACGCAGCCCGCGTCGCCTACCTCGGTCTCTACAGCCTGCAGCATCGGGGGCAGGAGTCCGCGGGGATGGTGGCCGTGGATGGGGAAGGCGTGGCCCGATCCCATCGCGGCATGGGGCTCGTCTCGGACATCTTCAATGAGCGAGTCCTGGGCGATCTGCCTGGCGACGTCGCAATCGGCCACACCCGCTACTCCACCGCCGGCACCTCCGTCCTCGCCAACGCTCAACCGATGCTCGCCCGCTACCGCGAAGGGCCCCTGGCACTCGCGCACAACGGGAACCTGACGAACGCGGTTCAGCTGCGTTCCGACCTGGTCGCCAAGGGCTCGTTGTTCCAAAGCTCCTCCGACAGCGAGGTGCTGGTGCACCTGATCGCCCGCTCCGAGGCGCGGGAGCCGGAGGACCAGCTGCTGGACGCGCTCGAGCGGGTGGAGGGCGCCTACTCGCTCCTCATCACCGTCGGCCGTACCCTGTACGCCATCGTCGATCCGCGCGGCTTTCGGCCGCTGGTGCTCGGTCGCCTGGGGCGGGGCTGGGTGGTGGCGTCCGAAACGTGCGCGCTGGACATCACCGGCGCGACGCTGGTGCGGGAGCTCGAGCCCGGAGACTTCGTTCGCATCCAGGGTGAAGAGGTGGATCAGCTGCCCCGCCTGCCGGCGCAGCCGCGGCGCCGCTGCGTGTTCGAGCTGGTATACTTTTCGCGTCCTGACAGCACGGTGTTCCATCGCTCGGTGGACCGCGTACGCCGGGCGCTGGGGCACGAGCTCGCCCGCGAGCATCCGGCGCCGGGCGCGGACTGCGTCTTCTCGGTACCGGACTCCTCCAACGCCATGGCGCTCGGGTTCTCCGAGGAGTCGGGAGTCAAGCTCGAGCACGCGCTCATCCGCAATCACTACGTCGGCCGCACGTTCATCCATCCCGCCCAGGCCGGCCGCATGGCGAAGGTCAAAATCAAGTTCAATCCCGTCCGGGAAGTGCTTCAGGGAAAGAAGGTCGTGGTGGTGGACGACTCGATCGTCCGCGGCACGACCAGCCGGGCGCTGGTTCAGTTGATCCGCCACGCGGGTGCGGCCGAGGTGCACTTCCGCGTCGCGTCCCCGCCCATCACCGGGCCGTGCTATTACGGGATCGACACGCCCAGCAGGAATGAACTGATTGGGGCGAGCAACAGCGTCGAACAGATCCGCGGTCACCTCGGCGTGGACTCGCTCGGCTATCTCTCGCTGGACGGCATGCTGCGGGCCGCCGGCGGCGATCCGGCCGACTTCTGTCACGCCTGCTTCTCGGGCGATTACCCTACGGATATCCCCGAGGATCTCGAGCGGGCCCGCAACGCCGCCCCGCTCCTCGCCGCCATCCCCAGTTGATCCGCCGTGCCGGCGCTCGAGCGGTGGGTGTATTCCTTCGGCGAGGGCCGCGCCGACGGCTCCGCGGCGATGCGCGACATCCTGGGTGGCAAGGGGGCCGGCCTTGCCGAAATGGCGAACCTCGGCCTCCCCGTCCCCCCAGGGTTCACCATCTCCGCCAAGCTCTGCATCGCCTACCTCGAACACGGCACCTTCCCCGATGATCTGCGTGAGGAAGTCGATCGCCAGCTGAAGCAGCTGGAGCGCGCGTCCAAGAAGCAGTTCGGCGACGCGCGTGATCCGCTGCTCGTCTCGGTGCGCTCGGGTGCCGCGGTGTCCATGCCCGGTATGATGGAGACGATTCTCAACCTGGGCCTGAACGACGAGACCGTGCAGGGTCTCATTGCGGGCTCGAAGAACCCGCGGTTCGCCTACGACTCCTACCGCCGCTTCGTCCAGATGTACGGCGACGTGGTGTTCGATCTGGGTAAGGAGCCGTTCACGGAGGTGCAGGACGAGCTCAAGCGCCGCCGCAAGGCGCAGCGAGACATCGACCTCCCCGCCGACGACCTGAAAGCCCTGGTGCGCGAGTTCAAGTCCATCATCCAGTCGAAAACCGGACTTCCCTTCCCCGAAGATCCCACGGCCCAGCTGTGGGGGGCGATCGCGGCGGTCTTCAAGAGCTGGCGCACGCGCCGGGCCGTGGATTATCGCCGGGTGCACGGCATCCCCGACGATCTGGGTACCGCGGTGAACGTGGTCGCGATGGTCTACGGCAACATGGGGGACGATTCCGGGACCGGCGTCGCCTTCACGCGCGACTGCAGCACGGGCGAGGCGGTGCTCAACGGCGACGTCCTCACCAACGCGCAGGGTGAGGACGTCGTCTCGGGCGCCCGGACCCCCGAGTCGATCTCCACGCTCAAGCGTGGCAAGCTCGCCAAGGTGTACCGCGAGCTCCAGCGGATCGCAACAAAGCTCGAGCGCCATTTCCGGGACGTGCAGGACATCGAGTTCACCTTCGAGCACGGCAAGTTGTATCTGCTACAGACACGCCGCGCTCAGCGTGCCGGGCTCGCGGCGGTGCGGACCGCCGTGGAAATGGTGGAGGAGGGGCTCATCACGCCGGGCGAGGCGGTGCAGCGCGTCCCACCCCAGGACCTCGACCAGCTGTTCCATCCGATGGTCGACCCGCGGGCATCCGTCACGCTGGTGGCGAAGGGTCTCCCGGCCTCGCCCGGGGCGGCGACGGGCGAGGCGGTGTTCGACGCGGACGAGGCGGAGGCGTTGGCCCATGAGGGCCGCAAAGTCATCCTCATCCGGCCAGAGACCTCCCCCGAGGATTTTCACGGGATCGTGGCGGCGCAGGCTGTGATCACCGCGCGCGGCGGCATGACGAGCCACGCGGCGGTGGTAGCTCGGGGGATGGGCAAGACCTGCGTCGTGGGAGCAAAGGACATCGAGGTGGACCCCGCCGCGGGCCGGCTGCGCGCGAATGGCCGCGTCGTCAAATGGGGTCAGCTCATCACCGTCGACGGGACTACCGGCCGGGTGCTGCTCGGCGCCGCCAAACTGGTGGAGCCAAAGCTGGGCAGCCACTACGCCAAGCTGATGGCTTGGGCGGACGAGCATCGCCGGCTGCGGGTGCGCGCCAACGCGGACACCCCGGCCGACGCGAAGCGCGCTCGGGAGTTCGGCGCCGAGGGAATCGGGCTGTGCCGCACGGAGCACATGTTCTTCGTAGGCGATCGCATCACGGCGATGCGCGAGATGATCGTGGCGCCGGATGAGGCGGGCCGCCGGCGCGCGCTCGAAAAGCTACTCCCGATGCAGCGCGAGGACTTCGAGGGGATGTTCGAAGCGATGGCCGGCTACCCGGTGACGATCCGGCTGCTCGATCCGCCGCTGCACGAGTTCCTCCCGCACGGGAAGGACGAGGTCGGTGCACTCGCGCGCGCCATGAAGCTGCCCGCGGTCCGGTTGGAGCGGCTCGTCGCCTCGCTGATCGAAGCAAACCCGATGCTCGGGCATCGCGGTTGCCGGCTGGGCATCACGTATCCTGAAATCACCGAGATGCAGGCCCGGGCGATTTTCGAGGCGGCGTGCCGGGTGGTGAGTCGCGGCAAGAAGGTGACGGTCGAGGTGATGATCCCCCTCGTCGCGCTCGTCGAGGAGCTACGTCGCCAGACCGACATCGTACGCCGGGTGGCGCGCGAGGTGTTCCAGGCCGAGGGGCGGGCGGTGCCGTATCTGGTCGGGACCATGATCGAGTTGCCGCGCGCCGCGCTCACCGCCGACGAGATCGCCAAGGACGCCGAGTTCTTCTCCTTTGGAACGAACGACCTCACGCAGACCACCTTCGGCCTGTCGCGCGACGACGCCGGCCGGTTCCTGCCGTTCTACGTGGAGCACGGCATCCTGAGGGACGACCCGTTCCAGGTGCTCGATCAGGAAGGCGTCGGCAAGCTCATCGAGCTGGCGGTCAAGCTCGGCCGGGGAACGCGGGCCGAGCTCAAGATCGGCATCTGTGGGGAGCACGGTGGCGAGCCGGCGTCGGTGAAGTTCTGTCACCGTGTGGGCATGAACTACGTGTCCTGCTCGCCGTTCCGCGTGCCCATCGCCCGTCTCGCCGCCGCCCAGGCAGCGCTCGAGGAGCAGGGGGTGGTGAACCGCACTAGAGCGACAGTCTAGGGGCTCGGGGTTAGGGGCTCGGGGTTAGGTGTGCACTCCCGAGCCCCTAGCCCCTCGCGCACGCCGGGCTCGGAGACTCTTCCGAAGGCCGCCCAGCATACGGCCGACCTGGTCGCATGTCTGCAACAGAGAGTCCGCCAGCTCCGCTGAGAGAAACCCCAGCCGGGCGCTGAGGAGTAACTGCGTTTCAATTTCCGTTAGCGACCCATTCGAGATGAGAAGATGGCGGAGGTAATCGCCCGTGGAGCGGGCGTGGCCCTCCGCGATGTTCGACGCGACCGAGACGGTCGCACGTCGCAGCTGGGTCACGAGCCCGTAACGCTCCTCCTCTGGAAACTGCTCAGTCGCACGATACGTGGCTTCGGCCAGGTCCATCGCTTGCTGCCAGACTCTGAGGTCGCGGTAGCTCCGCACTGGAGCAGCCGCCGCACTGAGCTGGGGCATTGAGGACTCCCAAATGGGGGTTCTGGGAAGTCTTCCACCCCGGCCGCCGAACGCAGTACCAGTCCGTTGCGGCACGTGTCGTTGTGTTGCAAGAAGGGGCTCGAGACTCGGCGGTCGGGCTCAGGGATCTGCAGTCCCTAGCCGCGAACCCCGAATCCCGAGCCCCTAGAATGGAGGCGCGGGGAATCGAACCCCGGTCCGAGAATGACTCCAATACCGCTACTACGTGCGTAGACGAGGCTTGTGGTCTCACCACCACGGCGCCTCGCCGGCCGCGGCAGCAACGAGCCCTTAGAAACTCTTACATGACCTGTTCGGGCCCCAGGTCACGCCAGCCCGATTTTGCGATACGTGAGCGCCGCCTCAGGCGGGCTGCCACTCACGCAGGTGCGTGAAGCCGAAGCTTACGCAGCCAGTGCCAGGTTTGAATTGGCAGTTATGAATTGTGCCAGTGGTTTTACCAGGTGACTGACAACCTGGGCACGCAGCGATATCCTCGCCAAACCCGTCGAAGCCTGTCGCCCCCGACGACGTAAGTTAGTTGCCTACAATGACTTTTTCAACCAAACCGCAGGCGCTCTGAGATGTAACGACTAACGGCGGCCGCATCCAGCGCCGCCCCGGCAAGCCCGACGTGACCGTCGGGACGCAACAGGAAGAACGAGGGCCGGGGAATCCGTACGCGCGCCAGCTCCCGGTCGTTGGTCGGATCGATGGGCACTTCGTGGACGCGCCCCTGATCGCCGAGCTCCGGGATGCCGCCCCGAGGCGCCGCTTGCCCGAACACCAGCAGAGTGAATCGCGTATCGTCGAGCTTGCCGTACAGGTCCTCGACGGGGCCGTTCGCCTGGAACTTGAGTCGCAGCCACGGGAAGCGATCGCCGGCGTGCGGGCCGTCCTCTGGCAGGTCAGCCAGTTCTTGCGATAGAGGACTCCGGCGGTAGCGAATGCCGGTCTGAGAGATGGTGCGAAAGGCGATCCGTTGCACGGCGGCGGTGCGCAGGGCCAGCGCCATGATCTTCGGCATGACGCGCGTGCGGCACAGCCCGACCAGCCAGCTGTCGGAGACCACGATCGAAAACAGCCGGTCCGTGCGCTTCAACAGGTGGTTGGCGACGGGGAGGCGCTCGTCTTCGTAGGAGTGGACCAGCGCGGCCCCGGCACGCCCCGATACGACGAGGGCGAGCTTCCACGCCAGATTGTACGCATCCTGCAGCCCGGTGTTCATGCCCTGCCCGCCCACCGGACTATGGACGTGCGCCGCGTCCCCCAGCAGGAAACAGCGCCGGTCGTGAAACCGGGCGGCGCGCCGGTGATGGATCCGGTAGGTGGAAAACCAGTTGCACGCCTGGAACGAAAGCTCGTTCCCCACCTCGTGGCGCAGCGTGGGGATGGTTTCTTCGAACGTCAGGTCGTCTCGCCCGCGCAGGTGGGGGGGCAGGATGCCGACGATCCGCCAATGATCGGTCCCGCGCATCGGGAAAAGCAAGTGAAATCCGGTGCGCCACAGATACACGTTGAGGACTTCGGGGGCCATCGAGCCCGTCATCTGCAGATCGGCGACGAAGAACACATGCTGGTAGGGCGCGCCCTCGAACGCGATCCCGTTGAGCTCACGCACCGTGCTGCGCGCCCCGTCGCAGCCGGCGAGCCAGGGGACCCGCACCTCGCTTGTGGTAGCGTCCGAGTTCTTGAGCGTTGCCGTCACGTGATCGGTGTCCTGGGCGAGGCCCACCAGCTCGGTGTTCCACTGTACCGCGAGGCCGCGGGCTCGGAGCGCGTCGCCGAGCAGCCGTTCGTTGTCGTCCTGTCCCAGGACCAACAGATAGGGATAAGGGCTGACGTCCCGTCCTATGTCCCCCAACGGAACGCGCGCGGCTCGCCGGCCCTCTGCCCACAGCACGGCGCCGTCGGCTTTTTTGCCGAGGGCGACGGCCTGGTCGGCGATCCCCAAGTGCGAGTAAATCTCGAGGGTACGCGCCTGCACGCCCAGCGCCCTCGACTCGCGCGCCGGGCCGGCGTGCCGGTCGATGATCCGTACACGCACGCCCCGCCGGGCGAGCTGGTTCGCGAGCATCAACCCGGTGGGGCCGGCGCCGACGACCAGGACGTCCGTATCCATGTTCAGGGGCGCTCCTTCTCAAGTCTTTGCCGCCCGCTCGAGCTTCTCGAAGAATCGCTCGATGGTCGGCCATTGCGCGCGGACGTCGTCGTATCCCGCCTCCACGAGACGCGACGTGTGGATCGGGTGAAACAGGAGGAACCCGAGAAAATCCGAGGCGGCGTCCCGCTGCCCACCGAGGGCGCGGACGATCCGTCGCACTCTCCGCGGGAGCAGCTGGCCCTGCCCCGCAGCGAGCTCAGCCAGATCGCGCGTTGGGTGCAGCAGCAGTAGCTCCACCGGTCGCAACCCGTCCGGTGCGGGACCGCCCGGCGGCAACGACGCGAGCAGCAGGTTGACTTGGTCGAGCCGCTCCGCATCGGCCTCGAGCGCGTCGAGGAAGACGGCGTCGAACAACAAGCCCAGAGCCTGCGCCGCGCTCGGGTAGTCACCGGGGCGTG
>Ga0207646_10005983_pt1 | contig 12685 bp, 14 predicted proteins | sample KBSK5502metaG_FD_184343 | JGI IMG/M metagenome (GOLD analysis project Ga0207646, IMG submission 184343) | Corn, switchgrass and miscanthus rhizosphere microbial communities from Kellogg Biological Station, Michigan, USA - KBS K5-50-2 metaG... | ecosystem: Host-associated > Plants > Roots >...
ACCTGGGAAAGGCGGTGAAGATTACCGAGCCGCCCACCGATAAACCGTGGGGGATGCGCGAAATGCTGATTGAAGATGTGGATGGACATACCCTGAGGATTGGTGCCCCTCGACCGAACGCGTAGGGGATCAGGGTCGCGAGGGCACTGGATAGAAGAGGGAGATGAGGAGCAAGTCGGCTTGACGTCACGTCTATGATTCTGGAACTCCAGAGCTATTGCTTGTCGGCTTGCATCGCTTCTGGGGCCAATCATAACAGGAGAAGTCCTTAGAAACTCGCCAGCTCACCAAAATAGACGGGGGCTGATTTCCCATGAATTGCTCATGAACTAGCCTTAGCCACCAGCCATGAAAATGGCTCTTTTTAGAAGAGGCAATGTGCCCAACAAGGATGCGATGGGCCGCTTTACCACGCGGTCTGCACGAGAACCGCACCTCTTGAGAGCGTTTCAACAGCCAGGCCCAGGCGTTGGGAATTGAACGATCCGAAAGGTGGAATCGTCGTTGGACCCAACGCCTCAAGACCTTGACCTCTCTCGTGAGTATCTACTCGGGAGGGGATGGCAGAGGCTGTTAGATATGGCCACGATGGCAGAGAGCAGAGAGCCCAAATGAAAACTGCTTTGACTGCGCAACGAGAGAAGAACGCGTTGTGAGAGGCAGAGCTGACAACCTCTTTCGACCGCTTCGTGGAAGACTCGATCATGAGGTGCAGGAGTTTTGCTTAGAGGTGTTTGTGCATATACGTGACCACCTCTGATTCCGTCCCCTGGTTGCCATGCTTATCGATGTATTCCCAGCTAATGGGAAATTCCCCTCGTCCCCAATCGACATATCCCAGGTGTTCATACAGGCGTTTGGCTTCCGGATTATCGGTGCTGCCTACCTCTAATCCGATCTGGGTGCATCCTTTTTCCTTTGCTACTCACTCAGCCTCTCGAATGAGCGCCGTCGCTACTCCCTTTCTCCGATAGGCAGCCCTTGTCGCTCCCGCTTCCAGATAGGCCGTCTTCGTCACATCCACATACTCCATGACACGCGCATCACGAGAGCCGCTCCAACGCAGCAAGAAGTGACCAACAGGGGGCTTCTCCTCCAGACAGCGAAGCCCCCGTTCATCCTAAAGGCTGCGAAACTTCGATTAGAGCATATAGCCTACATCTGACGCGCTCGTGGGGTAGGCGTAGACCATCTGCTTGAGATCACTTGCCCGCAGGCCCATGCGGACCGCGAGCGCGAAGAGGTTGATGACCTCCTCGGCATGCAGGCCCAACAGGTGCGCCCCCAGAATGCGCTCGGTGCCCTCCTCGACGAGTGTCTTGAACCCGGTATGCGGGAGGGCCACCCGCCGCGAGGAATACCAGCTTGAGGTGTCCTCGTGGTGCGTCGTAAAGTGCAGGCCCTGTGCGCGAGCCGCCTCCTCAAGGAGGCCCACCCGTGCGAGAGGCGGGGTCGTGAAGACCACGCTGGGAATCCCAGTGTAGTTTGGTGTCTGCCGGTTGCCGTCCAGCAGGTTCCGTGCCACAATGCCCCCCTGCATCCCAGCGACGGGTGTCAGAGGGAATCCTCCACTGGCAACGGCATCCCCTGCCGCATAGACCGCCGGGTTGGTCACGCTTTGCAAGTACTCGTTCACTGAGACGCCGTCCTTCTCGTATGCAATGCCTGCTGTCTCCAGATGAAGACGATCGATTTCCGACACGCGCCCGGCGGCATGCACCACCAGGTCGGCTTCGACCGTGTGCTCCTGCGCTCCCGTTCGAGCGTGGACGAGCAAGTGGTCGCCTTGTCGTTCAATGGCCACGACCGCCCTGTTCACGTGAACCTCGATGCCCAGTTCCCGGCTTGCCTGCATGAGCAGGGCGACCAGATCAGGGTCAAACTTCTCGAGGGGACGACTCCCCCGGTGGAGCACCTGAACCTGTGCGCCTGCGCGTGCTGCGATGTGGGCGAACTCAAAGGCAATGTAGCCTCCGCCGACGAAGACGATGCGGCGTGGCAGTTCCTCCAGATCCAGAAACTGCGTGCTGGTGGTCAAGTGCTCCTCGCCAGGTATCCCCAGAGTGGCATGGCATGCTCCAGTCGCGATCACCACGTGGCGACCGACCAGGGTCTCCTCGCCTACCTGGACGCTCGTCCGATCTACGAATTGGGCACGGCCATATCGCGTGATGATCCCCGCCTGCGCAAAGTTCTGCTCGTTTTGTTCTGGTACCGGGTCGGTGAAGGTACGCTTGAAGCGGATCAGTTCCGGCCAGCTGATGGACAGACTTGGCGCGGAGACGCCCTTGCCCTGCATGCGGCGGCTCCAGTCCACCAGGTCGGCCACGCCCACCAGGACTTTCTTGGGGTCACACCCGCGCAGCTGGCAGGTCCCTCCGTAAGGGTGGTAATCGACGACGGCCACGCTCCAGCCGGCCTCACGGCAGGTGTAGGCGACGGTCTGCGCTGCCGTGCCTGTCCCAAGGACAATCACATCAACGGTTGTTGTCATCATAGTCGTTCCTCCTGTTTGGTTCTGTCAGTGCGTCGCGCCACATGCCTGGTGGCACCTCTCTGTCAGATGAACAGCGTCGGGCGCGCACGCTCACCTTCCTCCCTCCTGGAGCCTCTGCATGGTCAGCCTGGCGAGCTTTTGCCCGAGGGTGAAGGCCTCCTCGATGGGAAGCAGATGGGCATCTGGGTGCTGGGAGAGCCAGTTCGAGGCTACTTGGCGTTCCGCGAAGAAATGGCTAAAGGAGCAAAAGGCTTCGCGGATATTGCAGCAGGTCGCTACTCCATCCTGAATGAGGAGTGACAGCACACCAGAAGGAGGGTCAAGATGCTCCAGACGCTCTGGCGTGACGGTCAGGTGAATCGGCTGCCCGGTCACGGGACCAGAAGAAGAGACCTGTGCCGGGTGCTCAAGCCACACAGGAAAGATCAGGGTATCGAGTGCGCACCAGGTGAACAGGACGTGCCCATGTACCTCAAACCGGTGGGATGTGGGTAGGAGAGAGAGTCCTGCACTCACCACATGACCTTGCTCATCATAGATGATATCCTCACACTGGCGCAGCGCCTCGGTCACTTCCTCAGACGGCCGCCCGAGCGCCGCTGCCAGGTGCTCGCTAGAGACGGGAGCACCATCGGCAAGTAGCCGGATGAGCGGTAGGAAGTAGGCCATTCGTTCCCAGGACCCGCTGTTCGCAATGGCCAGGGCGAGAGAATCTACACGTGTTTCTGATAGGCTCATATATGTTTCCTTTGTGTTTCCTTGGCTTCAGCCTCATGATACTGCGAGCCGGATTTCAGCTGCTTCAATCTGGCGTGTCACGGATGAACACGCCGGCCCATCCGTAGGACGGCTGTCCAACTGATCGGCGAGGGCGACCCCTCCGTCATCGGTGGACCAGTAGAGCCCGCTAGGTGGCGCAGCAACTGAGCCGGTTGACATCCTTGGTAAAGGAGATGGCGACGAGCTTGAGCGCCTCGGCCATCGTCGGGTAGACGTGGATCAGATCGATGAAGTCATCGGTCGTCGCCCCGAAGCGCAGCGCCATCGCCGCCTCACCAATGACCTCGCCCGCGTTCACCCCAAGCATGGAGACCCCCACGACCCGGCGCGTTGGGCCGTCCAGCACCATCTTGATCACGCCGCGCGTGTCGCGGATGGCCCCAGCCCGTGGCACGACGCTCAGAGGGATGGTGTTGCAGTTGCATGCGATCCCGGCGGCCATGGCCTCTTCGTCGGTCATGCCTACTACGGCGACCTGGGGATCGGTGAAGATGGTGCGCGGGATGATGGTATGATCGACCTTTTGCAGCGGCTCCCCCGAGAGGGCATTGTGCGCGGCGATCTTGCCATCATGTGCTCCCACGGGCGTCGCCATCTGGCTCTCCGTTTCCCGTCCGATCACGTCCCCGGCGGCCAAGATATGAGCCACGCTGGTGCGCAGAGTACGATCAACCCGCACGGCTCCCGCCTGATCTACCCCCACGCCCGCCCGCTCCAGGCCGATTTCCTGTGTATTGGGACGTCGCCCGGTGGATACCAGGAGCTTTTCGGCGGTGAACGTCCGCTGGCTGCCGTGCCGCTGGACCGAGAGGACAACTTCCTTTCCCTCAGAGCGTACCCCGCGCACCTGCGCTCCGGTGACAATCCGCAGGCCTTCCTCCTGGAGGATCTCGGTGAGGGCCTCGGCGATTTCCGGCTCGTAGCCGGAGAGAATGCGTTTGCCGCGCGTGACGAGGGTCACTTCCGTCCCAAAGCGGGCAAACATCTGGCCCAGTTCGAGCGCGATGTAGCCACCGCCCAGGATGAGTAGCGAACGGGGTTGCTCGCGCAGCTCACGCCCCCAGGGGTCATCGGCAGAACCCAAGAGATCACTCGTGAGGTACGGGACATCCACGAGGCCCGGTACGTGAGGAATGCGAGGCTGTGAGCCGGTCGCGATCAGGAGCTGTGAACCGATCAGTCGGCGCGCACCGTCAGCGCTTTGGACCTCCACTTCATGGTCAGAAACCAGGCGCGCCTGGCCGGGGACCACCTGCATATGGTCGGGATCATCGAGCAAGCTCTCGTACTTGTGGGCGCGGTACTCCTCGATAATCTCATCCTTCTGAGCCACCAGCTCCGCCCAACTGAACGGCATGTGGACCGGGGTGAGGCCAGGATAGCGTGGGTGGGCGGCATCGTAGACGAGGCGGGCTGCCTCAATCAGGTTCTTGGAGGGCAGGCAGCCCCGGTTGGCGCAGGTACCCTCGACCGTGCGAAATTCGGCCATGACGGCGCTTTTGCCAAGCTCAGCGGCGTGCAAGGCCGCGGCAAAGGCTGTCGAGCCACTGCCCAGAATCACCAGGTCATACCGTTCTTGCATTGATGTCATCGTAATGCTTCTCTCCTTGTTGCAGGCAGGTCATCCGGCATGGACGAACGCTCCTGCGCGTGCGTCTCAGATGCGACCTGCGCACAGGTGGGACAGGCCGCATCCATCTCACGGTTCCCACGCGCCGGGCCGAACAAGAACCAGGCCCCCAGCGCCAGCGCCACCACGAAGTAGATGCCCGCCCCGGTGTAGACCAGGCCGGTATTACGGCTGAGAAAACTGCCCAAGGCCGTTCTGGAAAGCCCTGAGATCAGCAGCGGCAGAGTAATGATCAGGTGACAGGGACAGGCGAGAAAGCCCGTCACGGTCAGCACAACGCCACCAATTCTGCGCATCAGACACCTTCCTTTCGTCTTTCCCGCAAAGCTGAAGAAGAGTATGCGGAAACAGGTGTGGCCTTCGACGCGCACCGGCGGTAGAGCCAGAGATCCCAGACCTGCGCTCCCAGCAGAACGAGGATCGCTCCATACGAAAGGCCCAGGTTCCAAGCTGGGGAAGCAGCCATCCCGTCAGCCATGTGATCACCGCCCGAGGCATGCGGGAGCACGGTCGTGCCGTAGATGGCGAAGAACGTACTACCGGCGGCAACCAGGGAGATGATGATCGGTCCAGGCTGATGATGCCGACGCAGATGGAGCCCGACGATCAACAACGTCAGCAGGAGCGTTGCGGCCAGGAGCGGCTCTAGATAGCGGTCATTGAGCAAGAACCCTGCCCCCAGGGCAGAGAGCAATCCGACCAGGGCAGGAAACCCTACACAGCACAGCGTGGTAAAAAGGGCTGCGAGTGCCGCAAGAGGACTCCCACCCCCACGCATCCAGAATCGTGGTTGTAACATAGAGGTACCTTTCGTCGGTGATCGGTATAGCGTGTCCTATGAGATAAAAGCGCGCCAGAGGGCACGTCCAGCACACTCATCAAATTCGGAGACCACGACCCCCAGAGTGGTGTTCAGCCACTGGTAGCGCGGGTCCGTGGTCGTAAATTGGATCGCCATCGTGAGCCCCCACAGATGCGGTTGGCCCTGATCAGCCCCTCGCAGCCCATAGCCTCTGGCGTCAAACCATACTTGGGCCCCATCGGACGTTTCGATGATGCCAGCCGGATGAACAGTGCAGAGATGTTGCCCGGGTGGCGGCTCGAGTCCGGCTCGCACAAAGACATAGGCGCAGTTCCCGGCATACATCGACCAGCGCGCTGTCCCATTGAGCCGATCTCCCGAAACGCTCCCATTGCCACTGCCAACCAGTTCACCCTCACGGGTTTCTGCCGACACCACCACCTCCATATCTGACTGGTATTGGAGTCGAGCTGCAAACAGGGGTTTGAGCAGACCAGTCTCACCTTTCTCTTGTATCGTCTCCATGATCATGTTCATTCTTTCCATGCACACCTGTGTTCTCCTCGCCAAAGCGATGAGGTGGGTGTGCAACTGTGTGGGCAAATGAGGCCATATGTGCCTGGCGTTCAGGCCAGATCGAGCGTCTCTTGCTGGTTGAGTGCATCAAGCATGGGACAGCGACTGGTCGGCCCTTGCCCTGTGCAGAGCGAGTGTACCTGGAGCAGAGCTTGCCGCATACGGTGTAACTCGACCAGTTTGCGCTCCACCTCCGCGATTTTCGCCTCGGTGCGCCCCTTGACCTCGTCACAGGACGTCTGGGCATCCACACGCAGCAGCAGCAGCTCGCTAATTTCTTTGAGCGAGAAGCCCAGCTTTTGTGCGCGCTTAATAAAGTGGAGACGCGTGACCACCTCCTCGGAGTACTGCCGATAACCACAGGCACGGCGCGGCGGTTCCTCCAGCAAGCCCTCGCGCTCGTAGAACCGCACTGTTTCCACGCCGACCCCGGCTCTGCGTGCCACTTGTCCAATCGAGAGAATCTCCATCTCTGTCCCTCCTTCGTAAAAAAGTATACACCCTGTACCATACTACAGAGTCAAGGGGATAGGAGGGAAAAATTCCCAACCTGCATCCATACAAATCGTATGAAAAGAGAGGGTGAACGTATCCTCAGCGACAGGGAAAGAGGAACGACATGATGAACGTTCTCGATGCAGCGTTTGGCCATCCACGGGTGCCTCTGGGCCGTGTAGGGGGAGTGATCATGGCTCGCTCAACCGGGAAACGCAACGAGTGGACGCTCTCGCTGCTCGATATGGAGCCGGACGATCGCATTCTGGAGGTGGGCTGTGGTCCGGGCGCGTTGATCCAGGCGCTCGCTGCAAAAGCCACGGCAGGGTTCGTTGTCGACATTGATCTCTCGCCCACCATGCTGCAGCAGGCTTCAAAGCGCAACGCCCAGGCCATCCGGGAAGGGCGGGCGCGATTGGAGGGAGGCTCCGCTACGGCTCTCCCTTTTGAAGAGGCCTCGTTCAACAAAGCGCTCTCCGCCAGCTCCCTCCCGTTCTGGTCAGATCAAGAGGCCGGGGTGAGGGAGATGCGGCGGGTACTCAGGCCAGGCGGAGTGATCGCCATCATCCTTCAGCCCCGCTGGGCCAGGACGGAGAGCGAGGTCAAACAGATCGGCATGGGGCTCCTCGCATTGCTCTCCCAGGTCGGTTTCCAAGAGGCCAGGCTCGAGTTCAAGCCGATGAAGCCCATCGCCAGCGTGTGCGCACTTGGCATCAAGTGAGTTCGGCTCTTGCCCCAGGACTTTGACCTCTCTGAGAACACGCTCACGTGCAAGAAGTTCGCTCCGTTCCTCCTTCTTATGCAAGAGGGAACGCCGGTGGCTGAGAGCGAAACCGGGAGCTCTTGAATGGTGCTCATACACAGCGGGTAACAAAAGATAAGCTTTCCTCCTGGGTATGCGAGATGCCGCTTGAGCGCGAGGGTGCGGGAAACCGCGAACCGTGGGAAGGTGCGGCGAGACGTCACTCAACTCACAGAACTGGACGCGAGTGAGTCGATCATCTCGCCGCTCGTCCGACCTCAACTGCCTCCCCTAGCCGGGTTGGTGATCGCGCTGAGCCGACTTCTGGAGGGCAAAACGCCGGTAGAGCGCGAACGGGAAGAGGCCTGTTCGCACCAGCCGCTGCTCGAGCGGAGTCTCCGCAAAGGGCGTACTGGCGAGCGCCTTCTCCACCGTCTGCGCTTTGACGAAGCGGAAGTCATAGATCCACACCCGTCCGCCCGGCCGCAGCACCCGGTAGAGTTCCCGCAGGGGCTGCTCTAACTGGTGCCAGTGATGCATGCTGATGGTCGACACCACCACGTCAAAGGACTGATCGGGATAGGGGAGGTGTGCCACATCACCACTCGCGAAATGCACCCGCTCCTCCAACTGCTCGCGCCTGGCGTGTGCGCGCGCCAGCCCGATCATATCTTCCGACAGGTCGATGCCGTAGACCTGCAGCCCCGGAAGACTGCGGGCGAGTTCCCGGACTAAGGTACCCGGACCGGTTCCGGCGTCCAGCACCTTCCCCTCGGCGAGCCGGAGGGTGGCAAGGTCTGCGATGACGCGCTGATACAATCTCCTGGTCAGTCGCACCATCACCACATCATAGACGCGACTCCCCCGGCCGGTAAACAGGGCATTAAAATGGCTTAAGTGACGTTGCGACGAATGTTCCCTGACCGCATGCCTGTGCATGTCGTTGCTCCTCTCAAGACAATGGCAAAAACTGCATCCGTAAGCAGTTGCCTCGATCGACATAGTTGCACGGTACAACTACATGGTTGTAATATACAACTATATGGTTGCCTTATGCAACTGTTTCGTGGTAGAATAGCGGCATGGATACCAGGCAGTTACAGGAGTTATTTAGCGAGTTTCTCCAGGCGCTCGGATTGCACCGGCCTGACCAGGTGCCGGCGGGCTTCTCCCTCTCGCTCTCCGAGATGTTCGCCCTGCTGGCGCTCTCCGCCGAGGCGCCCATGTCGCAGCAAGTGCTGGCAGAGCAGCTGCACCTCGAGAAAAGTACGGTGAGTCGCCTCGTCACGCACCTGGAGCAGCGGGGATGGGTGAAGCGGGTGCGCGATCTGCACGATACGCGCATCTTCCAACTGCAGTTGAGCGATGCAGGACACAAGCAAGCTGAGCTGCTGGCAAAGAGTCTGGTGGAACGACATCAGCGCCTGCTGGCAGCACTCAAGCCGGACGAGCAGGAGGCTCTCGCGTATGGACTCTCTGCGCTCGTTCGTGCTCTCCGCACCGTCTGAATGTGACTTGCTCTTGCGCTGGGTGCACTTCTGCCTGTTCTCCCCAGTCATCCATGGCCCAGATAACGTTGCCGAGCGCTTTCCCTTGCTCGGTGGCAGCGTACTCGACATGCAGCGGGTATCCCGGAAAGACTTTTCTGGTGAGGATACCGGCTTCTTCCAGCTCTCGTAAGCGGAGCGTGAGTGTTTTTGGGCTGATTCCTGTCATCACTCGCTGGAGCTGGCCAAAGCGATTGTTCCCCTGCACAATCTGATGGAGCAGTTGAAGCGTCCATTTCTCACCGAGCACTCGAAGTGTTAGAGCCGCTCCATCATGTGTATGTTCGTGCGAACAGTTCATCACAGGCATCTCCTGGAAAGCTGAGTGTTACCACTGCTGCACTATGCGTCTGCTCTTGCGAGCAGTCCATCGTGGTCAAGCCCAGTGAGAGAGTGGAACCGCCAGCGCCTCTTCCAAGCCGTCTCGTACACGTGCCAGGTCGCAAGGACGATGCATCTGGGAGGAAGATGGAAGCCGGCTTCAGCTCACTCACACACAGGTAGCGTCCCCATTATAGCATCTCCGAGGGAGTACTTTCCTCAAAGTAAGTACTGTACAAGGGAAAGAATCACGGGTATGCTTTTGACAGAAAGAGCGTCAGGCCTGGCCTGCGAGAATAGTTTCCGTTCAGAACACACAGGAGCAGTGAGATGAGACAGTTGAACTTTGCCACTCCAGGGTTTGGGATCACCCTGCACACGGCGATTCGACCTGGCCTGGATCAGGTAGCAGAGGCCCTGGAAGCCGAGCAACTCGGGTACGACGTGGTGACGTTGCATCGCGATGCCCTCCACGGCGATGACCCCTCATTCGAAAACTGGACACTCCTCTCCTGGCTGGCGGCTCAGACGACCAGGATCCGCGTGGCTCCGCTCGTGCTGGCGCTTCCCCACCGGCACCCAACGGTGCTGGCCAAGATGGCCGAGACGCTCGACCGTCTCTCGGGCGGACGACTCATCCTCGTCCTGGGTGGTGGGGGGCCGATGAACGAGCCGGCCTATCGAGCCCTTGGCCTCGAAAGTCGCTCGCCTGGTGAAAAGGTGGAGGCGCTCGCAGAGGCCATCGATATCCTGCGCGGCCTGTGGAGCACCTCCGGCTTCACCTACCCTGGAAAGCGCTTCCGGACCGAGGGAGCCACTATCGAACCGAAACCCGCTCACGCGATCCCCATCTGGCTCGAGGTGTTCGGTGATCGCATGCTCGAGCTGGTCGGGCGCAAAGCGGACGGCTGGTTGCCCACCTACCAGTTTCTGGCGCCGGAGCAAGCCTACCGGAAGGTAGAGCGCCTCCGCAGGGCAGCAGAACACGCTGGCCGCAACCCGGACCACCTCACCTACGGGTACACGATCCCGGTGCTCGTCGAGAAGGGAAGTGTGACCACCAGGGGACAGATCGCGGGAAGCGCCCAGGAGGTGGCCCGGCAATTAGCCGAGGTGGTCCGCCACGGCTTCACGTTTTTGAATCTGTGGCCAGCCGGTGAGGCGGCCACACAGCGCGAATTGCTGGCCAGGGAAGTGCTTCCCATCGTTCGCGATCTTATGGTATAGGCTTCGCCTGCTATGGTCTCCTGGCTACCTCCTCCAGTATCTATCCCAACTACCCATGAGAATACAGTGGAGATGGCCTAAATGAGGAACAACTGGCACCGATGGTGAGGATCAGCGTGTCAGGCCACATTCTGAAAGGGGTGCATGGTGAATGAGCTGGTTTCCAGGCCAAGAGGCTGCAAGAAATGCTCGCTGGAAGTCTATCGTGAGTCGATCGTGATACGGCAGACAGTCTTTGTGAGGGAGACGTGATGTGGGTGAGCGATACTCATAGTACAGGAATCGGAAAAATCCTTTCCTGGGAAAATCTTTGCCATCAGAGAGGGACGAAAGTGAGGATACGGATATGATGTGGGGATATGGTTTTAGCTGGGGCGGTATGCTCCTCAGCTCGGTCATTTGGATTGCCTTGTTGGCAGTCGTTGCCTGGGCGATCATCCGTTGGGTCAATGGGAAGATGACCAATGCGACCCCCTTTACTACCAGCACACTGAGCGGCCCATCAGCGCTCGAGATAGTGCGCCAGCGCTATGCACGTGGGGAGATTGATGCGGCCACCTTTGAGCAGATGCGGGAGCGGCTAGAATCTTCTCATGCGCCTGGTTATCAGCAGAGCGAAAGCAATCAACCCCTGAAGAGCAAGCGCTAGCTCACTTATGCGTACGTTTCTCAGGTGTGGATGGTCATAAAGAAGGACGATAAAATCGCCTACCCTGGCGCCTGTTAAAACGGCGTGGCTGCTACAAGTTTACAGTGCAGTGAGCTTGTAACGGCTTTCGTATGTGAGCCAAACCGCCATCATCCGTTCACTTTTCAGTAGCCACCCCTGCATAGTACATCACAGTCGTTTCACTGGCGACGCGCTACCAATCCCTTCCAGGTCAGCGATCACACGCAGGAGACGGTGTATACTGTCAAAGGAACCCAGTGAGATCGACAGGCGAGGTCAAACTATTGGAGGATTGAGCTGATGGAAACTGTCACGTTGCCGGTCAAACGACTCAACTTTGCCGGGTGCGCACGCGAGATTGAGAAACGCCTCGGCAAGCTTGAATCAATCGCACACGTAGCAGCAAGCTATGTCTTACAGAGCGTTACCATCACCTATGATGAGACGCGGCTCGATGAGGCACAGCTTCGCGAGATGGTCAAGGATTGTGGTTTTGCTTGTGGAGAACCCCTCACTCGATTCCCAGGGCCAGGTGCTCCTGTTTCACAACGTGCAGAAGCGGCTCGTGCTCATGGGACGATGGTACATCCCGCAATGGAAGATCGTGCGGCGGCTTCGGCCCCCGCGAAGATGGATATGGGTATCGTGGATCACAGCATGATGGGCCATGACATGAGTGATCCAGCCATGGCGCGGGCCATGGAAGCCGACATGCGCAACCGCTTCTTCGTGTCACTGGTGCTCACCATCCCCGTCATCCTGTACGCTCCACTGGGCACAAGTCTCTTCAAGTTGCACCTGCCTACCCCTTTCGGTATCAGCCCCAACTGGGTGCTGCTCGTGCTTGCCATGCCGATTGTCTGGTGGGGTGGCTGGATCTTTCACTTTGGGGCATGGCGCGCATTGCGTAATCGCACACTCGATATGAATGTATTGGTGAGCCTGGGTGTGCTGGTGGCCTACTTCTTCAGTGTCTTTGTCACCTTGTTTGCTCCGCACATTGAGACGAGCTATGACGCCGCAGCCATGCTCGTGACCTTCGTACTCTTTGGTCACTGGATGGAGATGCGCAGCCGCAGGGGTTCCTCCGATGCGCTAAACGCCTTGCTGCGACTCGCGCCTTCCCAGGCCAACGTCATCGGGTCAGATGGGCAGGTGCGGACAGTGCCCGTCGAGCAGGTGCAGGTGGGCGACCTGCTCCTGTTGCGTCCTGGAGAGAAAGTGCCGGTCGATGGTCTCGTGACCGAGGGTGACAGCTCGATTGACGAAAGCATGGTGACCGGGGAAAGCATCCCCGTCAGCAAGCATCCCGGCGATGAGGTGATCGGCGGCACGGTCAATGGGTCCGGTTCGCTGCGGATCACCGCAACCAAGGTAGGAAGTGACACGGCGCTCGCC
>Ga0207646_10005984_pt1 | contig 12679 bp, 14 predicted proteins | sample KBSK5502metaG_FD_184343 | JGI IMG/M metagenome (GOLD analysis project Ga0207646, IMG submission 184343) | Corn, switchgrass and miscanthus rhizosphere microbial communities from Kellogg Biological Station, Michigan, USA - KBS K5-50-2 metaG... | ecosystem: Host-associated > Plants > Roots >...
CATCGTCAGGGACAGTATCGACCGCTGAAATCGACGCCCCTCCCGAATACGATTACCGTGCTTCATCCTTTATCCTCCGAATGATTCCATATGTCTGAGAGTCTTTCTTTTCTCGTTGTGCTCCACCGAGGAGAACGTATCGGCCTCCATCTGGCAACGCATACCCTTCAGCTCCCTCACCTCCTACAGAGGGCAGGCGCATTCCAGAGGTGGACGATCGTCTCAGCGCCCCCCGAGGCAAGGTGCTTGCCATCGGGTGACCAGGCCACGCTCAAGGTCCCGTCAGCATAGGCTGTACTGGACGGCACCGGATAGCTCATCAAAAGGTGCCCGGTCGTGGCGTTCCACACCTGCACGGTTTCCCTCGGGTGCTCTTCACTGGTATTACCGGTCGCCGAGGCGATGCACACCCCCGTTGGTGACCACGCCACGGCCCAGATGGGAGCTTTTTGGCCATGATAGGTCAGCAGGTGCTGCCCGCTTGCCGCGTCCCACACCTGCACTGTTCCATCCTGGCTTGCCGAGGCGATGCGCGTGCCATCGGGCGACCAGACGGCCGCTCTCACCGGAGCGGTATGGCCTCGATAGGTGAGGAGGCGACGCCCACTCGCCCCATCCCAGACCTGCACCGTACTGTCATTGCCGCCCGATGCAATATGGTTGCCATCAGGCGACCAGGCTACGGCCCAGATGGAGCCGAGATGCCCGCTGTAGGTGATAAGCCGCTGCCCGCTGGTCGCGTTCCAGATCTGGATGGTGTTGTCGTTGCCGCCCGAGACGAGACGGGTCCCATCGGGCGACCAGGCCACCTGCCTTACCCCCGCTGTATGACCGGAATAGGTCAGGAGAAGATGCCCGCTGTTCGCATCCCACACCTGGACCGTGCTGTCATCGCTTCCTGAAGCGATGCGGGTCCCATCAGGCGACCAGGCCACCGTGTAGACGGTGCCGGTATGCCCAGTGTAGAGCACGAGCCGATGGCCCGTCCTCGCGTCCCACACCTGGACGGTGTTGTCATTGCCATCCGAAGCGATGCGCGTGCCGTCGGACGACCAGGCTACCGCGAAGACCGTACTGCTATGCCCGTGATAGACGGTGATGGTCGCAGCCTGTGCTGACCCGGTTGCTGTGGGCGTGACAGAGGATGGAGCGGGAGCTGTGGAACAAGCCGCGACGAGCAGGAATAGGCACAGGCTCAACCAGCGAACGTGACGCCAGGGAGCAGACGTCATCTTCATCGCGCTTCTTCTCATCGTGGTGCCTCCACAAGAGGGATGTGGCAGGGAGGAGGGCTAGCAACGCGGACTCCTCCTCCGATGAACAGCAGGGATGCTGCCCTCAGCACTCCTCTCCCGCATCTGCTGGGTCGCCGTCGTTCGCCTCGGGATGCCCTCTTGCGTTGTTGGGCCATCGGCATACTATCCTTTCTCGTTGTGTGTGGGAGAACGAAGAGAGGCCTCCCAGTCGTGTTGCCTACCTCCCGGCTCCCATCAGCCACCTGCTATGGCACGACAGATGTGGTCGCATCCAGACACCCATCGGAGAGGCAGCGGGCGATCTGCGCAATCTTCCAGGCCCCATCCTCCACACTGAGCATGAACCGAAAAGGGCGCTCATAGTCGTCAGAATACCCGTTGGGTCCAATGGTCTTGAGCAGCAGGAACCCGGTCGACGATGTATCGCTCACATCGTCCACCCGACAGTGGACAATCGTGATGCGAACGAGGAAAGGCGGGGGTGCCGCCCGCTCCTTTTGCAGAGCCTCCGCGTACTGTGCCCAGGCCGTATTCAGATCCTGCTGGTCAATGGCATCGCAGAACGTCGTGAGCACCTGCGCTGGTGAGAGGGTGAGCCGGGGAATCGGCGTCGGCGACGGGGAGGGTGAGGGCAATGGGGTCGGCAAAGGAATCGATGTCGACGAAGGCGAGGAACCGCCGTGGGGCGAAGCGATTGCCGATGACGGCTGCGACCCTGCAGGCACGGCGGTGGAAGCCGCATTCGCTCCGTGGAACAAGACAACTCCCGCACTCAACACGAGGAACAGCATGAGGCACACCAGCAGGGTGAACCGGGTCAAGAGCCACTGGTGCCGCGCTGCGAGGTGAAGATCGGGGCTGCGCAAGGCAATGATCAGGACCAGCGCCACGAGGAGGAGGATCCCTCCTCCGATTTGCCAGACCGGGTCGCCCAGACTCTCCATGATCACATTCATAGATACCTCTTCTTCTTTCTAGCCCCAACTGACCGCAAAGCAGCCTTCCGAGAGGATATCGCAGACGCCTGTAATCTTCCAGGCCTTGTCCTCCACCTCCATCGTAAACCGATAGTCAACATCCCCACTGCGTCCAAAGCGGTCCGTATATCCACGCGCAAACGTCAGCGTCAGGATGGTCAGGGCGGACGGATCACCACTCTGATCAGGAATGGTACAGCGGGTAAACTTCCTCCATGCAGCGAACGTCTCCAGTTCCGGATGCGTGTGTTGCAAGGAACGCGCGTACTGATTCCAGGCCGTCTGGTAATCCTGGGCGCTGATGGCATCGCAGAACGTCGTCAGGACCCGCGTAATGGAGCGGGCGAGCCGAGGAGTCGGTGTGGGGGTTGGGATGGAGGTCGGCGTGGACGCTGGTGAAGGCGGAGGTGCCATCGTTGGTGGGGATGGCGGTGTACTGCTGCTTGTCCTCTGTGGTACAGCGTCAGGCACATGCAGCGCGAGCCCCACCCCACTCATCAGCAGAAAGAGAGCGAGCCCCACCCGTAGGATAGTCAGCGTGTCCCGATGCTTCTGCTGCTCAGAAGCATGCACATCACGGGTGCGCGCGGCCACGATCAACACCGGTGCGGCGAGCGTGATGACGAGCGCGAGCACCTGCCAGATGGGATCGCCGAGCGTGTTCAGGAGGATGTTCATTGGTTCCCTCTCCTCCCATGCTCGGGAGAGACTCCCGCTTCTTGCGATGGTGGATGCGCTGGAGACTCGGCATGCTCTGCTGCCTGGGTGGAGCGGTCCTCTTCTTCCGGCAGACGCACGTGCCGGAAGATGGACCACAGCGTGAGGTCGTAGGCCGCTTTGAGCGCTCCTGCCAGGATGAAGGGCAGTCCGAGGACGAGCAAGGGACCCTCGAGCAGCAAGCCGGAGAAGACCGGGCTGGTTGCCGAGCCCAGGCTGCGCGCCAGGGAGGTCACGCTGGCCGCAGCCGTGCGCTCCTGCGGGTCCACCAGGGCCATCGTGTAGGCCTGACGAGTCGGCACGTCCATCTGCGAGAGCGCCTGGCGCACGAGCAGCAGTGCTGCCGCAACAGGAAACGTGGGTGCGAAGGCCACCAGGGCCAGCAGGACATTCGATGGGAGATGGGTAAACACCATCGTGTTGAGCAGGCCGAAGCGCCGGGCGAGCGGCACCGCCGCCAGGAACGAGAGCGCCGAGAGCAGATTGGCCCCAAAGAACAGCGCGGAGAGCGTCGTGAGCGAAACGCCGAAGCGCAGGTGGAAGAAGAGCGCCATCAGGCTCTGCACCACCAACCCTCCAGCCAGCGCGTCCACACTGAAGAGCGCCGTCAGCCGCCACACGATCCCGCGCGAACGATGCAGTGGAGGGGCAAGACGCCGCCTCAAGCTTTGCCCCTGGATGGGAGGACGCCCAGGCGTTTCCACCGATGCAGACAGGCGCAGGGAGAGTCCGGCCACCACGAGGCCCAGCACCGCGTACGCTCCGAAGAGGAGGCGAATGCCGGAGGCAAGAGGGAGACCGATGCCCATCAGCAGAGCGGGCAGCCCTGCCGCCAGCGCTCCCACTGCCGCGCTGAGTGAGGCGACCAGGTTGTAGCGCGCGAACAGGGCCGTTCGGTGTTCCGGGATCGTGACCTGCGCGATCATCGCCTGGTCGATGGGGAGAAAGGGCGCGGTCTCCGAAGCCGACGTGCCGAGCGTGCCGAAGAACGCTGCCACCAGCAGCACCGGATAGCTCGTCACCAGGCCAAAGACCACGCCCGTTGCAGCCATGAGCAGCGAGAGCAGTGCCAATGTGCGCCGCCGTCCCCAGGTGTCGGCCACCAGGCCGATCACATAGGTGCCGACCATATCGCCAACCAGCGAGACGGTGATCAGGACACCAATAGCCGCGGGTGAGAAGCCCTCACCCGCCAGCACGACCCCCAAGATCACCGCCAGGAGTCCGTAGGCCAGTGAACGCAACCCGCGCATCATCAGGATGAGTTGTGCATCACCGCGGCGCTCGCCTGTCTCGCCTGTCTCGCCTGGAAGCGCGTCTGCTCTCTCGGTCGGTCTCACTGCCTCATCTCCCTCGTTCGGCATCAGGCGCGCCTCAGCTTACGAGACAAAGTCGCCGTTGGGCTTGCCCTGGCGCACCATTTCCTGACAATAGGCGTAGAGCGCATCATACACGATCCACTCGGCGGCGTTCTGTTCGTGGTCATCTTTGAAACCCAGGTGGCGGAAGCCCTCGGCGATGGCCTCCAGTCCGGGTCCCTCGGGCTGGTTCCAGAGGGTATTGTCGGTATCCGCACCGTTGACAATCTTGCCCAGCAGGACCAGGGCCGCATCGCCCGTGAGGTGGTACTGCTTGAGGATGGCCTCAAACGAGCACTCCTTGCCATGATGACCGAGTTCCACTCCTTTCACGTCGTAGGGCGTAGCTCCTTCGCGGGAAGCGACCTCCATCACCTGGTCAGTCGGCACGAACAAAAACTCGGCGTCCTTGTCCACAAACTTCTTGATGAGCCAGGGGCAGGCCACGCGGTCTACTTTGACATGCTCACGCGTAATCCACTTCATTGGGATGTTCTCCTTCTTGTTGCATCGATGACGAGACAAACAAAAATAAGCGGAACCGGGATGGATCAGGCCACCTCGCTTTCCTCATAGACGGCGACTCGACAACTGGGCAGAAAGACATAGAGCCGCTGCCGCAGTGCATCAAAAGCGGTGGTGTGCGCTCCCACTTCTGTCGGGATCTGCTCCTCGACCGTCATGCTTTGCGTGTTCACGACGTCGATGACACCCGGCGCCTCATCGAGGATGCCCAGGTGCGCGATAGCAGCGTAGAGGCGGCCACGCTGGTGATTGTGCCAGATGGCATCCGGGGTACCCGCAATCGGTACCCGCGCCCGTTCTCGCCCGCTGGCGAGATCGAGCGTGACAACCGTGCTTCCATCGCAAGCCACAAATGCCCGGCGGCCCTCCTGGTCGAGATCCAACCCATGCGGCCCGGGGCTCCAGATGGGGAACCGCTCCACCAGCGCGAACGGATCTGCCGAGAGCACTGCGACGCAGGCAGGCTCGCGAATATTGACGAGAAAGCGATCACCTGCCCGATCATACACGGCCCAGCGTGGCCGACCGGGCAATGATGCTGTTGCGATCATCTGGCCCGCCTGTGGATCTACCAGGCGGGCTGTATTGTCCTGCACATCGGCCACCAGCAGGTGCTTCCGACGCTGGTCCCAGGCCAAGCCGTTTGGATGAGATCCAACCGTGACTTCGCGCTGGATGGTCGTGAAAACGGCATCAATCACCAGCAGCTTGCCCGCACCACGTGCGGCCGCAAAGACAAGGCCCTCCTCCTGTGCCGCCAGCACGCCGCTGGCCTCCGGACAGCCTGGAATCGTCACCAGGTGGCGCAGGTGTTCCCCATCGACGACCTCGACGGTGCCTGCGGCCGTATTGGCGATGAAGACATAGCCATTCGAGAGCGATACATCGCCGTGATCGAAGTCTCCCTCCGCGTGAAATGGGAGGTCGATGTACTGATGCAGAACCAGCTTGTGCGTCATCATTGTTCTCTTTCTTGCTAGATTGTGACCACATTGACGAGAAAGGACACCAGGGTGAGCAGCACCCGTGCCTGCTCGAAGCGGATGGCATCAGCAGGACGCCGGAAGGCGGCGTAAAAGCCGATGAACAGATAGCTCACCAGGGGACACAGCACATCATTGGGACTCACGCCCGGGATGGGATCGTTGTTCAGCGCCCCGGTATTGCCCGCCGATCTCCATACCATGACCGAGATGCCGACCACCACAGCGACCAGCAGGCAATCGACCAGCGGAAGCGCCTTGAAACGCGCGCGCAGGACGACCAGCACCAGCAGGGCAATGCCTGCGGTAATGGCAGCGGTGAGCGCAATGTGTGTCAACGGAAAGACGGATGTGCTCGTCGACATGCTTTTCTTCTCTTCTTCGCTTGTGCGGCCTCTTTACGCCTGGGTTAGTTCGCTGGCAAACTGCGCATAGAGGGCGTCATAGACGAGCCGTCCTCGTTCCAGGGCGGCCAGATCACTCGGACTGACCAGGCGAATACCCTGACAGATGACGTCCAGACCCGTTGCCGCTGGCTCCAGCATGACGTCCTGCACGGTGTCAGCTTCATCCACCACGCGGGCGATACGCTGCAAGACCGGATCATGCAAATCATACTCGCGCAACATGGTGTAAAACGTGCAGTGCCCTCGGTGATGGGAGAGCCGCACTCCTGGGATATCGAATGGCTCCGCCCTTTCAGGCAGCAGCTTGTGTCCTGCAGGCACGAACTGGAATTCGGCCTGTGGATCAAGGTATTTGGTGATCAGCCAGGCGCAGGCCATGCGGTCCACGCCCACCTGCTCCCAGGTGACCCATTTCATGAGACAAATCCTCCTCTTGCACGCATCAGTCGTTCCCTCACGTGTGTCCCTCGCGCTGAGTGAAAGTAGTCCTGCGCCCGCACCTGTTGATACTTGCGGGAGAGCGCGACGAGGTCAGCGTCCTCCCGCGAAAGCTCCTCCAGAATTTCCTGGTAGGCGCTCTCCACACGAGCCTGAAACTGCTGGACCAGTGCCTCTGCTTGCCCATTTAAGAGCAAGCGGGATTCCCACAGGTACGCTTCTCCCTCGAGTTCGCCAATCTCCACGGCCAACCACTGGAACTGCTCGCGTGTCCAGGGAGTAGCTGGCAGCACCCAGACGGCATCATGCAACAGCAACGCCCCCAGCCGTCTGAGTTTGCGCCAGACCGCGGCGCGACTGGACGTGGGTTCGCGCGGGATTTTGTAGACGAGCAACACCCACGATGTTTCCTGCGGCTGTTCCACGCAGCATCCCTCCTAGCGATGGAGCGCTGAGTACACGACCAGGCCGATGACGGCGGCTCCTAAGACGATGAGTGGTTCCGGAATCTTCTTCCACCGCCACAGCAAGACCAACGTCACCAGGGCCAGCAGGGCAGTGGGAATATCAATGATGGTGCGCCTTCCCAGGATGAAGACCGCCCCCGTAATCGCGCCGATGGCAGCAGCGGTCACCCCTTTGACGAAAGCCGCGATCGCCGGGCGCTTGCCGTACTTTCTGAAGGCGGGCGCGGCGATCACCACAAAGGCATAGCAGGGCAGAAACGTCCCCAGGGCCGCGACACAGGCTCCGGCGAAGCCGGCGACCAGGTACCCAATGAACCCGGACGTAATCACCACCGGTCCGGGGGTAATCATGGCGACGGCCACCGCGTCCACGAACTGGCGGTCGGTGAGCCAGTGATGGCCCTGCACCACGCCTCCATACAAGAAGGGAATGATGGCCAGCCCACTGCCAAAGACGAAGGCACCGGCAAAGACAAAAAAGGTGAAGATGGCCCACAAGGTTCCGCCTGCCGTTCCTCCCAGAGCCAGGAGGGCTGCCAAAGGCAGAGGCGAGAGACTCGTCACGCCGGTTTTCCCTTTGCTCCAGGACTTCCAGAACGCGCGAGGGGGAGTCTTGACCAGCCAGACCAGGACACCGGCGGCGAGGAAGAGCAGCACCTGTTCGGTCTGGGTGAGGATGGTCACCGCTGCCGTCACGAGGTAGATCCCCCAGAGCAGAGGGTCACGTCCAATGGTTCTGGTCGTCAGCTTGTAGGCACTGTGGGCGATAATGCCGATCACGCTCGCTCCAACGCCGTAGAACACGGCCTGCATCCAGGAAAGCCCACCGTAGAGGGTATAGAGCCAGCCAAGGATCACCACCATGAGAAACGATGGCCAGATAAAGGCCAGCCCCACCAGGGTTGCTCCCAGGATGCGAGAGCGAACGTAGCCCAGGTACATCGCCAGTTGCGCAGCCAGCGGGCCCGGCGAGAGCTGGGCGAGGGCCAGTCCCTCCTGGTAATCAGCCTCGGCAATCCACTTGCGGCCCTCGACGAGATCGCGCTGCATATACCCAACCAGTGCCACGGGGCCCCCAAAGCCAAGCGTTCCCAGGCGCAAGAAATAGCGTACCAGTTGCCAGAGGGTAGAGGGCGCTCGCTCTGGTGTCGGCGTTGCAGTCGCTTCGACAGCCTGGTGGGCATCCATCTGTTCCTCCTTCCTCGCCGACGAGCATGGGCGTCGCTGAGAGGTCATACAACACTGATTGACTTTCTTTATAACCACGGTTATAGTATACCGCACGTGCAAAGGAATAGCAAGAACAAAAAAGGAGAAGTCAGAGGACATACTTGCTCATATGATGGGGTACACATAGGTGCATAAGACCTTTGCGGAAAACCGAGGGATCGCTCATACAGGAAAAGAGCTGGCTCCGACTCTTTTGAAGCCGGAGCCAGCAAAATTGCGCCTTTTTAGCACATCCCTTTCAGCAGGTCCTCGTTGCTTTTGACTGGCCGAATAGCGGGTCATCCTCACATTCAGTGAACTTGCTTTACGGTGGGGAAGGCAGACACCTCGCCATAGTATCATACAGGGTACGTTAAACGTGACGCAAAGCATCTCGTCAAGCCATTTCAGTCGAGAGCAGCGTCTGGGAGACACGAGCAAGAAACGTTGTGAGAGCAGACGCTGCTCGTCCATTTGCCTATGCCATACTCCTCTAGAGGTGAGAGGACTCCACTGCTACGTTCGTTGATGTTGAAGGTGCATCCGGGAAAACAGAGGATGGGAGACACATACCGGCACGCTCCCTTTGCAGAAAAACCTGGCTCAAACGTCTCACCAGCTCTTCACCTCTTTCTCGCCACGACCGTGGGGACAGCACCTCGCTGTCCCCCTGGAACATCCTCAGACCTGTCTCAGCTTCTTCACAGGTTTTCTCCAGGCTCATCCTGTAGAATAGCATGGGGATGTATGGGCAGTGGTCGTTTCCCCTTGCAGTGAGTAAGCACATCCTGCTCCTGGTGCAGCGGTGAGAGCGGCGTGAGACCACGCTCAGGGAGACGCGAGAAGGAGACTTCAGCTGTGACTATCAGTGCTATCATTGGCATCGTGGCCGTCTTGGTCCTCATCGCGGCCAACGGCTTCTTCGTGGCGGGCGAATTCGCCCTTGTGAAGATCCGCTCCACCCGCATCGATCAGCTGGTGGAGGAGGGCAACCACATCGCTCGGGTGATCCAAACCCAGCTTCAGCATTTGGATACCTACATTGCGGCCACGCAACTCGGGATCACCCTGGCGAGTCTGGCCCTGGGCTGGATTGGCGAGCCATCCCTGGCCCATCTCATCGAACCGGTGTTTAGCTGGATTGGGGGACCAGCCGCAGAAGCGCTCGCCCAGGGCCTGGCGATTGCGATCAGCTTTACCCTCATTACCGCAGGGCATATCATCCTGGGGGAACTCGTTCCCAAGTCCATCGCGTTGCAACGCACGGAAAGGACCGTCTTCGTGGTCGCCCGTCCGCTCCTGTTCTTTGCCCGGCTCTTGCGTCCTTTCATCGCGCTCATGAATGGCCTGGGCAATGCCGTCGTGCGGGGGTTGGGCATGCAAGCCACGAGCGAACAGGCGAATGTGCATTCCGCCGAAGAGTTAGAGATGCTGGTGGCGCAGAGTCGCAAGGGTGGGGTGCTCGATGCGCAAGAAGCGGCGCTCCTGCACCAGGTCTTTGACTTTGGCGACAAAACCGTGCAGCAGGTGATGGTGCCCCGCAGCGAAATCGTCGGTGTGGCTGTCTCCAGCTCGTTGGAGCAGGTGCAGGCGGTGTTTGCCCGGGAGCAGTACACGCGCTTGCCGGTCTACGAAGCAAACGTGGAGAACATCGTCGGCATGGTGCATCTCAAGGACGTCTTCACACGATCGCGCACGCCATCGCAGGCTGAACCAGGTGATCTGGCCCCCTTGCTGCGCTCGGTCCTCTATGTGACGCAGACGACCTCCATTGAGCACGTCCTCTCGTACATGAAAAACGCGCGCATCCATCTGGCGATTGTCCTGGACGAATATGGAGCCACCGCCGGGATGGTGACGCTGGAGGACATCGTGGAAGAGCTCGTGGGCGAAGTCCAGGACGAGTTCGATACCCGCGAGCAAGGCGTGCGCCCCGAAGTCGAACACCTGGCGGATGGGAGCTGGTCGGTCGATGGACTTATGGCCCTCTCCAGCTTTGCCGACCAGTTTGGGATTCGGCCAGGGCCCTCCTCCGCTCACAGCGTAGGAGGCTATGTGTTTGAATGCCTGGATCGTCTGCCGCAGGTCGGTGATACCGTGGTCCTGGCCGAGTATCGGCTGCGTGTCGAAGCACTGGATCAGCGTCGGATCGCGCGGCTCCATGTGGAGCGCAACCAGGGAACAGCTGAAGCCACTCCTGCTCACTAGCGGCGAAGTGGCGGCTGTTTCCCGTGGTGCATGATCCTCCCAACGAGGCAGACCAGCACTGCGGGGGTGAGCGCCAGATCGAAATAAAGGACGCCAACCAGCGTACTGAAAGACAACCATGCCATACTGCCTCCTCCTGTGTGCCGAGCATGGGTGCTCTCTGGGAGACTACTCCTGGCTCTGGATCGGTGACGAGAGCGTCTGGAGGGCGCGTTCATCCAGCTCGGCGGCTTGCTCCATGCCCAGCTGGCGATACACCTGGGCCCGTCCTTGTAAGGCCTGAGGGTGACTCGGATTGACCTGTGCTGGCTACTTGGAACATCTGTTCACTTACATCACCTTTACAAAGAGTTACACCGGCCAAGAAATTTGAGAACAGGCAAGCTTCTGCTCAATGAGCATGCACGCGCATACCTCGGCAACTACGCAGAGCAACGACATGTTTTCCACATCCGCAGAAGGAAAAGAGGGCAGTGAACGCACAAACACCTCTCCCCTTGACGCGACCATTCCGTTCCACCAAACATGCTTCATCCGCCGGGTAACGCGCTTTGCAGGGTTCATGCTGCTCTTTGGTAGTCATGGTGCAACCCACCCAACACAGGAATGGAGATCATCTGGTTCGGCTGGTGAGATGCAGAAGCAGAAAGCACCGGCGGGTCTGGGATCCGCTGCTGAAGCCCTTGATGGGGTCGGGCTTGATTGAAGTACAGGACATAGGCCTGGAGGAGGCGGTAGAGTTGTTTCTCATGTAAGATCAGGAAATGATCCAGACATGCTCGCCTCACGCTCCCCAGGAAGCGTTCACAGATAGCATTCGCTCGCGGAGTCCGGTACGGCGTTTGAAGGACCTTGATGCCACTTGTTGTTGCCACGCGCGCAAAACTCGGCCCGAATTTACGGTCATTATCCCGCATCAGATATCGTGGTCTTTCCCCATACGGAGTCGCTTCTCGCAGAGGTTCGGCTACCCAGAGATCGGTAGGAGAACGCGTTACATTCACATGGATGACCCTCCGCGATTTTAACTCGATGATGAAGAAAGCAAAAAGCGAACGGAAGAAGAGATCCGTCACCTGCAAGAAATCGCAGGCCCATATCTCTGCCGCATGATTGTGCAAGAAGGTGGTCCAGTTCTGCCCACGGGCTCGTTTTGGACGAACTTGCTTCATATACTTCTGAATGGTCCTTTTACTCACTCGAATATCCAGCTTGAATAACTCGCCACGGATACGCTCAGCTCCCCAGAGCCGATTGTTTGCCGTCATCTCCTTAATCAAGACGATCGTCTTAGGCGAGAGCCTCGGCTCTCTCGAATGCGCCTTCGATTTGCGCTTCCAGAACAAACGGAAGAGCTCACTATGCCAGCGAAGAAGCGTCTCCGGCTGGACAATGAAGATCGCCTGTTTCCAGGTTCGGACCATCCTGGCCAGAAGTACCAGGAGCAACCGGTCCGTCTTCCGGTAGACCGGCCGCTTGATTTGTCTACGAAGGATGATCAGTTGGTGTCGTAACAGGGCGTTTTCCGCAAGTAGTTCGGATTTTCCTCTGGTCATATCGGCGAGCGTGCTGAGTAAAAGGGAGGCCGTTGGTGGTTTGATCCAACGCGAAAAACGTTCTTGGAGCGAGTGAAAGCTGAAACAGACTCGTCGCTTGATTGAGATGACTACACAAAGCACGAATTGAACCTCTCCTTCGTGAAATAGGCGTGCTGCCAGAGAGTACGAGAAAAATGGGCCTTATTGATTGTACTCGCATCTCACATGCTTCGGCAAGGAAGCTTGTTCCATCGGGCGCAACATGCCGATTCCTAAACGGATGTCCCAAGTAGCCAGTACACCCCTTTGATCGAATACAGCAAGCCGGGAGTCTATGTGATCGTCAGCTCGCAGGAAGGCGAACTGCACCTGGAGCCTGATTCGCCCGCATGGTTTGACTGGCTGGCGACGCTCTCCTCGTTTCGCTTTGTCGGAAAGCAAGGTCGCTTTACGGCCTACCGCGAAGCCAAGCATCACGTTCCGACTCGCTCCTGGTCGGCCCATCGCTCGATCCACCAGCATCGTTACAAGCACTGTCTCGGGGTCACTGACCGGCTGACGATTGCCTCTCTGGAGCAGATGGCGGCGAAACTCCA
>Ga0207646_10005985_pt1 | contig 12676 bp, 18 predicted proteins | sample KBSK5502metaG_FD_184343 | JGI IMG/M metagenome (GOLD analysis project Ga0207646, IMG submission 184343) | Corn, switchgrass and miscanthus rhizosphere microbial communities from Kellogg Biological Station, Michigan, USA - KBS K5-50-2 metaG... | ecosystem: Host-associated > Plants > Roots >...
CTCCCCGACACCGTGGACCCGCGTGGGGTGAGGGGGAAGTAAGACTAGGCGCTACGACGGCGCAACGCCTTAGCTGGAGTTTTCGATCTGAAGGGCTCGAAGGAGTTCTCACCGGTCACGGCGTTCTTGAAGGTGTCGCCCGCCCCCGAACACCTCGCAGAGAAGATCCTGAGCGGGAGAGGCTGGACGAGCGTCCTAGCGTAGGGTCCGCACCGCAGCCAGGATAGTCTCCTCGGTGGGGAACTTTCCGAAGCTGGCGATCCCCTCCACAGCACACTCGATGTTGGCCCAGCGGACGATCCCATCGCGATCGACCAGGAACTGGCCCTTGAGCAGCGGGAACTGCCGCTCTCCCTCCTCACGGTCGGTCGCCGTTGGCTCGAAGCCGTCGAGCCGGTCGAGGGCCTCGGCCGCCGCCATTTCCGGCATCGGCTCTGGGAGTTCACCCGTCGGATTCAGCAAGACGGTCTCGAGCGCCTGAAGTAAGTCCGGCGTCATGGGGGGCCTGAGGCCATAGGCCCGGTGCGTGACGAGCTCCGCGTCGGCCGCGAGCGGCAGGCGCGTGGGACGAAACCGGAAATACAGGCGCGCGTTCTCCGTCTTGGTCGCGACGACCCCGAGCGTCTCCACGCCCATCCCCCGGAGCTTCTCCCGCGTGATCCCGAGCTGTGCGATGGCTCGCCGGCAGAATGGGCAGTAGAGACCGCGGAAGAGGGCGAGCAGCACCGGGGCTCGGCCGCGATAGTCAGCCAGCGACACGGTTCCTTCTCGCTCCACCGCGCGCAGGGTGAACTCCGGCGCCGGTTCCCCGGCCTGCACCGGGGCGCGCGATTCTCCGATGGTCATCTCTGTTTTCCCCTCTTCCGCGTCTCGTCAGGTTACGGTCCTTAGACTAGCACGAAGCTCTTGCCTTGCGCGGCTAGCCAATCGCACACCATAGCCCAGGTCTGTGGCTCGCGCTCCTGCCACGCGCGCACGGCGTTGACCGGCACCACAAGACGGGGTAGCTGGTCCCGCAGCATAGCCTCAACGAATCGTTTCAGATCAGTCTTAGATCCTCGCAACTGGGCAAGCAGAGCGGCAGGGACTGCGGGTTTCTCATTCATGACGACCCCCGGTGTACGGCTGAGGTTGGCCAGTTGTGCAGCCAAGCCACTCACGGGGGTCTTGGCGCTCAGGAGCGTCAACAAGTGAGGCCAGAGCGAGGGCGGAAAGGAATATGGACTCTCGCGGCGAGGAAGTCAAGGATGACCGGCAGCATGTCGGGTAGACGACAGATGACGGAGGCGCGTCGGGCGGGGCTGGCCGCCCTCGTCAAGCCAGACGGGCGGGGTCATAGCTTGCAGGATACCGCTGAAGCGGTGCGACGGGTGGGCACGCTGGCTGAGACATGCAGTTTCTTCAGGGAGTACGCCGCACCCGGACTGGGTGATCCACTGCCCAGACCTGGGTAATCGGCTACCGCGCATCCCAGGCCGTGCTGCGTAAGCCTTCACGAAATCACGCAGACGACTCGCAGGAACACCGTTTGCAGCACGTGGTGAGTCGTGGGCATTCTGCAACGGACCGTCGTGTGCTCTCCCGTGCTCGGCGCGGCCGTCGGCTACCTCATCGATGTCGCGACTGCCGCCGCGTCGGGCTTCCTGATCCCGGCCGAGCCGCTCCTCATCGCGTGGATCGTCGGGACGCGATGATGCACTACGACCGCTACGGCAGCCGCGGCTATACCGGCGAGCTCAATTGGCGCCGCGACCCTGGCCAGCAGCGTCGCGCGCCCGTCCTAGACGTGGTGATCCTCGGTGCGGCACTGGCGCTGGTTGGCGTTCTTCTGGGGCGGTGGTGATCGCTCTCCAGCGAGCCCTAGAGCGTGTCGTGCTGCTGACTCTTGTCAGCGTGGTAGCCCTCCTCGTGGGGGTCACGCGGATGCGGGGGTGAGGCTCAAGGAGGGCAAAGCCGCCACCCACTGGATCCGCCTCTCCTGTCATCGGTTCTAACTCGTCGAGCCAGATGGGCGGGGTCATCTTGGGAGAGCCCCTGTTGGACGCCTGCGCGATCTCAGCCCCTTGCGAGAAGGGACAAGAAGGTAAGAAACGCTAAGAGGCTCGCAGCACTTCGGACGGCATGGAGCCAGCCCCAGCGGGTCAGCAACGCCACGCTCTCCGACGAGCTGAGATCAAGTGATACGTCCAGTAGGCGCTTGTTTGTCGGCAAGATCACGAGCAGTGTGAACGGGATGACGGCCCCGAGCAGGAGCCCACCGATGAGCCATGCAAGCGGTCCACCGACGCCCCAGCGCGCCACGGCGGCCGCCATGCCAACCAGCGACAGTACAGCTTGCATGATGGCAGCCCGTTTGTAGCTTGGGCGAAACTCCGTGATGGCGACCGCCGTTCCGCAACTGACACGCGCAGGATGTTCGACTAAGGTGACATAGACAGCAGCACCTGTGAAGAGCCCGGCAGCCAGAGTTGCGAGAAGTTCCATAAGTGGCGACACTTCCGATCACTCCTCCTTGAGCCAAATCGGCCGGGTCATTCGAGTATCAGGTCAGCGATTGCCGATTCCCGTCCGTCGCCGCCCGGTCACCGGCCTCGGCGGCGGAGCCTTCGGCTTCTGCCTAAATGACTCGTACCGCCCGCGTGGCCGGCGTGGCGCGGACGAGTCGTGGCCGCACAGGGTGCAGAACTGGCCTCGCCGGGCGGCGCAAACGCGCCATTCGCACTCACAGGCTCGAGCGTCCTTGACCCGACGGAGGCCGTCTAGCGGACCATTCTGACCGTCACGCGCACGGGATCGGGCAGCGAGGACCGCTCAGCCTCGAGCTGCCACGTGCCGATTCGGGCCAGGCTGTGGGTGAATTCGGAGTACTGGGCCTCGGGGACCACCACCAGGATCGTGGCGCCCTGATCCCGACCCTGCGCGGTCCCGCCGAGTCGCGCCAGCAAGGACCTCAGGTCCCGCATCGCTGTCGTCCGGTCTCTGACCGTCAGCTGCATCACCACGTCCGCGGACGGATCCGTTGCCGGTGAGGCCGGCTCGGCTGCGGGCTTGCGTTGCTGGGGCGGGGGTGCTGACGCCGGGCTCTGGCTCGGCGCCGCTCCTTTTTGGCTGGGCTTGCTGGGCGAGGCGACGTCGGCCGCCGGTAGCGCCTTCGGAGCCGCGGCGTCGGTTAGGACATCCGCCTTCGGGCTGCTGGCCCCGGTTGCGGGCGCCGGGCGCTCGGGGCGCGGTGGCAGGGTAAGGGGCGCCGGTGAAGACTCCTTCGCACGGGCGCCTACCAAAGGTGCTGGTGATGCCTTCGGCTGACCTGTCGGCGACGGCGTAGGGGATACCTTCGGCTGGACTGCCGGTGGCACGGTTGCCGGCGGCTCGGCGGCGAGCGTTGGCGGCGCCTCCGCTTGGGGGACTTCGGGCTCGGGCTCAGGGGTCCTTCCCTCAAAGTGGACGCCAAGCGCTGTCACGAGGGCGAGCGACACCGCGATGAGGGACAGCCTGAACACCGTCACCGGGAGCAGCCGATGAGGGACGTGCGGCGAGAAACCAGGCAGAGCTTGTGCGCCGGACGGCTCGCTGACTCGGCTCACCGAGACGTGGAGCCAGCCTCCTCGCCTGGGAGCCTTCGACTTCTGAAGCTGCTCCAAGAGCTGCTGGCACTCAGGGCACCGACTCGTATGGGCCCCGACCAGCGCTCCCTCGGTCAGGCGGATCTGCCCGTCAAGGAGGCCGGAGAACCATTCGCGAGCTTCGTCGCAATTCATTGCAGCCGGCATTGCGATATGAACCACATTCTCCGCCCCCATCGTCGCGAAGTGTGAGCGGACTATCCCGTCGGGTAGCTCGTTCACCCCTTTCCGACACGGCGACGCACGTCGTTCTCGCGACGCATGGCCTGTGGGCGACCTCGTGCCTCCGAGTTGGTCGGACCCGGCCGCCCCGTTCAGAGACACTCCGGCCGGTTCACCCCCCCTCCTCATCGCCCTCGCACCGGGTGTGGAGCACGCGATTAGGTCGGATGCCCCGCGAGTCGGTTCATGCGCCCGAGAATCTGCCGAAATAGGCGCTGCGTCAACTGGCTTTCGGCAAGCTGGAGCGTGAAGTACCGCGGTTGCCGAATCAGACGCTCGCCGAGTGTTGAAGAGGGCCTTGCTATTCGGCCCAGCCAGCCAGTAGGCTCATCGCCACTGGACTCATCAACGAGAGGGCGCCGCGTGGAGACTATTCTGGTGGTGGACGACGAGGAGGGTGTCCGGTCCCTGGTCCGGGACATCCTCGAACCCCGGGGCTATACGATCCTCGATACCGGGGACCCCCGGCAGGCACTCCGGATGGCAAGAGAGCACCCGACGCCGATCGATCTCTTCCTCATCGACGTGATGATGCCGTTAATGAAGGGCACTGAGTTGGCGCTCAAGGTGGAGGCGCTTCGCCCGCAAGCAAAGATCCTCCTCATGTCGGCGTATATGCTGTCCGAGGTGACGGCAACGGGGCGCCCCTTCCTGGCGAAGCCGTTCAGCCTCACTGGGCTCGCGACAAAGGTGCGCGCCGTGCTGGATGGTCACTCGCCCTTTGGGCGGCCGAGCCCGGGCCCACGCCCCTCGTGACCATGAGCGGGCCGCCCGACAGTGCCGGACGCGGGCCCGGCGGGTTCGCCACAATCGGGCCGCAGCCATGCAGGGCTTCTCGAGCGAGCTGACGAGCGATCTATCGGGCCCATACAACCCCACGTAGTCCCATCGGTGCTGAAGATGGACCGTCGCTGCTGCTGCGGGCGGATGAGGTGATTGAGTGAGCCGCTCGCGTAACTCGCGCCCAGGCCGGTGGCATGAGGCCGGCGGCGCCGGGCTGCTGGTGGTCGCGTCATCGTGGCGGTGCGGGGAAGAGTGACCAACCCGGAGGCCATCCGTGAGGGAGGGCGCGGTATGCGGCGGATCTTGATGGCCTTCGCGGTGGCGCTGGCCTTGGTAGGGTGCGCGACCCAGCCGGTGATACTTCGGAACCCCAAGACCGGCGAGACGACGCAGTGCGGCCCGTACACCAACATGCACCCCTTATTCCCAGCGGCATCGCCGCACTGGAAGGCTGAGCGCCAGTGCATCGAGGATTACCAGCGCCAGGGCTTTGAGCGGATGCCCGTGCCGCCGGGCGAGAAGTAGGCAGTGCCCTGGGAGCAAATCAACCAGTCAGCAATGCTGCATCCGGCGATTACGCGGTGGCCGTGGTGGTGAGGACCTATTGACTGCCTGTAGCCCTTTAGGTTAACATGCGCCTCGTGAAGCTCATCGGGCGGAACATCAAGCACCGCCGCGAGCGCCACGGCTGGACCCAGGCCGGGCTCGCTGCCAAGGTCGGGATTCACCGCATTTCCCTGGCCCGGCTGGAGGCCGGCACCAAGGGCCCGTCGTGGAGCCTGCTCGAGCGCCTGGCGCGGGCGCTGCACGTGAAGCCCGGCCGGCTGTTGGACTGAGGCGATGACTGACGCCTTGGGCGTGCCGGTGACGGAGCTGCTCGGGTGAAGAAGCGGCACTTGAAGAAGGCGGTGAAGAAGGCGGTCGCGATTATCGGCGGTGTGCGGACCGTCCGTTTGACCCCCGGCGAGCAGAGAGCCTTGGCCAGGGGGCGACGAGGAGATCTGGGACTTCACCGCCGCCGACAGACGCACGTGGGCGTGCCCGCGGTACCACTTGACCTTCTTGGACTGAGGAGGCTGAGCAATTGAAGCGGGGCCGCACGCAGATTGCCGATCCGTTCGATCAGCGTCGAGCGGGTTGGCACAGTTCGTTCTTGAACTTCATGGAGGATACGTCCGGCTGGCCCCTCCACGTCTATGCAGACGCGTACCATCGAGCAGCGAGAACGTTAACCCGCTCCCTCTTGCGCACTCGATGGCCTGGAATGCAGCGCGACGCCGGGATCATCCCGATCCTGTTCCTGTGGCGCCATCACCTGGAGATTTCGCTGAAGGCCATCATCGCTGAAATCGCCGACTATGAGGACAGAGCGAAGCCGTCTATCGAGTCCACCCACGACCTCATGTACCTATGGGGTCTGGCGAAGAAGGGCCTAGGGGAACTCGTGCTCGCAGATGAGGACATAAAGCGCATCGACCGAGCGGTCAGGTCATTCTCTGGGTTTGATCCTGACTCCCAATCATTTCGGTATCCGAAACTGAAGGGCGGTCAGCGAGCGGCGACTGGGCTGAATCTGATGGATGCGCGGACGCTCAGTCACGCAATGACGGAGGTGGCAAAAGCGCTCGAGATAGCGCGCTACGGACTGGACGGGCTTCTATGGCAAAGAGACGAGGCTCGCCGGTCCAGCCAGTGGCTGTAGAAGAAGGAGGCCAGTTGATGAGAGTGGTGTGGTGGCTGCAAGCAGCGGGCCTCGGACGGTGGGACTGTGGCTGCTGTTTGTCGGGTTCCTGCTGCAAGGAGCTTCCATGATTTGGGAGGGGTGCCGCGATGATCACCGCCATCTACCCTGCTGGAATAAGGAGGGGGGACATGCGCTGCACGCCAAAAAGGAGGCGATATGAGACCCGCCCGATGGCTCATTAGCAGCACGTTCATCCTTCTGGCGCTTGCCGCCCCGGCCGCAGCGATCTCGATCGGCAGCGGGACCGCCGTGGCTCGCTTTCCGGTTGGCGCCTTTGGCGTCGGCCTCGTCGCGTCGAATCTCGCCGGCACCAACTTTCTCATCGAGTCCATGACCGCCGGCCTGGACGCGATGAGTGGCTCGGCGTCGGTCGTCCTGCCCGGTGAGATCGTGACGCCGTTCAACGTGTCGCTGCAACCGGACGTGACCACCTTTCTGCTGGACGGGGTCCAGCACGGCCCGGGCAGCTGCTCCTCGGTCCAGCCCATCTGTGGCGCGCTCGATTTTCGATTTCAACAGAGCGTGCGCGTCCCGGGATTCGACGTCGGCCCGTCCTTTGGGTTCAGCAGCCCGTTCCTCTTCGATGGAATCCTGAGCTTCTGCGTCCCGGCGGACGGTTCCCTTGGGTGCGGGGCAGAGGTTGACCTGGCGCTTACGGGCCAGGGCCTCGCCTCCATCACCTATGTGCAATCCGGCGGCGCCTGGATCGCCACGGAGACCGAATACACCTTTGCCACTCCCGAACCCGCGACGCTGCTGTTGCTGGGGAGCGTGTTGCCTCTGACTGTGGCGCTTTCTCGGAGGGCGAGGCCATCACACGAGAGCAAGTAATGCCGCACTATAGCGTCCACTTCTTCTGCAACGAGTGTTCCCAAGTTCATCCGCTTGGGATCGGCATAGAGGGCGATTTTGGGTTCGACGACCGGGCCAGTATCGCGGACGTTTACGCTGGGCAGGAGTTGCCAGCGCAGATCATGACATTGAGCAACAACTACACCACCTGCCCCCAGACCGGGAAGCCTACCCAGCAGAAGGATAACAACCAAGTCTTCCTGGTGCGGAATAGGTAGGAGGCCGCCGCCCATGATCGCGGCCACGTACGGCGAGACTTAGGCCGAGGGGGAAGTGACCGAAGATCATATGGATCATCCCAGCTGGCGCGAGCAGTACAAACGGGTCAAGCGGTGGCGCCCCAGACTCTCCGAGCCCCGGCGACACGAGGAGAGCGAGGAGGAGCACGAGTTGAGACTCGGTGATGATGTTCGTGCCTTCTTCATCGAGTGTTACCACCTTGTGGACTGGCTCGTGAACGACCCGGCCGTGCGCCTCCCACGAAAAGAGGGTGACCGGCTGGTCCACGAATCTAACTGGCTGCGGCGATGCAAGGATGTCTGCGACGGGTCAAAGCACATGATCGTCAAGAAGGGACGTGTAACGCTGGTAGGAGGGGAGCCGATTGAGGATGAAGCCAGCGATGTAATCCTGGACGAAGCCGGCGAGGCGATCTTGAACGAGAGGATGACCGAAGTAGGCACGGTTGAAGGCACCTGGGAGGCGAGGGAAATGGCCGACGCGTGTATATCGGAATGGCAGCGCATCCTCCGGCGGATCGGCCTGCCGCAGCACGACCTGACGTTCCTGGACGAGCAGGACCGAAATTCATGAGCAGGAAAGGCGCCGGCTACGCTCGCACGTGCACCCAGCGGGACACGAGCGACGAAAGGAGGAGCTGATGGCCAGCGTTCAGCGTCGTACTTGGTTGAGCCGGGGTCCGCTCGGCCACAAGGTCCGCAAGGTCGCCTGGGGCTACACGCTCCAGGTCGACCGAAAGCAGAAGCGGAAGTTCGATGCGGCCTGGAGCCGCGAGGACGCCGAAAAGGCGCTGGCCGCAGCGCTCCTCGAACCGCCGAAGGCTGCGGCCTCAGAAACGGCCTTACCACCGGATCAGTCCGTTTTCGGCGCCGCCGTCGAGCGCTACCTCGTGGCGAAGCGGCGGACGAAGCGCTCCATCGCCGAGGACGAGCGGGTGCTCCGGCGGTTCGCCGAGCACTTCGGCAAGGACACGCCGCTCGCCGACATCACGGCGGCGAAGATTAGCGCCTGGAAGGACCAGGACCTCGCGCGCACGGTGCCGGGCGGCAAGCCCGTCACCGTTGCCACCGTCAACCGGAGTCTGTCGGCGCTCAAGCATCTCCTCCGCCTGGCGTGGCGGGAGTGGGAAGTGCTCGACAAGGTTCCCCGGATCACGCTCGAGAAGGAGTCGGAGGGGCTGTTGCGCTATCTGAGCGACGAGGAAATCGCCCGCTTGCTCACGGCCTGTGAGGGCCAGCGGGCGCGCCATCCCTACCTCGGCGCTCTCGTCACGATCGCGCTCAACACCGGCATGCGGCGGGGCGAGATCATGGGCCTGACGTGGGACCGGGTGAAGTTCGACCGCGGCGTGCTCATGCTCGAAGGTATCCACGCCAAGGGCAAGACGAGACGCGAGATCCCGATGACCGACACGGTGGACGCCCTGCTGTCCGCGTGGCCCGGGCCGCGGGACGGGCGCCTCTTCCCGGCTGGCCGGCCCGATCGGGGCTATCTCCATGCCCTCGACACGGCCAAGCTGATGGACGTGACCTTCCACACGCTCCGGCACACCTTCGCCAGCCACTTCATGATGCGGGGGGGCAACCTCTACGAGCTGCAGAAGCTCCTGGGGCACAAGGACATCACGATGACCATGCGCAATGCCCACCTCTCCCCGGAGCACCTGCGGGCCTCGATGGAGCGGATGGAGGGGATCACGCCCCAGTTCAGCACAATCTCAGCACACAGCCCGGTGGCCAAGATCGACAACGCCGTCCCGGCGGGCACTTAGCGGCACCGTGGTCCGTGTCTTGGTCAGGATGATATGATCACGGACTGAGCGGACCATGTTCGACATCGGCCTCCAGGAACTTGTCCTCATTTTCGTCATCGCGCTGATCGTGTTCGGGCCGAAGGATCTTCCCCTGCTCGGTCGCCGGCTGGGGCGCGCGATGCGCGAATTCCGACGCCACAGCGACGAGTTCCGCTCCACCATCGAGACCAATCTGAAGATCAACGAGCCTGATCCCATTCCGGAACCTGCTTCCGCGCCGGTGGCCGTTGAGCTCCCGCCCGCACCCGCCGCCCCCGAAGCCCTTCCCGACTCGGTTCTTGACCCCTACAACCCGGAGACCGATCCGGCTCCCGTGGGCGAGCCATACCTGGCCCAGCGGGGAGCCAAGCTCTTTCATGGCCGCGAGTGCGGATGGGTCAAACGCATCGCGGAGGCCGAGCGAGTCTACTTCAAGCGGGTGGCCGATGCCAAAGAGGCCGGATTCGCCGCCTGTCCGGCCTGCGAGCCCTGGGAGCCGGCCTAGTTTTTTTTGCTTGCGTTACTCAACGTGTGTTGACTATTATCCTGTTGAGCCATTGGGCTCCGGACGACGCTCTCCTTTAGAAGGCGGAGGACAGGCCATTGCGCGAGATGACCGACCGGCAGCGGGAAGTGCTGGAGTTCATCCGCAGTTTTGCCGACCGACACGGCATGCCGCCGACGGTTCGCGAGATCGGCGACCGCTTCCGCTTCACGGCCCGGGCGGCGTTTGACCACCTCCGGGCGCTCGAGCGCAAGGGGATGCTCCAGCGCCGGGTGACTGCCAAGCGCGCGTCGCGCACTCTGGTGCCGGCCGACCGGCGCGCGCCGAGGCGGCCCGGCCGCGATGATGCGGCAGGGGTCCCTGTCCTGGGGCGCATCGCTGCCGGCACTCCGATCCTCGCGGTGGAGAACCGGGAGGACACCGTTCCGCTTCGACCCGACTGGCTTCCGTCCCGGGGCCAGGACGTATTCGCGCTGCGGGTTCGCGGCGACAGCATGATCAATGCCCACATCGCCGACGGGGACCTGGTCTTCGTGCGGAAGCAGGACTCTGCCAGCCCCGGCGACGTCGTGGCGGCCCTGCTTGAGGGCGAAGCTACGGTGAAGCGCTTCGGCCGCGAAGGGAGCTCGATCGTGCTGCGGCCCGAACACCCGACCATGCAGCCCATCGTGGTCGGGCCCGACCGGGGCGACTTCCGCATCCTGGGCAAGGTGATCGGCCTCATCCGGACTTTGTAGCCAGACAAGCGCCACGAGGAGGGCAGTCATGTTCATCGCCGTGCAGAAGACCCGCCGTCCCATCCGCCGCGCTCCCCCGCGCCGATCCGGCCGCCCCGCCGCCCGGCTTTACCGATCGCAGCCAGGACGTCGTGTTTTTTTGCGCCGGCGCGCTCAACATGTGAAGAGGCGTTTGCGCTCGGCTTCCTGGCTTGGCGCCGCCGCCATGCTGGCGGCCATGATCTCTTGGGGAGCGCTGCTGTCGCTGCTGGGGAGTTAGCGGACGCGCGCGGCCCGCACTAGCACCCTTGCGACTGCCCGCGCGGGCAGATCTTCGGTTGTGGCTGGATCGGGGGAATCAGCGGGGGCGGCGTGAAGCCAGGCTCAGTCGCGCAGGGATCGAAAGCGCTGGTGCACTTGCCCTGCGCGCCCAGGCCCCGGCCGGCCAGCTCCGTGGCCTCGCGCTCCGCGGAGGCGCGGTCCCGCGCGCCCGGGCCCGCCTCGGAGGGCACACCCGCGCGCTCGTGGACCTGGAGATCGAGGGTGATCCGCGAGATGTCGTCCGAGCCCAGTGGGATGATGGGCCCGGGGATGTCGTCCACGATGCTGATGGCCCGCGGAGCCACCAGCCGAAGCGCGGGGGCGCCCGGCAGGTTGCGCAGGAATATGTCCACGGCGTCCCGGATCGCGTAGACATCGGTCCGCCGTTGGGCGCGCACGTATTCCACCAGGACCACCGTACCGCGGACCGCGACAATGGCGTTCGGTGTCCGCACCTGGACGGCCTCGCCCGGCCGCATGCGCTGGCGCAAGACGCCGAGGGCGATCTTGCCCGTGTCCACGTCCAGCGAGGAGCGGTCGGCCTCGTCGATGATGGTTAGCACCGACAGCTCGCGGACGGTGACCAGCGATTTGCCGCCGAGGAGCACGCGCAAAATGGACCGCTCTGCTGTGCTGATGCGGTCGCGCGTGAACACGTCGTCCTTGAACCGGAGCGGTTGCGACTTGGCCGTCGGCTGTCGGGCCACGGTCGCTTCCCCCGAGAGCGTGGCGACCACGCCCACGCTGCGCGGGGTCTGGGCGACGGCCGGCTCCGAGCCGGCCAGCAGCGCCGCCGCGGCCCAGGCGAGGCCCTGGGCCTTCACGCCGGCCTCCGCTTCCACGGCTCCACCGCGACGAAGAGATCGAGCAGCGCCGAATCGATCGCGCCCGCCCGGCGCTCGTGGTCGAGAATGTCCAGCGCGCGCTCGACCGGCACGGCCGCTTTGTAGGGCCGGTCGCTCGCCGTGAGGGCGTCGAAGATGTCCGAAATCGTCATCATGCGGGCCTGCACCGGGATCTCCGTGTCGCGCCGTCCCTCCGGGTAGCCCGACCCGTTGAGCTTTTCATGGTGCCAGCGGGCGATGTCCGGCACCCGGCGCAGCTCGCGAGTCCACGGGATCTGGCTGAGAAACTGGTAGGTGTGCACCACGTGGGACTGGATCTCTTGGTACTCCTCCTCGGTGAGGCTGCCCCGCGCAATGGACAGGATGCGGGCCTCGTCGGGCGTGATCAGCGTGTGGCTTTCGCCCAAGTGGTCGACGAAGGTCTTCACGGCCAGATGCCGGATCCCGGTGAGGACCTCCTCGGCCATCACCGTGGGCTCATTGGCGGCGGCCACGGCCTTCAGGTGATGGTCCATCTCGGCCAGCAGTGCCGCCAGCTCGGCGTCCAGCGCCGGCGCCTCGCGCAGGTAGCGCTCGCGGCCATTTTCGAGCAGCTGATCCAGCTTGCGCCGAGCGACCTTGAGCTCGAGGCCCCGCTTGAGGATCTCCGCGCGCTGACGGATCTGCTCCAACTGGGCCGCGTGCAGCTTCTTGGCCTTGACCAGGACTTCTTCCCGCACCCCCACCTTGCCGAAGTCGTGGAGCAGGGAGGCATAACGCAACTCTTTCAGCTCGTCGGGCGAGAAGCGCAGGCCGCGGAAGGGAGGATGGTCGGCGCGGTCCGCCGCGACGGCAAGCGCCACGGTCAACTCGGCCACGCGGAAGGAGTGACCCGAGGTCGTCGGGTCCCGCGACTCGATCGCGGTCACCGAGGCCTGGACGAACCCTTCGAACAGCGTTCGGATACTGTCATAGAGCCGTCTGTTCTCCAGCGCGACGGCCGCCTGGGAGGCCAGCGAGGCGGCGAGGTCCCGGCGGCGCTCGGGGTAGGGCA
>Ga0207646_10005986_pt1 | contig 12674 bp, 4 predicted proteins | sample KBSK5502metaG_FD_184343 | JGI IMG/M metagenome (GOLD analysis project Ga0207646, IMG submission 184343) | Corn, switchgrass and miscanthus rhizosphere microbial communities from Kellogg Biological Station, Michigan, USA - KBS K5-50-2 metaG... | ecosystem: Host-associated > Plants > Roots >...
GCTGAGTGTGACCGCATTGGTTGGCATGGTGATCGTCTGATCGGCTCCGGCATTGACCACCGGCGGATGGTTGTAAGCGCTCGCGCAGACGCTGCGGTTCCAGGAGTTGTCAAAGAGCAGGACTTCGGCTTCAGTCAGCGGGCGGGGGTAGAGCTTGACTTCATCCACCACGCCGACGAGCCGGCTCTCGAAGCTTTCACCCGAGCTGCCGATCAGGAGCGGCTTGCCGGTCTGATAGCCGATCGGATAGCCGGCCGGCTGCGTCGCTTCGAGGTGGCCATTGAGATAGAGTCTGAGACTGCTCCCGTCATAAGTCCCGACCAGGTGATAGAACTGTCCGGCGCTGATCGTGCTGGTGGAGACGACGCTGGTGCGCAGGTTGATGGTCGGATCCGATCCGATGGTGAAATAGAAGCGGTCCACTCCATCGCGCCGCAGCTTGAAGAGCGAATAGGCCTCGAACGGTCCGTTGCCGCGTTTGAAGACGATGTATTGCAATCCGGTGTCTTGCGCGGTCGGCGAATCGAGGGCGTCGAATTTCACCCACGCCTCTAAGCTGATGTTGGCCGGTTTGAGAACCGCCGCGTCCGGGATGCTGACCGCGGCATTCGTCCCGTTCAGCCCGAACGCCTGGCCCGCTTTGCCCGCCACAAAGGTCGTGCCGCCGACCGGTGTCCCGTTGTTGCCGCCGATGACATCGGTGTAACTGCCGTCCGCCGTCCACCACGCAGCCAGATCGCTGGCGGCAAACTGGCAGACGTCGGGATTGACCGTGATCGTGATGTCGTCGTAGCTGTTGTACTGTGTATCACTCGCCGAAAGGCGCAGCACATAGGTCCCAGCCTGGCTGAAGCTGGCCACCGTGTTGGCGGTCGTCTGACTGCTGAAGGTGACCGTGCCCGGCCCGCTCCCCTGACTCCAGTTGATGGCGAGCGTGCTGCCCGCGGGCAGTCCGTCATCGCTGACTGAGCCGTTGATCGTGGCCGTCGCCGGCAGGGTGATGATCTGATCGGCTCCGGCATTGACTGCGGGCGGGTGATTGCCGCCGGCCTGGCAACGACCGGCATAATCACTCTGCACCTCGGCGGCCGTGAGCGCGCGGTTGTAGAGCTTCAGCTCATCGAGCACCCCTTTGAAGCGCCCGTTGAAGGCTTCGCCCGAACTGCCGAACACGAGCGGTTTGGCGGCGGCATAACCGATGGCGTAGTTGACGGGCTGCGTCGTTTCCATCACGCCGTTGATATAAATCCGGGCGTTGATCCCGTCATAAGTGCCGACCACGTGATAGAACTGTCCGGCCACGATCGTCGTGGTCGAGATGGCCGCCAGCCGCTGGTTGAGCGTCGCGTCCGAGCCGATCAGGAAATGGATGCGGTCCGCCCCGTCGCGGCGCAGCTTGAAGAGCGAATAGGCCTCGAAGGCGCCGCTGCCGCGTTTGAAGGCGAGGTACTGCAAGCCGGCGTCGGAGGTCACCGAGTCGAGGGAGTCGAACTTGATCCAGGCCTCCAGCGTGATGTTCGCCGGGGTGAGCGCCGGAGCGTCAGGCACCGTGATCGCGCCATCCACGCCGTTGAGGCTGAAGCCCTGGCCGACGTTGCCCGAAAGGAAGGTCGTGCCGCCGGAGGGCGTGCCGTGGTTGGCGCCGACGAAGTCGTTGAAATTGCCTTCGCCCGGCCACCAGGCGACCAGCCCGGAGGGAGCCGGACAGGTCCCGACGGTGACGATCAAGTCATCGCTGCTGGAAAGCTGTGAATCGCTCGCCGTCAGGCGCAGCGTGTAGACGCCGGTGGCGCTGAAGCTGGCGCTCGTCGCGGCGGCCTGCGGATTGCCGAAGGTGACTGTCCCTGGCCCGCTCACCTTGCTCCACGCCATGGTGAGAGTGCCGCCGGTCGGAAACCCGTCGTCGCTCACCGTGCCGCGCAGACTCGCCGTGCTGACCACGGTGATCGTCTGATCCGGCCCGGCATCGACCACCGGCGGCTGGTTCGGTGGATTGACCGTCACGCTCAGCGTGCGGCTGGTGGTGAGCAGCGAATCGCTGGCCGCGAGTTGCAGGGTGTAAGTTCCGGGGGCGGCGAAACTGGCGACGGCCGAGGCCGAGTGCGGAGTGCTGAAAGTGACGGCGCCGGGGCCGCTCACCTTGCTCCAGGTCAGGCTGAGCGTGCTCCCGGTGGGCTGCCCGTCGTCCGTCACCATCGCGTTCAGGATTGCCGGGGCGGGGAAAGTGATCGTCTGATCCGGCCCGGCATCGACCACCGGCGCCTGATTGGGCGGATTGACCAGGACGATCAGCTCATCAAAGCTGCTCTGCTGTGAATCGCTCGCCGTCAGGCGCAGGACGTAGGTGCCGGCAGCGCTGAAGCTGGCGCTCGTTGCGGTCGCGCTGGGCTGGCCGAAGGTCACCGCACCGGGGCCGCTCGTTTTGCTCCACGCCACACTGAGCGTGCTCCCCGCCGGCAGTCCGTCATCCGTGACGGCGCCGTTCAAGCTCGCGCTATTGGGCAGGTTGATCCTCTGATTCGGCCCGGCATTCACGTTCGGAGCGTGGTTCTCCTGACTGACGGTGATCGTCATGTCATCGCTGGCCGTGAGCAGTGAATCGGTGGCCGTCAGGCGCAGGACGTAAACACCCGCCTGGCTGAAGCTCGCCGTGGTGAAAGCCCGATTGGGATCGGCGAAGGTGACTGTGCCCGGACCACTCACCTTGCTCCACGTCACACTGACGGCGCTGCCCGCGGGTAGTCCGTCATCGGTCACCGTCCCGTTCAAGCTGGCCGCGGCCGGCAAGGTGATCGTTTGATCCGGCCCGGCATCGACCGTCGGAGCATGGTTTTCAGGATTGACGGTGATCGTCACTTCGCTGCTGCTGATCTGGTCCGAGTCATCGGCCAGGAGCCGCAGCACGTAGGTGCCGGCCTGGCTGAAGCTGGCCGTGGTCGCTGCCGCACTCGCGTTACTGAAGGTGACCGTGCCCGGCCCGCTCACCTGACTCCACGACACGACGAGCGTGCCGCCCGCAGGCAATCCATCATCAGTAGCCGTGCCGTTCAAGCTCGCCGCGGCGGGCAAGGAGAGGGTTTGCGCCGCCCCGGCATTCGCGACCGGCGCCTGGTTGGCGGCGTTGACGGTGACGGTGAGATTACTGCTCGACGTGAGCGCGCCGTCGCTCGCCGTCAGCTTCAAAACATAAGTCCCGGCGGTATCGAAGCTCGCCGAGGTCACCGTCACGTTCGGGTTGGCGAAGGTCACGGTGCCGGGGCCGCTCACCTTGCCCCAGGTCGTCGCGAGCGTGCTGCCCGTGGGCAGGCCGTCATCACTCGCCGTGCCGTTGAGCTTCACCGCGGCCGTCGCGACCGCGCGCAGTGAGAGCGCGTCGAAGTAAGCGTCGTTGGTCGCCCCCGTGTTGCGCGTGCTGATCAGGCGCACGCGGACCCAGGTGGTGCCCGCCGGGGCCAGGCGGGTGTTTGAGAAGAGCGACCAGTTGACGGTCGAAGTGAGCGGGCCGGAATCGACCGTCGCGAGCACGCCCGCGTTCGCCGCGTCGCGGTATTCCAGAATCAGGTGACCCGTATCGGCCGGCGCTTCGGCGCGTGAGCGGAAGTAGCCTTTGAACTCGAATGCTTGGGTGCCAGCGGCAATCCCGGCGGCGAAAGCCGAGACATCCACGTCTTGGCGCAACTCAGCCACGGCCGTCTCACCGGCATAAAAGTAGGTGCTGCCTGACAGACTCGCGGGGAATCCGGCCGGCGCCTGCGCCCAGGCGTTGCCGATGACCTGAGTCCAACCAGGAATCTGGCCGCTGGCGAGCGGGGCCTCATTGCTCGGGTTCTGCAAGAGGTTGGCGCCGAGCGTGACGGTCTGGTTGGCGCCGGCATTGACCACCGGCGCCTGGTTGGCCGGGTTGACCGTGATGACGACATCGTCGCTGACGGTGAATTCGGTGTCGGTGGCCGAGAGCCTCAACGTATACGCGCCCGCGACGCTGAATGAAGCCGTGGTCACAGCGGCGTGCGGGTCGGCGAAGGTCACGGCGCCGGGGCCGCCGACCTTGCTCCAGGTGGCGGTGACAGTCGAGCCGCTGGGCAAGGCGTCGTCCGACCACGCCGCGCAGGCTCGCCGCGGCCGGCAATTCGATCGTCTGGTCGGGCCCGGCATCGACCGTGGGCGGTCGGTTGCGCGGGATGACGGTGACGGTGACCTCGTCGCTGCTCACAAGCAGCGTATCGGCGGCCGTCAGCCGCAGCACGTAGGTGCCGGGGTCGGTGAAGGTCGCGGTCGTCACAGGGCTGCCGGCATTCGCGAAGGTGACCGGCCCCGGCCCGCTCACCTTCGTCCACGCGACGCTGAGCGTGCTGCCCGCCGGCAGGCCGTCATCGCTCACGGCGCCGTTCAAGCCGATGGTGTTGACCGGCAGGGTGATGGTCAGGTCCGGGCCGGCCTGCACCGTTGGCGGGCGGTTGATCGGCGGCGGCGGGAGATCGGTTTCCGTCACCTGCAACACGCCGTTGCCGGTGATCAGGAGCCGGTCGCAGGAGACTGTGCCGCGGAGTCGGCCGTTGCCTTCAATCGTGAGCGTCCCTTGCGGGAGGCGCAACACGCCGTAGAGCACGCCGGTGCCGCTGATACTGACGGCCCCCGCGGCGACTTTGAGCAACATCAGCCGCGGATTATCGGCCGCCCCGAGGGTCGCTCCGGTGAGCGTCACATTATTCTTCACTGTCAGCGTCACCGGCCCGGCCAAGCGCAGTTCGCTGCCGCCGCTGAGCGCTAACTCCTCGAGGTTGTAGACGGCCGGCGTCGTGCTCCCCGCTACCCCAAGGACCAAGGCCGTCTGCCCGCTCGCCGTAAATCGCCCGTAGGTGCCGGGCGGCACGGCGACCTGACCCGCCTTCCCGGATAAGGTCAGGTGGCGCAGAGTCGCGAAATCTCCGACGCTCTGACCGGCCTGGCTCAGCGTCACATCGCGTGTGCCGGCCGGAGCGGGGGGGGCGGCGACCGGGTCTAACTGAATCGGGTCCGTCCGCCTGACCAGGTAGCGCAAGGAGGCATTGCCGGTGAGCGTCACCGCGTAGCCTGCCGGCAGCGTGCTGCCCGTGCCGTCAATGACCCCGCCGAAGGTCGTCTGCCCACCGCTCGTCGTCACCGTCGGCGTGCCCGGCAGGAGCAGGTCTGAAGTGATCGTGTCGTAGCCGTCGAGCGTGACCGGCTCGCCGAGCAGTTGCCACAAGGCCCCTTCGATGCGTCCGCTATCGAGCGCGGGGGCATGACGGACCACCGCGATCCGGTCGTAGATTTGCGGCACGGCCGCGATCTCCGCGACCCCGGCCGGCGAGAAGGTGATCTGCTTCCACTGCGTCGCGAGGGCGAGTTGGCTGACCTCGAACTCCGTGCCGTTCCAGTGAACCCGCGAGAGGACGCCTGGCGATTCCTGCGCCACCAGCACCTCACCGATCAGGCCGGTGAAGGCCGCGGCCGGCGCCCCCACCAGTCTCCTCGCCCCGGCGTCCACGCCGTAGAAGTTTTCATGCGGCGGAACAAGCTTGATCTCCGCCGGGTTGATGCCCAACTGGTAGGAGAGGGCATTGCCCTGCGCGTCGATGGCGTAGACTAAACCCAGGTCTTTGGCGCCGGCCAAGATCTTCCCGGCCCACGGCCCGTATTTGTCCACGTCATTCGGGACGGTCGTCACACCTTCCAGCCGGGCTCCCAGGCTGGCCACCCTCGTGGCGGCCCCCGCCGCAGTGATTCTCCACACCCCGCCCGAAGCCGTGACCGCGATCAGGTCCCCGGCGAAGACTCCTGTCCGGTCAACGTAGAGCCCGCCGCGTACCGGCCCCGTCTCACCCGGCAGGGTGACCCAAGGGTTTTGGACCGCGGCCCCGTCCGGCGCCAGACGCGCAATCACCCCGGCTGCGCCGGTGCCCGTGAAGAGTTCGCCCGGCCTGAATCCCCCAAGGCTTACTCCCTGCCCGTCGTCACGCGCCGTAGCCAGCTTGAATTCACCCGGCAGGCCGCTCAGGTTCGAGAAGCTCCGGTGAGCGCCGTCCGCCTCGATCAACTCGAAGTTATAGGGCTGCCCCGAGGGCTGGTTGGCAGAGCCGACCACTTTCCTGGTCGGCTGGTGGTGCTCGATCCCGATGTGGCTGTTAAAGGCGGTCGAGAGGGGCGTCAACACAATGCCAAAATTGTCCGCCGCCGGCACCGCCATCACTGGCACCGCGGGAAGGCTGAGGTCGCTTCCAGCACCCGCCCTGTGCCGCCGGGTTGCACTATCACCCGGCAGGCGGCCGTCGGTGGCCGCCTTCGCCGCCGAGCTCATCGCGGGAGGGACTGCCGGCTGGACGGCCAACAAGAAGACCAGTGCTTGAATCAAGACCCGACGCGGGCGGAATGACACGGACCTGAAACTGAAGCTGTGGGAGGATCCGGTCTTCTTCGACAGGGCTGACATGCAGGTCTCCTCAAGAGATTTCCTGCGGGGCTCGTGTCCCAGCCGAGGGAGCCACCATCAGGACAGAGTCTCCAAGCGGTGCTCTCGGGCGGGCAGGGATAGGCCGCCGAAGAGACCTCCACCTGCATCACAGAGCAGCTCCGAAAATATCGGTCACGGGGCTTGTCGTCATCTGCCAGGAATACTTAGGGTCACAGACTGAAGCACAGTAGGAACAAAACGACGAGCCACAGGTAGCAAATTCGCGAGATCGCGCCGACGCGCTGGAACGGGCTGAAGCGTCTGTTACAGCGGAAGCGAGGTCGCTGGGGGATCTCCGCCCCGGACTAATTGCTGGAGAAAGATCTGTGGGGGAGGCCAGCAACGTATGCGAACGCGAGAGCAGGCATAGTAGGAGAACTCATGAGAAGTTGTCAAGCAGATTAATTGGGGAGTGGTCATCAAACTTGTGGCGCAAGCTGGCATCCCAAATTCACGGATAAGGAAGCGCAGAATGCGCTTTCGATCAATCACCACGGGCTGTTTCGCAATTCTGACTGGCCACCCTTTGGGTGGCCAGCCAAAACCACCGGAAATTGCGCGAAGGCCGATGAAGATTGAGCGAAACTGATGTCGTCCCGTTCTTATCCGTGGATTCAGGCTGACAGCTTGCGCCACAGCCGAGGGTTGGCATGATGACCACGCCTCGATTAGTTTTCTTCCTGACTGAATAAATGTTGAAAGCAGGGGCGGATTCGCCCTTACCGCGAAAACGATCCTCCTCTCCCCGCGCCAGGATAATGCTTGACTTCATTGCCTGGGGAGGTAAACTGCTCTCGGCAAGGCTACCGGGGAGTTCTTTCGGAGCCCCTCCTGACGATCTGAGAACCACTCTTGACCCGCAAAGTAGTCCACGAACAACCGGCCAGTCCCCCGAGCTGAATCAAACTGAGAAAGAGGCAGCAGTCTTAGCGACCGATGAGGCGGCTGATCCGAGTGCTGTTGGCCAAGCGGGGCTACGACCAGTAGCGCAACGGCAGACCATCAGACCGCCTGGTTAAGACTCAAGGATGGAGAGACAAACCTTCGCCAAACCATACCTGCGGCTGATCACTTTGCTCGGCGCGGTGGTCTGCTTCGTCTCGGCCTCCCACTTCCCCGTCGCGCGAATCGATCTCTCTTTTCTGTTCCTGATGCTGGTGACCATCACGATCAGCTCGCGGCTGGTGGTCAAGCTCCCGCGCACCAGCTCAGAGATCTCGGTCTCTGACACCTTCATCTTTCTCACCATCCTGATCTACGGCGGCGAGGCGGCCATCTTACTGGCGGCGGCGGAGGGGCTGTATTCATCACTGCGCTTCTGCAAGAAAACGGCCACCATCCTGTTCAATTCAGCCGAGCGGGCCTGCTCGGCCTTTCTCACCGCCTGGGCCTTACACTTTGCCTTCGGCTCGATCGTGGAGCTGTCTCGGAGCAATTACTCATCCAAGTTCATGGCCGCCCTCGGCCTGATGGCGGCCGTTCAATTCTTCGCCAATTCTTGGATCGTCGCCATCGCCCAGGCCTGCCGGAGCAACCAATCGGTCTGGCAGACCTGGGCCCATTATTTCCGGTGGGCCTCGATGACCTACGTGGCCGGCGCCTCGACCGCCGGCATCATCGCCAAGCTGACCGCCTCAATCGGCTTCTACGGGCTCCTCATCCTGACCCCGATCCTGGCGATCATTTACTTCACCTACCAGACCTACCTGAAGAATATCGAGACGGCCTCGGCGCAAGCCGAGCAGGCGCAGCGCCACATCGAAGAGCTTTCCCGCCACATCGAGGAGCGCCGGCAGATCGAGGTCGAGTTGCAGCGGGCCAAGGAGGTGGCCGAGGCCGCCAATCAGGCGAAGAGCGAATTCCTCGCCAACATGAGCCACGAGATCCGCACCCCGATGAACGGCATCATCGGCATGACCGAACTCGCGCTCGGGACCGAACTCACACCCGAGCAGCGCGAATACCTGGGGCTGATCAAGGCCTCGTCTGACTCCCTCCTGAAGGTGATCAACGACATCCTCGACTTCTCCAAGATCGAGGCCGGCAAACTCGACATCGACCGCATCAACTTCAACCTCCGCGACGGCCTCGACGACCTGATGAAAGCGCTCTCACTCCGGGCCAGTCAACAAGGACTGGGGCTCAGTTGCCGCGTCCACGCCGAGGTGCCGGACGCCCTGGTGGGCGACCCCGGGCGGTTGCGGCAAATCATCACCAACCTGGTCGGGAATGCCATTAAGTTCACCGAGTGCGGCGAGGTCAGTGTCTACGCCGAGAATCAATCGCTGACGGCGGAGGCCGTCTGCTTACACGTTGCCGTCACCGACACCGGCATCGGCATCCCGGCCGAGAAGCAGCAAGCGATCTTCGAGGCCTTCACTCAGGCCGACGGCTCAACCACGCGCAAGTACGGCGGCACGGGGTTGGGCCTCACGATCTCTTCCCGCCTGGTGGAAATGATGGGCGGGCGGATCTGGGTTGAAAGCCCTGCGGATTGCGGATTGCGGATGGCGGATGGCGGATTGGAAGATGCGCCATCTCGAATTAGCGATCCTTCTTCCGCAGGTTCGGCGGAGAAAGAATCGGGTGTAGGCGCCAGGGACAATCCGCCATCCGCCATCCGCAATCCGCAATCCGCAGGTCCGGGCAGCACCTTCCACTTCACCGTGCATTTCGGCTTGCAGCGGGCCCCGGCGCCGAAGCCTGTCCCGCTCAACCCGGCCAGGCTGCGTGACCTGCCGGTGCTGGTGGTCGATGACGACCCGGCCAACCGGCGGATTATCGCCGAGACGCTCACCTCTTGGCAGATGAAACCCTTGACTGTCGAGTGTGCGCTCGACGCCCTCCTCGCCCTGGAGCAAGCCAGAGAAGCCGGGCGGCCATTCCCCCTCCTGCTCCTCGACGCCCAGATGCCGGGGATGGACGGCTTCACCCTGGCCGAGCGGGTGAAGCAGAACCCGGCATTCGCGGGGACCACATTGATGATGCTCTCCTCGCTCGGCGAGCCCGGTGACGGCGCCCGCTGCCGTGCCTTGGGCATCGCCGCCTATCTGACCAAGCCGGTCGAGCAGGCGGAGTTACTCGCCGCCGTGGCGACGGTGCTCGGCACGGCGGCGCTGGACTCAGGCCAGCACACACTGGTGACTCGCCATTACCTCCGGGAGAGCAAAGGGCGGCTCCACATCCTGCTGGCCGAAGACAACGCCATCAACCAGCAGCTCGCCGTGCGCCTGCTCGAGAAGCAAGGGCACGGGGTGGTCATCGCCGCCAACGGCCGGGAGGCGCTCGCCGCCTTGCAGAGAGAGCGGTTCGACCTGGTGTTGATGGACGTCCAGATGCCGGAGATGAACGGCTTTGAGACGACGGCCGCGATTCGAGCGGCGGAGGCCGAGACGGGCCAGCACCTCGCGATCATCGCCCTGACCGCCAACGCCATGAAGGGCGACCGGGAGCGCTGCTTTGCAGCCGGCATGGACGGCTACATCACCAAGCCGTTTCAGGCTCAAGAACTCTTGGCGGCCATCGAGGGCTTGACCCCCACCGGCGTCGACCTGATGGAGAGTGTGCCGGCCGCACCGGGTGCCAACGAGGTGTTCGACCATACGGCCGCCCTGGCGCGAGTTGATGACGACGGAGAGCTGCTGGCGGAGATCGTCGGGCTGTTCCTCGGCGACTGCCCGCGGCTATTATCTGAGATTCAAGAGGCCATCAGACGCGGTGACCGCCAGGACCTCGAACGGGCCGCTCACACCTTGAAAGGTTCGGTCGCCAACTTCGGGGCGAAGACCGCTTACGCCGCCGCGCTGCGCCTGGAGCAGATCGGCTGCGAAGGCGACCTCACGCACGCCGAGGAGGCATACGCGGCACTCGGCCACGAGGTCGAACGCCTCAAGCCCCTGCTCGCCGCCCTCGGGGAGCCGGCGGGATTAGCTTAGCGCTCACCGAGCAGTTCGACTATCAGTCGCTCACGAAATCAGGCAGGCAAGGCATATTTCATTTTCCATTTTCCAGCCGACATTTTTCATCGGTCATTGAAGAAGTGTGGCGGTCGTCAGCTGAGCTGATCTGGAGGGCAGTGGCAGCGGTTCCTCTTCGATGATAAATGGTAAATGTCAGCTGGAAAATGGAAAATGAATCTCTTCCTCCCTTTCGTGAGCTACGAACTATAGAAGCCAATTTTCTTTTGCCAGAACTTTTAGTCCCGTGCTACCGTTCTACTCCTCATCCGGGCACTTCGCCAGGAACCATCGGCTAACACCACGATTAATTGATTTAGAGTGGAACTTGAGGAGGGCGGCCTATGAGGCTCCGATTACACGAATACACCCATGACTTGTGGGCGGCAAGTTGGCTCTACTTTGCGCTGTTGGTCCTGGCGGCCGGGGGGACCATGGCGGCACGGCAACAGCGGCCACCAAGGACGCAAACCAAAGCGCGGGTGGTGGCGCCGACCGCCGCCGCCACCCCAGTGGCCGCCCCTGAGTGGCCGCAGTGGGGTGGGCCGCATCGCAACTTCATGTCGGACGCGAAGGGCTTGGCCAACTCGTGGCCGTCGAATGGGCCGCGGCAGCTTTGGGGGCGGAAGCTCGGCGAGGGACATTCTTCGATCGTGGTCGATAACGGCAAGCTGTACACGATGTACAGCAAGGGGGATCAGGAGGTCGTCGTCGCCCTCGACGCGACGACGAGCAAGACGCTCTGGGAGCACACCTATGATGCGCCCAGGGCCGGGATGAACTACTTCGAGCAGGGGTACGGGCCGCACTCCACGCCGCTCGTCGTCGGCAACCTGATCTACACCGTGGGCGCGACCGGGAAGATGCACGCGCTTGACAAGCAGAGCGGGAAGGTGGTCTGGGCTCATGACTTGTGGAGAGAATACCAGGGCACGAAGCTGGGGCGGGGCTACGCCTGCAGCCCGCTGGCTTATCAGAACACGGTGATTGTGACCGTGGGCGGTCCGGGGCGGGCGCTGATGGCCTTCAAGCAGAAGGATGGCACGGTGGCCTGGAAGAATCAGAACTTCGACATCTCTCCCGGCTCTCCGATCATCATCAACGTCGATGGCCAGGAGCAGCTCGTGGCTTTCCTGGCCAACGAGGTCGTCGGGCTTGACCCCAATAATGGGAACCTCTTTTGGAGCCATCCGCACAAGACCGAATGGGGCCTCAACATCAGCACGCCGGTGTGGGGCGAAGGCAATCTGTTGTTCTGCTCGTCGGCCTACAACGGCGGGAGCCGGGTGCTCAAGCTGACGCGGGCAGGCGAGAAGACCAACGTCCAGGAACTCTGGTTCACCAACCGGCTGCGCATCCACATCGGCAACGCCATCCGCCTCGGCGATTACGTCTACGGCGCGAGCGGCGACTTCGGGCCGTCGTTTTTGTCGGCGGTTGATGTCCGGACCGGCAAGATCGCGTGGCAGGACCGCAGCTTCTCGCGGACCAGCTTCGTCTACGCCGACGGCAAATTCATCATCCTCGACGAAGACGGGCACCTGGCCTTGGCGACCGTCACGCCGCAAGGCATCAAGGTGCATGCGAAGGTGGAGTTGCTGAGCAACAAGGCTTGGACGGCGCCGACGCTGGTCGGGACCAAGCTTTACGTGCGCGACCGAAAGGTGATCATGGCTTTAGACCTGAGCTAGGCTCGGGACGCCCGAAGAAGGCTGATGGGGCCAATTTGCCTGAGGTGTCTCTGGTTAGGAGAGGGGCCCCTGGCCCAGCAGCCGGAGCATGTCAGGCTTGTCTTTGACCAGCAGGTAGAGCACGCTGCGGAGGCGGCTGACTTCGGCCTCCACTTGATCGAGCCGCGTCGCGAGCTTGTGGTCGATGGAGTCCAGCCGCAACTGCACCTGCTCGATGTCGCCGCGAATAGTTGTCGCCTCCACCTCCAGCCGAGCAATATCGCTTTTGGTCGCCATCTGCTCTCGAATGAGTTCCACTGTCGAGGCGATGAAGTTAAGCAGCTCGTTGCTATCGCCCGATGTTTGATCGCCCATGTTCATCCTCCTCATGATTGATCCAATTTATCTGCTTCATCGGTCTGCGCCGCGCCTAGACTTAAGGGGAGGCCCCTGATCCGGGGGGAATCACCGGCCCAGCAGCCGGAGCATGTCAGGCTTGTCTTTGACCAGCAGGTAGAGCACGCTGCGGAGGCGGCTGACTTCGGCCTCCACTTGATCGAGCCGCGTCGCGAGCTT
>Ga0207646_10005987_pt1 | contig 12674 bp, 7 predicted proteins | sample KBSK5502metaG_FD_184343 | JGI IMG/M metagenome (GOLD analysis project Ga0207646, IMG submission 184343) | Corn, switchgrass and miscanthus rhizosphere microbial communities from Kellogg Biological Station, Michigan, USA - KBS K5-50-2 metaG... | ecosystem: Host-associated > Plants > Roots >...
TCGATGGCGACCGTAGCTTGCAACGACAGCCCGGTCAGGAATTGCAGCTCAGCATCGTCGAAAACGTGTCCGCCAGTGCGCCAGACGGCCATCGCGCCTTTCACAGTCGCCCCCGCCAGCAGCGGTGCAACCATCAGCCGCTCGTTTGCTTTTGGCTCCGTACCGGGGATCCGAATGCCTCGCGGATCGGCGCCGGTATCGTTGATGAACTCGCCCCGGCCGCTCTGCACGAGGCTTCCGATGATGCCCGCGCCAACCTTGATCACCGTGGATTGGATGGCCTCGGCGATATCGCCGACCGCAACGATCGCCCGGTAGGTCTCTCCGCCTGCATCGGGCAGGAAGATGGCGCTGGTATTGGCGTTGAGCAGGGTCTTGGCATGACGGGCGATGCGATCCATCACCATCGCCAGATCCAGTGTCGAGGAAATATCGCGGCCGACCTCCGCGAGAGCGGCGGTCTCGCGCGTGCGGCGTTGAGTCGCGTCGAACAGGCGGGCGTTTTCGAGCGCCACGCTCATAGCGCCGGCGACCGTTTGCAGCAGGCGCACGTTCGAAGCGCTGAACGCGTGCTCGCGATTCATGTCGAACAGCTTGATGAGTCCGCGAGCTTGGCCTCCCACCACCATCGGCACGTACACCGCAGATTTCTCCATCGGCCTGCCGGACACAAGCATGTAACTGCCGTACTTCTCCGCCTCTCGCGTCATATCCTCGTTGATCACCAGCGTCTCGCAGGTGCGCAGCACGTGAGGACCAAAGCCCTTGTCGTCGAGCAGCGAAGACTGTATGGCGAATTGTTCCCCGCCGCTATAAGAATATGGATAGCTGACCCAATTGGTATGGGGGTCGTAGATGCGTATGTTTACGTCCGCCTCAGGGAAGATCTCGCGGATCTTGTCGCCGACCGCGTTATAGATTCCCCGTATGTCGAGCTCGGCGGCGAGCGCTTGCTGCACGCTGTTGATGATGGCGAGCTCCGCGTTGCGCTGCTCGGTTTCCTTGAGCAAGCGTTGGGTCTCGTCGAAAAGGCGCGCGTTCTCCAGCGCGACGCTCATGCTGTTGGCGAGCGTCTGCAGAAGCCGCACGTCCGAATCGCTAAAGGCATGCTCGCGGTTCGTGTCCATCAACTTAATGAGTCCGCGCGCTTGATCCCCCACCACCAGCGGTACGTACACCGCAGATTTCTCCGGGTTCGAGTCGGGCACCAGCATGTAGCTGCCGTACTTCTCCATCTCTTGCGCCATGTTCTCGTTGATCACCAGCGTCTCGCGGGTGCGCAGCACGTGAGGGCCGAAGCCCTTATCGTCGAGCAGCGACGACGCGATGGCGACCCGTTGCTCCTTCCAATAACCATACGGGTAGTGAATCAAATTCGTCTGCGGATCATAAATGCGGATGTTCAGGTCCGCGTGCCTGAAAATTTCGCGGATCTTGTCGCCGACTGCGTCATAGATACCCTGGATGTTGAGCTGGGCGGCGAGCGCCTGCTGGACGCTGTTGATGATCGCCAGTTCCGCCGCTCGCTGCTCGCTTTCCTTGAATAGTCGCTGCGTTTCGTCAAAAAGCCGGGCGTTCTCGAGCGCGACGCTCATGCCGCTCGCGATGGTCTCCAGCAGGCGCACATCGGACGGCTTGAAGGCATGCTCGCGTCTCATGTCGTTCAGCGCGATCAACCCCAGAGCGCGATCGCCCGATACGAGCGGGACGTAGATCGACGATTTCGGATGCAGCGAGTCCGGAGACATCAAGCGGCTGCGATACCGGCGTACGGCCCGCTCCATGTTTTCGTTGATCACCAGCGTCCTGCGGGTGCGCAGCACGTGGGCAGAAAAGCCGCGGCCTTGAAGGGGAACGCTGTGGGCCTTGCCCGGTCGCCCCAGCCGATACGCCACCACCAAGTGGAGCAGGTCGGTGCGTTCGTCGTAGATGCGAATGTCAAGATCGGCTTGGTTGAAGATCTCCCGAAGCTTCTCGCCGATCGCGTCGTAAATTTGCTGCAAGCCGAGCCGTGCGGCGAGCGCCCGCTGCACGCTGTCGATGACCGCCAGCTCCGCATTGCGTTGCTCGAGCAGCTCCGCCGGGGTCCCCCGCTTCGCGGTGCGACTCGCCGTCGGCGACTGACGCGGTGCGGACCCCGGGCGGGGAGTCTTCCGCCGTGGCGCGGACTTTGGTTTGCGGACGGCTTTACGCGTTTTCGCGGCAGAGAGCGGCTTCGCAGCTCTTCGCCTCTTTGCGCTCTTGGTCTTTCTTGTTTTCGCGGTAGTCTCCATTGCCTGCCCCTTGGCCGCCTTCAGCGCTGCCCCCGAACTTGCGGCCGGCACGTTGTCTGGCCGTCGCCTCGCATGGGAGGTCCAGCTACCTTCGCGCGCCGGCCGGCTGTTAGTCTTCTGGCCGATCTCGGCCGGTCGAGGGCAACCATGATCTGACACTGGCTGCCAGATCAACTCTGGGTCATGACACTCTAATGCACCGCCCGCGCATCAGCGCAGACCACGCACACCTGCCGCAGCTTGCCGGTCCGCGGATCGGCGCGCGCCGGAAGGTCGCGCTCGAGCGTGACCGCCACGTTCTCAAGCGACTGCCGCGCGAGATACGTGCGTAACGCCTCGGATGCGACGGACCACGCGGCATCGCGATCGCGGGCCTCTTTGGGATCGAGCCGCAACGCCAGACGATCGGCGGCGGTCTGCAGGATCTGGAAGCGGTGCAAGCCCGCGGCTTCCTCGACCACGGTCGCGAGCGCGAGCGGCAGCAGACGCACCGTGCCGCCGTCGGCGGTGCGCATGCTGACGATATCGTCGCGCCGGCCTTCCACTTCGATCGCGGGCAGCGGACTGCCGCAGGCGCAGGGCTCGGGCTTTACCGTGATGCTGTCGCCCAGGTCGTAGCGCACCAGCGGCTGGACGCGGTTGGCGAGATTGGTGAGCAGGACCGTATGCGAGGTTTCGCCCGGCGGCGTCGGTCGGTGATCGCGATCGACGGGCTCGAGCACGACCCAGTCCGCATTGACGTGCAGCCAGCCCTCGCTGCAGCCGTAGGCGATCGAAAGCGCCTCCGACGCGCCGTACTCGTTGACGACCGGGCAGTCGAATGCGGTCTCGACGTCCGCGCGCGTCGTCGAAGTCATGCATTCGCCGCCCGACCACAGCAGCGCCGGCGCGATGTCGAGCCGCCCCGCGGCGCGTTCTTCGGCGAGCAGCATGAGCATCGTCGGATAGCTCGCGACGAACGCCGGCTGGTAGGCATTGAGTCCCTTGACGAGCTGCGGCAGCGGGTCGAGCACCGAAAAGCTCTTGGTCGACAGCCACGGGCTCGCGCGCGTCAGCCGCTCCCACGACACGATGCTCGCGTAATGATCGTCGCGGGCGGCGACCAGCGCCGCCTTGCCGCCCTGCCCGAACACGCCCGACGCATAGCGTCCACCGAGACGCGCCGCGCCGAGCTGCACGGCGATCATCGCGTCGTAGGTCGAAAGCGCGGCGGCGTCCTGCACGAATATGCCCGGCTCGCCGCTGGTGCCTGAGCTCTTCCAGACCGCGTAACGGCCGAGGTGGCGCTCGCCGATGTGCGCGCGGTCGGCGAGAAAGGCCTCGACGCCGGCGCGCGTGAGCGAAGGTTCGGTCACCCAACTGTCGAAGTCGGCCATCAGCTCGGACTTGGTGACGACCGGCAGGGCCTCGAGCGGAGCGTCCTTGGGCACGTCGCGCCAGCGGTCGCGATAATGCGCCGAATGTGCGCGCACGAATTTGCGCAGCGCGGCCAGGTGCTCGGCGCGCGCCGAGGCGATCGCGGCGGCGCCGCCGCTGCGCGTCCACCAGGTCTCGGACATGCGCGCAACCCACGACCACCAGGCGGCGGACGACTGAATGGGATCCCAGGATCGATTGCGTGTGCTCGCCCGCACCGCATCCTCCATGGTGGAAGCTGCCGACCTCTCTGGTCGGACCTCGATCCGCCGCCGGCAGTTCCGCCTACTTTATACCCGGCGACCCGTGCCGGGTACGGCTGCAACACCGGCAAGCGCGGAACGTGGTATTTTAGTGCACCCTCGATGTCCCGCCGGCCGTTACGGCCGCCATGCGATGAGCCGCTTATCGACGCAGCGCACGACGACCTTCCGTCCACTCGCCGGGACTGCGCGCCGGCGTCCTCCGGTGCCTTACTAATGAACGATACCGCCCCCTCGCTCGCGACCGCCGCGGCCGCGCCCCCGGCGACCGGCCCGCTGGCGCGCCTGCTGGCCGAGATCGGCGCGCGCAGCGGTATTCCCCTCCGCATCGTCTGGTCGGACGGCTCGGCGTACTGGAACAGCGACGCGGCGCCGGCGTTCACCCTGACGTTCCGCACCCGGCGCGCGGAAGCCCGCATCCTGGGCTATGGGCACGTCGGCTTGCTCGAGGCGTACTTCGACGGCGGCATCGACATCGAAGGCGACCTTGCAGCCGCGTTGCACGCCGGTCTCGCGGCCGGTTTCGATGCGCGGCCGAATCCGCTGGTGAGCGCGCGCAACCGCTGGCACGAGTTCCGCTTCTCCAACCGCTCGATCGCGCAGGCCAAGGCCAACGCCCGCTTCCATTACGGCTTGGGTGAGGCGTTCTATCGCTACTGGCTCGATCGCGTCGGCATGATGTACACCTGCGCCTACTGGAAGGAGGGCAGCCAGACCCTCGAGGAGGCGCAGGTCAACAAGATGGACCACGTCTGCCGCAAGGTGCAGCTTTCTCGCGGCGAGACCTTCGTCGACATCGGCTGCGGCTGGGGCGGGCTGCTGTTCCACGCTCACGAGCGCTACGGCGCGATCGGCACCGGCATCAACACGACGACCGAGCAGGTGAACGAGCTCGCGGCCGAGATCGCGCGCCGAGGCCTGACCGACAGGATCAACCTGATCGAATGCGACTTCCGCGAGATCCCCGGACAGTACGACAAGCTCCTGTCGATCGGCACGCTCGAGCACGCCGGGCGCGACCAGCTCTTCGATGTCGTCAAGGCGCATGCCGACGCGATGAAGCCCGGCGCGCTGGGCGTCATTCACTTCATCGGCCACTTCGGGCGCTACGAGACCGAGTTCTTCATCCGCAACTACATCTTTCCCGGCGGCTGGATCCCCAGCCTCGCCGAGGCGATCGAGGCGATGGAGCGCGTGGGCCTCGAGGTGCTCGACGTCGAGAACCTGCGCCGCCACTACGCACTCACGCTCGATGCGTGGGCGGAGCGCTTCGATGCGAGCTGGGAGAAGATCCAGGCGCTCGATCCGGTGCGCTTCAACGAGCGGTTCCGCCGCATCTGGCGTACGTACCTGTGGTCGTGCGCGGAGATGTTCCGCTCCAGGGGCAGCCGCACGCATCTGTTCCAGGTCCTGGTGAGCAAGGGCAACATCGGCTCGAACCATCCGATGAGCCGAGCGTTCCTCTACCGCGACCCGCATTGACCGGGTACGCCGACCGCAAGGCCCGCCTCCTCGCCGAGCTCGGGGCCGGCGGCCGGGCCGGCACGCGCGTCGGGCTCACCAAGGAAACGTCGAACCTCTTCCGCGACCGCACCACGCGCGCGCGGCCGGCGATCGATCTCAAGCGCTTCGATCACGTGCTTGCGGTCGACGCCACCGCCGGCGTCGTCGAATCCGAGGGCATGGTGCGCTACGTCGATCTCGCCGATGCGACGCTCGCGCACGGCGTGATGCCTACGGTCGTGCCGCAGTTGAAGTCGATCACGCTGGGCGGCGCGGTCGCCGGCGTGGGCATCGAGGCCACGTCGTTCCGCCACGGTCTGGTGCACGACACCATCGCCGCAATCGACGTGGTGACCGGCGATGGCCGCATTCTCACCTGCACGCCGGAGAATGAGCACCGCGACCTCTTCTTCGGCATTCCGAACTCATACGGGACGCTCGGCTACGCCTTGAAGCTCTCCGCGCGCACCCTGCCGGTCAAGCCTTATGTGCAGATCGAGCACCTGCGCTACACCGAGGCCGCGGCGTGCTTCGCCGACGTGGCGCATTACGTCCACAAGCGCGACACCGACTTCCTCGACGGCGTGGTCTTCGCGCCCGGCGAGCTCTATCTCACGCGGGGGACCTTCGTCGACAGCGCGCCGTATACCAGCGACTACACCTACGAGAACATCTACTACCGCTCGATCCGCAAGCGCGCGAGCGACTATCTGACCGTGCGCGACTATCTCTGGCGCTGGGACACCGACTGGTTCTGGTGCTCGAAGAACGTCGGCGCGCAGCATCCGCTGTTGCGCCGGCTTTACGGCCGCAAGCGGCTCAACTCGATCTTCTACCAGAAGGTGATGCGCTGGAACAGCCGCTGGGGCTTGACGAGTGCGTGGAACCGGCTCACCGGCGTGCATGCCGAATCGGTGATCCAGGACGTCGATATTCCAGTCGCGCGCGCCGCGGAGTTCCTCGACTTCTTTCACGCCGAGATCGGCATCCTGCCTGTATGGATCTGCCCGATCAAGGCGCCACCGGCCGACGTACGCTTTCCGCTGTACCCGCTCGCGCCCCACGCGCTGTACATCAACTTCGGCTTCTGGGATGTCGCGCGCGACAGGAGCCCGCGCCCGCGCGGCTTCTACAACCGCAAAATCGAGCGCAAGGTCACCGAGCTGGGCGGTATCAAGTCGCTGTATTCCGAATCCTACTTCGCGCACGACGAGTTCTGGTCGATCTACGACCGCACCGCGTACGCCGCGCTCAAGGCGAAGTACGATCCGCAGGGCGCGCTCGGCGATCTCTACGACAAGGTCGTGCTGCGGCGCTAGCGCGTAGTTCGAAGGGCCGAATTCATTCGGCCGCGGCGTATCAGCGTAGCGAAGAGTGCGAATAAATTCGCACCTACGAAAACCGTTGTCCCGGCGCGAGGTTCGTAGGGCCGAATTCATTCGGCCAGCAGCGATTCATGATGCGGCGCGTGCGAATTAGTCGCACCTATGAAAACCGTTGTCCCGGCGCGAGGTTCGTAGGGCCGAATTCATTCGGCCAGCAGCGATTCATGATGCGGCGCGTGCGAATAAATTCGCACCTATGAAAACCGTTGTCCCGGCGCGAGGTTCGTAGGGCCGAATTCATTCGGCCAGCAGCGATTCATGATGCGGCGCATGCGAATAAATTCGCACCTATGAAAACCGTTGTCCCGGCGCGAGGTTCGTAGGGCCGAATTCATTCGGCCAGCAGCGATTCATGATGCGGCGCGTGCGAATTAGTCGCACCTACGAAAAGCTTCGGGCTACGCCGCGCGCTTGAGCGTCGCGGCAATGACGGCGATCTCGGCTTCGGTCAACGTCTCCTTCTGCAACAGCTGTCGCGCGCCTTCCTCGAGCACGGCGCGATTCGTGGTGAGGATGTCAACCGCGCGCTTGAACGCCACCTCGGAAATCGCGCGCACCGAACGATCGATCTCGCGCGCGGTCTCATCGCTGTACTCTCGCGGGGGCGGGCGCTGCTGCACCGTCGGCAGGAACGGCGTCGGTTCGTCCTGATAGGAGAGATTGCCGAGCTTCTCCTCCATCCCGTAACGCATGACCATGCTGCGCGCGATGTCGGTGACCTTGGCGAGATCGTCGGCGGCGCCGGTCGACAGACGCCCGTAGATGACATGCTCGGCCGCGCGTCCGCCCAGGAGCACGGCCATCTTGTTCTCCAGCTCCTCGCGCGTCATCAGGAAGCGATCCTCCGTGGGTCGCTGGATCGTGTAGCCGAGCGCGCCGATGCCGCGCGGAATGATCGATACCTTGTGCACGGGATCGGTCCCGGGTAGCGCCAGCGCGACCAGCGCGTGTCCCATCTCGTGATGCGCGACGGTCTCGCGCTCCTTGGCATTGAGGATGCGGCTCTTCTTCTCCAGCCCTGCGACGATGCGCTCGACCGCCGCGGTGAAATCCGCGAGCGCGACGGCGTCGGCGCCGCGGCGTGTGGCGAAGAGCGTCGCCTCGTTGACCAGATTGGCGAGATCCGCGCCCGTGAAGCCCGGCGTCAGGGCCGCGATCTTTTCCAGATCGGCGTCGGGCGCCAGCTGCACCTTGCGCACGTGCACCTTGAGGATCTCCACGCGGCCGAGCTTGTCCGGCCGGTCGACGAGCACCTGGCGGTCGAAGCGCCCCGCGCGTAAGAGCGCCGGGTCGAGGATCTCCGGCCGGTTGGTCGCGGCGATCAGGATCAACCCTTCGCTCGTATCGAAGCCGTCCATCTCGACCAGGAGCTGGTTCAACGTCTGCTCTTTCTCGTCGTGCCCGCCCAAGCCGTATGCGCCGCGAGCGCGGCCGAGCGCGTCGAGCTCGTCGATGAAGATGATCGCCGGCGCGCGCTTACGCGCCTGCTCGAACAGGTCGCGCACGCGCGCGGCGCCCACGCCGACGAACATCTCGACGAACTCGGAGCCGTTGATGGAGAAAAAGGGCACGCCGGCTTCGCCCGCGACCGCGCGGGCGAGCAGCGTCTTGCCGGTTCCGGGCGGCCCGACGAGCAGCACGCCCTTCGGGATGTGCCCGCCGAGCCGCGTATAACGCTTCGGATCCTTGAGGAACCCGACGACTTCCTGCAGCTCCTCCTTCGCCTCGTCGACGCCCGCGACGTCGTCGAAGGTTACCTTGGTATCGGTCTCGACGTAGACCTTGGCCTTGCTCTTGCCGATGGAGAGGAAGCCGCCGCCGAGGCCGCCTTGTCCGGCCATGCGCTTGGCGAGGAACATCCAGATTCCGAAAAAGATCAGCGCCGGCGCGACGAACGAGAGGATGTCGCGCAAGAACGTGCTCTCGATGACGCCGGAGTACTCGACGTTGTATTGAGACAGCTCCTTCGCGAGGTCCGGGTCGACCCGCGTGGTGACGAAGCGCGTGCGATTGTCCGCGCGCGGGTTCCTGTACGTGCCCTGAATGACGTTGTTCGAGATCGCAATGTCCTTGATCTCGCCCGCCTTGAGCTCCTTCTCGAACTCGCTATAAGGGACCGGCTTGACCTGGGTCGCGGTCACGTAGATATCGCGCAGCCACAGGACCCCGAGGACCGCGAAAATGACATACCAGAGGTTGAACCAGGTTTGGCGTTCCATCGGGGCCTTCCTCTTCTAACACTACCACTTCGCGCTACAATCCGCGCATGTCGCGAGAAGGGTCGAGGTAGTGCCGGGGCTGCGCCGCTCCCTGCCGGGTTCCACCGCACGGTCTGCGCCTGCGGCCGGCCGGCGTCGCGTCGTCGTCGGCTTTTGCGTCGCGCTGGCGGCGCCGATGCTGTGCCTGCCGCGGCGGGCGCGCGCGGGCGAAGCCCCGCGATTGCTCCGCTTCGAGCATACGCATACCGGCGAAAGTCTCTCGCTCGCCTATGCGGTAGGAGAGCGCTATGTCACCGGCGCCCTCGACGAAATCCGCTATTTTCTGCGCGACTTCCGCAACGGCGCGACGCACGCCATCGATCCCGCGCTGCTCGATCAACTGCACCTGCTCGCGACGGTCACCGCGACTCGCGCACCATTTCAGGTCATCTCCGGGTATCGCTCGCCGGCGACCAACGCGTTGCTGCAGCGGGAGGGACACGGCGTCGCCTCGCACAGCTTGCATCTGCAGGGCCAGGCGATCGACATCCGCCTCGCCGACGTCGCGCTCGCCGACCTGCGCGACGCGGCGCTGTCGCTGCACGCGGGTGGCGTGGGCTATTACCCCTCTCCAAGCTCCGACTTCATCCACATCGACACCGGCAGCGTGCGCAGGTGGTAGCCGCGCGAGCAGCGAGAGGGGACCCGCGAACAGTGTGAGCGGGGGTCGAGCGTCCGCGAGTCGCGGCTGCGGCCGACACGTAACAACACAATTCGTGCGACCGGCACACGGAGGCCGCTGGCTTTTAGCGTGCGCGCAGCGCCTGCTCTAACCGGCGATCGTAATCGTAGATATCGGACTGGAATAGCACGCGTCCCGCGGCGTCGACGATGGCCGTGGTGTAGAACAGCACTACCGGTAGAGGCTGCGTGAGCGTCGCCGTGCTTGTCTTTCCGGCAGCCATCGCCGCGACGATGCGCTCGCTCGTCCACTGCGGTTGATCGCGCAGCACGAACGCCGCGAGCGTCGGAGGATCGGCGACGCGGATGCAGCCGTGGCTGAAATCGCGCCGGGTCTGTTCGAACAGTTGCTGCGCAGGCGTGCTGTGCAGATAGATATCCATGGTGTTGGGAAGCACGAATTTCACTCCGCCCAGCGCGTTCTTGTGCCCCGGGCGCTGCCGTACGCGCAGCGCGCCGCTCTTGAGGCCTTCGAGCGTTGCGGCATCGACGACCGTGATCGGCGCGGCATTACCGCGAACCGGAACGGCTTCCAGCTCTTCGCGTTCCCAATAGCCGGGATCGCGCTCTAGCTTCGGGACGATCTCGGCGCGTTGAATCGTCGGCGGCACATTCCAGTACGGGCTGAACTCGACGTAACGCATCTCGCCGATGAAGACCGGCGTTTCCCTAGCCTTCGCCGCGCTGCCGACGATCACCGGCATCGTCAGCTGCGCCGCGCTGTCGTCGTGGGCATTGGCAAAGGCCCAGAGCCGGAACGACGGAATATTGACTGCGATCAGCGGACCCGACGGCAGCTCGGGCAGCCAGCGCAGGCGTTCCAGCGAGAGCTCGATCTGGCGCACGCGCGCGGCGAACGGAGTCGCGAGCTGGGCGAGGGTGTCGCGGCCCAGCACGCCGTCGGCATGAAGCCCATGCCGGTCCTGGAACGCGCGCACGGCGTCGACCACTGCGCCCGCGTAGCGATCGTCGGTGGGCGGCGGAACGTTCGCGGGCAGGTCGCCGACGAGGCGCAGGCGGTCGCTCAGCGCTACGAGACCCGCGTACGCGCCGCCGGGCTCGATCTTTCGCGTGCCGGGCGGCAGCTGCGGCAGCGTCGCGAGAGGCGCAGAAGCCAGCGTACGGTAACGGGCGAGCGCATCTTCGAGTCGGCGGTACAACGGGAATGAAGGCTCCGCGGCAAGGACGACGTCGTGCCAGCGGCCCGTCGCCATGCCGCTGCGCGCCAGCACGGCGAGGTCGAGCGGCTTCTCCCCGGGGCTGAGCTTGAAGCCGGCCTGCGCTGGCGATACGCGGCCGCGGTGCAGGTCGGAGAGCAGGCGGAAAAACGCGACCGTCAGCGCAATGTCCGCGCGCGCGACGCGCTCAGGCGTGCGATCGCCCGCGGCGATCGCCTTCGTTTCTCCCTCGAGCCAGTCGACGTCGTAATCCGCGGCGTCGAGGCCATGGCTCGGCGCAGCGGCAAGCTCGGAGAGCATGGTGGCTGACGAACGGGCACCGCCGAGCCACTGCGGTGCGTAATCGCCGTCACGATAAAAATCGTCGAGTGCCTGGCGAAACTTCGCGAAATCCCTGTGGCGAAGCTGCGGCAGCGATCCGCGCGCGACGAGCGCACGGATCTCGTCGCGTTCCGGTTGTGCCGATACTGCCGCCGCGGCGAGCAGCAGGATGATCGTCGCGACCAGGAGCAGCACGATCCGCAGGCCGTGACGACGTCCCGATATCGGGTGCGGCAGGTTCCGGAATGGTAGCGAGATAGGCATGACGAGTCGACGCCGATTCGTACGGCCAGACATTGTCAGGCCGTTCTTGCGCGAGATCAATGCACCCCTGTCTGCCGTCGGGTATATTGCGCGTTTGTTCAATATCGCGACCTGCGCCGGGTTCTTCCAGCCGCCGGAACCGGCTCCTCTTCATGGCTGTCAGACGTGAATCCCGTTCAGGGGAGTGAACATGGCAATCAGCGAATTCTGCCATCGTGATGTGGTTTGCGCGACGCGCGACACAACCGTCACCGAAGCCGCGAAGCTCATGCGGCAGCATCATATCGGCGACGTGATCATCATCGAGATGCGCGGCGGCAAGCAGATACCCGTCGGCATCGTGACCGACCGCGACATCGTGGTCGAGGTGATCGCCGCCGGCATCGATCCACGCCTGCTCAAGCTCGGCGATTTGCGACTCGCTCCGCTGGTCACGGTCGACGAGGATGCCAGCTACGCAGAGACCGTATCGAGGATGTCGGCCGAGGGCGTGCGGCGGATGCCGGTCGTTGGCGACGACGGCGCTCTGGCGGGGATCATCACCCTGGACGACATGCTCTGGCAGCTTGCCGCGCCGCTCGCGGCGCTGGCGGGCTTGAGCGGTCGCGGCCGCGAGTTGGAGACATTGACGCGCAAGTAAGCGCACTCGTCGCGCCATGTCGTGGCGCGCAAGGAGCATCGAACGATGAGCACGAAGCGAAATGCGGCGATCGGCGCGGAAGCGCCCGCGGTGGTCCGGCGCGCAACGGTAACGCGGCTGCGACCGAAGGCGCGAGCGCGCACTGCCGAGCCCGTCGCGCCGCCGCACACGACCGTGCTCGAACCCGACTTCCTGCGCGATTCGTACGGTTCGACCGCGTTCGCGGAGGTGATCGACCGTATGCTGCACGCGTCGATCGCGCGCTTTACCGCGGGCCTCGCGCCGATGACGTTGATCAGCGCCTACGCCGACTGGGCGGCGCATCTTGCGGCGGCGCCGGGCAAGCAGCTGCTGCTCACCGAAAAGGCCGCGCACAAGTGGCTACGGCTCGCGAACTACGCCGCGCGGCGCGCACTGGTGAAGGGTGGCTGTCCGGCTTGTATCGAGCCTCTGCCTCAGGACAAACGCTTCGCGACGGCCGAATGGCGGCGG
>Ga0207646_10005989_pt1 | contig 12670 bp, 9 predicted proteins | sample KBSK5502metaG_FD_184343 | JGI IMG/M metagenome (GOLD analysis project Ga0207646, IMG submission 184343) | Corn, switchgrass and miscanthus rhizosphere microbial communities from Kellogg Biological Station, Michigan, USA - KBS K5-50-2 metaG... | ecosystem: Host-associated > Plants > Roots >...
TGTGGGAGCAGTTGGCATGACGCTACGTGGATTGCTGGAATGGTGCCATATCGTAGAACCGGAGCCAGAACCGGAGCTACCAAAGTTAGATCCAGATGCATGTCCGACATGCGGCTTGCGTGGTGTGTATGTTGGCACGCACAATTCGGAACCTGATGCGCCGGACTGGTTATGTGTGAGTGAGAAGGATTGCGGCATGTACCGCGCGCCGCAGGATGATTAGTTGCGCTGACTTCTCAGAAAGCGCATCGCGCGAACGCAGCGCGTGAGGAAGTGATTCATTTCTGGATCGGCTTTTAGTTGTTCTAGTTCTTTATCTGTGAAGCCACGCAACGAGAGATCGTCGGCAAATACCATCACGGCTTGACACTTTATACAGATCGTGAAATCGCCTGATCTTGGTGCATGTTCTCCACCAACGCTGGTTGCGTGGTCTAGGGTTGCGCCACAGTTCAGGCACGTGGATTGTGGGTGTTCACTAATCATAAAAACCTCAAAGGGAGAGGCGTCACCTCTCCCACCGTTAATGGGTAACTCTATCCACCTGGACCGGTTGGATCACCTGGACCATACGCCATTCCGCCAGGACCAGTTGGATCTCCTCCAGCAAACATCCAGAGTAGAAATCTCCACATAGTTTCATCACCTCCTTTTTGGTTTGAATAAGTCTTCATAGGCCTTGTACTTGAGCCATCCGTTGGTAACGATGCACCCCAAGCTAAATCCGCCTAAGAATATGAACGCAATAGCTATTTCTATTGGCATTCCGAACATAAACACCTCAGTTTTTGTACAAAACTAACACCCAGAATTATACACAAGTTCCGGCACCGTCGTGAGACGGCATCGGGAAGATCAGCCTCACTCGCAAGGGTGGGGCTTTTCTATTTCCAGACCAGCGTCGGGAGACGCAAGGAGCACCACCCAACATGGCAACACCCCGCAGTGCAAACGGCTCTATCCTCTATCACGCATCCGGAGTCTCTCCGTTCAGCTGGACGGAAGTAGGGGCAATTTCGGATCTTCAAGGACCGCAGTTTAGTTCGACCAAGATCGATACCACCAACCACAACACCACCACCGGATACGAGACCTTCATCATGGGCCTCAAAACCAGTGGACAGGTAACCACGAAGATCTTCTTCGACTCAACCGACAACTCGCAGAACGAGAACAGCAACGGACTGCTTGGTTTGTTTGAAGCGCAAACCCTGGAGACATGGCGGATTCGCCTTGGCCGCACAGGTACGCAGTACTTTACCTTCACTGCCTATGTGCAGGACTTCAAGATGTCCTTCCCGGTAAACGGCGCGATGACCGCCGATGTCACGTTCGCAATCTCGGATCGCGCCACGCTGGCGTAATTCTGAGTCACTGAAGGCCGGATATCAGGGTCCGGCCTTGCCTCGCACGCAAAAGCACCACCCCAAGCACACAGGAGCACTTATGGCAGCAACAAGAGAAGCAGTCACTATTGATTTCGGCGCGGGTCCGCGCCAACTAAAGTACACCATCAGTAAGACACGCATGCTCAAAGAGCAGTTTGGCAGCTTGAAGAACATGTTGAAGGTTGAAACGTTGGACGATTATGAAAACCTTCCGCATTTGATCTACGCCGGACTTACCGATACCACCAGTCTTACGCCAGAGCGTATTGGGGAAATGATCGAATTCAGAGATGCTCAGGATCACTACATGACGTTCGTCCACGCTTTTAGTGGTAATGATCCGCGACTCAACAAGCTGAGGGTTGTGGCTGAATCGGAAAAAAACGACCAGCCGATGGAGATTGGGTCCGAGATTTCGACTTCGACTGGTGCTGGAGCTTCGGACATTACACCCTAAGGTTGCCGCGCGGCTTCGAGGACGACTACACCATCAGCGAATTCTACCTTCTGATGGACCGCTGGAAGGAAGATGAGTACGGCCACGAATACCGCGCTTCTATCGTTGCGGTGTGCTCCATCAACCCACACATACAAGAGCAGTTACCGCTTGATTATTTTATTCGGCCTTACTTCAGACCGGAACACACAAACGACATAACACCGGAACAAGAACAGGCACGCCAGCAAAACATCATCAACGTGATGCAGGCGTGTGGTTTGAAGCTCGAAACGATCACAGAGGGAATGGATTAGATGGCTACGATTGGCGAATTGATGCTCCGCGTCGGTATCGACGCGAGTGGTATGAACGCTGGGATGTCGGACGCCATTAAGGGTCTGGAGAGTTTCGAGGGTAGCGCCACGCGTGCTGGAAAGGCTATGGATAAGGCCTTCAGCACGCTGGGCATCAAGGACTCGTCGGCTGCTATGGCGTCACAGATGCTCAAGGTGCAAAGCGCCTTTGAGTTTCTGGAGAAGTCCTATAAGTCCGGCAAGATTAGTGCGGAGGATTACGCCAAGGCCACGGACGCCGTAAAGGCCAAGCTGGAGGCCCTTGGTGGTATCGCGCCGAAGATTACTGTTGATATCAAGGCCATCGGGTCGGCCTTGCAGGGCATTGGTGCGTCCGGCACCAACTTCCAAATCGGTGGCCAGATTGCGGAACTACAGAAGAACCTCGCCACTCTAAAGACCGCATACAAAGAAGGGTCTATCAGCGCTGCGGACTTCGCCAAGGCGCAGGCTACCGTCGCTGCGGAGATGGACAAGCTGACCAGAGTGCCGGTCGCCACGTTGGCCGAAAACCTGAAGGCCGTCTCGCAGGCCGGTACAACACTACAGTCCATCGGAACCACACTCAGTACGGCAATCACACTACCGCTGGTTGGAATCGCTGCGGCGTCGATTAAGATGGCTGGCGACTTTGAGGCCAGCATGAACAAGGTTAAAGCCTTGGGTGGCATCACTGGCGATTCCCTGGCCGCGCTGGAGAAGCAGGCTATGGACCTCGGCGCTGCGACCAAGTTTAGCGCGAAGGAGGCTGCAGACGGAATGGCACAGCTGGCTGCGGCTGGCTTGAATACGTCTCAGATTATGGCGACGATGCCAGCGGTTCTCGCGCTGGCTGCTGCTGGTGAGATGTCCGTTGGCGATGCCGCGCGCGTGTCCGCTGACCTGATGGGGCAGTTTGGTATCAAAGCAGAAGGCCTGGGTCATGCAATCGACGTGATTGCTCTAGCCGCGAATGAAAGTTCCGCCACCGTCATGCAGATGACGGAATCGTTCAAGACCGTTGGTGCTGTTGCGCATAGCGCAGGCCTTGGCCTTGAGGACGTATCCGCTGCGCTGACTATCCTGGCGCAGGGAGGCCGCAAGGCCGAGCAGGCCGGTACCGACCTCCGGTCAATGCTTGGGTCGTTGCTTGATCCATCCAAGGAAGCAGCGGACGCCATGAAGGCGTTAAGGATTCATGTTCTGGACGCGACCGGCCAACTCAAGCCGTTCGGTGAGGTGATTAAGGAACTCGGAAAGGCAGCAGGGAACACATCGGCCATTTTTAAGATTTTCGGCAGGGAGGGTGCGACAGGTGCGGCTCTGTTCGCCAACTCGTCCCAGACGGCGTTTGAGAAGTTGCGCAAGACGTTTAACGACACCTCCAATGATGCCCAAAAGATGGCGGACATTATGAACACCGGCATCAAGGGTGCTTTTGAGAAGATGTCCGGCTCTATCGAAACTCTGGGTATCGTTGTTGGAAAGGCCCTGGAACCGGCCACGGTAAGTATTGCTGGGTTCGTGGAGGCCGGTGCCAACAAGCTCGCGGAAATGGCGCAGGACTTTGGAAAGCTGCCTGTGCCAATTCAGAACACCGCACTCGCGTTGGTTGGGTTGGCCGCTGCGGCAGGTCCGGCGCTCTATGCGTTCGGTGGTATCGCTACTGGGGTAACACAGCTGATCGCAACTGGGAAGGAGGTGGCATCCTGGAGTGGAAAGCTTGAGAATGCGCTGCGTGGCGTTGCGGGCTACGGTGGTCCTGCCGCAGCGGCGATGGACCGGCTCAACGGAACGTTTACCTCTATATCGACCTCAGCGGCGTTGCTTGGTGTCGGCATTGCTGGCACGGCGGCAGCTATCACAGCGCTGGAGCTTGGTTCTGTTATTAGCGAATTTTCTCAGCTTGGCTCCGCTATTGGAAGGGCCGTAGAGGCGTTCAGCGAGCACAACGCGATTGAGAAATGGACTGCGGCCTCCAAGGGGATGGTGACAAAGGACACTATCCAGGAAATGTCCCTTCTCGAAACCGGCGTTCGCACTGCTGCCAGTGGGATTGCCGCGCTTGCAGCCGAGATGGGTAAAACCAACTGGTACGAGTGGGCCTCGCCTAACTCCCTTGGACTTATCGGGCAGGCGGTTCGCAATTTGGCGAAGGATATCGACGCACTGGCTACCAGCCAGATTGCGTTGAACAAGGGTCCGAGTCTGAAGGAAAGTCCGCTTGTTTCATTTGTCACCAATAACATGCGGCGGCTCGGTGTCGAAGCTCGAAAGATGTTTGACGAGCAAGACAAGAACATGAAGGCCGCTGAGGACGGCGCAAAGCGGCTGGCGCAGAACAACGCGATGCTGGCCGAGTCCCAGAAGAAGGCCGCGCTGGAGGCGCAGAAACACGCTGTGGCGCTCCAGTTACAGAAGGACAAGGCTGTCGAGGCCTGGGGCGCGTTGACCAAGTATGAGGACGCGCTGCGTGGTCTGAACAATATCAAACTGGCGGAGCTAACCCTCGGTGGTCCGAATTTTAAGGAATACCTGGAGGGATTAAAAGCTTATGGTGTGGAGTTGGAAAAACTCCAGACACATCTCCAGTCGTTTCAGTCCAACGAGGTTGGAACACGGAATTTGGCTCGCGCTATGGCCGACCTGGGCGCACAGATTGGTAATGTTGCAACCGCTTACGAGCACTTCGGCATGACCAGCGGCCTCGCGTATAAGGACGCGGTGGCCGCAAACAAGAAGGCCCTGGATGCCATCCTCGCGGACACAAACTCCTCCCTAGCACAAAAGACGCAGGCGATGGCCATTGCTGCGGAGCGCGATATTGCTGTTGCGCGCGCGGCTGGCGAGAAGATTTCCGACGCCGCTATTCTGTCGGCGCAACGAATTAAAGCAGCTTACTCCGCACAGAACATGGATTTGGAGCAGGCCTGGAAGACCCTTGGCGTTACCACAACAGAGCAGTTTCGCCAGATCGCTACCGCAGCGGAAGTAGCTTACGAGAAGATCCGCAACGCAGACGGTTCCACTAACCAGGACATCCTAAAGGCAGACGCTGGTCGGTACGCAGCGCAGTTGAACGCGCAGGAAGCTGCTGGTGACCGCGCCACAGAAACCCAAAAGCGCTATCTCGCGAAGCTGGTGGACGACTCCCAGCACGGTATTGATACTCTTTCCAAGCAGTGGGACTTGTTTGCCAATCATATCGGGGACGCTGTTGGTAAGGGCCTGGACGATTTAGCGTTGGACCTTCTGACTGGCAAGAAAATCGGCAATATCAAAGATGTCTTCAGGAAGCTGTGGGACTCTGTAGCGAAGTCATTTGTTGACGATATGATTACGCCTGTCACAAAAAAGTTCACTGCATGGATCACAAGCATGCTACTGGACTTTACTGGCCTTGGCGATGCGGCGAAGAAGGCTGGACAGGCTATTAAGGCTGGGCTATTGAACGCCGTCTCGGCGGATGGTTCTCCGATACTGGCTGGTGGTATCAACGGCACCGGACTAGAGGGTGCGGTACCTACTGGGATCGCTGGCGCTAATGGCACCGTGTTGGGTGGAGCGCAGGTTGGAGCTGGAAAGCCTGCCAGTGGTTCTGGTCTCGGTAGTGTGATGACAGGCAATATTATCGGAGCGGTTGGCGTGGCTGTTGATGCCGCTGCCGGTATCACTGCTGGTCTTCAGATGGCTCATCTGATCTCCACGGCTGGCCACATCGAAGTAAACACTCGCGAGATGTCCACCGTGATGTGGCAAACGGGCGCGGAGAGCTTGCAGGGTTTGGCGAAGCTCACCATGCAGTGGACTATGTTTGCCAACGACAGATTGGCTGACATCCGGGATGCGCTGTTCAATCCAGTGGCAAATGTCCTGGAACAGATCAGGGACAGGCTCATGCAGGGGAATATTATTTCCACCGGCATCATGGAAGGCGTGGAGGAAGGCAACAACACCGGCGAGGAGACTGCTGAGAATACCGGCGAGGTGTCTCAACATACAGAAACATCCTCTGAGCACTTAAAGGTACTGGAAGACCGGTTAGCCACAATCAATCGGGTTCTTGCTCAGGCGAAGGCCGACCTAAAGACCGACAATGCTGCCTTGGCCGCACAGCTAAAGAAGGACTCAGACAAATTAAACCCACTCTACGTAGCACTGAAGGCGAAGGTGGACGCCGACAACCTACTGATCGCCAATTCATTGGCTGACCAGTCTGCCGTGACCACAGCCATCAAAGGTGAGCAATCCGCCATTGCTAATGCAGAACGTGGTATCACCCAGGCGCAGCGTGACAGCGCAACCAAGGTATCCAACAGCGTTGGTAATTCATCCAACACGATCACCGGCAGCATCACGCAAACCAGTGGTGAGGTTGTAAACGCAATCGGCCAATCTGGTTCGGAGGTTGCCAACGCCGTCAGGCTCAGTGTTGGTGATGTGACGAAGCGATTGGAAAGCATGTCCATTAGCTTTGCTGCATTTCAGGATGCGGTTGGTGGTATTCCGGAGGAACTACAGAACTCTTACAACGATCTGAAATCGACATTGATCGGCACTGAGCAGCATTCCACGAAAGTGCTTGGGGAGTACTTCGATGAATTCAACAAGAATATGAACGAAGGGATCTTTGGCAAAGCCGACAACAAAGAGATCGGCATGAACGATCTGGAGAAGCAGGGCTTTGTGGATCTCCAGAATAAAATGAATGACTTCAGTAATTGGGAGGCGCAGCAGAAAGCATCTACTCAGGCCTGGAACCAGATGTATCCGAACGGTGCTGGAACAGGTCTGGAGACACCGACTGCTCATGTTCAAACGTGGGAGGAGAGGCAGGCCCTGGCGAAAGCTGCATGGGACCAGATGCATCCCAATGGCGCAGTCGATCAGCAGAGCGCTCCGGAACACGTTACAACCTGGGAAGAGCAGCAGGCTGCTGCTTTGGCTGCGTGGAAAGCGCTTTATCCAAACGGCGCTCAGATGAAAGACAACATCCAGGCGATATCTGACTCCACCGTGGTGAGTAAGCAGATCGCGCAGCAGATGGCCGACTATCCGGCGAAGGCCGCAGCTCAACAACAGGCCTATCTAGACTCTCTGAAGACTACCCTGGCACCCTTGGTCCAGGCACCTGCGGAAGACCCCGCCAAGCTCGCCGCTATCGACCAGGAGGCCTATGCGCAGTACCAGAGGCAACTAGAAGCGCTCAACCAAAACACCAATGTTGGCAACGCGTTGACGGTAGATTCGGCTAACGCCATTACGCAGACTGTTGCGCAAAGTAGCGACATGCTTCTAGCCAGCACCAGCGACTTGGCGGCTGTAATTCGACAGGTTGGCATGGACGCAACCAACATCGCTGTAGACTCCACGAACGCCATCATCAACCAACTGAAATCGATGAGCTTCGCTTTGGGTGGAACCCTGCTGGGCAATGCGTACCGCGATATGCCGCAGAACCTTCCCACTTCCTTGGCACCGCTGCCAATTGTTCCTCCGATCACACCGGCCAGCTCGGCCAACGTCGTGCAGAACTTTACAGGCGTGATGACCGATCAAGAGTATCAAGCTGAAATTGCAAAACGCGCGGCTGAAAGCCTCGTGAAAGCACTTCGTTAATTCACCACTTCCTACCAGCTGTACCCACACGTAAAGGACTACTATGGCTCTCAATCCACAACTAAGCAATACGTCTGTCAATGCGGCGGCTGATGCCGTTTGTGCTCTCGCAAATTCCGGCAAGCTCCGTATCTATGACGGCACACAAGCCGCAAACGCCAATACAGCGTTGGGCGCTCAAGTTCTACTTGCCGAACTAACGCTCAACGCTACTGCATTCGGAGCGTCTTCGGGTGGCGTAGCAACTGCAAACGCTATCGCCTCCGACGCGTCAGCTAACGCCAGCGGAACAGCCTCGTGGTTTCGCGTCGTGAAGTCCGATGGCACTACGGTGCTGTTTGATGGCTCGGTGGGTACATCTTCAGCCAATCTGATACTCGCGTCTCTCACCATCACCATTACGAACGTCGTGAGCGTAAGCTCTCTCACTTACACCCATCCACTCGCGTAAGGAGGCATTAATGTCTACACTATCTAAAACCCAAGGCACGTCCCTCTTATCGCTCCAGTCACTTGCCTCCAATAGCGTTGTTATTTCCTCCGCTGTGGACGTGTCAACTAAACTCGCAGCAACAGTTGGCATCCACTTCGGGAGGCGTATAGCAACAGCACTCACCGAAGGCGTGGAGTTCCGCATCGAGGCATCTACCAAGTCAAGTGGGGATGGGCACTGGTATCCACTCGCTGTATTTAAGACCGCTATAGCAACGTCAGAAGCCGAAGCGGTTAGCGGCACGGTTGCATCAGGGACCAACGTTATCACCGTCGCATCCACGACTAATCTAGTGGCAGGCGATAAGGTCTACATCGATAACGGCACCATCGCTAATAGTGAATGGGGTCGGATCAAGTCTATCGTTGGCAGCACCAGCATCACCATCGAAGACAACCTCGTAAACGCACAGACTGGAGCCACGATTTACGATCAGGCTGAGTTTTACGTCGCGTCACTAGATCTCACGGCGGTTGGCCGCATACGGCTAGTAGTCGATGGTCGTAACACTGGCCAAGCAGTCGCGGTAGAAGCGCACATAGTCACGGCTGATTCCATCGGCTAATGCTACCAAAAACCAAACCACCATTAGGCGCACAGCTTAACCGGAAGCATCCGCTGTGTCCTGATTTGCTGTGCGTCCTGATGAACGAGGGATCAGGCTCACAGCTTACGGATATCGCTTGTGGACGCACGGGCGCAATCAACCTCGTTAACACCACGTGGGTTCCCAACCAAGCTGGCCTTGGGTTGCGAACGGCTGGCGATATCCAAGTCGCTACGTTTACTGGCGACGCATGGCTGAAGATGCCGATCACTTTCGTGATCGGATACTACAAAAGCGTTGGTGGCCAATGTTCGGCCTTTAGCGATTCGGTGCAGGGTGGCGGCAACCGAATAAATGCCCTTGTTCCGTACAACGACGGTACGGTCTATTGGGACGGTGGGGATGCGAGCGGTGGCCGTGTCACGTACGGTGGTGGAACGTTTGCGCCTAATGATATTTGGGTATTCAATTCTGGACCAAGGGGTTCTGAGATCTGGCAGAACGGACTCCTCAGAGCATCGAGTGGTTCGAGTGGATCATATTCTCCAATTGGCAGCAACTTCCTTATTGGTGGGCCTAGTGCTAACGACACAACCCATTACGACTTCATTTACGCTTACTCAACACAACTGTCCGCCGATGCAATTCGGGCCATCTCAGCACAGCCATTTGCATTTATTCAGTCACGTCCCATATATCACTTTGTTTCGACGGCTATCGACGGGACTGGCAGTATCATCGCGCCAGCTGCAACCATTGCGGCCACCGGCAGCCTGGAGGTCACAGCTACAGCCACCATCATCGCTCCACATGCAACATTCGCCGGAACTGGCGACATAGGCGCGGCTGGTGCTGCTGCGATCACTGCTCCGCATACGCTGATATCCGGAAGTGGGAGCGTTGAGGTAACTGGAACTGCCTCGATCATTGCGCCCCATACGACAATTGCGGCGACTGGACCAGGACTCAGCACCAGTGGTGGGCTGAGGTGTTTGATTGCTGGCAAGAACCGCTGGCTGCTTGTTGGTACCACATCATTTCAGTTCCGCATGAACACTCGCGGATCTGGCAATACACAGATCTTTGGACCACCAACAGGTTCGCCATGGATTACTCCTGTTCGTCCGCTGGTTGGACAGGAAATCAAATTCATTGACGCCGATAACGCCAGGGTTGAATTTGTTGGGCAGATCGACAGGGTTGACGAAACGATCTATGCCGGTACTGCGGCTAACCCTGCGTACAACTGGGCGATTTCGTTTTCTGATTTGAGCGCCATCTTTGATAGGCGCATTGTGAGCACTTCATATCCTGCTGGTGGAACCTCTCCGCAAACAGGAACGGCGTCCGACATTATTGTCGATGCCGCCACGCAATTCCTGGTGGGCGACAACATCACCACAACCAATGTGACTAGTGTGGCTAGTGCCTCTGCGGTGCAGCCATTCAACAACGTCACGTTTATGGAATTCATGACGCGGCTGTGCGAGATCACGGGCGATCTATTCTTTGTAGATTCGGACGGTGATCTCAATTGCTATGCGCCAGGAGCCGGTGGAGACGCACCATTCGAGATTACAGACTTCGGTGATAACTACCGAGATCTGAAGCTCACCAATACCCTGGTTGGTTTCACCAACACAGCATTTGTTCGTTCCGATAACAATCTCGGCACAGAAGCACCAATCGTCTAATGGGAACCTCCCGCCAAATCACTCAAAGCTTCACGATGAATGGTACAGATGCGTTCGTTCAGACATCTCTGCCGATTGGGTTTCAGCCTATTTCGTTTATTGTCGGTGGAGTCTCTACGCCGACAAAGCAGCTGAATGTTGTACCGAATGATGGCACATCCTGGTACTGGAACTACCGCGATGTGTATGTGTTCCGGCAGAGCCTTGTAGCTCCTGCGTTCGGTACGGTCATCACCATTATCTATGAGCCATACTCAAGTAACCTTGCAGCTGCTTCTGTTCCGTCTTCAGTGGCCAATCTTGCCGCTGTTAATACCGGTGTTCCTGCCGATCCCGATGTGGACTCTACCTACAACTACACGCCAACGGAAGGGAGCGGCGTGTATTCGCAGGTTTACGATTCGTTGGGTGTTGCCTCGGAAGATCAAGCAGCAGCGGTAACTGCTGGTGTGCTGCGTCGGACCAGTGCGCAGCCGACAGTAATCTCCTTTAGAACAGATGTTCCTGGTTGGCGCATCGGTCAAACCTTGCACACCAACCATGCTGGCCATGGCCTTACGTCTGATTTTGTTGTGGTGTCCATCAGCGCACAGCCAGCACGAAAGCAGCGTGGTCGTGGTTCGTATATGGAGTACACGATTGAAGCAGCAATTATCGTGGACACAACAGACTACACGCAGAGTCCAGCTGATCCGGCTGCGCCTACACACGCCATCACGTCTATCTTTCCGATTACCGCAACACAACCGTACGAGCGTTTGAATACCGCCACGAAGATTCAGCCACCAATGCGGCTCATTGATAAGTGGCAGGTAATCATTGGCTCCGGTGGTGATCTGGTGGCTGGTGTTCCATTGGGGAACAGAGCGTTCATTATGCACAACCAAACGCTCAGAGAGATCTACGTTCTACCAGATCCCGCATATCCGCCTGGGGATCAAACGCTGGAAGTGGACGTACTCCTGAATGGAGTCTCAATGCTATTTGAAACCATCAAAGTCCTGGCTGGAGCATCGGCACCAGTGGCCGGTATCTTTGCTGGTTATCCGGTTGTGAAGCGCGCTTTCCGTGGTGACATCGTTACGTTTGGCGTTGCATACAGCAGTATCGGTGGATCGCCTGTAGCAGCGCGGAACGTCACGGTGCAGTGGGAAGGGGACATTGACTAATGGCCTTCCCGGTTGACCTTAACGTATCGATAGGAAGCACGAAACCGTACGTAGCGCGTGCGAATCGGCGCGTGTTCTCTCCCGGCACGAGCACTGATCGCTTCGCGATCTCTTCCGTCTTGAGCGGAGGAGATGTACACATGCGGATGTGGAAGAGCACCGACTCCGGTAACACCTGGACCGGCGTAGATACCTCGAATGATCCGGTGGTGGACGATCAGGTTGCCATTGCGCAGTTTGATGCGATCCAGGATCCATCAGACCCAACCAAGATTATTTTTGCTTGGGTGGCTCCGCGTACGCGAGTGGACAATCTGGACGGATCTAGCGAGCTAGGCGAATACAAAATTTCTATCTTTGATATGACGGCTTCTACATGGGGCACGCCTTCGACTGGCGGGCCTCCCTCGTGGTATTCGTTCGGTTCGTCAGCCTACAACGCGGAGCAGTACAGCGGCGCGGAGTTCAACATCGCAAAGGACACTGCGGATGGTTCAATCTGGCTCTCCTACATTAGTCTGGTGGATGCTGCTACAGCACTCCCAATCAACGGCATCTCTTTGCTGATGCAGCGCCCTTCGATCATCCAGCTTGATAGCGGCGGTTCCTGGGGTTCGCCCGTGCTAATGATGGCAGAACCAACGGTACCAGCCAATTACCGATCGAACGGCATTGCGATTGGCGATGCATCGCGCGTGCATGTGATCGCAACCCAGTACACGATGGTCGATACACCCACTGTACCCGTCGATAACGACTGGATGCGGGTGTTTCACCAATCATATTCGGGCACGCTCGGCGCGGTCCAACTCATCGAAGAGCAGCTATTCGCCGATAGCGATTTCAGCAACACCGCAAGTCCACTGGTAACGCGGCAGGTATCCGGCACCACAGAATTACTGTTCGGGTATGGTTACACGCCACACAGCACGCCGCCGAGTGATCGGGATCCAGATGATGTAGAGGAACATATCGCGCGCGCGATCTCG
>Ga0207646_10005992_pt1 | contig 12668 bp, 9 predicted proteins | sample KBSK5502metaG_FD_184343 | JGI IMG/M metagenome (GOLD analysis project Ga0207646, IMG submission 184343) | Corn, switchgrass and miscanthus rhizosphere microbial communities from Kellogg Biological Station, Michigan, USA - KBS K5-50-2 metaG... | ecosystem: Host-associated > Plants > Roots >...
ACGAACCCCATCCTTCACGGCTCGGCTGAGCCGCTGGTGCCGCAGCAGCGCGGTGTCCACCCCGTCTTGGAAGTACAGCTCCAGCGCTGCGTGCAGCCCCTGCATCACGCTGATCGCCGGCGTCCATGGGTTCTCCGGATCCGGGAGCTCCGCGAACCGTTGATACTCGCGCCAATCGAAGTAGAACCGAGGGTTCTCGGCTTCCTGGGCCGCTCCCCACGCGCGATCGCTGATGGCCACGAACGAGATCCCCGGGCTGGCGGAGAGGGCCTTCTGGGACCCGCCGATCGCCACGTCGATCCCCCAGTCATCGAACGCGAACGGCACCGCGCCGAGGCTGCTCACCACGTCGACGACCACCATCGTGCCGGCGTCCTTGGAGACCCGTGCGAGTTCGCGGACCGGTTGAATCACGCCGGTCGACGTTTCCGAGTGCGTGAGGAGGACCGCCTTGATCCCGGGATGCCGAGCGAGCGCGTCCGCGACCCTGTCCGGATCGAGTCGCGTCCCCCACTCCTCCTCCAATGGGTGCACGGTCAGCCGGAACGCCTCCGCGAGCCGTGCCCATCGCTCCGCGAAGAACCCCGCGAGCGGCACGAACACCTCGTCGCCCGGTGAGAAGCAGTTCTGGATCGCGGATTCGAGCCCGCCCGTTCCGCTCGAGGTCAGGAGCAGGATCCGTGCGTGCTCGGCGCGGTACAGCGTCCGCAGCCGGGCCGTCACGTCGCGCATCAGCCCGCCGAAGCCTGGACCCCGGTGATACACCAGCGGACTACCCTGCGCGAGGAGGACCTCCGGTGGGATGGGAGTCGGTCCGGGCGCGAGGATGATCTCGGGCCTGTGCACGGGTATCACTCCTCGATCGATCGGGCGGCGCGGTTCGCTCAGCCTAACAGTCGGTTCCCGGCCGACCAGGCAGCAACCGCCGCTGGAACCACCTCCGTATAGTCCGGCGAGGGCTACGGATGGCGATGCTCCCCTTCTTGTTCCGACGCTTGGTCGCTCAGCGCCTGCTGGCGCTGGGCGTCGTCCTGACGCTCGCGTTCAGCGTTGGCGTGATGGCGTCCGGTCCCATCTACACGGACGCCGCCCGAAACTCCATCCTGGCATCGGCGATCGCCACGGCGAGCGTCCCGGTGGAGAACGTTCGCGTCGACCTCTACGGCGGCGCCTCCTTCGACTGGGCCGCGGCCGATCGACAGGTGCGGGAGGTGTCCTCCCTGCTTCCGGTGCAGACGATCGTCCCCCAGGGTGAGACGACCGTCCGCATCGGACCGACCGGGGGCTCCGTCCCCATGCTCTTCCGTGCGGGCGGCGGCGCCCACCTGGCCTACCGCTCGGGAACGGCTCCCGGCGCCGGGCAGGTTGCCGTCCCCTTCGGCCTCGCTCAGCTCTCCGGTCTCAAGCTTGGAGATCGGGTGCAGGTCCTGGGCCCGACGAACGAGCACCGGACGGTTCAGGTGTCAGGGATCTTCGATCCACCCGCTCGCACGGACGCGTTCTGGTTCGGCGAAGACACTCCGTTCCCGCAGGTCTGTCTCGACAAGTCTGGCGACTGCTCCGACCCAGTCCCGGTGCTGGTCGATCAGACGACCGAGCGGACGCTCGCGACCGAGCTCGGCCTGTCGACCCACTTCGCGTGGGACCTCTACCTCTCGCTCACCGGCATCACGTACCCGGATGCCTTGCACCTGCCGAACGACTACGTGCAGTTCTCGACCGACATCACACGATCACAGGGAGGCCGAAACCCGTTGGTCGTCCAGCAGCAACCCCCGCACGTCTCCAGCGGGGTCCAGATCTTGATCGCGGGGGTCCAGCGTTCGGTCTCCGATCTGCGGGTGCCGATCCTGCTCGTCCTCCTGCAGATCCTCGTGGTCACCCTCGTCGTGCTCGCGGGCGTCGGGGTGTTGCTCGTCTCCCGGCAGTCGTTCGAGCTCGCGGTCCTGCACTCGCGCGGGTTCACGACGAGGACGTTGCTCCTCGCGCAGGGGCTCCAGGCGCTGCTCGCCGCGGCGCTCGCCCTGCCGATCGGCATCGCGATCGGAGCCCTGCTCGCCCGCTTCGCGGGTCTCACGAACGGCCCGCGGCCGGGGGAGGCGGGGTTCCCCACCAGCGTCTCGCTGAGCTCGATCCTGTTCGGCGCGGCGGCGGCCGCGGCGGGCGCGGTGGTGCTGTGGCTGCCGTCGATCCCGGCGGTGCGTCGAACGATCATCGCCGAGCGACGCCAGACGTCCCGGGAGACGCGCCCCGCGTTGGCGCGTGCCCCCGTCGAGCTCATCGTCTTGCCGGTGGGACTGTTCGCACTCGCGCAGCTCCGCAACGGGGAGGCGCTGGCACCCGCGACCGCCGGCCAGGGATCGATCGACCCGCTCCTGCTGTTCGGGCCGACGCTCGTGATCCTCGGCGCGTCCTTCCTGGTCGTCCGCGTGCTGTCGTGGGGACTCGGTTCGCTGGACGGGAGGATCGGGCGGTCCCGGCGGCTCTCGACGTACCTGGCGGGCCGCCGGCTCGGGCGCACCCCCGGCGTCGTCTTCGCGTCGGCGGTCCTGGTGGTGCTCGCCACCGGGTTGCTCTTCGTCTCGACGACCTACCGCGCGACCACGTTGCAGAACCACGAGGACGCGGCGCACGCGTTCGCCGGCGCCGACTGGGTGGCGACCGTGGGCGCCTCAGCCGTGGGGTCGAACGCGTTCGACCGGCCGTTGCCGCCCGGCATGGCCGACGTCGGACGGGTCCAACCCGACGGGTTCGGGGGGACGTACTCGGACCCACCGGAGGGGCTGGCGGTCGACCCGGCGACCTTCCGGCAGGCGGCGTGGTGGCGAGCCGACTTCGCCACGGAGTCCTTCGAGGGGTTGCTCGGTCGCCTCGCGGCGCCGACCGAGGGGATGACGCTCCCCCAGGGCTCGCGGACCCTCGAGCTGACGATCGACAGCCCCCGTGACGCGGCTGGCCTCGAGCTCCGCGCGGCGATCCGCCGAGCGGATGGGTCGTTCACCAGCACCGAGCCGATCACCCTGGCCGAGGGATCGCACCCGTATGCGCTCGACGTCTCGGGTGGAGCCACCCTGCTCTCCCTCACGTTCGAGGCTCCGTCGACCACGACCCATGCTCGGCGCATGCTCCTTGCGATGACCGGGGTGCGACTGGACGGCGCCCCGGCGTCACTCGCCGGCTGGGTGCCGATCGGATCGCTCGGGGCAGGCGGTCGGATCACACCGGCCTCCGGAGGATGGACGTTCGCGGCCTCGTTCGCGGTCGGCTCGGCGCTCGTCGGGATCGAGCCCAAGCCGGTGGCCGTTCCCGCCATCGTGTCCCCGGACATCGCCCAACAAGAATCCACCACGATGCAGCTCCGGATCGGGGACCGGATCCTCCCGGTCCAGCGGGTGGGCACCGCGACATCGTTCCCCGGGATCCCACCCTCGACGCCGTTCATCGTGGTGTCGGGGCCGGCCCTGTTCGAGCTCGAAGCCGCGGTGCCGGGGCAAGGGGATCGCGTGGATGAGGTCTGGGCACACGGCGACGCGGACCCGACCGCGGCGATCCAAGCGGCGGGATTCCCGGTCGTCGACCTCCTGTCCGCGCGGACGATCGAGGGCCGGCTCGACGAAGCACCCGAGAGTCTGGCGGTGGGTCTGGACGCGGCGGCCGCGATCGCGGGGCTCGGCCTCGTGATCGTGGGCGTCACGGCGACGCTGTACTTCGCACAGCGCCGCCGGGACTTCGAGTTCGCATCGCTCCGCGCCATGGGGGCGGGGGCGCCGGCGTTGCGCGGCACGATCGCCCGGGAGCAGTTCGCCCTGATCGGCGTGGCCTGGGTCGCGGGCGTGCTGCTCGGCGACGTCGTGGTCCGGCTCGCGACGGCCCCGCTGCTGCGGACCGTCTCGACGTCGTTCCCATCGCCCGTGATCGTGATCGACGTGACCGCGTTGATCGTCGCGTTGGTCGTGATCGCGGTCGCCGCCACCATCGCGGTCGTGGCGGCGACGCGCGCGCTGCTGCGCTCGTCGGTCAGCGCCGTCCTGCGAGGCGATCCCGAATGACCTGGATGCAGGACGAGCGAACCACGGCGTCGGCGCAGGATCGATCCGACAGCGCGGGCGCGCACGTCCGGCTGCACCGGGTCTACAAGGTCCACCACATCGGCGACACCGGGGTCGTCGCCCTGGCCGGCGTCGACCTCGAGATCCATCCCGGGGAGTTCGTCGCGGTCGTCGGGCCGAGCGGGACCGGGAAGTCGACGATCCTGCACCTGCTCGGCGGGCTGGATCAAGCGTCCGCGGGCATCGTGGAGATCGACGGACAGGACCTCGCGCTGTTGAGCGATGGCGAGCGCACCCGGTTCCGGGCGGAGCGCGTCGGGTTCGTGTGGCAGGGAGCTGCCCGCAACCTCGTGCCCTACCTCACCGCCGCACAGAACGTCAGCCTTCCTCGATCGATCGGCGGCCGCGTGGAGCGGGTGCGCCCCGACGGGAGCGCGCCGCCCGATGCCGACGCGCTGCTCTCGATCGTCGGACTGGCAGACCGAGCCCGCCACCTCCCGCCCGCGCTCTCGGGAGGCGAGCAGCAGCGCACGGCGATCGCGGTCGCGCTCGCGAACGACCCCGCGCTCCTCCTCGCCGACGAACCGACCGCCGAGCTGGACGGCGAGGCGGCCGCACGGGTCCTGGAGGTGTTCCGTAACGTCAGCCGAGGGTTGGGCGCCACGGTCGTGATGGCCACGCATGACCTGCTCGCCGCGCGGCGCGCCGACCGCCTGGTCCACCTCCGCGACGGGAGGCTCCGCCAGGCGGGGATCCCGCTCCCGCCGCTGGGGCCGGACGGAGCGGTGCGGCTCCCTCCGGACGCGGCGATGGGCTTCGGCGACGCGGAGCTCGAGGCCGACGTCGCGGAGGACGAGGTCGTCATCCGACGCCGTCTGGAGCGTGGCCATGAGTGACCCGCGACCGTTGCTGCAGGCGATCGGGGTCTCCCGGACGTATCCGGGGACGGTGGAGGTCGCCGCCGTCCGGCACGCCTCGCTCGAGCTCCGGGCCCGGGACTTCACGCTCCTGATGGGTCCGAGCGGATCGGGCAAGACCTCGTTCCTCGGGATGCTGGCGGGCTTCGACCCCCCCGATGAGGGCGAGGTCCGGTGGCGGGACACGCCCTTCGATCGGTTCACGCGCGACGAGCTGCTCGCCGTCCGGCAGACCGGGATGAGCGTCATCTTCCAGTCCTACGGTCTCCTGCCGTCGCTCACCGCGGTCGAGAACGTCGAGCTCCCGCTTCGGATCACCGGAACCCGCTTGGATGAGGCGAGGGCGCGGGCGACCGGATGGCTCGAGCGCCTCGATCTCGGTCACCGGCTGAACCATCGGACCTTCGAGCTCTCGGGGGGCCAGCAACAGCGCGTCGCGGTCGCCCGCGCCCTCGTCGGCGAGCCGGACGTGATCCTCGCCGACGAACCGATCGCCGAGGTCGACAGTGAGAACGCCGATCTGATCCTGTCCGCGTTGTGGGAGGTCGTGGTCCGGGACGGCGCCGTGCTCGCGGCGACGCACAACCCCGAGGCGCTCCGCTACGCGAGCCGCGTGCTCTTGTTCCGGGACGGCGTGATCGAGGCGGAAGGGTCCCCGGACGAGGTGGCCGCGCAGCTCACGACCGACTGAACCGATCGGATCAGTCGCGCGCCGGATCGAGCGTGCGGAGATCGACCCCCGGGTCGAGTAGCGCCGCTCGATCCGGCGCCACCTCGCGGCGGATCAGCGGGAGAGCCCTCCGCACGTCTCGAGGCCAGTCGATGCTCACGCACGCCCGCAGCACCCCGGCCGGATCGAGGAAGAAGGCGCAGAACCGACGGTCGTCCAGCGATCCGCGGAGCACCATGTCGTCCGTGAGCGCGACCCCGCCCATCTGGATCTCGGAGTCGTACTGATCTGACCAGAACCAGTGCGGGTCGTCGAACGGAGCGTCGGAGCCGAGCATCGCGCCGGCCACGTGCTCGCCCATCTTGATCGCGTTGTCGAAGTGCTCCACGCGGACGGTCCCGAAGACCGGATGGTCGTGGGTCGCGACGTCGCCCGCCGCGAACACGTTGGGGAACGCCGTTCGGAGGCCTGCATCGACGCGGATCCCGCCCAGCTCGTCCAGCCCCTCGTCCGCCATCACCTCGACGTTCGGCGCCGTGCCGATCCCCACCACGACCAGGTCGCACGCGATCGAGCGACCCCCGCCGGTGATCACGCGCTCGACGCGGCCCGAACCCTCGAACCGCTCGACGTCGTCCCCGAAGATGAGCTCCACCCCATGATCACGGTGGATCATCTCCAGCACGTTCCCGATCCGCGTGCCGAGGATCCGGAAGAGCGCGGTACCGAAGATCTCGACGATCGTCACCTCCACGCCGAGCTGGCGGAGCGAGGCCGCGACCTCCGCCCCGATGAACCCCATCCCCACGACCACGGCCCTGCTCGCGTCGGGGGCCCGGGCGCGGATCGCGTCGGCGTCCGACATCCGCCGGAGCTGCAACACCCCGTCGAGATCGACCCCCGGCACGTCCAGCACCCGGTTCCGGACGCCCGTCGCGACGAGGGCCGCATCGAAGGGGACGCTCCCGCCGTCGCGGACGGTGACGGTGCTTCCACGAGGATCGATCCGCTGGACCGTCGTCTCCAGGCGAACCTCGATCTCCTGCTCCTCCCACCATCCGGGTGGACGGATGAACAGCTCCTCCGCGGGCACCTCCCCGCGGAGGTACGTCTTGGACAACCTCGGACGCTCGTACGGCGCCTCCGGTTCGTCGCCGAGCATGATCAAACGGCCGTCGAAGCCCGCCCCGCGGAGCGTGGCCGCCGCCGTGGCGCCGGTGAGCGAGGCGCCGATGATCACGAACGTCCGGTCGGCCACGGAGGCGTCAGGCCTCGACCTCGATCTGACCATCCTGTTCGCGGACGCCGTAGGTCTTGATCGGCTCGGTGGCCGGACCCTCGATGACCTCGCCAGTCTCCATGGAGAACATGCTGCCGTGGCATTCGCATTGGATCGTCGTTCCGTCGATCTCCCCGCCCATCGATAGGTTGCAGTGGCGGTGCGTGCAGATATCGCTGAACGCGTACAGCGCCGACCCCGAACGCGCCACCGCGACCTCGGCGCCCTTCACCTCGAACGCCTTGGCCGCGCCTTCCTCGATGTCGCCCGTCGCGGCGACGGTGATGAACTCCGCCATGGTTCCCCCCTGGGTCGTGGTCTCCCGAAGCCTACGCGGGAGCGGCCGGGGGCGGTTCTGCTTCGGGATCGTGGTGCGGACCTTCAGCTCCATCGGACCCCGGGCGAACCTCGCGCCGCCTGGCTCGGGCACGCCACACGTAGGTCCCAGCGAGCGCCCCGTAGAAGACCGTCAGCCCGACCATCCCTTCGCGGAACGAGATCGGCAGCAGGACCGGCACGAACGCTCCGACGACCCACGCGGCCTGGAAGAGGACCTCGTAGCGAACGAACACCCGACCGAGCGCTCCTTCGGGCGCGTACCGTTGCATCAGGCTCGCGAAGGCGAGGCGCGCGAACTCTGAGGCAGCCCCGGCCGTGAGCGCGTAGATCGCCAGCAGCGGGGCCCGGAAGAGCTCGGCGGCGACGAGCGCGCCGATCCCCGCGGAGCACACGCACGCGACCACGACCGCCTCCTCTCGGGTCTGCGTGCGAAGGGTCGGGGCGACGATGTCCGCCAGGAACGTCCCCGTGATCCCCGCGCCCGCGACGAGGGCGAAGACCCACGGAGCCACCTCGGCGTCGCGGAGCGCGAACGCCATCAGGAACAGCAGGAAGCCACCGGCCGCGCGGATCCCGATCGCCCCCATCGCCGGCAGCGCGAGCTGGGGGATCCTGCCCCGTGACGCCACGTCCCGCGGGACGTGCGGCGGTTCGGCGAGCCTCCCCGGGTGCGGCAACCGGAACGTGCAGAGCGCCGAGGTCCCGTAGACCAGGGCCGCCGTGTAGATCGGACCGGCGCCGCCGAAGGCCTTCAAAGCCACGAACCCGACGGGAGCCGCCCCCATCGCCCCCGCGACGGCGATCCTCCCGAGCCGCGCGTTGGCGCGCATCAGCCCCTCTTCCTTCGAGGCGTAGGCCATCGTCAATCCGTTCTTCACGAGGCCGTGGATCTTGGACAGGACCAGCATCAACAGGACGATCGGGAAGAGAAGGTTCGAATCCAGCTGTGGGGCGAGGAACAGGGCCAACAGGCATCGGCCGGCCGCGGCCGCGAACGTCACCGAGCGCCGGGGACCGGCACGATCGAGGATCGGAACGATCAGGGGCCCTGCCAGCGCGAGCGGCAGGACGGTGAGGCCGAGGAACAGCGCCACCCGCAGGCGTGACTCCGCGACCGGCACGTGGAAGAAGATCGAGTCGGCGAGCGAGATCGCGAGCAAGGCGTCGCCGGCGACGCTCGTCAGATGGTTCAGGCCGTAGGCGTCGATCGGGTCGGGCGACCGCCACATCCTTTGCAGCGGGAAGACGATGAGCCCCTGGACGGCGCGCACGGCGCCGAGGAGCGCCAGCTGCCACAGCGGAAGGCGACGGGGCTTCCGAGGGGTGGTCCCCACCTGGGAGCTATCCCTGCAGGCGCTCCCGCAGGAGCTCCTGCGCAACCTTCGGGTTCGCGGCGCCTCCGGCCTTCTGCATCAGCTGGCCCACGAGGAAGCCGATGACGCCGTCCTTGCCGCCGCGGAACTTCTCGACGACGTCGGGATGCTCTTCGATGACCTGATCCGCGATGGCCCCGAGCGCCCCCGTATCCGAGACCTGCCGGAGCTCTAGGCGGTCGACGATCTCCGGGATCGGGGCCCCTGACGCGAACGCGTCCTCCAGCGCCTGTTTCGCGCCGGCACCGGAGATCGTGCCGTCGGCGACCAGGCGGACGATGTCGGCGACGTGCCCGGCCGTGAGCGCCCCGTCCGATCCGGCCGCGTTCCGCAGGGCCGCGACGTCCTGGGTGATCCAAGTCGCCGCCGACGCCGGAACGGCGCCGGCGGCGACCGCACCTTCGAAGAGCATGACGGAGGTCCGATCGGCGACCAGCACCCGGACGACCTCGGAGCGCACGCCCAGCGCCTCGTAGCGCGTTCGTCGGGCGCGTGGGAGCTCTGGGAGGGTGGCTCGGATCTCGTCGATCCATCCGTCCGAGGGCTCCAGCGGGGGGATGTCCGGTTCGGGGAAGTACCGGTAATCGAAGGCCTCCTCCTTGGACCGCATCGAGGTGGTCATGCCCGAGCCCTCGTCCCAGTGTCGCGTCTCCTGGACGAGCGGCTCCCCCGACTCCATCGCCTGGATCTGTCGTTCCGTCTCGTAGAGCAACGCCCGCTCGAGGGATCGGATCGAGTTCATGTTCTTGATCTCGACCTTCGTTCCGAGGACCTCGGACCCGGGCGGCCGGACGCTGATGTTGGCGTCGCAGCGCAGCGACCCCTCCTCCATCTTGACGTCGGAGACGTCCAACACCTCGAGCGTCGCACGGAGCTCGCGGAGGTACGCCGCCGCCTCCTCCGGGGTGCGCAGGTCAGGCTCGCTCACGCACTCGACCAGCGGTACGCCGGCGCGGTTGTAGTCGATCAGCGCGTGCTGCGCCTCGTGGATGCGTCCGGACTCTGACCCATGGGTCGTCTTGCCGGTGTCCTCCTCCATGTGCACCCGGGTGATCCCGACCCGTTTCGTCGACCCGTCCGCGAGGTCGATGTCGAGGTGCCCCCCGACGCAGATCGGAAGGTCGTACTGACTGATCTGGTAGTTCTTCGGCATGTCGGGATAGAAGTAGTTCTTCCGGTGGAACAGCGAGTGGGGGGCGATCGCGGAGTCGAGGGCGAGCCCGATCTTCACGATGCGACGGATCGCTTCGGCGTTCGGGACCGGCAACGATCCGGGGTGGCCCATGCAGACGGGGCACGTATTGGTATCGGGCTCGGCTCCGAAGATGTTGCGACATCCGCAGAACATCTTGGTCTGGGTGTTGAGCTCGACATGACACTCGAGGCCGATCACCGTCTCCCACGAAGCCATCGCCGGGACAGCCTATCGAACGGCCTCCCACCCGTATCCTGGGCGGATGTCCGAGCCGAGCCCACCCAGCGCGGCGCGGATCTGGACCGGGCTCGGGGTCGTGTACTTCTTCTGGGGCACCACCTACCTGGCGATCGACCGGTCCAACCAGACGATCCCGCCGCTCGTCGGCCCTGCCGTCCGGTTCGGCGTGGCCGGGGCGATCCTCCTGGGCTCGAGCCGGATCCGACACGGGTGGCGCCGTCCCACGATGCGGCAGTGGCGCTCTGCCGCCGTCGTGGGGTGTTTGCTGCTCTTGGGCGGGAACGCCTCCGTTGCCGTCGCGGAGCACCTCGGGGTGGACACCGGCATCGTCGCGCTGATCATCGCGCTGGTCCCGATCTGGATCGCCTTGATCGACCGGGTGCTCCTGCGGAGCGCTCCCCTCGGGGTGCGGGTCGTCGTCGGGCTGTTCGGTGGGTTCGGTGGCGCCGTCGTGCTCGTGGGAGGACAGGTGGCGAGGCACGTCACCGTGCTGGGGTTGCTGGTGGCGGTCGTCGCGTCGTTGTCGTGGGCGTGCGGCTCGCTCTATCAGCGGAGCGCGCCGATCGCGGACGATCCTCTGCAATCGAGCGGGATGCAGCAGCTGGCGGGGGGGATCGCGATCGGGCTCGTCGCCCTGTTCGCGGGACAGTTCGGCGAACTGCATCCGTCGCAGGTGTCGCGCGAGTCCGCGCTTGCCTTGCTCTACCTGATCGTGTTCGGGTCCCTGCTCACGTTGTCGTGCTACCTGTGGCTGCTCCGCGTTGCGCGGACATCCCTCGTGAGCACGTACGCGTACGTGAACCCCGTGGTCGCGGTGTTCCTCGGGTGGCTCATCCTCCACGAGCCGATCACGGCGCAGATCCTGGTGGCCGCGGCGGCGATCCTGGCGAGCGTCGCCCTGATCGTCTCGGCGGCCGGCGCGGCTCGCGACGGGGCCTCAGGCGAGGATCGGAGGACGAAGGTCCAGGCCGAGATCGGCTTCGAAGGCTGAGGCCGCCCGCAAGAGCGTCCGCTCCCCCAGCACGGGTGCGGTCAGCTGCAGTCCGACCGGCAGTCCCTGGTCGTCGATCCCGCACGGGACGCTGACGGCCGGCATCCCGGAGAGGTTGGCCGGGATCGTGAAGATGTCGTTCAGGTACATCGCCATCGGATCGTCCACCTTCGCGCCGATCGGGAACGCGGTCGTGGGTGAGGTCGGCGACGCGAGGACATCGAAGCGTTCGAACGCGGCTTCGTAGTCCCGGATGATCAGCGTCCGGACCTTCTGCGCTTGTCCGTAGTACGCCTCGTAGTACCCGGCCGAAAGGGCGTACGTGCCGAGCATCACCCGGCGCTTGACCTCGGCGCCGAAGCCCTCGCCGCGCGTCTCGAACATCATCGCGATGCTGTCGGCATGCGCTCCGCCCGCTCGCAACCCGTACCGCACGCCGTCGTAGCGCGCGAGGTTCGAAGAGCACTCGCTCGGAGCGATCAGGTAGTACGCCGACAAGGCGTACTCCGCGTGAGGCAGATGCGTCTCCGCGACCTCGGCACCGAGGGCCGCAAGCCGTTGCACGGCCGCCTCGACGGCCGTCCGAACGCCCGGCTCGACCCCCTCGCCGGCTGCTTCGGCCACGACGCCGACCCGGAGGCCGGACACACCGTCCTCCAGGCCCTCCGTGTAGTCGAGCCGGCCGCCGTCCAGGCTCGTGGCGTCGTGGGGATCCTTCCCGCCGAGCGCGGAGAGCAGCGTGGCGGCGTCGCGCACGCTCCGCGTCAGCGTGCCGACCGTGTCGAGCGAGGACGCGAACGCGATCAACCCGTACCGGCTGATCAGACCGTACGTGGGCTTCAGCCCGACGACGCCGCACAACGACGCGGGCTGACGGACGGACCCGCCGGTGTCGGTCCCCAGGGCCCAGACAGCTTCCCCGGCGGCGACCGCGGCGGCGCTGCCGCCGCTGGAGCCGCCGGGGACGCGCGCGGGATCCCACGGGTTGTGCACGGGCCCGAACGCCGAGTTCTCGTTGGACGAGCCCATCGCGAACTCGTCGCAGTTCGTCTTGCCGACGAGGACGGCGCCGTCACCCGACAGGCGAGCCCATGCCGTGCTGTCGTACGGCGGCACGTAGTTCTCCAAGATGCGCGAAGCACACGTCGTCCGGACGCCGTTCGTGGTGAAGACGTCCTTGAGCGCCGTTGGGATGCCGGCGACGGGCGACAACGGCGCGCCCGTCGCGCGGTACACGTCCAGCTCTTCCGCCCGCTCGTGCGCCAGCTCCGGGGTACGCGTCAGGAACGCGCCGACGCGATCGTCGATCGCGTCGGCACGCGCCAGCGACGACTCCAAGATCTCGACGGCCGAGACCTCGCCGCCGGCGAGCTTCTCCGAGAGCGCCGTGCCCGTCAGGTCGCAGAGCTCCGTCACGATCCGATCTCCGTGATACGCGGAACCTTGACGCGGTCCCCCTCGCGATCCGGCGCGTTGCGGAGCGCCTCCTCCACGGGGAGCGACGGCTCCGGAACGTCCTCCCGAACGACGTTCGCTCGAGCGATCGCGTACGCCGTGGGCGGGATGTCGTCCGCCGCGACCTCGCCGACCCGCGCGGCGTGCTCGAGGATCACGC
>Ga0207646_10005993_pt1 | contig 12667 bp, 11 predicted proteins | sample KBSK5502metaG_FD_184343 | JGI IMG/M metagenome (GOLD analysis project Ga0207646, IMG submission 184343) | Corn, switchgrass and miscanthus rhizosphere microbial communities from Kellogg Biological Station, Michigan, USA - KBS K5-50-2 metaG... | ecosystem: Host-associated > Plants > Roots >...
TTCGACCAAACGGAGCCGATGGTTGTAGGCGTCTCTCATCTCACGCACCAGATCGTAGTAGGGGGCAGGGGTGGCCATGGCGCGGCGATTCTAGCCGCCGCGCGCCGCCCGGCTCCTCCCCCCTCCGCCGGGCGGCGAGTTCGGCCCACCGCCTCGGACTAATGCACTTCAACTTCGCTAGGGGGATACGATGTGAGTAGGCTCTCCCACCCAGGATGGCTTTTTGGCGCAGCCGCAGCCATCTGCTATGCTTTGGGATTCTTTTTGGTGCCGGCGTGCCAGCCGAAACTCAACCCGCGCAGCTTGAGCGTGGCCTCGGCCTGAAGGAAGCCACTGCGCTCAACATGATCGACATGGTGGGCATCGGACCGTTCGTGGTGATCCCGCTGGTGATCAAGGCCATGGGCGGGCCGCAATGCCTGCTGGCCTGGGTGGCGGGCGCGCTGCTGGCGCTGTTCGACGGCTTCATCTGGGCCGAGCTGGGTGCGGCGATGCCGGCGGCTGGCGGAAGCTACGTTTTTCTCCGCGAAGCTTACGGGCCGAGGCGCTGGGGCCGGCTGATGTCGTTTCTCTTTGTGTGGCAGACGCTGATTCAGGCGCCGCTGGTGATGGCCTCAGGCGCAATCGGCTTCGCGCAGTACTTCAGCTACCTCGTGCCGGTGGGGTTTTACGAACAGAAGGCCGTCTCCGGCGCGCTGATCCTTCTTCTTGTCTTCCTGCTCTATCGGCGCATCACGACGATCGGCAAGATCTCCCTGCTGCTCTGGCTGGGGGTGGTGGGAACGATCGTCTGGCTGATCTGGGGCGGCGCGACGCACTTCAATGCTCGGCTCGCCTTCAGCTACCCCGCCCGTGCGTGGGACCTTTCCTGGTTGTTTTTTGCCGGGCTGGGCGCGGCCACGGTCAACACGATTTACACGTATTGGGGCTACTACAACGTCTGCCATCTGGGCGGGGAGATCCGCGAGCCGGCGCGCAACATCCCGCGGGCCATTTTCCTTTCGATCCTCGGCATCGCCGTGCTTTATCTGGCCATGCAGACCAGCATTCTGGGCGTGCTGCCGTGGCAGCAGGCGCAGGACTCGCCGTTTATTGTCAGCGCGTTTTTCGAGCGCTTGTACGGGGTCGGTGCCGCCACGTTCGCCACGGTCCTGATCCTCTGGGTGGCGTTCGCTTCGCTGTTTTCCCTTACCCTGGGCTATTCGCGCGTGCCGTACGCCGCTGCGGTGGACGGGAACTTCTTTGCCGTGTTCGGGCGCGTGCATCCGACGAAAAAGTTTCCGCACGTTTCCTTGCTGACGCTGTGCGCAGCAGGGTTCGTTTTCAGCCTGCTGTTTCGCTTGAGCGACGTCATCAAGGCGATCCTGGCGATGCGCCTGCTGGTCCAATTCATAGGCCAGGCCATCGGCGTGATGATGCTGCGAAGCCGCTGGCCCTCCGAGCGGCTGCCCTTTAAGATGTGGCTGTACCCACTGCCAGCGATCGTGGCCATCCTCGGCTGGGCAGCGCTGTTTGTGGCAACGGGAAGAAAATTTGCTCTCGGGGGAGTACTTGTGATTCTGGTAGGCACGGTGGCCTTCCTTTTTCAGGCGTTCTACCGGCGCGAGTGGCCCTTCAACCCGCCGGGCAACTCTTTCGCCGGGGCGGCGCAGTGAGCACGCTGCACACTCTGCATCGCGTGCTTCCGGGCTTCCTGCTGCTCTGCGCCGCGGCTTTGGCTGCCCCTCCGGCGCAGGCGCAGAGTTTGCCGGAAACACTCGAAGCTATCCACCGCGCGCGCGTCACCACGCGCATCCTGTACATCACCGCGCATCCGGACGACGAGTTCTCGAGCCTGCTCGCGTATCTGGCGCATGGCCAGGGCGCCGATACCGCGCTGCTCACTTTGACGCGCGGCGAAGGCGGCCAGAACGCCATCGGGCCGGAGCAGGGCGCGCAGCTCGCCATGATCCGCACGGAAGAATTGCTTGAGGCGACACAGGTCGAAGGCGTGCGGCTCTACTTTACCCGCGCGCCAGATTTCGGCTATTCGAAAACACTCGAGGAAACGCTCCGCATGTGGGGCGATACCGCGCTCGGCGATATGGTGCGCGTGATCCGGACGTTTCGCCCGCACGTCGTCATCAACGGCTGGGGCGGCGTGCGCTCCGGCCACGGCAACCATCAGGCCTCCGGGCTGCTCACGCCGCGGGCATTTGAGCTCGCTGGAGATCCGAAGGCGTTCCCCGAGCAACTGGCCGAAGGGCTGAAGCCCTGGAAGCCGATGCTGCTGTTGGAACACCCGCGCGGCAGCTCCACCGAAGGCTGGCGCGTGCCGGCGGAGGAGATCTCGCCGATCTGGGGGAAGAGCTACACCGAAATCGGCATGGAAGGGTTTGTTCATCACCGCTCGCAGGGCGTCGCTGCGTTCCTGAATTCACCTTTTCTGAGCCGGCCGGTCCGCTTGGCACGCGCCGATGGCGGCAGATTCGATCCGCAGCAGTTGGCCGAACGGCTCACCGCGCTGGCCGCGTGGGGGGTCCCCGCTGCGCCGCTCGAAAGTGCGGATCGCGCGCTGGCGGAGGCGCCGGACGCCGCGCTACGACTCGATTGGGCCGCCGCAGCGCGCGCAGTGGCACGGGCCGGGAAGGGCGTCGCTGACCTGGGAGCTCAGCTTGCAAAACAAGCCGGCGACACGGCCGGCGCGCAATGGGAACTCGCGCGGGTGCGCGAACGCATGGACGTAGCCCTGGCGGAGACGGCGGCGTTGCGCATCGAGGCGCGCGCCGATCGCAGCGAAATCGTTGCCGGCGAAAGTTTTTCCGTTCGCGTGCGAGTGCGCCGGCGAGAGGGAATTCCCGGCGAGTTCGCCAAGCCAGTCCTGGTTCTCCCGACGGGTTGGAGCGTCAGCAAAGAAGAGACCGAGCCGAACGGCGTCGTGCGCTTCGCCGTGAGCATTCCGAAGGATGCCAAGACGCCGCACTCGTCGACCGATTGGATGCTGCCGTGGCCGTCGCCGCTGGTCGAAGCGCGCGTGCACGCGGTGGTCGAAGGCTACGGCTTCGACGCGTCTGCGCCGGTCAAGGCGCAGCGCGCAACCTCAACGCACGTGGATATCCTCCCGCTGACGCTGGTGCCGGCGGTGACCCTGGCGCTCGAGCCGCGGCAGTTCCTTGTGGTGGAGGAGCGCCCGCCCAAGCAACTCGAGTTGCTCACCCGCGTGCATTCTTACGGCACTGCCGCGACGCGGGTCGCGCTGGGGCTCGACGCGCCGCATGGCTGGCAGGTTACGGCGCCGGACCCGGTCGAGTTTTCCGCCCCCGGTGATCAACTGGCGCGCTTCCACATCGCCCTGCCACAAAAAGTCGCTGAGGGAAGCTATGAACTGAAGGCCTATGCGCAGCGTGGTTCGGATGTTTTCCGCACTACCGTCGAGCCGCTGCCCTCGCTGCCGACGCGGCTGTGGAGCGAACCGGCCGTCGCCGGCGTGCGCGCGCTCGACATCGTGGTGCCCGAGGGCTTGCGCATCGGCTACGTCGCCGCAGAGAACGACCCTATCCCCGAATCACTCCGACAACTCGGCGTCCGCGTCGAATTGCTTGACCCCGTCGCGCTGGCCTTCGGCGACCTGCGGCAGTTCGATGCCATCGCCATCGGCATCCGCGCCTACGAACTGCGCGAGGACCTGATCCGCGCCAACCAGCGCCTGCTCGATTACGTCGCCGCCGGCGGCACCCTGGTGGTGCAATATCAGCGCGAAAACATTTGGGATGCACTCAAACTAGCGCCGTATTTCGCTTCGATTGGTGCGACGCCGCGGGCCGGCAATGATCGAATGCCCGCTGCGGCGCGCAGCGAGACTCTTCCGGAACCTGGCAGACTTCCAGCCACACCTGTGCGCATTACCGACGAAAATTCGCCGGTGCGGTTCCTCTTGCCCGACCATCCGCTGCTGAACCTCCCCAACAAGATCACGCAAAAGGATTTCCAGGGCTGGGTGCAGGATCGCGGCCTCTATTTCTGGAGCCAGTGGGACCCTCGCTATCAGGCGGTGTTGGCGATGCGCGATCTCGGGGAGCAGGAGGCCACCGGCGGGCTGCTCTATGCATGCTACGCCAAGGGAGTCTATATCTATACCGGCCTTGCCTTCTTCCGCCAGTTGCCCGAGGGAGTGCCCGGCGCTTACCGCCTGTTCATCAATCTGCTCAGCCAGTCGAAAGCGAAATAAGGTTGACCCATGGACGCTAGTGAAAGCAACGCGGCGCAGCTTGCCTCGACCGCACGCGAGGATTTCGTCGAGCCGCAGATGGTCCTCATACCGGCCGGCTGGTTCGGGATGGGTTGCGACGCGGGCCGCGACGACGAAAAGCCCGCGCATCGCGTCTGGGTGGATGCGTTCGAGCTGGCGGCCTATCAGGTGACCAACGTCGAGTACGCCCGCTTCCTCGCTGCGGCCAAGCACCCCCAGCCGCTCCATTGGGACGACCCGCACTTCAATCATCCGCAGCAGCCGGTGGTCGCGCCATCCTGGTTCGACGCGGCGGCCTATTGCGAATGGCTCAGCAAACCGACCGGGCGGCGCTATCGCCTGCCCACCGAGGCGGAATGGGAGCGGGCCGCGCGCGGCGGCGTCCAGAGCAAGCTCTATCCCTGGGGCGATGAGCCGCCCGAATCGCTGCCCGACTACGCGAACCGCTGGAAGAAAGGCCCCGAACCCGTGGGCCTCTATCCGCCGAATGCATATGGCCTCTACAACATCTGCGACAACGTCCACGAATGGTGTGCCGACTGGTACGACCCCCGCTACTACGTGCGCTCGCCTGAGCGCAACCCGCCGGGCCCGGACAAGGGCAGCCGCCGCGCTTCGCGCGGAGGCTCGTGGCGGCACCACGTCAAGGTGGCGCGCTGCGCCGCGCGCTCGAGCATCCCGCCGGAATTCAAGTACGCCGATTACGGCTTTCGCGTGGCCCGCTAGGACAACCCCGCGGCAAGCGAAGCCCGTTGCTGCTCCGAGGGTGCGCGGTGGCGCGCGCAAATCCCGACAAGAATTTTCGTGCTATGCTCCGCCGAAAGCGCAATCAGGCACGCGGTTTGAGGGGGATTCGATGAAGCAGGGTTCCACAGGGTGTTGGCTGCTGGCTGCGTTGCTTCTACTGCTGTGTTCGAGCGCCACGGCGCACGCGCAGCGGAAGGAAAAAGGGAAGAAGAACGAGCCGCTGGTGGCTCTGCCCGACGAGCAGTTGATCAACAACGGGGTTTCCGAAATGCTGGCGGCCTGGCAGATTGGCGACGTTGGGTTGCTGCACAAGCATTATGCCGACGACGTGATAGTGGTGAGCGGCGCATGGGAGCCGCCGCTGATGGGCTGGGCGAAATACCTTCAGGCGTACCAGGCGCAGCGCGAGCGCATGCAGAATGCAGACCTTGATCGCCAGAACACCTACATCAGGGTGCTGGGCAACATCGCCTGGGCCGTGTACCAGTGGCAATTCTCGGCGGTTGTGGACGGCAAGTCCACCGGCGCCCGCGGGCATACCACGTTGATCCTGGAAAAGCGAAACGGCCTGTGGCTGATCGTTCACAACCACACTTCGATTGTGGCGGAGCCGGCACCGCCCAAGCCCGCACAGTCTCCGGCCGGAGTGCGTCCCGGAGCCTAGCGGCTGGCTCGCTGCCCGGCCACGGCGCAGCCTAGAAGCTCCGCAGTCCTCCCCAGATCCACAGGCCGGCGATCACCAGCAGCATTACGCCCGACAGCACGCCCAGCACCGTGATCGGCTTGGAGAGCCGGATCAGCCGATTGATCACCGCCCGCTGCTCCCGCGCTATGTGTTCTTCGGCTCCGTCCAGAAAGAGTTGATCTTCCTCTTTGCCGGAGAGAATGCTGCGGTAGATCAGCAGGATGATCAGCACTCCAGTGATGAGGGCCCAGGCAATCAGCAGGTAGATCAGCAGGCCCCAGTTCGGAGTTTCCATGGCTTCCTCCTCGCCGGGCGGACACTCCCTTGCGCGAGACGCCTTCCGGGAGTCCGAAAGGCCCGCGCTCTTGGCCGGGATTATAGCACCGGGGCGGGCGGCGAGAGGAGACTAGGCCTTGCGGTCCTTGCTGGGCGGGAAGCGGATGCCCCAGAAATCTTCCCGGGGATGAGCGGCCTCGATGCCTGTGTCCCAGCGGCCGTCGCTTTTCTCTCGAGCGATCCAGGCCACGCGGAATTGTGCGGTTTCGTGCGAGAAGTTGTTGGTGACGGTCAGTGGGGCGCCCACTTTGAACAGCGAGGGCGTGCGCAGCAGCGCGCCAAACCGGCTGACTGCCACGGTTTCGGCCGGCTCGATCACCTCGCTGTCGTCGCGGCCCACGCCATGGAGCCGCACCGGGACGCGGATGAGCACGCGTTCGCCGCGACGTTTCTCCAGCCTTTTCAGTTCGGAAGACATCTCTGCCTACAAGTTTTAGGATAAGCGGGAAGCCAGATTCACTTTAGGCTGCCGCTCGGGGTGCGTCAACCTGAAGGTGTGCGGCGTTTTCCCGAATTGTTATGACCGCCAGCCCGGGGGGTGCCGGCCGCGCCTGCGTTGACAATCCCGCAAGCCACAGGCAGAATAAATTCCCGCTTCGTAGCACCGCGCACTGTGCCCAAGTGGCGGAACTGGCAGACGCGCTAGATTCAGGGTCTAGTGCCGGCAACGGCGTGGAGGTTCGAATCCTCTCTTGGGCACCATTCGTTCCTGAAGACTTGTGCAGTAGCAGGCACCTTGCTGGCAATTGGCCCATCCCTGTGAGACGTTCCACAGCCACACGAGTTGAAAGCCGCGGCTCTGGCTGATACTATCCGCGCACGTGGTCGAAGACAGAATCCGCCTTCACTTTTGGCGACCTTGGAAGCGGCCACCCTTATCCTGAAACTACCCGGTCCGCAACAAGCAGAAGGAGAAGCAAGATGAGTAGGACGCTGCGGCTTGGCTTAACTTTGTTGCTGGCTTTGCTAGTCGTGCTCGTCAATGTCGGCTTTCCTCCCGCGGTTTTCGCCGGGACACCCATGGTCACCCTGCTCCCCAGCAGCTTGCATTTTTTCAAACAGGCGCAAGGAACCAGCAGCGCTCCACAGAAGGTGGTGCTGACCAACAGTGGCAACGCCGACCTTGTGATTACGGAGGTGACCATCGGCGGGATCAACGCTGCGGACTTTTCCCAGACGAATGATTGTCCGCTGGCCCCGGCTACTTTACTGGCAGGCGCGAGTTGCGCCATGCAAGTGGTCTTCAAACCTTCGGGGACCGGCGACGAGACAGCGGCCGTGAGCATTTCGGACAACGCTTCGGGCAGCCCACAGAGCGTGCCACTGAGTGGAACGGCCACACCGCCAGTTCCTGCTGTGAGGCTTACGCCGGCCAATCTGAATTTCGGCAATCAAGCCGTGGGCACCAATAGCGCTCCGCAAACCATTACGCTCGCGAACACAGGTAGCGCGACGCTGAACGTCACCCATAACATCACCATCAACGGAGAGAACCGCGCCGAATTCGCACTGGCCACAGAGAAAACGACTTGTCCGGTGACCGGAGGCCAACTGGCGCCGGGCGCGAGTTGCATCATTGCGATCAGCTTCATCCCAGCAACGGTGGGCGCCAAAACCGCACAGGTAATCGTCATGGATGACGCGGAGCATAGCCCGCACGCTGTCCCGCTCGCCGGTGTGGGCACGCCGAAGTAGCTTTTGTGGGTGCTGGGCACGCCCTGGACTGAGAACCGGGCTGGAACTATCCAAAAAGGGGACGAGTGGGGCGTATACTTGCACGTACCCAACAGTCAAGAATGGTGACCCTGGCTCAAATCGAGAAACCTCCAAAGGAGACACACGAATGTCCACTCGTCACGTCTTACTATTCCACTCCCCATACCAGAGACGCTCACGAGCATTGCACCAGATAGTGGCCCTTTTTCTGGTGTGCGTGCTCGGAGTCAAGGCTGGGCCCGCATTCGCCGGCACACCGAAGGCCATCGACGCCAACGCTGTCAAAGTCAAGGTTGAAAAATTAGGCGTGGGTGAGCATGTCATGGTTAAGCTCGCGGAAGGTAGAAAATTACATGGACACATTGCCGGCATTGAGGGCAATTCTTTCAAGCTGAAACTTGACAAAAATCAGGCGGAAATGCGGGTCCCCTTCGATAACGTTTCAAAAATAAAGAAGAACCCCGGGGCACTCACGTGGATGCTGGTCGGTGCTGTGCTCGTAATCATCATTATCGTCGCCACAAGGTGAAGGTGCTGGAGCTCCAGCCACCATTTCGGTGGAGATTCTCCGCGTTTGCGGGAATTCCGCCGACGAAGATGCCAGTGACGTGCCTTCCTGCGGCTCTGCGCTCAGAAACTTGGCGGGAGCATTGCAAACGGATGCCTTAAGTGTACGTTGTCGGTCGGAAAGTCAAAACAGAAACTCCGGCCTACATGCCACCGGGCAGGGACAGTCCGGAAACACAGAGGAATACAGACGAGTGGAGGCTTCGATGGACGCATTGTTCTTGTTGGGGCGGATTCTCTACGGCGGGTTCTTTGTGTTCAACGGGATCAACCATTTTGCCAAGCTCTCCATGATGGCGCAGTATGCGGGGGCGAAGAAGGTCCCGGCGCCGAAGCTGGCGGTGGCCGGCACAGGGTTACTGCTGCTATTGGGCGGGCTCAGCGTGGTGCTGGGCGCGTGGCCGCAGTGGGGACTCTGGCTGATTGTAGTGTTTCTAGTGGGCGTGACGCCGCAAATCCACAACTTCTGGGCGGTGAGCGACGCAATGCAACGCATGGGCGAATTGACGCACTTCACGAAGAACCTCGCGCTGCTGGGCGCCGCGCTGGCTCTGCTGAAGCTGGCGGAGACCCAGCCGTGGCCCTTTAGCGTGGGCCGCTGATCGCGGCTGGGCAGATGCCGCCCCGCAGGACTCCCCCCTTCCGGCGCCTTGGTCCTTGCCCAAGTGCGCGAGAAGCTTCGGTGGTGCGCAAGCAAGCAGCGGGTGGCGCAGCCTCGAGGAGCTAGCAGAGAGTCCCTATTTCGAGGAGTTCCTGCATCCAACCCCCGCGACCCATGGCTTACTTCCCGGCAGGCAGAGTGACGGTGAAGGGCTGCTCGATGCGGAACTCGAGCAAAGTTTCACTGGGCACTTTTACCTTCTCGCCCTTGGTGAACACTTGTACCGCCGTGCCGGCGCCCGCGCCTACGCCTGCGCCGATCGCTGCGCCTTTACCGCCGCCAGCGATGGCACCGATGATGGCACCCGCCGCGGCACCACCCCCGACCTTCTTCGCCGTATTCGAGCCGCGTGACTTGCCCGCGACGTCATACTCTCCTGTCATGATGGGCTGCAATTGCTGGTTGATGGAAATATCGGTGAGCTCAAGCTTCAATTCGGACTTGCCTTTTATGTGTCCGGCTTCTTTCGCTTCGGCCAACCGGCCGTAAACGTCTGTACCCTTGCTCGCGACTACCACGCCGTTCACCACTAGGTTTTCTTCCAGGCTGGCGCGGAATTTGTCGCCGACGTGGTTCTTGCTCGAGTCCACCCCGTCAATCATACGGACCATGATCCGCGTGCCCGCGGGTACCGTAACGCTCTGCGATCCGCTCGACCCCGCTGCGGTCGCCCCCGGCGCGTTGACCGTCAGTATGAGCACGCCGAGAACCGCAAGCCAAAGCCTTAACCGTATGTACCGTTTCATTGACTTAACCTCCAGTCCGGTTCCGGATAGAGTCTTTACCCTGGCTGCGCCAAGGCTCGCAAAAGGATTTTCGTCAGGCTGGACTCACAGTATACACCCGCGAGGCCGAAGCGACGCTGGCCTAGCCGCTGTGCTCCGCGTCCGGCGGAATCAGCCCGCCGCTACGGCAGCCATCCAGCCACACGGTTTCTCTGCACCACAAAACAAAAAGGAGGCGGTCCAGGTCGTACCGCCTCCTCGTTGTGTCCCTGGCGTGGGACGCCTCCCGGTCCGACGGAGGAGGACCGGAAGTGGTTGTGTTGACCTACCCGCTCAAACCCGCGCGGCCGGAAAAAGTTGTGCGCGTTCTCGAATCGTGAAGCCGGTACAATGGCGCCGGTCTGCCCATGCCCCACCGCGACGAATTGACTGACCAGGATGTGCTTGCGCATCTCGCCAGCGCTCGCGAGCCGGCGAGCCTGCGCGAGATTGCGCGGGCGCTTGGGTTGCGGCACGAAGGCCGCCGTGCGCTGCCGAAAATCGTTGCGCGGCTCAAGCGCAAGGGCGAAGTGGAAGAGGTCCGCGGCGGGCGGTTTCACCTCGCAGGCCGCGCCGCACCCGCCCGGCCGAATGCCAACCTGATCACCGGGCGGTTGGTGACGCATCGCGATGGCTACGGCTTCGTTATGCCTGCCGAGCCTGTGCCGGGCATGGAAGGCGATCTCTTCATCGGCCGCGACCACCTGGGCGACGCCATGCACGGCGACCATGTGGTCGCGCGCATCGAGCGCCGCGGGCGCGCCGGATTTCCGGGCCGCGCCGAGGGGCGCGTCGTACGCATCGTCAAACGCACCCATCCGACCGTCGTCGGGCTGTTTCGCTACGGCGACCGTGGCAACGCGGTGCTCCCCTACGACCCGCGGCTGCTGCATGAAATCGTGATCCCGCCGGACGAGGAGCTCACGCCCGAGCTGCGCTCGAAGCTCGGCGCGCAGGCGGCGCCGGGCCGGCGACGGAACCGCCTGCCGGAACTTGACGGCGCCGTTGTGAACGTCGAGCTGACTCGCTTTCCGCGCGGCGGTGTGGCTCCGGCCGGGCGCGTCGTGGAGATCCTCGGCCGGCCCGGCGAATTCGGCGTGGACGTGGAAATCATCATCCGCAAGCACCACCTGCCCTCGCAGTTCCCCGAAGATGTGCTGGCTGACGCGGGCCGAGCCCCGCAGTTGGTTGGTGAGCGCGAGCTTGCCGGCCGGCGGGATTTCCGGCATCTGCCCATCGTCACCATTGACGGCGAAACGGCCAAAGATTTCGACGACGCGGTCTACGTCGAGCGGGTCGGAAACAGCCACTGGCGGTTGCAGGTGCATATTGCCGACGTGGCGCACTACGTCGCGCGGGGCTCTGCGCTCGACCAGGAGGCGCGCCTGCGCGGCACATCGGTCTATTTTCCCGACCGCGCCATTCCCATGCTGCCGGAGGAGCTCTCGAACGGCATCTGCTCGCTCCGGCCGCAGGTGGATCGCTTAGTCATGAGCGTGTTGATGGAAATCGACGCGGGCGGCAAAGTGGCTGCGGCCGAATTCACTCCGGGCATCATTCGCTCGGCCGAGCGGATGACCTACACCAACGTCAACAAGGTGCTCGAAGGAGAGGCCGAGGCCAGCGCGCGCTACGCCGCGCTGGCGGAAAATTTCCGTTTGATGTGCGAGCTGGCCCTGGTCCTGAACGCCCGGCGCACGCGCCGCGGCTCGATTGATTTCGACCTGCCGGAGCCGGTGATCGAGTTCGACGAGCTAGGGCGCATGGTGAAGATTGTCCGCAGCGAGCGCAACATCGCCCACCGCCTTATCGAGGAGTTCATGCTCGCGGCGAACGAGACGGTGGCCGCATACCTCGAGCGGCGCGGCGTGGCCGCGCTGCACCGCGTCCACGAAAAGCCCGATGCGAAGAAGGTGCTCGAATTCGAGGAGCTGGCGCGGACATTCGGTTATTCGCTTGGCGTTGCCGACTTGGCCGAACGGCGCGTGGTGGTGAAGCACGGCCGCGTGCCGGCTCCGGCGCACGCCGGCCGCGCCCCGAGCCTTCGGGGCGGCCGGGAGCGCCAAATGGCGGTGGCATTGCCCGCCTCGATGGAGATGGACCTCCGCCCGCAGCACTATCAGCGGCTGACCGCGAAAATCGCCGGCAAGCCGGAAGAGCGCATCCTTTCTTACCTCATGCTGCGCTCGCTCAAGCAGGCGCGTTACGCTGTCGAGCCGCTCGGCCACTTCGCGCTGGCCTTCGACCAGTACACACACTTCACTTCGCCTATCCGCCGTTACCCGGACCTGATGGTCCACCGCATCCTGAAATGGGCGCTCGAGCACCCTGAGGCGCGCGCCCAGCCCGCGGCGGCGCGGCCGGGCAGCAAGGTCCCGGCTGAGGCCGAACTCGGGCCGTACCGCCGGGTCGAGCTTGAAGAGGTGGCGGTGGAATCCTCGGAGGCGGAGCGGCGCGCCGACGCCGCCGAGCGCGAGTTCATGGACTGGAAGACTGCGCAGTTCATGGAAAGCCATCTGGGGGAGGAGTACGACGCGCTGGTCATCTCCGTGCAGAAATTCGGGTTCTTCGTCGAGCTGATGGAGATTTTCGTCGAAGGGCTGGTGCCCATCACCGCGCTCGAGGAGTTCACCGGCGAGCGCTGCGTCTATCGTGAGCGCGACCACGCCATTGTCACCCAGCGCGGCCGCACTGGGGGTTCGGGGCAAGGCCGGGCGTGGCGGCTGGGCGACCGCGTGCGCGTCCGCGCTGACCGCATCGATCCCCTGCGCCGCCGCGTCGAGTTCTCGCTGATCTAGTGTCCTGTCCCGTAAATACGTTCACATAGTCGCTGGATTTTGACGAAGATCGAATCCGCCGTTGCGGTCCAGGTGAAAGGGCGGGCGTGGGTGTTGGAAGTGCGAACGTATCGGTCGATTTTCTTGATCAGTTCCTTGACGCTGCGAAATGTCCCGCGGCGAATG
>Ga0207646_10005995_pt1 | contig 12666 bp, 14 predicted proteins | sample KBSK5502metaG_FD_184343 | JGI IMG/M metagenome (GOLD analysis project Ga0207646, IMG submission 184343) | Corn, switchgrass and miscanthus rhizosphere microbial communities from Kellogg Biological Station, Michigan, USA - KBS K5-50-2 metaG... | ecosystem: Host-associated > Plants > Roots >...
AAGGTGCTCGATGAATCCCGACAATCCCGACAAGATCCGAAGCAGGGTCGTCGATGCGGCGGAAGCTGCGCTCGCAAGACAAGGGTACGTCAGCCCAATCGACGTGCTCATGGGCCTCGGCTGGCTGAACCCTGCGACATTGAATCTATGGAGGCGGGGCCAGCTGCCGACCCTCGAGCATGGTATTCAGACCAAGCTGTCCCGCATTTCCGGAGCGATGAACTTGTTCCGCTCGTGGGCAATGGACCGGGGACTTCACCCAAGCGAGACCGCATACGTCGCCAGGACTCCCGCGCGGCCCGCCCTGCAGTTCAGCAGGAGCGGCGACAGTACGATCGAGCGCCTCTATCGGACGCACTGGGTGTCGCGGGAGCTCTCGGAGAAGAGGCGCGAGCGGCTCAAAGCCAAGGTGAACCGACCGCCGGAGCTGGTGGTAATCCAGCCGCTGAACGCCGAGTGGAAGTGTCATCGGTGCGGCGCCACCGGGGACCTGCTCATGATGGAGAAGCCGGGCCCCGCGTGTCTCTCGTGCGCAGGGCTGGGCGAGCTCGAGTTCCTGCCAGCCGGCGACGCCGCGCTCAGCCGGCGCGCAAAAGCGAGGAGCTCGCTGTACGCTGTCGTGGTCCGATTCAGCCGGAGCCGGAAGCGCTACGAAAGACAAGGCTTGCTGGTTCAGCCAGAAGCGCTGCGGCTGGCCGAGCAGGAGCTTGAGAAGCGGTCGGACGAAGGTCGTCTTTAATACATAGCGCTTTGATTCACTTTTCCGTTGTCGAGCGCACTTGACTCTCTTGGTCAAGGATCGTAGGTCGCGAAGCGTTCGTGCACGAGCTGCCTCGCCGCACGCCGGAAAGTTCTCTTGGCGCCGATCGGGCTTTCGGGATTTCGTGGAGCGTTTTGTGTTTATTCGTGCAAACGCAGTTGCGAATAAGACCAGCCGCGCTTGCTCGTCAGTAGTCGAGGACCGCCAGGTCGAGCTGACGAAGGCGCTCGGGGTCGGCCACCACGTCGATCTCAACGATCTTCCCCCGCGCGATCGTGAAGGCGAGCACCATGAGGAGCCGTCCGCGCGGGGCCACGACGATTCCCACGGCTCCGTTCACGAGCGCCGCTTGTGCGAACCGGGCACGCCCCTTGGCCGCCCTCTTGGCCACGGCCGCCGCACCGCGGACCTCCGTCGAGGCGCCCGAAGGCACGGCAGCGTGGTCGGCTCGAAGCATGACATCCGGGTCGAGCACCGCGAGAAGCGCGTCGAAGTCGCCGCCGCGCGAGGCAGCGAGAAAGGCGTCGACAACCTCTCGCTGGCGGGTGAGATCGGCGTCGGGAAGCCTGGCCGCTCCCTGCACGCGGTGGCGTGCGCGGCTCGCGAGCTGCCTTGCTGCGGTCGGGGAGCGTTCGACGATGGGAGCGATCTCCTCGAACGGCAGGTCGAACAGATCGTGCAACACGAACGCGATCCGCTCGGCCGGAGCCAGCGTTTCGAGCACCACGAGCAGCGCGAGACCGACCGAGTGGGCGAGCTGCAGCTCGTTCTCGGGGTTGTTCCCGTCTTCGCGGCTCGCGATCGGCTTGGGTAGGTGCACACCCAGCGGTTCCTCAGGCCGCGCCTTGCGCGAGCGCAGCATGTCCAGGCACACGCGCGCGACGACCGTCGTCAACCATCCCCTCAAGTTCTCGACTCCGCTCGTGTCAGAGCGGCTGAGACGCAGACAGGCTTCCTGGACGGCGTCCTCCGCCTCGCTCAGCGAGCCGAGCATCCGTAGGCCACCGCCCGCAGGTGGGCCCGGTTCTCCTCAAGCCGTTTTGTCAGCCAGTCGCGTTCGTCCACGTCACATCCTTTGGTCGCGCTCCGTCATAGCCTTGACGAACGTAACCCAGCCGATGTGACAAGGAGATCGCAATCATGCAAGCACGGATGAACAACCCAGCGATGATCGTTCCTGGCGCCATGGAGGCGTTGCTGGCCCTGGCGAAGTCCACGCAGAAAGGCGGCGTCCCGTCGCCGACGCTCGACCTGGTCAAACTGCGCGCGAGCCAGATCAACGGCTGCAGCCTCTGCGTTGACATGCACGCTCGCGACGCCAAGAAGGCGGGCGAAACAGATGAGCGGCTCTTCGCAGTGGCGGCCTGGCGGGAGGCGCCCTTCTTCACCGATGCCGAACGCGCCGCGCTGGCGCTCACCGAGGCGGCCACCCGTCTCAGCGATCGGGCGGACCCAGTACCCGACGAGATCTGGGACGAGGCCGCGCGGCACTACGATGAGCGGGCACTTGCGGCTCTGATCATCACGATCGCCACGATCAACGTCTGGAACCGCGTCAACGTCACCACCAGGCAGGTGGCTGGTAGATGGCGATCGCAGTAACCCAGACAAATGGCAACGCACTGTTAACTCGGACGCCTGGAACGCGATCCTGCGCGGGAATATTGTTTCCGCTTTTGGATTGCCGCCCGAATTGCGGTAGGGCAGAAGAGAGTCGCGGCCAAACCACGCGAAAGACGGTGGTTTCGCCCGACCGATGAGTTTTTCTCCCTCCGGGAGTCGAAGGGCAGCAACCGTTTCGAGGAAGCAGAACCAAACAACGCTCGAGGAGCAGGCGACCATGCAAAAGATCACGCCGTTCTTGTGGTTCGACAACCAGGCCGAGGAGGCGGCGAGGTTCTACGTCTCCATCTTCAAGAACTCGAAGATCACGAACGTCTCGCGCTACGGCAAGGTTGGCCCCCGACCGAAGGGCTCGGTGATGACCGTGAGCTTCCAGCTCGATGGCCAGGAGTTCATCGCGTTGAACGGCGGCCCGCAATTCAAATTCACGCCGGCGATCTCGCTGTTGGTCAATTGCAAGACGCAGAAGGAGATTGACGAGTTGTGGAAGAAGCTTTCCGAGGCAGGAACGACGCAGCAGTGCGGTTGGCTGCAAGACAAGTACGGATTGTCCTGGCAGATCATCCCGGAGCGTCTCGGCGAGCTGGTGCAAAACCCGGGCGCGATGAAGGAGATGCTCAAGATGGACAAGATTGACATCGAGCGGCTCGAACGAGCCAGGGCCTAGAGACCAATCGTCTTGAAGCCGCGCTCACCGCGCCGTCTATTTTGCGCGGGTCAGCTCGGCGGCCGTGCGCAGCCAGCCTCGCACCGCATCGCGGGGGAGCTCGTCGAGCGACGTCAGCTTCAAGTGGCGCCCAGTCTTGCCCTCGCCGGATAGACGGGCCTCGGGATCGGCGAACGTACCGGGCGGCCCGGCGAGGACGAGGTTCACGTGCGACTTGTGGCCGGCCAGCGCGCACATCATCGCGCCGTTCACCGTGTAGAACGGCATGCCCCATTTGAGCGACGACTCCGCTTCGGGGACGACCTCTTCGACCAGCGCGCGCAGCTCGTCGAGAATGGAACGCAGATGCGCGGGCTGCTTGGCGAAGAACCCTTCGATCGGGGCGCCGAAATCCGCGCGCGGAGCGGGCTTCTTGGCGGCGGGCTTCTTTAGCGAGGCGCGCGCCTTCCTCTGCTTCGTCGTCCTCGAGGCTTTCTTCGGACTTCCGGCTTTCTTCTTGGAGGTCTTCATGTCTGCAAAATGGCACGGCTCGGCGACGGAAGCATCGATTTGTTTGCAGCTCTGAACAAAGACGTTCGCCTCGTCGCTCCGAACAGGCGTTGGTTAGGGCAAGCGTGTATACACGGCGCCGCGGTGCGCCCGTCTCATTTGAGGCGCTTCGTTCCAACCATGAGCCCTTGCGCCGACGTGCGATTCGATGGCCTGGTGGATCGTTTGCTCCGCGTCGCGCTCGAGGATGTAGCGATGGCGAACGTTCTCGCGCGTCACGCGGGTCACCTGATTCACATATCTTTCATGGCTGCGATAAAGCTGATTGAGCGTACCGACATCGAAGGGGATGTAATAACCCCATCGCGGGCAGGCTCCCGGGCTTGTCAAGGCGCTGTGCTCAAGCTTCGCCGATAGTCGACATGGGTCTGAACAGGGATCTCACCCTTGTGCGCTCGAGCGCGCAGCTTCCGCAATTCCGTCGTCTGCTCGGCGTCTGTCTTTGGCACGCGGACATTGATTGCAAGGGCGCCGATACCCCAGGGCAGAAACACTTTTGAGAGCTTTCTCGGCGTCTGCAAGGTGTCTTCTTCATCCAACGGTCGCCTCTGCGCCCGGGTACGGAGCAATGTGAAGGCGAGCACCAATGTAACGCCAGCCAGGAGCGACAGCCCAGGCGAGAGGTAGCGCCCGACAGCGCGGTCCTCCATGTTCTGCAAGAAGAAGGATACTTCAACAGCCGTAAGATTGTTCGCCAGATGCACGGCGATGCAGGGCCAGAGTGACTTCGTGGAAACGAATAAAACACCCAGGAGGATCCCCGATTCGAGACGAGAGAGGAACCCGAGTCCGTCCAGGTGACTCGCCGAGAAAAGAACGGCCGTCATCACAATGGCGATGGCCTTGCCAAATTTCTGCGAGAAGCCTTGCAAGAGAATCCCGGAAGGCAATGCCGAATGCCCCGGGAGTAATTGCGCCGTCAACTGTCACCGCGTCCGGCTGAGCAAGTTTGTGATCAATGTCCCCGGTCATGTGGTCGCTTCCATTGCCCCCACGTCCGGCCGGGCAAGTTTGTGATGAGTGCCTCGTCCAGTTTACCCGCCTTCATTGCTGGGACAGTTCTAGCAGCGCGATTGCCTGGTAGGGAACGCCACAGTCGTTATCTGCTGGGAGCCCGCAATCCGTACTGACATGCGGGACGTTGCGCTCTTGCGATTGCACGAGCAGCAGGCACCGCCCTGGCCAGAGGGGGTGGGGTGGAGCAGCGTTCTGCTATAGGTGCTATTTACGCCGTTTGGACCTGTGGAAAACCCTATCTGGCTCCGTCCCGCGCGAGCAGCCTGAACCCGTTCCACTGGTAACAGAACGCTGCTCTACCCCTGCCTCTTCTCCCGGGGCGGCCCGTTCACGCAGGTTCCAGCTCGATCGAGACGAGCAAGTACCGGAGCGCGTCGTTTCTGGGGCTGAGGCTGGGGACGCTACTTGTACGCGAATCCATCCAAGTGCTTCACCGATGTTGGCAATGCCTGGTTCCCTGCCGTTCAAGCTCTGGCCCAAGGCAGTGCCCCGAACCGTCCTTTGCACCAACGGAACCGGGGGGCAGGAACGCGGCGCAGGCGAGCCCCAGAGTCCACGCGCTCTGAAGATGGGCGGTGTTGATCCGCACGGCGCTGAAAGGCTATCTCCTTTTTCCTCGACACCGAGGCGCAACGCGACAGATTTTCCAGGACCGGCCCCGAAGCTACGGTGGCTCGGAAGAAGGGTGAATGATATGGCGGAAAACTTAACTTCGGCGGCTCGGCCCAAGACAGTCCACGACATTGCGTTGGAAGTATTTGTTGCGGCAATGGGCCATCAGTTGACGGCACGAGACGCCAAGGGCGTGGCAGCCTCAGCCTACGAGGCGGCCAAAGCTTTCATTGAAAAGCGAAAGGCCGAAGGCGGCGGATAGCCTCAATGGCTGCCGACGAGTGCTCGCCACTCGACTTTCGGGCGGAATCTGGGTAAGAACTCCACATCCTGCTCGATCTCGGCGACGATGAAGTCGGCGGAAATCGCCGGTCGCGCTTGAACGCTCCCCGACGAACGACCCTTGGTGAGGCGAGATCGCGCGAGTAGGAGGCAGCTCGAATTGCGCAAGTGCAAAACGATGCGTCAACCGCCAGTGACGGCCAATCGGCAGCGAGATCCGAAGAAGGGCCTACGGCCCCGCCGGGCGGCATCGGGACGCACAGCGGTCACCCGAGATCCTGAAGACGATGCTGACGACCTCGCCGCCGCTGTCGGAGTGGACGCGGACGCCGAGTCAGACGAGATGGAGGAGGGGTCAGAGGCGGAGGTTTCCATCGCCGTGGATGACACTCTGACCTTGAGCGAGCCCCCGGAAACCTTCGATGACGCGTCGAGCCTGAGCACCGAAAAGCAGTTTCAACATTCTGCAATCGAAAGTGACGCGCCGCAAAGAGATCCTCACCTACTCTTCAGTGTCGGCGACGAAGCCATTGTCGACAGCCCTCCCCAGGAGGCGCCCGCTCAAGGGGAGGTCGGGCTCAGCGACCCGACCAGCCTCTATTTTCGAAAGATGCGCGCCATATCGCTCCTTACTCGCGGGGGTGAGATCGTGGCGGCGAAGGATCTCGAGCAAGGAAACCAGGAGGTCCTCAGCGCGCTGGTGGGTTGCAGACCTGCAATACGGAAGATCGCCGAGCTCGGGAGCAAGCTCAGAGCGGGAATTCTGCGTCCCCGCGACGTGGTGAACGAGGATGCGGATGAAACCGAGGTGATGAAAATTGGTGCGGCCCGGCCGGATGGTCCGTTGATTGATCGCCGGGATGAAATCTGCGGCCGCATAGATCGGCTGTGCAACGAGTCGAAGCGCGCCCAAGCTCTGCAGGAGAGGCTCGGCGCGGCCAGCAATTACTCACCGAAGCACAGGGCAAGGGACCACGGCGAAATCGCCGCCTTGCGCAGGAGCATGCTCCACACGGTTCAAGATCTTCGATTGAACAGCGAGTCGATCGACGGCATCATCTGCAGCCTGCGCGCGCTGGTTACCCGCGTCGATCAGGCAGAGGCCGAGCTTCAGGGGCACGCCGTTTCCCTGGGCATTCCGATGGCGAAAATGACGGAGCTGAAGGAAGCCGGCCGAGCTGGTAGCTCCCGCACCAGAAAGCTCGGAGGTCTATTCCGGGCAAAGAGCTCAGGAGGGGAAGCACTCCGTCGCGGCAAGATCGCATTGAGGACCCTCCGCGATGCAGAGCTCGAAGCGAGTCTTCCAATCGCCCAGTTGCGCGAGAGCATGAAGGCCATCGAGCTGGGAAAACACAAAGCGGAGCGAGCCAAGTCACAGATGATAGAGGCAAATCTGCGACTGGTTGTATCCATCGCGAAGAAGTTCAAGTACGCTGGCGTTCCATTTCTCGACTTGATTCAAGAAGGGAATATCGGATTGATGAAGGCAGTCGATAAATTCGACTACCAGCGCGGATACAAGTTTTCCACCTACGCCACGTGGTGGATCCGTCAAGCCATCACCAGAGGAATTGCCGACCAGGGCCGCACCATCCGGCTTCCGGCTCATGTCAGTGAGTCAATCAGCAAGCTCACTCGCACCAGCCGCTATCTGGCGCGGGGAATCGGCCGCGAGCCCACACCGGAAGAAATCGCAGAGAAGATGGAGCTACCCGTCGACAAGATTCGCCACTTCATTCGAATTGCACGCTCGTCAATTTCCCTCGAGGCCCCGGTGGGCGATGACGAAACCTCGAGGCTCGGAGATTTCATCGAGGACAAAGATGAAGCCTCTCCCGCCGACGTGGTGATCGCGATGGATCTGGCCCAGAATGCCCGGAAATTGCTCGCCACCCTGACCGCGCGCGAGGAAAAGGTGGTGAGGATGAGATTTGGGATTGGAGATGGCATTGACCGGACCCTCGAGCAGGTGGGGCAAGAATTCCACGTGACGCGGGAGCGCATTCGGCAGATTGAAGCCAAGGCGCTCGGGAAACTGCGCCATCCTTCGCGGTTGAAGCGGCTGATACAGTCCTCGGAGAGCTAGAAAGGACCGCCCGCCTCGACCATGTCCCCTTTCAGGAACCGATACTCCGGAGCGACCGAGGCCTGCCCCGCTCGCATTACGCGGACGTTTTTGAAGACCGGCTCGACACCCCACGCAGCTTCAAACAAGGGGCCATCCTGCAACTGAAAGTGTAGATGCGGCTCGCTCGAGTCCCGCTGTTACCGCAGAGACCGAGCACCTGGCCACGCTTGACCTGGACGCCGAGCCTTACCCGAAGGCTACCGGGCTTGAGGTGAGCGTAGACGGAGTACAGATTGGGAGCGTGTTGGATGAACACCGCGTTTCCCGGGGCGAAGTAGGGGTTCATGCGGGCGGGCGTGTTCTCTGGCACGCCGTCGATGGCCGTGATGATCTTGCCGTCCGCGACTGCCAGCACCTCCTGCCCATAAGCGTAGTAGTCCGAATTGTCCTTGCCATCATTCCTGAACGTTTGCCCGGCAGGCCCAATAACGACGAGATCCGCTGCCCGCCTCTGGCTCTGGTGATCAGCGTGGTGATTCACCTCGACATTGTCCCCTCCCCATAACACCGTCCAGGCTCCCTTGAATGGGACCGTAATGGGAATCGTGTTGCGCGCCACCGCTGGCGCAGGGGCCGGCGGCTCTGTCACCATTAGTCTCGAGATCTTTCCCTTTTCATCGAGGGTGATCGAGAGAAGCCACTCGCCTCGTTCGGCCGAGAGAATGTAGGTTGCGCTCAGCTTGCCCCCGTTTTTGAGCTTCGCGGACGTGATCTTGCCCGCGCTGTGAATGCCTGACACCACCTGCTCGGTCCTTTCCAGCGGGACGGCGACGCGCATGTTTCCGTCGAATAAATCGAACAACCGCTTCGCGTCGCTCTTGTTCAAACACTCGATAACGACGTTCGTCACATCATCTGTGCCTTGTACGACCTCCCTCGTCGGAACCGGGCAATCGCGGATAGCAGCACCGTGCGTGCAGGAGAACAGAGGGGGAAGCAAAATCGCGATCAGCAATCTCATCAAGATCACTGCAAGCGAAATGCTCGGTGGACAAAGAAGGCGACAGTTGCCATGGGAAGAATGACGGCCAGCACACGCCTGCTGCTGACCACCATCACCCCGCCGGCTTGACAAAAAACCCTGCGACCTGCCCATTGGCGTCAAGGGTCCACTGAATAGCCACAGGCTTCCCGAACTTGGAGAATGAAGCGGTGCGCAGATAGATCTGGTACGGCGCGGAGGCAGTGGTCTTCTCGTCAATGACTTTAGTCTCCGCACCAAGCTGTCCATCTACTTGCTGGCGGAATGCAGCCAGTTTCTCCTCGCTTCCCAGCATGTTTTGCATTTCCGGTGTCATTCGTGACCAGATCTGACCCGTCTCCCCCTTGTAGAAGAGGGCGGTCAGCTCGCGTCCCCGGTCCATGACAGCCGTCGAAGGGGGCGGGCTCGCGATCTCCTTGGAAGTGGTGGTTGCGGTAGCTTCCGAAGACGCGGTCTTACAACCCGAGATTGCAACAACAGACAGCATCAGAGAAGTGATAAAGGTTTTCATGGGTGCTGCCCATTACCACAAGTGCACTGGACTGTCATCGAACCGAGCCAATGAGCTCGGCGGGCGCAGTGACCTTGCGCGGTACAACGCGGACGCAGGAGTTGCCGGCTGTCTTTCAGGGCTTAACCGGCCTAGCGCGGTTGCTGACTTGCGTGCCTACGACGGCTCACCCGGAGAACAGATTGCGCATCAGGAAAGTGAGGTTCGCCGGTCGCTCGGCCAAGCGGCGCATGAACCACGGAAACCACTGCGAGCCATAACTGATCAACACCCGAACACGATAGCCGGCCTGCGCCAACCGCACCTGCTCCGGGCGTTGGATGCCGTAGAGAAGTTGAAACTCCACGGACTCCTTCCCCAGTCCCAGCTCTTGCGCAGCCTGTTCGATCTTCTGAATCAAGCGGAGATCGTGCGTGGCGAAACCGGCTCGCGTCCCGGCCTTGCGCACCTCCGGGTCGAGCAAGCGCCGCGCTAGTCGAAAGTAGTTCTCATCCACGTCCTTCTTGCGCGGATAGGCCAGCTGCGGCGGTTCGTGGTAGGCGCCCTTCACCAGCCGGATCGCCGGCGCGAGCGGCAAAAGGTCGGCGAGGTCCTTCTCCGTTCGGTACAGGTATGACTGCACGCAGACACCGACGTTGGGATGGTGCGCTCGAACGCGGCGGTATAGCTGGAGCGTTGCGTTGGTGTACGCGGTCCCTTCCATGTCAATCCACAGGAAATTGCCCAGCTGCTTGGCGCGCTCGGCCAAGCGCTGGACGTTGGCGAGGCAACCCTCCGCGTCCAGGTCGAGGCCGAGCTGGGTGAGCTTCACCGAGATCGCCGCGTCCAGTTTTTGTTCCGCAACCCGCTCCAGCACCTGGAGGTAATGGCGCGTCACTGCCTCAGCTTCGCCGGCGTCCTTCACGTTCTCGCCGAGCTGCGTGAGGATGGTCGCAATTCGGCTCTGCTGCAGAGCGCGAGCGGCCTCGAGCGCCTGAGAGACGTCCTCACCCGGCATGAAGCGCTCCACGGCTTTGCGAACGAACCCGTACTGCGGTGCCCGCTGCGCCAGCCATTGACTCTGGGAAGTGGCTAGGAGAACGCGTCGCATCACTGGCGTGCATTGCCTCGTCGGAAGCCGCCCACCTGGGGCGGAAAAAATTCCAGGCACTTCTACTCGCCTGCCACTCCTAAACCAAGAAGGTTAGCTGATCCGGCTGGTGGGCTGCAGCCGAGCTCGATCCAAACGGGAGCTCATCCGCGCTGGTGCGCGGAGAGGATCGCCGCGGCCGAGCGCCGGACATCCTCCATCGTGGTGCTCCAGTTGCACACCGAGATGCGCATCAGTGCGCGGCCGCGCCACACGGTGCCAGAGAGCCAGCAGGTCCCCTCGCGCTGCACGCGCGCGATGACTTCGCGGGTCCAATCGTCGCTGTCCTCGGGGGTTGCCCCGGGTCGCTCGAAGCGGACCAGCACCTGGTTGAGGACGACCTCGTTCACCACTCGGACCCCGGGCGCGGCAGTGAGCAGCTCGGCGAAAAGGCGGGCGTGGTCACAGCAGCGTTCGACCAGCTCGGCGATCCCCGCGCGTCCGAGAGAGCGCAGCGCGGCGTAGACCGCGAAACCGCGCGCCCGCCGCGAGAATTCCGGCGTCCATTCGTAGTTGTCGCGATCGGTGCTCGAGCGCTGCAAATAAGCCGCCGTTCGCGCCATCGCGGCTCGGTGAGCGGCCCGGTCGCGCACGAAGGCGAGCCCGCTGTCGTACGGCACGTTGAGCCATTTGTGCGCGTCGGTGGCCCAGGAATCGGCACCATCGAGCCCCGCGAGGTGTTGTCGGTACCGCGGACTTGCCGCCGCCCAGAGGCCAAATGCCCCGTCGACATGCAACCAACCATTTTCGTGCTCGCGCACGAGCTGCGCAATTGATGCGAGCGGATCGAACGAGCCGGTGTTCACGTTTCCCACCTGGGCGCAGACGATCGTCGGCGCGCCTGCGTTATTCCGGAGCTCATCGCGCAGCGCGTCCGCCAGGATGCGACCTTCACCATCGCAGCCGACCGCGACCGCCGAAGAGTCGCCCAGACCTAGCAGCCTGAGCGCGCCGTAAACGGTGACGTGCGTCTCATCGCTGACGATCACCGCCACGCGCGGTGCGCTGCTGAGTCCCTTCGCCGCAACGTCCCATCCGACCCGTGCGAGGACCGCCTGGCGGGCGGCGGCAATGCAGGTCGTGTTCGCCATCTGCCCACCGGTGACGAAACCCATCCCGGTGCTCCGCGGAAGGCCGAACAGCTCGACGAGCCATTGCAGAACGATCTCCTCGACCATCGCCGCGGCAGGCTGCCTCGCATTGACATCAACGAGGTGGTGGGCATCTGCGAAGTAGTTCACGAGTACGGCGGTTGCGTCGACTTTCACGACTTGGCACGCGAGTTCGGTAGCTTGAGGCTGATGCCGCTGGCAATCGAGGGGGCCAGAATACTGGGCCTCATCAAGATGCGGAATGGCGAGGTTGCGCTCAGCCCGCTAGGCCGCACCTGGATTCAAGGCGATGCGCAAGAGCGCCAATGTATGCTCCACGATCGGATCGCGAGCATGGAGCTGATCCGCTGGCTCTGCACGCTGCTGCGCAGCTCTGGTAGCCGCGCAATCTCGGCGGGGGACCTGCTCGGCCCCGGCCCGCAAGCCCTCCCTCGACGTCAGATCCCGGCTTTCCTGCGATCACGCGATTCATGGGAGTTGCAGACTCGAGCGGCCGGTCGTGGCAGCTATCCTTCTCATAGCAGTAAAGGCTTTCGTGTAAACAAGTCTTGGAAATTGTGGCCCTCGTTGCCTTGTCTGTTTTTATTATCACCGGGAAATACCTGAACAAGTTCCGGGCCGCTGCTAAACCGCTATCGTGCGCACAGGTATTTCTTTATGAGCCATTGTGTTTCACATTATTGACGACAGTTTTGAGCGCTCGATATTCTTCACACCGCGGAGAATCTGCGTCCTGGCCGACGTTCACGGGGACGATGGATCCATAGAACGACGCGCTGGGTGGTTGGATGAAGATAGTCATCTCGGTGTTGCTGGCTTCGCTTGTTTTATTCGGATGTGGAAAGTCAGAGGAGAAGATCAGCGGGCTGCCGTCCGCAGTGGCGGATTCCGCGCAGTCATCGGTGCGATGCACCCCCGCAGACGACGATCCAGAGGACGATGATGAACGGCATGACGGCGATGATCGAGAACGCGACCACGAAAAACACCACCATTTAAAACGACACCATGGAAAGCATCACGATGGAGAACACCGCGATGGAGAGCACGACGATGGCAAACGGTGCACGCCGTCGGGCAGCCTCCAGATCACTGTCAGCGGTCTGCCGGCTGGAGTGAGCGCGGGAATCACCGTCAGCGGGCCCAACGGTTTCAGCATGGCGGTGACGAGCACCACGACGCTGAACAACCTGGCTCCGGGAAGCTACAGCGTCAGCGCCTCTCCGGTGACGAGCGGGCTGGCGACCTACAACGGGGCTGTGACGGGCTCGCCTGCCACGGTTTCATCGGGGAC
>Ga0207646_10005998_pt1 | contig 12656 bp, 8 predicted proteins | sample KBSK5502metaG_FD_184343 | JGI IMG/M metagenome (GOLD analysis project Ga0207646, IMG submission 184343) | Corn, switchgrass and miscanthus rhizosphere microbial communities from Kellogg Biological Station, Michigan, USA - KBS K5-50-2 metaG... | ecosystem: Host-associated > Plants > Roots >...
CCTTCTTCGACCAAGGCGAGTCCGTCGGTCACGTCCGCTGCGAGCGCAGCGTCCGCAAGCTCCACGGGAACGACGGTGATCAATGCATCCCTACCAATACGGCCTTCGACATCGGCGTGCCGCCAGCGTCCTGTACCTTGCATTCACAAGATAAGCACACCGCCGCGCCCGGAGAGAGCCGCCCCAGTGCTGGCCCGCTCAACCGTGCCGGGATCGCCGAGCGCCGGCTCCGCCTGGCCTCAGGTGTATGGGTGTGCCACTCATTGCGCGTTAGCCGATCGGTGCCACACCCATACACGGGCTCGCGAGATGATTTTGTGACCCAGGTCGCATATGTGACCACGGGGACTGAAGTGTCCGCGGGCCGCGGGGACCACCTGTCTGCGGGCAGCCCGCACGACGCGTCCGCAAGCCGCCGAAGCGGCCGCCGATGCCCGCCCGTCGGCGGCATCACCGGACGAACAGCTGCGTGGCCGCGTCGTGCGCCAGCCGGAGCAGCGGTTCGGGGGCGACGCCCAAGATCAGCGTCGCCAGCACTCCGATGCCGACCGCGACGGAGGTGTAGGCGCTTGGCCGCACCACGGCTGGCCCGTCAGGGGCGGGCTCGCTGAAGAACATCAGCACGATGACCCGGACATATGGGAAGGCCAGGATCGCGCTGCTCAGCACACCGATGATCACCAGTGGCAGGGCGCCGCCGGAGATCGCAGCCTGGAAGACCGCGAACTTGCCGGTGAAGCCGCTGGTCAGCGGGATGCCTGCGAACGCGATCAGGAAGAAGGCGAACGCCGCGGCCACCAGCGGCGACCGCTTGCCAAGCCCCGCCCAGCGGGACAGGTGCCCTGCCTCGCCGCTGGCGTCCCTGATCAGGGTCACCACCGCGAACGCCCCGATCGTCGCGACGCCGTAGGCGGCGAGATAGAACATGCTGCTGGACAGTCCCGCCGTGGTGGCGGCGATCACCCCGGTCAGTATGTAACCTGCCTGGGCGATCGAGGAGTAGGCGAGCAGGCGCTTGACGTCGGTCTGGGTGATTGCGATGAGCGCACCGCCCAGCATCGTGAGGATCGCTACGCCCCACATGACCGGCCGCCAGTCCCAGGTCAGCTGGCCGAAGGACACGTAGAAAACGCGCAGCAGTGCGCCGAACGCGCTGACCAGCGTGCACGACGCCATCAGCGCGGTGATCGGCGTCGGGGCACCCTGGTAGACATCGGGCTTCCAGGCCTGGAACGGCACGGCGCCGATCTTGAACAGCAGACCCACCCCGAGAAGCGCGATGCCGGCGTAGAGCAGCACCGAACTCTGCACGTTCGTGCCGGCCGCCGCGGCGATCGCCGCGAGCCTGACCGAGTCAGAGTAGCCGTACAGCATGGCCACCCCGAACAGGAAGAACGCCGAGGAGAACGCGCCGAGCAGGAAGTACTTCATCGCAGCTTCCTGCGAGAGCAGCCTGCGCCGCCTGGCCAGGCCGCAGAGCAGGTACAGCGGGAGCGAGAGCACCTCGAGCGCCACGAACATGGTCAGCAGGTCGTTCGAGGCAGGGAACAGCAGCATGCCGCCGATGGCGAACAGCGCGAGCGGGTACACCTCGGTGTGGCTGATCCCGGCCAGCAGCCCCTCGCGCTCTTCAGCGCTGCCCGGCACGGCAGCCGCTTGCGCGGTGAACGCGCTCACCTCATGCGAGGATTCTGCGATCAGCAGGACGCTGATGAACGCGAGCACCAGGATCGTGCCCTGGATGAACAGTGTGGGCTGGTCGACAGCGACGGCGCCTGCAGCGTCGATGTGCCCGGCGCCGGCGTTGACCGCCACGACAATTGTCAGCACGAAGGCGGCGGCCAGGCTGCCGAGCGTGATGGGAAGGTGCAGCGCCCGGCGCAGCGGCCTGGGCGCGAACGCCTCAACGAGCACCCCGGCGACGGCCGCTCCGAAAACCAGCAGCAGCGGCGAGAGCTGGCCGTACTGAATGTGCGGTGCGGGGATGGTCGGCGCGACCACGCCAAGCGCGCGCACAGCGCCAGCGGACCCGAGTGACCCGGTCACGGCTTGCTCCCGTTCTTGTCCGCCCCGCCGTTACTGTGCCCAGCCGCCGCGGTGGTCGCCCCGCCGTCAGTGTGCGGGGCCGTGGCGCTCGCCACGCGGATGGCTTTCGCCGGATGCGGCGGGACGGGGTTGGTCGAGTGTGCTTGCACGAGCGTCTTCTGTACCGCCGGATTGATCATGTCGATGACCGGCTTGGGGTACACGCCGAGCACGATGATCAGGGCGATCAGCGGGCCGACCGCCCACAGCTCACGCGGCCTAAGGTCAGGCATCGTGGCGACTTCCGCGCGGACCGGCCCGGTCATCGTGCGCTGGTACATCCACAGGATGTAGATCGCGGCCAGGATGATCCCGGCGGTCGCCAGTCCGGCCGCTACCTCATACCTGGTGAAGGTCCCGATCAGCACGAGGAACTCGCTGACGAAGGTGGAAAGGCCCGGCATCGCGAGCCCGGCGAGCCCGGCGACGAGGAACAGGCCAGCCAGTACGGGAGCCACCTTCTGCACGCCGCCGTAGTCGGCGATCTGCTGGGAGCGCCGACGGGCGATCATGAACCCGGCGATCAGGAAGAGCGCTCCCGTGGCGAACCCGTGGTTGACCATGTACAGGGTCGCCCCGACCTGCCCCTGGCTGGTCATCGCGAACACCCCGAGCGTGATCATGCCGAAGTGCGACACCGACGTGTAGGCGATCAGCCGCTTCAGGTCGGCCTGGCCGATCGCCACGATGGCGGCGTACAAGATCCCGATCACCGACAGCGTGATGACCAGCGGCGTGAAGTAGTGCGCCGCGGACGGGAACAGGTCAAGGCAGTACCTGATCATGCCGAAGGTCCCGACCTTGTCGAGGACGCCGACCAGCAGCACCGCGGCTCCGGGTTGTGCTGCCGTCGCAGCATCCGGCAGCCAGGTATGGAACGGCCACAGCGGCGCCTTGATCGCGAAGGCGACGAAGAACCCGAGGAAAAGCCACTTTTGCGTGGTCTGGCTCAGTGCCACCCTGGCAAGGTCGGTGAACAGGAACGAGCCGTGGTGGCCCAGCGCCGCGCTGCGGGTCGAGTAGACATACAGCGCGATCACGGCAACCAGCATGAGCAGCCCGCCGAGCAGGCTGTACAGCAGGAACTTGACCGCCGCATACTGCCGCTGCCCGACGCCGTAGCTGCCGATCATGAAGTACATCGGGACCAGCATGGCCTCGAAGAAGACGTAGAACAGGAACACGTCGGTCGCCGCGAAGACGCCGATCATCATGGTCTCGAGCACGAGCAGCAGCGCGAAATATGTCTTCACGCTTCGTTTCGGCGCGGGCTCGCCGGCCGGGCTCGCCGATCCCTCGGCGTCGTTCCAGGACGCGAGCACGACGACCGGCATCAGCACCACTGTCATCAGGATGAGCACGAGCGCGATACCGTCGACGCCCACCGCGTAATGGACGCCGAACTGCGGTATCCACTGGTAGACCTGGGTGAACTGGAACCGTCGGCCGCCAGGCGTGAAACTGGCCGCCATCGCGGCCGTGACACCGAGCGTGATCAGCGTGAAGACCAGCGCGATCCGCTTGACCAGCAGGTCGCGGCAGCGCCTGTCGGCATCACTGCCCGGCGCGGACCTGCCGGGGGTGAGGCAGACCGCGAGGGTCCCGACCAACGGGATCGCGCCGGCCACGGTCAGCCAGGGGAAGTTACTCACCGAAGGATCGACCCCCTAGAGCTGTACGAGTAGCAGGGCGCCGACGAGCAGCAGGGCGCCGACGAGCATGGACAGGGCGTAGGAGCGGACGAAGCCGGTCTGCACCCTGCGGACCCGGCCCGAGCTCCCGCCCATGGTGGCGGCAATGGTGTTGACGATTCCGTCGATGCCGCGGTTGTCGAAGTACACCGCCAGCCTGGTGAGCCACTGACCCGGGCGCATCAGCAGCGACTCGTCGAGCGCGTCGCCGTAGAGGTCCTTGCGGGCCGCGACCGTCACGAAGCTGCCGCGCGGCGCGGTCACCGGCACCTCGCGGCGACCGTACATGACCCACGCAAGGCCCGCCCCCACCAGGACGAGCGCCAGTGTCAGCCAGCTCAGCGGCGCGAAGAACCCGTGCGATAGCGGTGGCGTTCCTGCCACCGGCCGCAGGAAGTCGATCAGCCGGTTCGCGATGAGCAGGAATCCGCCCGCGCCCAGCGAGCCGACAGCGAGGATGACCATCGGCGAGGTCATGACGCTAGACACCTCATGCGGATGCATGTCGTCCTCCCAGCGACGCTTGCCGGTGAACGTCATCAGCAGCACCCTGGTCATGTAGAAACCCGTGATGCCGGCCCCGATCAGCGCCGCCGTGCCGAGAATGGCGCCCGAGGTCCCGCCCGTATCGAATGCGGCCTCGATGATCGGGTCCTTGGTGAAGAAGCCGGAGAACGGCGGCACGCCGATGATCGCCAGGTAGCCGAAGGTGAACGTCACGAAGGTGATCTTCATGGCCGTGGCGAGGCCGCCGAACCGGCGCATGTCAACTTCGTCGTTCATCGCGTGCTTGACCGAGCCGGCGCCGAGGAAGAGGCCGGCCTTGAAGAAGCCGTGCGAGAGCAGGTGGGCGATCGCCAGCGCGTAGCCTGCCGGACCGAGCCCGGCGGCCAGCATCATGTAGCCGATCTGGCTCATCGTCGATCCGGCCAGCGCCTTCTTGATGTCGTCCTTCGCGCAACCGATGATCGCCCCGAACAACGCCGTGGCGGCACCGACGATCGCGACGAGCAGCCTGGCGTCCGCCGACAGGTTGAAGATAGGCGCGGACCGCACGATCAGGTAGACCCCGGCGGTCACCATCGTCGCCGCGTGGATCAGCGCCGAGACCGGCGTCGGGCCTTCCATGGCGTCAAGCAGCCAGGACTGCAGCGGCAGCTGCGCGGACTTGCCGCACGCGCCAAGCAGCAGCAGCAAGCCGATTGCCGTAATCGTGGTCGTGCTTGCGTGGTGCGCCGCGCCGAACACGCCGGCGAAGCTGACCGAGCCGAAGGTCGCGAACATCAGCATGATGCCAAGCGACAGACCAGCGTCACCGACCCGGTTCACGACGAACGCCTTCTTGGCCGCGACCGCAGCGGCGGGCTTAAACTGCCAGAACCCGATCAGCAGGTAAGAGGCCAGACCCACGCCTTCCCAGCCGGCGTACAGGGCGACGTAGTTGTCCGCCAAGACGAGCAGCAGCATGGCGGTGATGAAGAGGTTCAGGAAGCCGAAGAATCTGCGCCGCTCGGGGTCGTGCGACATGTAGCCGATGGAGTAGATGTGGATGAGCGAGCCCACGCCAGTGATCAGCAGCACGAAGCAGATCGATAGCGGGTCGAGCAGCAGCCCGATGTTGGCGTGGAATCGTCCGATGGCCGGTATCCAGGTGTAGACCTGCACCTCCCGGCCGCGCTGGCCAGCCGGGTAGCCGAGCATGACGGCGAAGGCGATCGCGCCGTAGCAGAAAGCCGCCAGCGACATCGCACATCCGACCAGGTGTCCCCATGCGTTCGTGCGCTTGCCGCCGAGCAGCAGGATTACAGAGCCGGCCGTCGGGAAGGCCAGGAGCAGCCAGGCCAGCTTCTGTACGCCGACGGCCGGGAGCGTCGTTACTGCCGCGGCGTGCGTGACCGTCCCGGCCAGCCCGCCAGCAAGAGAGCCTGTCAAGGCCTACCCTCCACGTCCTTCATTCCTGGCCCCGTGCGGTCAGTACTTGAGCAGGTTGGCATCATCGACCGACGCCGACCGGCGGGCGCGGAAGATCGAAGTCAGGATGGCCAGGCCCACAACGACCTCGGCCGCCGCCACGACCATCACGAAGAAGGCGATCACCTGACCGCCGAGGTCACCGTGCAGCCTGGCGAACGCGACGAAGGCGAGGTTGACCGCGTTCAGCATCAGTTCGACGCACATGAAGACGACCAGGGCGTTCCTGCGAACCAGAACCCCGACGCCCCCGATGACGAACAAGATCGCCGCGAGCGCGACATAATTGGCCGGGCTGATCACCGCTCCTCCTTCTGCCCATTCGCCCGCGCGGGGGCCTGGTTCTCGGGGCCACCGGGGCCAGGCCCGGCGCTCTCCTGTTCGGCGCCGATGACTTCGCCGCCGATCGCGGGCCTGGCCGCTGCCCGCGCTTCGGCCGCCCTGCTGGCGAGCACGCCGCTCACGGACAGCCGCGACTGCGTTCCGTCGGGAAGCAAAGCAGGCATGTCCACCGCGTTGTGCCGCGCGTACGTACCCGGACCGGGCAGCGGCGTCGGCCGCCCGCTGGCCACCCGCCGCCTGGAGAGCATCCGCTGCGTCGGCCGCGGGCTCGTGCGCTCCCGGTGCGCGAGCACCATGGCGCCGAGGGCGGCGGTGATCAGCAGGGCGCTGGTCACCTCGAAGGGGAAGACGTAGGTCGTGAAGATGAGCTTGGCCAGACCGCTGATGTTCTGCGTGCTGTTGCGGGCGCCGGCGGGGGCTGCCTGGCCGATCGTGGCGTGTCCGACCACGAGGATCAGCAGCACGAGCAGCGCGATCCCAGCGAGTCCGGCGAAGACACGCTGGCCCCTGATCGTCTCGACGACCGCGTCAGACGCGGTGATACCGACGATCATGATCACGAACAGGAACAGCATGAGCACGGCGCCGGTGTAGACGATGACCTGCACGAATGCCAGGAACGGCGCGCCCTGCATGGCGTACATCCCGGCGAGGATCAGCATCACGACCGCGAGCAGGACCGCGCAATGTACGGCACGCCTGGTGAGGATCATGCCAAGCGCCGCTGCCACGGCAATGACGGCGAGGACCCAGAATGTGGCGACCTCCGTGTTGCTGGCCGCGCTGGCGGCGAGCACGAGCGGATGAGCCATCAGGCACCTCCCGCGCCGTTAGCGGGCGCACCGCCGGCTCCGGCGGAACCCGGGGGCCCCGGTGGGCCGTCGCCACTGCCGGCCTCGCCGGCCCTACCAGCCTCGCCGGCCCTGCCAGCCTGGCCGGCCCCACCAGCCTCGCCGCGGCTGCGCGCGAGCATGCTCAGCAGGTCGGCGGGCTGGCCGGCCGCGAACGTCGGCCCGAGGCGGTAGTAGTCCTGCTCGGAGTCACCGAGCCGCATGGGATGCGGCGGCGCTTCCATGCCGGGCTGCAACGGCGCGACCAGCTGCTCCTTGGTCCAGATCAGGCTCTCTCTGTTGTCGTCAGCCAGTTCGTAGTCGTTGGTCATCGTCAGGGCTCTGGTCGGGCAGGCCTCGACGCACAGGCCGCACAGGATGCAGCGCAGGTAGTTGATCTGGTAGACGATGCCGTACCGCTCGCCCGGCGAGTACCGCTCAGTCTCAGTGTTACTCGCGCCCTCGACGTAGATGGCGTCCGCCGGGCAGGCCCAGGCGCACAGTTCACAGCCGATGCACTTCTCCAGGCCGTCCGGCCAGCGGTTGAGCTGGTGCCTGCCGTGGAACCGCGGCGCGGTCGGCTTCTTCTGCTCCGGGTACTCGACGGTGTCGACCTTGCGGAACATCTGCCGGAAGGTGACGGCGAATCCCTTGACCGGGTTAAGGAAATCAAGCACCGGTGACCTCCTTGACGCCCGAGTCCGGCGCCTGGTCCTGCAGCGCGGGCGCGCCGGCCGCCAAGCCGTGATAGTGCGGCAGGTCCATCGGCGGTGCCGGGAAGGTGCCGGCATCCTGCTCGCCCGACGCCTCTTCCGCAGCCGCGCGCTGCCTGGCCGCGCGCGTGGCGGTGAGGTCCCAGCCGAAGGCCAGCGCGAGCAGGACGAGCACGATGCCAGCCCCCACCAGGTAGACACCTGTGCTGCCGCCCTCGCGGCGCCAGACGCGCAGCGTCGCGATCAAAAGGGTCCAGGCCAGGCCAGCCGGGATCAGGACTTTCCAGCCCAGCTTCATCAGCTGGTCGTACCTGATCCGCGGCAGCGACCCGCGCAGCCAGATGAACAGGAACAGGAACAGGCTCAGCTTGGCCAGGAACCACAGCACCGGCCACCAGCCGCTGTTCGCGCCCGACCAGACCGAGATGGGCCATACCGCGTGCCAGCCGCCCAGGAAGAGCGTGGTGGCCAGCGCTGACACGGTGATCATGTTGATGTACTCGGCGAGGTAGAACAGCGCGAACTTCAGCGAGGAGTATTCGGTGTGGTAGCCGCCTACCAGTTCGCCCTCGCCCTCTGGCAGGTCGAACGGGAGCCGGTTGGTCTCGCCGACCATGGTGATCGCGTAGATCAGGAAGGAAGGCAGCAGCAGCACGGCGAACCACGACGGGTAGTGCAGGACGGCCCCAAAGAGGTGGAACGGCGCGCCGTGCGCCTGGGCGGCGACGATCTGGGAGGTCGAAAGTGACCCCGCGTACAGGAAGACGGGCACGAACGCGATGCCCATCGCTATCTCGTAGCTGATCACCTGGGCTGATGACCGGAGCCCGCCGAGCAAGGAGTACGGCGAGCTTGACGACCAGCCGGCCAGCACGATCCCGTACACGCCCATCGAGCTCATCGCGAGCACGAGCAGCACGGCAACAGGCAGATCGGCGAGCTGCAGCGCCGTGCGGTGCCCGAAGATCGACACCGTCGGCCCGAACGGGATGATCGCGAAGCTGATGAAGGCCGGAATCGCCGCGATGGCCGGCGCGAGCACGAACAGGAACTTGTCGACACCGCGGGGGACGATGTCCTCTTTCAGCGGCAGCTTGATGCCGTCCATCAGGGACTGCAGCAGGCCGAACTTGCCCGCCCGGTTCGGGCCTGGACGTTGCTGCATCCGGCCGATCACCCGGCGCTCCGCCCAGATCATCAGGAGCGTCGTCAGCATCAGGAACACGAAGACGATCAGGACCTTGATGGCGGTCAGCCACCACGGGTCGTGGTCGATGAGCGCCGGGGTCGGCGCGCTCGCGCTGGCCAGCTGCGCGAGGCCGGGGCTGGCGGTCATTCCGCGCTCCTCACCGTCACCAGGCTGCCGTAGCCGGCGCCGAGGTCGCGCCTAACCGAGCAGCCCGCGGAATTCGTCGGCAGCCAGACCACCCGGTCCGGCATCGCCGTGATCTCGACCGGCACCACAATCGAGCCGCGGCCGGTCGATACGCGCACCATGGCGCCGTCCGAGCGGCCGCGCGGCGGCGGGTCCGACGCGCGAGCTCCCTTAGGCACCGTGACGCCGGCCTCCGCCGCGGTCGCCGCTGACATCCTCGCCACGGCCGGGCGCGCGGTCCCGGCCAGGTTCGGCTCGCCGTCTTGCATCCGGCCGGCGTCGAGCAGATTATGCCAGGTTGCCAGCAATGCCTCAGCGGCACCAGGAACGGCGCTCCCGGCCTGCCCCGAAGGCGCCTGACTCGAGGCACCCTGGCTCGTCTTGGCGCTGCGGGCTACCCCGAGCGCCGCGAGCTCCCTGCGGGCCGCCGACTCGTCAGGCAGGCCCAGGTGCACGTCCATCGCGTCGGCGATCCCGGCCAGAACGTGCACGTCGCCGCGGATCGCCGGCACCGAGAGCGCCGCGTCGAACGAGCCGGCTCGTCCCTCCCAGTTCACGAACGTGCCCGGCTTCTCGGCGACCGCCATCACCGGCAGGACAACGTCCGCACGATCCGTAACCGGACTCACCCGCAACTCGAGGCTCACCACGAACCCCGCGTTCTCGAGGGCCGCGAGCGCGGCCTGCGGGTCAGGCAGGTCGGCCGGATCGACTCCGGCCACGACGACAGCCTCGAGCTCGCCGCTCGCCACCGCGGCGAGGATCTGGCCGGTGTCCCTGCCAGGCTCGGCCGGGAGCGAGGCGGCGCCCCACGCCCTGGCAACCTCGATGCGGGCGTCCGCATCGGTGACATGGCGCCCGCCGGGCAGCAGGACAGGCAGCGCCCCGGCCTCGATCGCGCCCCGCTCGCCTGCTCGGCGCGGGATCCAGGCGAGCCTGGCACCGGTCAGCTCGGCAAGCGCCACCGCAGCGGTCAGCGCGCCTGGCACCTCGGCCAGACGCTCGCCGGCCAGGATCACCGACCCCGGCTTCCTGAGCGCCTGCGCGGCGGCAGCGAACCCGTCATCGGCCGGCGAAGCGGCGGTAAGGCCGGCCGGATCGGCGAGCCGGCCGAGCACGTCGGCCTCGCCGCCCGGCAGCGTCGGCAGCAACATGCCGGACAGCTTGGTCAGGCCGCGGCTGGCGAGGGCGGCGATCGAGTAGACCGCTGTGTGGCCCGAGCTGACAGCATTGCGCAGGCGCAGGAAGACGATCGGCGACTCATCCTCCGGCTCGAAGCCGGCGAGCAGTACTGCGGGCGCCCGCTGCAGGCTCGCGTAGCTGACGCCGGACTCGGGCGTCGTGCCCGCTACAACCGAGGCCAGGAAGTCGGTTTCCTCGGCGCTGTGCGGCCTGGCCCGCATGTCGATGTCGTTGCTGCCCAGTGCGAGCCTGGCGAACTTGGCGTACGCGTAGGCGTCCTCGAGCGTGAGCCTGCCGCCGGTCAGCACCCCAGCCCGGCCGCGCGCAGCGGTCAGGCCGCGAGCCGCCGCGTCGAGCGCCTCAGACCAGGACGCGGGCTGGAGCACCCCTGCGGCGTCCCTGACCAGCGGTGAGACCAGCCGGTCCGGCATGGTCGCGTAGGTGAAAGCCCAGCGTCCCTTGTCGCAGTTCCACTCCTCGTTCACCTCAGGCGCGCTGCCCGCCAGCCGCCGCGTCACGGCGCCGCGGCGGTGGTCGGTCCGCTGGAGGCAGCCCGACGCGCAGTGCTCGCAGACGCTCGGCGTCGACACCAGGTCGTACGGCCGGGCCCTGAACCGGTAGGCCGTGCCCGTGAGCGCGCCGACCGGGCAGATCTGGACTGTGTTGCCGGAGAAGTAGGAGTCGAACGGCACCCCCTCGGCCACCCCGATCTGTTCCTGCGGGCCGCGCTCGATCAGCTCGATCAGCGGGTCCCCGGCGATCTGGTCGGCGAACCTGGTGCACCTGGCGCACTGGATGCAGCGCTCCCGGTCGAGCAGCACCTGGGAGGACAGCGCGATCGGCTTGGCGAACTTCCGCTTCTCGCCGCCGAACCTCGTCTCGCCGGCCCCGGCCGTCATGGCCTGGTTCTGCAGCGGGCACTCGCCGCCCTTGTCGCACATCGGGCAGTCGAGCGGGTGGTTGATCAGCAGCAGCTCCATCACGCCGCGCTGCGCCTTCTCGGCAACGGGCGAGGTCAGCTGGGTCCGTACGACCATGCCCTCCGTGCAGACGGTGGTGCACGAGGCCGGCGGCTTGGGCTGGCCTTCGACCTGCACGAGGCACTGGCGGCAGGCGCCTATCGGCGCGAGCAGCGGGTGGTCGCAGAACCGCGGGATCTGGATGCCGAGCTGCTCGGCGGCCCTGATGATCAGCGTTCCCTTCGGAACGAAGATCTCGAATCCGTCGATCGTCACATGAACGCCGTCGGCGGCCTTGGCTACCTCGGTCATCGTGACGACCTCCGCGCGAAGAGGGTCGATGCGGCCGGGTCGAAGGGGCAGCCGCCGCGCTTGGAGTGCTCGATGAACTCGTCCCTGAAGTACTTGATCGACGAGACGACCGGGCTGACGGCGCCGTCGCCGAACGGGCAGAACGCACGGCCCAGTATGTTGTCGCAGATGTCGAGCAGCTTGTCCAGATCAGCTTCGCTGCCCTCGCCGCGCTCCAGTGAATGCAGCAGCTGGACGATCCAGTAGGTGCCCTCGCGGCACGGCGTGCACTTGCCGCAGGACTCGTGCTCGTAGAACTCCATCCATCGCAAGGTGGCACGGACCACGCAGGTCGTCTCGTCGAATATCTGCAGCGCCCGGGTGCCGAGCATGGACCCGGCGGCGCCGACGGACTCGAAATCCAGCGGCACGTCGAGGTGCTCATGGGTGAAGATCGGGGTCGACGATCCGCCCGGTGTCCAGAACTTCAGCCGGTGGCCGGCCCGGACGCCGCCCGCCAGCGAGAGCAGTTCGCGCAGCGTGACTCCGAGCGGCGCCTCGTACTGGCCCGGGGTGGTGACGTGCCCGGATAGCGAGAAGATCCCGAAGCCCTTTGACTTGTCTGTGCCGAGGGCGGCGAACGCTTCGGCACCGTTCGCCATGATGTACGGCACGCTGGCGATCGACTCGACGTTGTTGACCACGGTCGGGCAGGCGTACAGACCCTCGATGGCCGGAAACGGAGGCTTCAGCCTCGGCTGGCCGCGATATCCCTCCAGCGAGTCCAGCAGCGCGGTCTCCTCGCCGCACTCGTACGCGCCCGCGCCCGCGTGCACCCCGATGTCGAGGTCGAATCCCGAACCAAGGATGTTGGTGCCGAGGTACCCGGCCTCGTAAGCCTCGGCGACCGCCTGGTGCATGCGCCTGACCACGTGCAGCACCTCACCCCGCACGTAGATGAACGCCCGGTGCGCCCTGATCGCGTAGGCGGCGATGATCGCGCCTTCCACGACCGAGTGCGGGGTCTGCAGCATGGTCGGGATGTCCTTGCAGGTGCCAGGCTCCGACTCGTCGGCGTTCACGACCAGGTAGTGCGGCTTGTTGTCGCCCTGCGGTATGAACCCCCACTTCATGCCCGTCGGGAAGCCGGCACCGCCGCGTCCGCGCAGGCCCGACGCCTTCACCGCCCCGATCCCCTCGTCCGGCGGCATGGCCAG
>Ga0207646_10005999_pt1 | contig 12655 bp, 9 predicted proteins | sample KBSK5502metaG_FD_184343 | JGI IMG/M metagenome (GOLD analysis project Ga0207646, IMG submission 184343) | Corn, switchgrass and miscanthus rhizosphere microbial communities from Kellogg Biological Station, Michigan, USA - KBS K5-50-2 metaG... | ecosystem: Host-associated > Plants > Roots >...
CGGGGAGGATGTCGCCGCAGACCCTTCGACGCCGGCCGTCGCGGGTCTTCGCGTTCTCCCGCTGCAGCTTCCCGGGCCCGGCCGCTCGTTCGACGAGAACCGCAACGTCGACCGGCTGCGTACCAAGGGCATCCACCTCGTGATCATCAGCGGCGCCGTCACCGATCGCATCGACGCTGCTCGGGAGCGCTATCCGCTGGAGTCCCGCTTCTACGACGACCTTGCGTCGCGCGCATCGCGCATCTACTACGTCGCGCCGGGTGCCGGCCACTCCGGTCCCTGGGTCGCCGTTTACCGGCTATAACGTCTGCCGTGAAGCGCGTCGCCGTTCTTGTGTTGCTCGCGCTCCTGGCGGTCGGCTGCGGCGAGGCGCAGCTGCCGCGGCGCGCGTCCGATTACGGCGCCGCAGCCTCGACGCCTCAGTGCCCCGCGAAGGCCTTGCCGGGATGGAAGAAGCTCGCGCGCCGGATCGACGCGCCGGTCTACTGCCCCCGGTGGCTGCCCGATCCGCTGGACGGGGTGATCGGCAGCCGCTGGAGCAACATTGACGCGGTCAGCCACGACCGCAGCTACCTGGAGAGCTGGGTCTGGCAGGAGACCGGCCTCGGCGCCGCGGGCGGGGAGCTGCATGTGAACCTGCGCGGTTATCCGGGCCGCACGCGCATTCCCAAGTGCGTCGACGCCGACACGGCGAAGCGCAACCTGATCCCGTGCTTCGCCGACCCGCACGGGACCGTCAGTGCGAACGGGATCAAAGCGACCGTCTACACCGTGAACCAGGACGCGGATCAGTGGCACATCCTGTACGCGTGGCGTCACCGAGGCTCGCTGTACACCGTCAGCGAGCATGTCGCGCCGCCGCTGAACTACGCGAAGGTCCGGGTGTACCTCAACCGGATCCTGCGCGGCCTCGTCCTCGTGCGCGCGTGAAGCTGACGCGGAGAGAGGCACTGGCCGGCGCCGCCGCCGCGGCGCTCGGCGGCACCGGCATCTACGAGCTCGTCGACCGGCTCGGCGGCTCGGCGCCCAAGCGAGCCGCGGCGTCCACGCTGCCGCCGGAGCAGCACGTCCTCGACGCGATCGACGTGATCCAGGACAACGGCGTCGAGGTGCTCGTGCCGCCGCTCCATCACCAGCTCGTCACCGCGAAGGTTCGCGCCGGCGACCTGCGCGCCGCCCAGCGCGAGCTGGAGGATGCGCTGCACATGATGGAGCAGCGCTACGAGCCGACGCCGGCGGGTCTCGGGATCACGGTCGGCTGGGGTCTGCCGTACTTCCGCGGCCGGGTCCCGGAGGCGTGGGCTCGACATGCCCCGCGGGACAGGCGCGCGCGAAAGCTCGCCCTGCTCGACGCGGTGCGGTTCCCCAGCGACCCGCAGGAGACGATCCTCGAGCAGAACGACGTCGCCGTCCTCCTCCGCAGCGACTCGAGCGACCACCTCGCCGACGCTGCGCGCGCGCTGTTCGACCATCTGGGCGTATTCGACATCACGAGCATCCGCAAGGGATTCGTCGGGGGCGGCTTCGGCGGTGGGCGCGGCCTGCCGAAGGAGATCGCAGTCGCCGCCGGCGTGAGCGGGGCCGACCTCATCCCGGACGGCGCACAGCTCTTTCTGGGTTTTACCTCCACGCAACGCGCCGGAATGGGACCGCGCAGGATCGCGAATTTCGAGACGCTCGGCTACGTCGATCTCGGCCCGAGCGGGTACTTTCGCAACGGGACGAGCATGCACGTGTCGCATCTGCTCGAGAACCTGGAGGCGTGGTACCTGAACTTCGACTTCCGCGAGCGTGTCGACACCGCGTTTCGCCCGGGCCTCTCCGTCGCCCCGGACACGCAGACGGTCCGGCAGAGCCCGAGGGACGTTTCCACCGACGCACGGGTGAAGCGCCAGTTTCGCGCGACCGGTCGGATCGGGCACAGCGGCGCGATCCAGACCACCTCGCGTCTGCAGCGGGACGTCGTCGCCGACGACGGCACCGTGTACCGCAAGGGGACCGCCGTGCCCCTGCGCGCAGACTTCAACACACTCGACAATCCATTCGCATGGAGCGCGCACCCGCTGCGCGACGGGATGCAACAGTCGTCTCCGGCCGCCGGGATTCACTTCGTCGTCTTCAACCCGACGAGCGACGACTTCCATCGGAACCGACTCGCCATGGACGGCGTCCTCCCGGACGGCACACGGCTGCCGCTGCCCGCCCGCGCCCGCGGGCAGGGCTTCAACTCGGTGCTGCGCACCACGCATCGGCAGAACTTCCTCGTACCGCCGCGGCGTCACCGCTCGTTCCCCCTGGCTGAACTATGACCGCCGCGACACCAACGACGGCCGCGATCATCGCGGTGAAGCGGTAGCGAGCATCCATAGCGCAAGCGCCGCAGGCTAGAGCAGGCGCAGCCGCTCTAGTCGGAGGCGGACCTGATGCGGGCGGGGACGCGCCCGCGCCACCGCCCGCACGACCCAGACCTGCGCCGATCGCTGGACAAGGAGCGCGCGGGCTTCGCCCGCGCGCGTTTTCCCCGCGCAGCGGGCGATCCCGTCCCGAGCGAAAGCGGCAGCTTTCGCTCGGCGCCGCTAACCGAAGAAGGCCCGAGCGACGTCGTACCACTCAGGCGGCACCGTCTTGAGCTCCGCCGTCGCGTCGGCGAGCGCGACGTCGACGATCGCATCCCCGCGGAGGGCGGCCATTCGGCCGAACTTCCGCTCCTCGACGAGGTCGGCTGCCTTCAGGCCGTACCGCGTCGCGAGGACGCGATCGCGCGGCGTCGGCGAGCCGCCGCGCTGCACGTGGCCGAGCACAGTCACGCGCGTCTCGAAACCGGTGCGCTGCTCGATCTCGCGCGCCAGCGCATCGCCGACTCCGCGCTGCGACAGCCGCACGTGTCCGAACTGGTCGACGTCGCCGTCCTCTGCGAGTCCCTCTAGCTCGTATCCCTCGGACACGACGACGATCGAGAAGTCCTTGCCGCGCTCGTGCCTGCGGCGGAGCTGCTCGCACGCTTCCTCGATCGGGATCGGCTGTTCGGGGATGAAGATCATGTCCGCGCCACCGGCGATTCCACTCATCACTGCGATCCAGCCGGTGTGCCGTCCCATCACCTCCACCACCATCACGCGGTTGTGCGACTCTGCCGTCGTGTGCAGGCGGTCGATCGCCTCGGTGGCGATCCAGACCGCGGTGTCGAAGCCGAACGTGTAATCAGTGGCGGAGAGGTCGTTGTCGATCGTCTTCGGCACCCCGACGACGGGGAACGCCTGCTCGGCGTGCAACCTCGCCGCCACCCCCAGCGTGTCCTCGCCGCCGATCGCGACGAGCGCGTCGAGACCGGCCGCCTCGAAGTTCTCCAACACACGCTCGACGCCGCCCTCGAGCCTGTACGGGTTCGTCCGCGTGGTGGCGATGATCGTGCCACCACGCGGTAGGAGTCCCGATATCTCGCGTGGCCCGAGCGGCTCGAACAGTCCCTCGACGAGCCCCTTCCAGCCCTCGCGGACGCCGAGCAGGTCGTGACCCCGGACCAGCACGCGTCGCCCGACGGCGCGGATGACCGCGTTCAGCCCGGGACAGTCGCCGCCGCCCGTCAGCACACCGACTTTCATCGTGCGATCGTACGAAACGTCTCTAGAGCAGGGCTACGATGGCGTGGCGCCGAAGTGGCGGAACTGGTAGACGCGCCGGACTCAAAATCCGGTGGCCTTCGGGTCGTGTGGGTTCGACTCCCACCTTCGGCACCTCCTGGGCTCCCGGAGAATCAGGGTTTCCCCGCCGGGCGGGTGGAGGTTGAAATCACGGCGCCGAAAGTCCGATACTTGGCCACCCCGCCGCGCCGAAGAGCGGTGCGGTCGAGGATGGGTGGAATCGGCGACCAAGGAGGAAGCAGTGAGCAGAAGGTTCTGGCTAGCGGCGCTGGTCGGCGTCACGGCCGCACTGGCGCTCCTGGCCGCAGGCTGCGGCGGGGGCGGAGGCAAGAGCAGCGGCGGAAACGTGTCCGCTCTGCCGTCCTCGTCGTGCTCGGACATCTACTACCAGGGAAGCGGTAGTCCGGACTACCTGATCGCGTCCGATCTGCCGCTGCAGGGTTCCGGGCGAACGCAGACCGTGCAGATGACGGAAGGGATCAAGTTCATCCTCAAGCAGCACGGCTTCAAGGCAGGCAAGTACAAGATCGGCTACCAGTCGTGTGACGACGCGACGGCACAGGCCGGCAAGTGGGCGTCGGAGAAATGCTCCGCGAACGCGAACGCGTATGCGCAGAACAAGAGCGTCATCGGCGTGATCGGAACGTTCAACTCCGGCTGCGCCGAGATCGTGATCCCGGTGCTGAACCGCGCGCCCGGTGGCCCCGTCGGCATGGTGAGCCCGGCGAACACGTACGTCGGCCTCACGCACAGCGGCCCGGGCACGGCGCCCGGCGAGCCGGACAAGTACTACCCGACCGGCAAGCGGAACTACATCCGCATCGTCGCGGCCGACGACTTCCAGGGCGCGGCTGACGCCCTGAACGCGCAGCAGCTCGGCCTGAAGAAGGTCTACATCCTCAACGACAAGGAGGCGTACGGCCAGGGTGTTGCGACCGACTTCAAGAACTCCCTGACGCACCTCGGCATCCCCGTCGCCGGCTTCGCAGCGTGGAACGGCAAGGCGTCGTCGTACACCGGCCTTGCGACGAAGATCAAGGCAACGGGTGCCGACAGCGTGTTCCTCGGCGGCCTGATCTGCGAGAACGGCGGCAAGCTGATCAAGGACCTCCGGTCGGTGCTCGGTACGAAAGTGACGCTGCTGTCGCCGGACGGGTTCACGCCGATCTCCGCCGTCGTCGACGGCGCGGGCAAGGCGGCCGAGGGCCAGTACGTCAGCGTCGCCGGACAGCCGAACGAGCACCTGCCGGCGGTCGGCAAGAAGTTCGTCAAGAGCTTCGGCGCAACGCAGACGGGCGGCAGCGTCGACCCGTACTCGTCCTATGCCGCGCAGGCGGCAGAGGTGCTGTTGACCGCGATCGCGAACTCCGACGGGACGCGCACGGCGGTCACTGACAACCTCTTCAAGACGAAGGTCACGAACGGCATCATCGGCAACTTCACGATCAACGCGAACGGGGACACCAGCTCGAACCCCGTCACTCAGTACCTCATCAAGGGCGGCAAGCAGACGACTTACAAGACGATCACGCCGCCGCAGTCGCTGGTCAAAAAGGCGTAGGCGTAGGCGAAAGGACGGACGAGGTGGGGGAGGACGCGTTCCTCCCCCACCGGATCCCGAACCGTGGCTACCGAGGCGAGTCGCCAGCAACCAGTCTCCTGGCTCCGAGGCTTTTACGGGGTGGGAGTCGTTCCGTGGCTCGGCCGGACACTCGTCGTGCTGCTGTTCGTCTGGCTCGGCGTCAACCTCGTCAAGACACCGGGAGACTTTGGAATCCTCCTCGTGGAAGGGCTCACCCTCGGGCTCGTCTACGGGCTGATCGCACTCGGTTACTCGCTTGTCTACGGCATCCTCGAGCTGATCAATTTCGCGCACGGCGACGTCTTCATGCTCGGGAGCTGGATGTCGCTGTACATCGGCGTCCAGAAGCTCGGTCTGGACGCGTCGAGCTCCGGTGCGAAGGTCGTCTCGGGGCTCGCGCTGACCCTGCTGGTGGCGATGGCCTTCTGCGGACTGCTCAACGCGTCGATCGAGCGTGTCGCCTACCGCCCGCTTCGCAACGCACCTCGTCTTGCGCCGCTGATCACTGCGATCGGCATGTCCTTCATCCTCCAAGACGTCGGGCTCAACCGCCTCGGCCCGGCGCCTGTGTCGCTGCCGAACATCCTCCCAACGGGCACGGTCGTCACGATCGGCGGGAACAACTACGGGTGGGGCCACCTGATCGTCGCGGTCTCGGCGCTGCCGGTGCTGGCGTTGCTCGTCTGGCTCGTGCAGCGGACCCGTCAGGGACGCGCGATGCGTGCCACGGCGCAGGACCAGGAAGCCGCGGCGATGATGGGGATCAACGTCAATCGAACGATCTCGTTCACGTTCCTGATCGCCGGCGCACTCGCGGGCGTGGCCGGCCTGCTGTACGCGCTCTACTCCACCAACATCCAGTTCGACCAGGGGTTCACGCTCGGGCTCATCGCATTCACGTCAGCGGTGCTCGGGGGGATCGGCAACCTGCCCGGAGCCGTCCTCGGCGCGATCATCATCGGGCTGATCCAGCAGTTCAACGAGGGGCTTTCGTGGCACGCGCCAGGTAGTGACTGGACGCAGTCGATCGTGTTCGCGATCCTCATCCTCATCCTCGTGTTCCGGCCCGAGGGCCTGCTCGGCGAGCGGACCCCGGAGGGCGGGTAAATGGCCAAGACCGGGAAAGTCGCGGACGAGGTTCGCGATCCTTGGTACCGCCGCTGGGCTGAGTTGCCGGGAGAGTGGCGGCGCCGCTACCGCGCTCTCGACGACCGGCAGCGTTTCCAGATGGGCGTCGTCGTCCGCGCGCTGGTCGTGATCGGCCTGATCTTCATTGACTGGCCGCTCGCGCTCTTCGTCGCCGTCCTGTTCGCCGTTCCATATGCACTCGCGTACGTTCCGCAGCCATGGAATCGGTTCAACCGGTTCGTCACTCCGACGATCGTCCTCCTCGTCGCGCTCACCTATCCGCTCATCTACACGAACCTGCTCGAGAGCCGCACGAACGTCACGCTGATCGGTGCGTACCCAACCCTCGGGACGATGGTGATCATGGGCGTGTACGCGATGATGGCCGTCGGCCTGAACATCGTGGTCGGGTACGCGGGGCTCCTCGACCTCGGCTACGTCGCGTTCTATGCAATGGGTGCGTATACCGCGGCCTGGTTCGCATCGGTCCAGTTTGCGCACCGCAACGTCCACTTCGGCGCCGTCGGCGTTTCGGGCAGCACGCCCGGGATCCACATCTCGATCTGGATCCTCCTGGTCCTGGCCGGGATCCTGACCGCCTTCGTCGGCATCATCATCGGTCTGCCGACGCTGCGCCTGCGCGGCGACTACCTCGCGATCGTGACCCTCGGCTTCGGCGAGATCCTGCCTCAGGTTGCGCGGAACGGCGACAGCCTCGGCGGGTTCAACCTCACGAACGGGCCGAACGGCATCACGCCGATCGACCCGCCCGGGTTCGGGAATCTGAACTTCCTCACCGGATCGGGCACCTTCTGGACGAGCGATCGGCTCTTCTTCTGGGGCGTGCTCGTGCTCGTCATCATCACGGTCTTCTGCAGTCTGCGGCTGCGTGACTCGCGGCTCGGCCGCGCGTGGATCGCGATTCGGGAGGACGAGACCGCCGCGGCCGCGATGGGCGTCCCGCTGATGCGGACGAAGACGTGGGCCTACGCAACGGGCGCCTTCTTCGGCGGCGTCGCCGGTGCGTACTTCGCGGCCTTCAAGCAGTCGACGTTCCCCGGCGACTTCTCGTTCAACATCTCGGCGTTCATCCTCTCGATGGTCATCCTCGGCGGAATGGGCAACGTCTGGGGGGTAGTCTTCGGCGCCGCATTTCTGGCGTTCCTCAACCAGCAGGGTCTTGCAACCATCGGACACTCGATCAACAACAGCTTCGGGACGAGTCTCGACGTCCCGAAATATCAGTTCGGGATCTACGGCCTCATCATCGTGACCGTGATGCTGTTGCGCCCCGAAGGGCTGATCCCTAGTGCGAGACGGAAGGCCGAGTTCCACGAGGGCGTGTCCGACACGCCGCTCTACGACGTCCAGGCATGAGTGAAAACGGGCACAAGCACGACGACATCCTCGTCGCCGAGAAGGTGCGGAAGGAGTTCGGCGGTCTCGTGGCGGCGAACGACGTCGACTTCACGATCCCGCGCGGTTCAGTGGTGTCGCTGATCGGGCCCAACGGGGCCGGGAAGACGACGTTCTTCAACATGCTCACCGGCGTCTACAAGCCGACCTCCGGCAAGATCGTCTTCGACGGCGACGACGTGACCGGCAAGCCGCCGCACGCGATCACCGAGCGCGGGATCGGGCGCACGTTCCAGAACATCAGGCTGTTCCAGAACATGACGTCACTCGAGAACGTCCTCGTCGGGATGCACGCACGGCTGAAGGGCGGGATTCTCGGCTCGATCGTGCGGACCCCACGCATTCGCAGGGAGGAGGCGGGGGCCAGACAGCGCGCGCGCGAGCTGCTGCAGTACTGCGGATTGCGCAACAAGGACGACGAGATCTCGCGAAACCTCTCCTACGGCGACCAGCGGCGCCTCGAAGTGGCGCGCGCGCTCGCGACCCAGCCGAAGCTGGTCCTCCTCGACGAGCCCACGGCGGGGATGAACCCTCAGGAAACCGCCGACTTCACCGCGTTCGTCGAGAAGCTCCGCACCGAGCGGGGTCTGACCGTGCTGCTGATCGAGCACGACATGCGGGTCGTCATGAATTGCTCCGACCGCGTGACGGTGCTCGAGTACGGCGAGAAGATCGCTGAGGGCACGCCACAGGAAGTGCAGCGCGATCCGCGCGTGATCGAAGCGTATCTCGGGAAGCAAGCTGTGGAAGGGCGATCGTGAGCGCCGCAGCCGCGACCCTCTCCACTCCGGTGGACAACATCCTCGAGTTGGAGGGCGTCCACACCTTCTACGGCTCGATCGAGGCGCTGAAGGGGATTTCGATCAACGTTCAACAAGGCGAGGTCGTGACGCTGATCGGCGCGAACGGTGCCGGCAAGTCCACGACGTTGCGCTCCATCAACGGCCTGAACCACCCGCGCCGCGGTCGCATCCACTTCCAGGGGCGGGACATCACGCATGCGTCGCCGCACGACATCGTCGAGCGCGGGATCGCGCAGTCGCCCGAGGGCCGCCGTCTCTTCCCTCGGATGACCGTGCTCGAGAACCTCCTGATGGGCACCTTCCAGCGCAAGGACCGGAACGACAAGAAGGCCGTCAACGAGGACCTGGACCGCGTCTACTCGCTTTTCCCTCGCCTCAACGAGCGGAAGCAGCAGAAGGCCGGGACCCTCTCCGGCGGCGAGCAGCAGATGGTGGCGATCGGACGGGCGCTGATGGCGCACCCGAAGCTTCTTCTGCTCGACGAGCCCTCGATGGGTCTGGCGCCGATCTTCGTCGAGCGGATCTTCGAGATCATCCGCGAGATCAACGCGCAGGGGACGCCGATCCTCCTCGTCGAGCAGAACGCGCTGATGGCCCTCGATGTCGCGAACCGCGGCTACGTGCTCGAGACCGGAACGATCGCCCTGGCGGACGACGCGAAGAAGCTGAAAGAGGACGAGAACGTCAAGAAGACCTATTTGGGCGTCGCCGACTAAGCCCGACCGGAAGCTGGCGCTTCCGGTCGGAATCTGAGGGTCGGCCGCTTCGCGGCGAAACGCGCGCGGGCGAAGCCCGCGCGCTCCTAGAGGGCGGTCTGGGCGAAATGGTTGCGCAGTGCGGACGGTGGCGCCGACGCGTCCCCCGCCCGCATCAGTCCGGTCGGCTGCTAGACCGGCTTCGCCTGCTCTAGCAGCCGACCCAGGGGGTTCTGGTTGGTGCTGCTCTACGAGCTTGTGACCCGCAACGGGAAGTAGGGCGGCGAGAGGAGGAAGCCGACGCGCGGCGGGCGGTCGGTCCAGCCGCGCACCATCGTCAGCGCGGGACCGAGGCCGTGCGTCGGGACGAACGCGAGCGCCCGCGCGGCCGTTGCGTCGCGACATCCCGCGACCAGCACGTGACCGAGGCGTGACAGTGCGGGCCCGCAGCTCATCCAATCCTCGAACGGCATCAGCGGGTGGACGGTCCGTCCCGAGCGGTACGCGTGTAGCGCGCGCTCGTCACCTCCGGCGGCCTCCTCGGCGCGGGCGAGCAGCTCGGGTTGCGGGCCTCCCCGCGCCGCTGCGAAGAATGCGCGGTAGGGCTGCTGCGTCGGGTGCGCAAAGCGACGCTGGAACCGGCTGAGCAGCACGGCGGTTCCGCCCTCGCGGACCGGGAAGCCGTCCCGCCACAACCGCAGCGCGAGTCCCAAGCCGAGGTACGCGACGAGCAGCGGATTCGGCCGCTCGCGCGGCAGCGTGGGCGTGATTCGAGGAATGCCGATGCAGATCGCATCGAGCTCGCCGTCGAGCGCGGCGCTTCGCAGCTCGACGCCGCGCAGGAGCGCCTCGGCATGCGCGACCGAAGGCGGACCGCCAAAGGCCGCTGCGGCCGTCCGCTCGAGTGGCAGCGAACGCAGGACCGAGACGCGAACCGCGCCCGGCAGCACGCCGAAAAGATGGCGAAGCGGGGAGTCCGCGATGCGCTCGAGCGCCTCGAGGTCATACGGGTAGCCGCGGGCGGCGCCGCCCGCACGTGGATGGTTGAGCACGAGCGACGCCCCGATCAGCGGCACGCGTCCAACCAGCGCGCGTTCGAGTGCGAGTGCGGTACGCCATCCGCGCGACGCGGAGGTCTCGAGCAGCGACCAGGCGCCGGCCGACCGCAGCGCCTCACGCCCCGCTGCCCCGACGAGAGCCGAGGGCCCGCCGTGCAGCACGGTCTCGGCTGCCGTCACGACGACGACGACGTCCGTTTCCACGAGCGCGGGGTGGACGCGGAGCGCGATCGACCCCGCCGTCCCGAGGTCGACGAGGTCGTCGCGCTCGACGTCGTGTACGTCGACGTGGCCGTGGAAGTGGCGTGCGAACTCCGGCGAGACGAGGCTCGAGAGCAGCTCGTTGCCGGCGCGCCTGGCGAGACCGCCTGCAACGAGCAGCGTTTGGTAGCCGCTCTGGATTCCGAGGCGCTCGAGCTCCTCGACCGCGGCGGCGACCGCCTCCTGCCGCGGATCGCGCTCCGTCCCGGGGAGCGGCAGGGCAGGTGGCTCGACGACGATCGTCGCGCGGCCTCCCGTGCGGGGCACGAGCGCCTCCAGCGGCTCCCCGGCGAGGGGGAAGCGCAAGGCATCCCGGACCGCCGCGCGCACGTCGACGACGCCGTCGGCGGGGGCCGGCGGCAGGAGCGTCACCGCGTCGTCGTCCGTGGTCACGACGACCAGCCGCGACCCCGCGAGCATCGGCAGCCTGGGCATCGCGGGACGATAGACCAAAGCACGCCCAAGCCAGGCTGAACCGTGGCACGGGATTCCTGTCGGCCGCGAGTGCATACACTCGCTGGCATGCCCAAGACCCTCACCGGCGCCGAGCTCCAGCTCGACGACGGTCCCGCGCGCGAGGCGGAGCTGTTCCTCGTCGACGGCAATAACCTTGCCTACCGCGCCTTCTTCGCGCTGCCCGAGGAGCTCGCGACGACCGAGGGGTTCCCTACGAACGCGCTGCTCGGCTTCACGAACATGCTGTTCAAGCTGCTCTCCGACTACCGGCCCAAGGGCGTCGCCGTCGCGTGGGACACCCGGGCGGTCCATCGGCACGAGATCTCCGAGGAGTACAAGTCGGAGCGGCGGCCGATGCCGGACCTGCTCGGGGAGCAGTTCCCGTACTTCCGCCCGATCGTCGAGGCGTTCGGCTACCGCAACCTGGAGTTCGAGGGTTGGGAGGCGGATGACGTGATCGCCACGCTCGCGACCCGTGCGGACGAGCTGGGGATCAGGACGTGCGTCGTCTCGACCGATCGCGACGCGTTCCAGCTGGTCTCGGAGAACGTCTGCCTGATGATGACGCCGCGCGGCGTCGCGGACGTCCACGTCTATACGCAGGAGCGTGTCGAGGCGCGGTACGGCGTGCGTCCCGACCAGGTGCCGGACTTCATCGGTCTCAAAGGCGACACCTCCGACAACATCCCCGGCGTTCCTGGCATCGGCGACAAAACGGCCGGCCAGCTGATCGCGCAGTACGGCTCGCTGGAGGAAGTGCTCGAGCACGCCGAAGAGCTCTCGGCGGCGCGCCGCAAGAATCTCACTGAGCACGCCGGGCAGGCGCGGCAGTCGAAGAAGCTCGCGACGATGCGTCGCGACCTCGACCTCGGCTGCGACCCCGCCGAGCTCGTGCTCGCGCCGCCCGACCGGTCGCAGTTGCGGGAGATGTTCCGCCGCTTCGAGTTCCGGGCGTTGCTCGGGCGCGTCGACCAGCTCGACGAAGCCGTCCCAGCGATGCCGATCCGCGCGGAGGGCACGGAGGTCCCGTGGCGCGAAGGCGAGCTCCCGGAAACACGCCGCCGCGCCGCGCTCGCGATCGACGGCGACCGCTTCGCGGTCGCCCTGGACGAAGGCGTCGTCGTCGGCGCCTGGCAGCCGCAACTCGCGACGCGGCTCCGCGACGGCGAGGTGATCGCACACGACTTCAAGGCGCTGCCGCGGCTGACGATGCAGCCGGCTGAGGACACGATGATCCTCGCGTACCTGATCGAGCCCGGCCGCGCGTCGTACGAGCTCGACGATCTCGCCCGAGAGTACGGGGTGGAACCGATCCCGACGCCTGCAACCGACGACGAGACGGCCGCACTCGTGCGGCACGCCGAGATCCCGCGTCGGCTCGCCCCGACGCTGCTCGAGCGCGTCCGCGAGCGCGGCGGGGAGTACCTGTATCGCGACATCGAGCTCCCGCTCACCGCGGTCCTCGCGGCGATGGAAGACGCCGGCGTCAAGATCGACACCTACCGGATGGGAGAAATCACCGCGCGGCTCGCGGACCGGGTCGAGGAGCTCGAGTCGAACGCGTACGAGCTCGCGGGCGAAGAGTTCATGCTCGGCTCGACGCAACAGGTCGCGC
>Ga0207646_10006001_pt1 | contig 12652 bp, 8 predicted proteins | sample KBSK5502metaG_FD_184343 | JGI IMG/M metagenome (GOLD analysis project Ga0207646, IMG submission 184343) | Corn, switchgrass and miscanthus rhizosphere microbial communities from Kellogg Biological Station, Michigan, USA - KBS K5-50-2 metaG... | ecosystem: Host-associated > Plants > Roots >...
CGAGTCGCCAGTCGACCCGCGAGCAGTGTGAGCGGGGGTCGAGCGGGAGCGGCGCGAGCCTGTGGCGAGGGGCCCCGCGCAGAGCGCGGGGATCGCGCGCGGCGAGTCGCCGCAGAGGCCGACGCGATTACGATCCATGTCACGCTGAACTAGCAAGGAGGCCGTCGCCGCAGGCGGCCGACGCGCCGACACTTTCATTTGCACGGAGCGATACAAGGAGTCCGCTACCGCAGTTTCCTCAATATCCCGTCGAGCTGATCGAGGCTCGAATACCGGATCACGAGGCGGCCGGCGCCCTTGCGGGTCGGCTCGATCCGCACGCTCGCGCCCAGCGCTTCGGCGAGCTCGGTTTCCAGTCGCGCGAGGTCGCCGTTGGCGCCCCGACGCGTCCCGCGTTTCGCCTTGCGCTTTTCCGGATGCAGCAGTCCGTGCGCAAGCCGCTCCGCGTCGCGCACCGACAGTCCTTCGGCGGCGATTTTCGCCGCGGCAATCGCCTGCTGCGCCGGCGGCAACGCTAGCAGCGCCCGCGCATGCCCCATGTCGAGCTTGTCGGCTAGCACCAGCGCCTGAACCGGCTGCGCGAGCTGCGTGAGCCTGAGCAGGTTCGTAACCGCGCTGCGCGAACGACCGACGGCTTGCGCCGCGGCTTCATGAGTCAGGCCGAACTCTTCGATCAGGCGCTTGATGCCCTGCGCCTCCTCGAGCGGGTTCAAATCCTCGCGCTGGATGTTCTCGATCAGCGCGAGCGCCAGAGCCGCCTGATCGGGCACAGCCCGGATGAGCGCCGGAATCTCCTTGAGTCCAGCGCGCTGCGCTGCGCGCCACCGCCGCTCACCGGCGACGATTTCGTACCGCCCGCCGTCGACGGGACGCACCAGGATCGGCTGCACGACGCCCTGCGCTTTGATCGACTCCGAGAGCTCGGCCAGCGAGGCCTCGTCCATGCGCGTGCGCGGCTGGTAGCGGCCGGAACGAATGCGATCGATCGGGAGCGATTTCAGCGCATCGCTTGCCGTTGTTTCGTCGGACCCCAACAACAGCGCGTCCAGCCCGCGACCGAGTCCCTTGAGCTTAGCCATCGGCGACACCTATTGCGTTTTCGGATGCTGGCGCACCCGCCGCTTCGTCGCGGCGGAGCATCTCGCCCGCCAGCGCAAGGTAGGCTTGCGCGCCTTTCGAAGTCTTGTCGAGGTGCAGCGCCGGAATGCCGTAGCTGGGCGCCTCGGCGAGGCGGACATTGCGCGGGATCACGGTACGGTAGAGTTTGTCACCGAAGTGCTTTTGCAAATCGGCCGACACGTTGAGCGCGAGCGTGTTGCGTGGATCGTACATTGTCCGCAGCAATCCCTCGATTTCGAGCTTTTGATTCAGATGCGCGCGTACGCGGCGGATGGTCTGCACCAGGTCGGACAGGCCCTCGAGCGCGTAATACTCGCACTGCATCGGAATCAACACGCTATCCGCGGCGCACAAGCCGTTGAGCGTGAGCAGCGACAGCGAAGGCGGGCAGTCCAGAAGAATAAAATCGTAATCGTTGGCGACCTCAGAGATCGCCACTCGAATCTGCGACAGCGCTTCGGCAAGCGCGTCTTTCAAGCGCATCTCGCGTTCGGGCAGATCGACCAGCTCGATCTCGGCGCCGGCGAGCTCGCGATTCGACGGAACCAGATCGAAGCCTCCCGAAGGCGAAGTGATGCGAACGTCGGTGATCTTCTTTTCCCCAAGCAGAACTTGATATACCGTGACAGTGAGTGCTCGCTTATCGATACCGGCGCCCATCGTTGCGTTGCCCTGCGGATCAAGGTCGACGAGGAGCACGCGGCGCTTCATCGCGACCAGGCTCGCCGCGAGATTGACGCTGGTCGTCGTCTTGCCGACTCCGCCCTTCTGGTTGGCGACCGCGATGATCTTGGTCATGCCACAGGGCTTTCACTCATCGCTTGCATGATCACGAGGTGGCGCTCGCCATCGAGGCCGGGTACGTTCATCGCCGGCACCGCGACCACCCGGAAGGCAGGCGGCAGCGCTTTGAGCTCTTCACGCGGGTACACGCCTTTCATCGCGAGCAAGCGGCCGCATGGCCGAACGAGGTGGCGTGCAGCCGCCGCGAACTGAGTGAGATCGGCAAATGCCCGGCTGATCGCCACATCGAATGGCTCCGACGGAGCGTAGTCCTCGGCTCGCATCGCGGCGACCGTGATATTCGCAAGCGCCAGCTCGGCGGCGGCCTGGCGCAGAAACGCTGCCTTCTTGCGATTGCTGTCGAGCAAAGTGACTCGCCACTGCGGCCGGGCGATCGCGAGCGGCACCCCCGGCAAGCCACCGCCGCTGCCCACATCGATCAGCCGCAGTGACGCGGCATCCGGCAAATGCGGCAGCGTGGCCAGCGCATCGAGCAGATGGTGCGTAACCACGCGATGGGGCTCGCGAATCGCGGTCAGGCTGTGCGTGCGGTTCCACTTGTCGAGCAGCGCGATGTACGCGAGGAGCTTCGTCTGCGCGGCCGCATCGACGTCGAGGCCGAGGGCGGTGACGCCTCCAGCGAGCGCCCGAGCGAGTGTCATGCGGTCAGTTTTTCCTGACCCGGCAGTGCGTCCTTGAATCCTCGCTTGAGATGCACCAGCAGCAACGAGATCGCGGCCGGCGTGATGCCCGAGATGCGCGCCGCTTGTCCGAGCGTCTCGGGCCGGTGTTGATTGAGCCTCTGCTGCACTTCGACCGAAAGCCCGCGCACCGTGCGGTAGTCGAGATCGCCGGGAAGAGTCTGGTTCTCCTGCGCCACTGCCCGTGCGATTTCTTCTTTTTGCCTTTCGATGTACCCGGCATACTTGGTTGCGATTTCGACCTGGTCCGCGACTGCGGCATCGGCCGCTGCGACGCCCGCGCCGGGCAACGTCATCAGGTTCGCGTACGATACGCCCGGCCGACGCAACAGATCGGCGAGCGTCGCCTCGCGCTCGAGCGCCTGGCCCAGGACGCGCTCCGCATCGGCGCGTTCGACGCGCCGCGGGTCGATCCACGTCGACTTCAGGTGCTCGAGCTCTCGATGAACCGCGTCGCGCTTGCGGCAAAACGCGTCCCAGCGCGCATTGTCGACACAACCGAGATTGCGGCCGATTTCGGTCAGGCGCAGGTCGGCATTGTCCTCGCGTAGCTGCAAGCGATATTCGGCGCGGCTCGTAAACATGCGATAAGGCTCGCTTACGCCACGGGTGACGAGATCGTCGACGAGAACGCCGAGGTAACCTTGGTCGCGGCGCGGCGACCAACCGTCCTCCGCACGAACCAAGCGGGCCGCGTTGATCCCGGCAAGAATGCCCTGCGCTGCCGCCTCCTCATAGCCGGTCGTGCCGTTGATCTGGCCGGCGAAAAAAAGCCCCCGGATCGCCTTCGTCTCCAGCGTGGCTTTGAGCGCACGCGGATCGAAGTAGTCGTATTCGATCGAGTACCCCGGACGCAGGATGTGCGCGTGCTCGCAGCCCCGCATCGAGCGCACCAGCCCGAGTTGCACGTCGAAAGGCAATGACGTCGAGATGCCGTTCGGATAGATCTCGTTGGTCGCGAGACCTTCCGGCTCGAGGAAGATCTGGTGACTCTTGCGTTCGGCAAAGCGCACGACCTTGTCCTCGATCGAGGGACAATAGCGTGGACCAATGCCCTTGATCACGCCCGTGTACAGCGGCGAACGACCGAGCCCTCCGCGGATGACTTCGTGGGTGCGCTCATTGGTATGCGTGATCCAGCATGGGACCTGCCGCGGGTGCATCGACCGCTCGCCGAGAAACGAGAACACCGGCGCCGGATCGTCGCCCGGTTGGACCTCCAGAGCAGAAAAGTCGATCGTCCGGCCATCCAGGCGCGGCGGCGTACCGGTCTTGAGCCGACCCACGGGCAGCTCGAGCTCGCGCAGCCGCGTTCCGAGCGTCTTGGCTGCGGGATCGCCTGCGCGCCCGGCCTCGTAATGCTCGAGGCCTACGTGGATCAGGCCAGACAGGAACGTGCCAGTGGTCAGGACGACCGCATCGGACTCGAATCGAATGCCGATTTGCGTCAAGACGCCTGTGACCCGGTCACCCGCGAGCGTTAGGTCGTCGACCGGCTGCTGGAACAGCGTAAGGTTCGCCTGGTTTTCGAGCCGCGAGCGAATCGCCTGCTTATAGAGCCCCCGGTCCGCCTGGGCGCGCGTCGCTCGCACCGCCGCCCCCTTGCTCGAATTCAAGATCCGGAATTGGATGCCTGCCTCGTCGGTAGCCAGCGCCATTGCGCCCCCGAGCGCATCGATCTCCTTGACCAGATGGCCCTTTCCGATGCCGCCGATCGATGGGTTGCACGACATCTGGCCCAGCGTCTCGATGTTGTGCGTGAGCAGAAGCGTGCGGCAACCGATGCGGGCCGCAGCGAGCGCGGCCTCCGTGCCGGCATGACCGCCGCCAACGACAATGACGTCGAAATGCATGGGAAACTGCATGGGTTTACCTCGAAAGCTGCCCGCCGAAACGAGCGCCGATGATACGGCAAAGCGCGTCCCGGCAGAAGGCTTGCACGGATTAAGGGGTCAGTGTTTCACGTGAAACAACGGGGTTCGGTTCCACGTGAAACATTCATATCTCGCCTGAGGGATCACCTATGGAGCATTCGCCGACAAGCAGGATAAAGCGATTACCATCTATGCGGACGCGGGTCCCGTCGATTCTCGTACGATCAGCTTTACCGAGGCATCGGGCGCCGGGGGTTCGTCTCCTTGTAAGCCCGCCAACACGGCCTGGGCGACCCGGGATCCCACTTCCGCAGTGGCGACGCGAACGGTCGACAGCGCCGGATAGGTTCGCCGTGCAAACTCCACATCGCCAAACCCGATCAGCGACAGGCGCTGCGGCACCGCGACGTCACGGATCGCGCACTCGCGCAACGCCGCGAGCGCCTGGACATCGCTCCCACAAATCAGCGCCTTCGGCAGTTCGTCGCGTTCCAGCCATCGCCCCATCGTCGCTTGCACGGCGTCGAGATCCAGTCCGGCATCCAAAACTTCGAGCGGCAGTGACGCAGCGGCCATTACTTGCCTCACCGCGTCTGCGGCGTCTCCGTCGGGCCGGGCAATAAACGCGACGCGGCGGTGCCCGAGGCTGAGCAGATAGCGCGCGGCCAAAACGGCGCCTTCGCAGCGGCCAACGCTTAAGCTAGGGGCGCCGGCCGCTGCCGCGCTCTTGCCTAGGCTGACCCACGGCACACCATGAGCCGCCAGCGCCCGTGCGATCTCGGTCGATGCGCCTGCCTCGGCAAAGACCACTGCTTGCGCCCCGCGCCCCAAGAGCGCGTGCGTCGCCAGCAGATTCTGCTCTGGCCGCCCGCCGGTCGTTATGAGCATGACGCCATAGGCGAACTCGGCGAGTCTGCGCTCGCACGCGGCCAGGATATTAACGATGAGTGGATCGGCAACGCTCCCCACGATGATGCCGATCAACCCCGACCGCCGCGTCGCGAGCGTCCTGGCGGCCAGGTTCGGCACATAGCCAAGGCGTGCAGCGGCCGCCAGAATCCGTGAGCGTAATTCTGTGGTCACGCTTCCCTCACCTGCCAGCGCGCGTGAGGCGGACGCGGTGGAAGCCCCTGCGGCGCGAGCGACATCACGCAAGGTCATCATCTCAGCCTGTGGCTTTCGCGCCTGAGGACCGGGCTTAGATGTCGGCATAGCTCGGTGTGATAGCGGCTTCGTGCTCTGTAATCGGTTTCGGATAACGCTTTCAGTAATCGATTGCAGGAAGCGCTTTCTATACAGGAGAGCATAGCCGAATTCGCTCATAAGTACCAGGGTTGCACCAATAGCATGCTCGGGTTCGCATATCGCGGCTTGCGCTTCCAAGCGACAAGCGAGGCAACCCAACGCCGATGGCGCACCCGATTAGCGCTGTACTATTTGTGCCGCTGCGACGGAAGCGGTCTTTTCTCGGACCCTCGCCCACGGCGTTTCGTGTGGACGTCTTGGTGCGCCGATGGCGTCGAGCGGACCGAGCGAGCGGACGCTGCCGATTCCGCCAAGCGAATCTAGCTCCGCGCAGCGCTCACGCGGCGAGTTTCGTGCCGAGATCTCGACGCAGGTCCGCGAAGGCTCGCGGCTGTTTCGGTCCGAGCTGCGCAAAGAGCTGGTCGTGCGCTGCCAGTTCGCATTTCCACAGGTCGGGCTCCAAGCGCATCACCTGCCCGAAGCGCTCCGAGCTGAAGTCGAGGCCCCGCCAGTCGAGATCGCGATATTCGGGCTGCAATCCGAGCGCCGTCTCCACGCCGTGCGCGCGGTCGCGGCAGCGATCTACGATCCATTTCAGCACGCGCATGTTCTGGCGAAAACCGGGCCACGCGAATTTCCCGTTCTCGTCGGTGCGGAACCAGTTGACATTGAAAATTTTGGGCGGCTGAGCGACTGCACGGCCCATGGCGAGCCAGTGCCGGAAATAGTCGCCGATGTGATAACCGCAGAAGGGCAGCATCGCGAATGGATCGCGCCGGACTTCCCCGACTTTGCCGGTCGCCGCAGCGGTCGTCTCGGAACCCATCGTCGCGGCCTTATAGACGCCGTCCTCCCAACTCGTCGCCTCGACGACCAGCGGCATGGTATCGCTGCGCCGCGCGCCGAAGATGAACGCCGAGATCGGCACGCCTTCCGGATTGTCCCACTCCGGATCGAGCGAAGGGCATTGTGTCGCGGCAACGGTAAAGCGCGCATTGGGATGCGCGGCCTTGCGCCCACAGTCCGGAGTCCATGATCGGCCCTGCCAGTCGGTGAGATGCGGCGGCGGCTCGCGCGTCATGCCTTCCCACCATACATCGCCGTCATCGGTAAGCGCGACGTTAGTGAAAATAACGTTGGCCTTGAGGGTCTCCATGGCGTTGGGATTCGACTCGTACGACGTGCCGGGCGCGACGCCGAAGTATCCGGCTTCGGGATTGATCGCGTGGAACCGACCGTCGGCCGCCGGCTTGATCCAGGCGATGTCGTCACCTATCGTCGTCACGTTCCAGCCTTCGAAACCTGCGGGCGGGATCAACATCGCGAAATTAGTCTTGCCGCAGGCGCTGGGGAACGCTGCGGTCACGTAGGTCTTCTCTCCCTGCGGCGAGGTAACGCCCAGGATGAGCATATGCTCGGCAAGCCAGCCCTCGTCGCGGCCCATCACCGAGGCAATGCGCAGCGCGAAGCACTTTTTGCCGAGCAACGCGTTGCCGCCATAGCCGGAGCCGAAGCTCCAGATCTCGCGCGTCTCAGGAAAGTGCACGATGTATTTGTGCTCGGGGTTGCACGGCCACGGCACGTCCTTTTGGTCCGGCACTAGCGGCGCGCCAACAGAGTGCACGCAGGGAACGAACGCTCCGTCGCGGCCGAGCGCATCGACCACGGCGCGGCCCATGCGCGTCATGATGCGCATGCTGGCCACGACATACGGGCTGTCGGTCAGCTGTACGCCGATGTGCGCGATCGGGCTTCCCAGCGGGCCCATCGAGAACGGGACGACGTAAAGCGTGCGCCCGCGCATGCAGCCTTCGAACAGCGATTCGAGCGTCGCGCGCATTTGGTCTGGCGCCACCCAGTTGTTGGTGGGGCCTGCGTCATCTTCGCGCGCACTGCAGATGAAGGTGCGGTCCTCGACCCGGGCGACGTCGGAAGGGTCGGACCGTGCAAGATAGCTGCCGGGCCGTTTCGCCGGATCGAGCCTGATCAACGTGCCGCCGGCGACCATCTCCGCGCACAGGCGGTCGTATTCTTCGCGCGATCCGTCGCACCAGACGATTCGATCGGGACGCGTGCGGTCGGCGATCTGCCGCGCCCACGCGACGAGTCGTGGATGGCGCACCCACGCGGGCGCCTCCACGGCGGCGGCCGCGACGGCGAAACTGGAGTCGGATTGATTCATGATTTGGACGAGGGTGCGAAAGACGGATGCGGCATGCGGTGTAACGCGACCACGAGCCGACGATGAATGGTCGATAACTTTAGCACGCGCCGGTGGTATGCCGTAAGGCCATGCGGACCCCTAAAAGCGGTCAGGCCACTGGGCCGAAAACGAAACGAGTGCTAGCGTGCGCGGCGCCGCCGGCGCCGCAGCCACGCGAATAGTGGTGCAGTACAGGTCAGCAGAAGGACGACGCGCGTGACGTGAAACGCGGTGACGAGGGGAACCCCCAGCTCGAGCACCTTGGCGGTGATCGACATCTCCGCAATCCCGCCGGGCGCCGTTGCGAGCACGAGCGTCGCGGGATGCAGACCCGCCGCCGCGGCCGCCGCAACGCCGAAGACCGCCGAGAGCGCCATTGCCGCACCGATTGCTCACGACGACGGCGACGAAACGCGGCGCGCGGCGGAGAAAGCTGCGCTCGAAGCCGGCGCCGAGCGCGCAGCCGAGCAGCAGTTGCGCGGCGTTCGTGAGCCAGCGCGAAACGGCCGACAAATTGACTTCCGCCACCGTGAGAGGTATCGCAACCGCGAGCGCGCCCAGCACGAATGCATGGGCCACATGGAACCGCTGCAGCGCGAGCCCGCCGACAAGCGTGGCCGCGAGCAGGGCTGTCAGGCCCAAGCCCTCGACTTCCGTCGTGCCCGGTTGAAACACGTCGGCGCCGTGCGCGTTCAGCGCCGCAAAGACCCAAGGTATCACCACGACGACGAGCATCAACCGCAGCGACTGGGCGGCGGCAACTTCATCGACGCGCGCGCCGTAACGCTCGCCGAGCACCGACATTTCCGCCGCGCCCCCGGGCACGCTGGCAAAGACCGCAGTGGTCCGATCGATTCCCGCGAGCTGTGCGACGAGATAGCCGCAGAAATACCCCAGGGCCAGCGCGAACACGGCGGCAAAAAGGAGCAACCACCACATGCGTGTCACGAGTTCGGCGACCAGAGGCGTGAAATACAGACCGAGCGCGGTGCCGATGATCCATTGGCCTGTCTGCCTGCCTCCGGCAGGCGCGGCACATTCGATTCCGGCCGATCGACAGGCGGCAACGGCGACGAGCGGTCCGATCATCCACGGCAGCGGTGCGTGGACGGCGACCCAGACGAGCGCCGCCGCGAACCCGATCGCGAGGCCTTTGGCGGCAGGCAACCACGCGCCCGGACGCATGGTCATCCGCCGCCAGCGATGCGCGAGGACGGGTCGAAAATCAGCCTCTCCGCCCGGGTTCTCCGTCGGCGGTCGCGGCCGGAGCTTCCTTCCAGCCTCCCCCCAACGCCTTGATCAAGGCGACGCTCGCCGTAAGACGTCGGCCCAGAATACTGATTGCGGTGCGCTCGTTGTTGAGCGCCGCGGCCTGGATGACCACGACGGCCAGATAGTTGGCCGTGCCCGCGCGATACTGATTCAGGACGATGGCAAGCGATTCCCGCGCGGCCTTGACGGCCTCGTCCTGCACGGCCGCTTCCTGCTCGAGAATCTTGAGCGCCGCCAGATTGTCCTCGACTTCCTGAAATCCGGTGAGAACCGTCTGCCTGTAGTTGGCGACGTTCTCGTCGTAGGTCGCGATCGCCTGAGCAGTCTGCGCGCGGCGCAAACCGGCGTCGAAAATGACCTGCGCCAACGCGGGACCGAGCGACCAGTAGCGACTCGGCAGCGAGAAGAGCTGGGACAACACCGAGCTCTGGAAGCCGCCCGTTGCCGATAGCGTGAGCGAGGGGAAGAATGCAGACTCGGCGACGCCGATCTGCGCGTTCGCGGCCGCCGCGCGTCGCTCCGCGGCGGCGATATCCGGACGGCGTTCCAGAAGCTCGGAAGGAAGCTCGAGCGGTATGTCCGGAAATACGGTGGGCACGGCCTCGGCAGCGAGCGAGAATTCCGCGGGCGGCTTGCCGATGAGAATCGCGATGGCGTGTTCGAGCTGCGCGCGCTGAACGGTTGCGTCGATCGCCTGCGCCTGGGTGGACTTGAGCTGTGTCTCCGCCTGGACGACATCCCCGCGCCCTACTACGCCGACGGCGTACTGGTTGCGCGTGAGTTGCAGCGATCTCTCGTAGGCAGCGACCGTGTCGTTGAGACGGCGAATTTGCGCGTCCTGCGCGCGCAGCAGAAAGTAGTCCTCGGCGAGCTGCGCCTGCGCGGAAAGCTTTGCCGATTCGAGATCGGCGGCGCTCGCCTCTCCCGTCGCTTCGCTCGCCTCGACCGTGCGCCGGACACGGCCCCAGAGGTCGACCTCCCAATTGACGTCGAGCGAAACATTGTAGTTGTTGCTCGTTCCCCCGCGGCCCCCGCTGCGCGTCGCGCTTGCGTTCGCCGTGACAATCGGGAAAAACGCGGCGCGAGCGGCCTGCGTCAGCGCGCGCGCCTCGCGCACGCGCGCTTCGGCCGCCTTGATCGTCTGGTTGGTGATCGCGACTTGCGTCACCAGCGCATTGAGCTGCGCGTCGTTGAACGCTTCCCACCAGTTGCCGCGCGGCTGCTCGTCGCGTGGCTGCGCCTGCTTCCAACCCTGTGCTTCTTTGTACGCCGAAGACGTTTCAACGGGCGGGCGCACGTAGTTCGGCCCGACCGAGCAGGCGGCCAGCCCCGCGATCACGCAGGTGACCCACGCCTCACGCCTGCGGCGCGCGCTGAAGCCCAGCTTCAGCATTTCCGCCATTTCCGCTTAATCCCCGGGCTCAGCCGCCGGCGTTAGCAAGGGGGCCCGGCGCTGGCGGACTCGCCGCGCCCACAAGCTGAACCGATCCAGATACAGGTAGACAACCGGCGTGGTGAACAGGGTCAACAACTGGCTCAAGATTAATCCGCCGACGATGGAGATGCCGAGAGGCTGGCGGAGCTCCGCGCCGTCTCCCGTACTGAGTGCCAGCGGCACTGCGGCAAGAAGCGCCGCCATCGTCGTCATCATGATCGGCCGGAAGCGCAGGAGGCACGCCTCGAAAATAGCGTCGCGCGAGCTCTTGTTGTGATTGCGTTCGGCCTCCAGCGCGAAGTCGATCATCATGATGGCGTTCTTCTTGACGATGCCTATGAGCAGGATGACGCCGATCAATGCGATGACGCTGAACTCGGTGCGAAACAGCATGAGGGCGAGGAGCGCACCGATGCCCGCGGAAGGGAGTGTCGAGAGAATCGTGATCGGGTGCACATAGCTCTCGTACAGCACGCCAAGCACGATATAAACCGTGAGCAGGGCGGCGAGTATGAGCCAGGGCTGACTCTTGAGCGAATCCTGGAATGCGCGCGCCGTCCCCTGGAAGCTGCCGCGGATCGTGGAGGGCACACCAATTCGCGCAAGCGCGTTGTCGATCGCAACAGTTGCCTGCCCAAGCGATGTACCTTCCGGCAGATTGAAGGAAATCGTCGACGCGACGAACTGCGATTGATGATTCACTCCGAGCGCGGTATTGGTCGGGGCGTAGCGCGCAAACGCCGACAAAGGAACCTGCGCGCCCCGGGAGGTGCTCACATAGACATGATCGAGCGAGGCGGGCGATTGCCAGTATTCCGGCGCGGCCTCCATGACGACGTGATACTGGTTGAGCGCCGAATAGATGGTCGAGACTTGGCGCTGGCCGAAGGCGTCGTCCAGCGTCGTGTCGATCAGCCTTGGCGAGACACCCAGCCGCGCCGCGGTGTCGCGATCGATCACCAGCGATGTCTGCAGCCCCTTGTCCTGCTGGTCCGTATTGACGTCGACCAGTTCGGGAAGCTGGCTCATCGCCTGCCGTATGCGCGGCTCCCAGGTGCGCAGCTCGTCCAGATCGTCGGCCTGCAGGGTGTACTGATACGTCGCGTTGGCCTGCCGGCCGCCGACGCGTATGTCCTGGACCGGATTCAAGAAGAGGTTCGCGCCGGGCTCGTTCGCGAGCTTGATGCGCAAGCGCGCGATGATCTTGTCTGCCGATTCCTTGCGCTCGGAAAGCGGCTTCAGTTGCACGAACATCATGCCGGTATTGCGCTGCTGACCTCCGGTGAACGCCACGACGTTTTCCACCGCCGGATCGGCGCGGACGATGTCGACGAAGCTCGCGAGCTTCGGCCGCATCGCCTGAAAGGAGATGCTCTGGTCCGCCTGAATGAACCCGATAAGCCGGCCGGAATCCTGCTGAGGGAAGAATCCCTTGGGAATGATGATGTACAGATAGACATTCAGACACACGGTCACGAAAAGGACGAGCATGACGATCATGCCGTGATCGAGCACCCAGGCGAGGCTTCGCTCGTAACCGTGACGCATCGATTCGAATGCCCGTTCGCTCCAGGCATCAACGTGGCCGTGGCGCCGATCCTTCTCGGAGCGCAGCAGCCGCGAGCACATCATCGGCGTCATCGTGAGCGACAGCACAAGCGAGATGAGAATGGCGACCGACAGCGTCACCGCGAACTCGCGGAAATAGCGGCCGACGATGCCTCCCATCAGCAGGATGGGTATGAAGACCGCGATCAGCGACAGGCTCATCGACAGCACGGTGAAGCCAACCTCGCGCGCGCCCTGCAACGCGGCCTTCATCGGCGGCATGCCTTCCTCGATATGGCGCGAAACGTTTTCGAGGACGACGATGGCGTCGTCGACGACGAAGCCGGTGGCGATCGTCAGCGCCATCAACGAGAGATTGTTGAGACTGAAGCCAAAGAGATACATCGCGCCAAAAGTCGCGATCAGCGACACCGGCACGGTGACGCTGGGAATCAACGTCGCCCGCCAGTTG
>Ga0207646_10006002_pt1 | contig 12651 bp, 11 predicted proteins | sample KBSK5502metaG_FD_184343 | JGI IMG/M metagenome (GOLD analysis project Ga0207646, IMG submission 184343) | Corn, switchgrass and miscanthus rhizosphere microbial communities from Kellogg Biological Station, Michigan, USA - KBS K5-50-2 metaG... | ecosystem: Host-associated > Plants > Roots >...
GAGCCGATTCTCGGCCAGCGACCGCGCGAACTCCCCTGCGGCCGGCTGAGCACCTTCCCTGACGACCCCGTCGATGGCCTGAGCCAGCGAGAAGCCCGTCTGGAGCGAGCCGGCGACCAGCTGCAGGACATTCGGCAGCTGCTCATCGAATGCGGCTCGCCGCTTGCTGACCTTGACATCGAGCGTCACTCGCATGACTGCCCACCCAGCCACCAGGCCGACCAGGATTCCGAGCGCGACGTTGCCGACCAGCACCGTGCAAACGGCGGCCAGCGCGGCGCTGACGCAGACGCCAAGGAGCGCCCACTCGGCGGGCGACCTCGTTATCCCGGCCCGATCGAGTCGCAGCGCGAGCCTAGGCTCGGCGTTCCGCGACTTGAGCACCTGCTCCATCAACCCGACGGCGGTCTGGGCCACCGTGCCGGCGCGCTCCTTGGCAGGCGCGGTGCCCGATGCGCCCATGGGGCCGTAACGTTCGATCTGCCCGGCGAGCTTCGGGCGCCGGTCCCGGCGCCGCAGCGACCTGACAAACAGCAGCGCGAGCACGAACAGCGCGATGAACACGACTGCCAGGACCCGGACGAGCCCGTTCGACATGCGCCAGCGCGGCGGCTGCACCGGCCGCGGAGCCGGCTTGGGCTTGGCCACGTGAGGCTTCGGCGGGATGAACTTGACCAGCCCTGCGGACTGACCTGGATCAGCGACATGGCCTCCGCTTGCGGCGGCGACCCGCTGGACGACGCCGACGAAGTCATCGCGGTCGTAGCGGAACGTGACCGCGTCAACGGGAATCGACACGGTCTGGGCGGGTTTGGTTACGAACTCGCCGTTCGTGAGAACGAGCAAGCGGCTCGTGGACGCGGCGCCCAGCCTGTTGACGAGCGCCTCCGCGTGGGCAAGCGCGCCTGAGAACCCGTTCGAGGTTGACCCCGCCCGCGTCACCGCCGCGACGTCGGCGGCCAGCTTCGCGCGGTTCGCCGTCGGCCGGAGCACCGTGTGCCAGGTGTTATTGAAGGTAACCAGTCCGACCTCGACGTCTGCCGGGAGCGCGCCCACGTAGGCCTGCTCGGCCGAACGCTCATCGGACAACTGCGCCTTGGCCGGCGAGATGTTCGTGTCAAGCAGGATGATGACGATCCTCGGCGAGGTCGCGGCGGTCGCTGCGGCCGTGCAGAGCGGGATGGCAATCAGCGCCAGCAGGGCTGATAGTCCCAGCACGCCGCAGGCGCGCGCCGCGATCCTCGTCATCGGGTGATCATCCTCTGGCTGCCGAATAGCGATGTTGGCAGCGTGACGCCGCGGTCGGCGAGCGTATCGATCAGGCGCGGCCGCAGGCCCGTGGGGTGCAGCGACCCCCGGAACCGGCCGTTCTCATCGACGCCGGCGCGGAAATCGAAGGCGAAGATGTCGAGCAGCGTGATCACCTCGCCCTCCATGCCTTCGACTTCGGTGATGTGGGTGATCCGCCTGGTGCCGTCCTTCAGCCTGGTCTGGTGGACAAGCAGGTCGATGGCGGCGGCCATCTGCTCCCTGATCGCCCGCTGCGGAAGGTCCATCTCGGCCATCAGCACCATGGTTTCCATGCGCGCGAGCGAGTCACGCGGTGAGTTGGAGTGCAGGGTGGTGATCGAGCCGTCGTGGCCGGTGTTCATCGCCTGGAGCATGTCGAGCGCGGCGCCGTCACGGATCTCGCCGATGATGATCCGGTCCGGCCGCATGCGCAGCGTGTTGCGGACAAGGTCGCGAATGGTGATCTGGGCGGTCCCCTCCAGGCTCGGCGGCCTGGACTCAAGCCGGAGCACGTGCTCCTGACGCAACTGGAGTTCCGCCGCGTCCTCGATGGTCACGATCCGCTCGTCGGGAGGAACGAACGACGACAGCACGTTCAGCGTCGTCGTCTTGCCGGAGCCGGTACCGCCGCCGATCGCGATGTTGAGCCGGCCGCGCACGCACGCGTCAAGCAGTTCGGCGACCTCCGGGCTCATCGTGCCGAACGTGATGAGGTCGTCCGCCGTGAACGGGTCCGCGGCGAACTTGCGGATGGTCAGCAGTGCGCCGTCAAGCGCGATCGGCGGAACCACGGCGTTCACCCGGCTGCCGTCGGGCAACCGTGCGTCCACCATCGGGCTCGACTCGTCGACCCGCCGGCCGACTCGGGCAACGATCTTGTCGATCGTGCGGCGCAGGTGAACCTCGTCGGCGAACGCCGCCGAGACGGGGTAGATCAGGCCGTCACGCTCCACGTAGATCTGGTCGTACCCGTTGACCATGATCTCTGAGATACCGGGATCGCGAAGATAGGGCTCAAGCGGGCCGTGACCGAGTATCTCGTCCGCGACCTCCTGGGCGACCCTGGCACGGTCGGCGACCGTCAGCGGCGTCTCGTCGCGTTGCAGCACCGCCTGCAACGTCTGCGTGACCTGCAGCTCGAGCTCTCGCTGGTCGAGCTGCACGTCATACAGCTTCGGCCCGAGCACCTCAAGCAATCCGTCATGGACGCTGCGCTTGACCGCGGCGAACGGGTCGACGTTGCGGTGTTGCCGGCGGCCCGCGCCGGGCTGCTGCTGCTGCTTCTCCAGGCGCCGGTGCACGCCGGGCTGCTGGTCGAGCGGCGGAGCGGTGGGCGTCTGCCGCTGCGCCAGCCGGTCAGACAGGCTCATGCCGCAGCTCCCGGTCGCCTCTGACACTCAGTTCGCTCATGCGGTCCGCCTCCTGCCCCTTGATCTGCCGGATTTGCCAGGCTCGACCGCAGATCCGGCGGGTTCCAGGATCCGTTGCTGAGCGAAGCGCGAGATGGCCTGGCTGACCGGGTGACCCGGGTTGGCAAAGGTCAGCGGAGTGCCCTTGTTGATGGAAATCGGGACCTCACGGCTCGACGGGATGTGCGCCGCGATCGGCCACCTGACCACCCGCTCGACGTCATTCATGCTCAGCCCAACCTTCGAGTCGGCGCGGTTGAGCACGACCGAGCGGATCTGCCTCGGGTAGGAGAGCAGGTCGAGCATGTCGAGCGTGATCCGCAGGTTCTTCAGTGCGGGTACGTCGGGCGTCGTGAGCAGGACATGATGCGACGAGTTGTCCATGGCGGTCAGCACGTGCTCGCTGAATTGGGCCGGCGTGTCGACCACCACGCAGTCGAAGATGGTGCGGAGCACGGCGAGCAGCTCGCCGATCAGCGACGCGGGTATCTTCTCCGCGTCTCCCGGCGTGGTCGGCGCGAGCAGCATTTCCAGGTTGGGCTGGTATCGGGTCAGCAACGAGGCCGCTCCCGTGTTATCCAGATGACCGGCCATCGGCAGCGCGTCGACGATCGTCTTGGCCGGATCGAGCTGCACGCTGATCGCGACGTCCCCGAAGGCCAGGTCGAGGTCCACGATGCACACGCGGCGGTCGCTGTGCCTGGCCAGGGCGACCGCCAGGTTGATCGCGAAGCTGGTCTTGCCGCAGCCACCCTTGGCCGCGAAGACCGTGACGATTTGCCCTTCCTTGCGTCGCGGCGCCTCCGGCGGCGCGGGCGTCGTGCTGAGCAGTCTCATGGAGACTTCGTACGACCGCTGGCACGCCGCGCTGAGGGCTGCCTGGTCGCCCGCCTGCACCACCTCCCTGACGCCCGCCCGCAGCGCCTGCTGCAGCATGTTGACGTCGACGTAATCCCTCGCGAGGATCACGCCGACAGCGGGCCGGATCAGCCTGAGGGTCGAAGCGAACGTCAGTGCCTCGCCAACCGGGCAGTCGGGACCGACCACCACCAGCGTCTCGCTGGGGTCGCTCTCCAGCATCTGGGCCGCTGCGCGCAGCGTGTCGGCGGCCCGTACCTTGCCGCCGATGGAAAGCACCAGCTCCCTCGCGGACGCTGCTGGCTCGCACAAGATGGGCATGATTCTCGTTTCCTGGGCCGAGGCTGAGCTATGGCTGGAACTTGATGTCGGGCTTGACGTTGGAGGACGGCGTCACCAAGGCCAGGTATGGCACCTCGACCTCGTCGAGGTGGATCAGCTTCTCGGCATCAACTTGGTTCGCGGCCACCGTGACCAGCATGATGATCGTGTTCGACGACTGCGACGTGGAGCTGTTCTGCGAGAACGCGGTGCTCGTCGCGGTACTGCCGGCCGTGGCCGGCGCCGCCGAGGCCTGGCCAACCGCCAGCACCTTCACCTTGGGCATCACGAGCCTGGTATGAACCCCCGTCACCCCTTGCGAGGCGTTGATTCCATCGCAACTGCGGGTGGGGGGCGAACTGCCCTGCTTGACGGTGACGAACGTGTTGAACACCGCAACCTCGGAACCTGGCTGGACGTATCCTGCGACGTCCCTGGGCAGGCAGAACTGCAGGCTGAGCGCCACCATGCCCGGCGGGATCGCCAGGCCTGTGTGCGCGGCGAGGGCCGTCACCAGCATCGGCCGCAGCAGCAGCTGACCGGACGGGAGATCGGCGCTCAGCACGAGGCTGTTCAGTCCAGGCGTGATCACGCGCACCGCGTCAGACGGCACAGAGGCCGCGGGCAGCTTCTGATGGCGGAGCAAGCCCTCGGACAGCGCGGTGCCGGCCTTGATGCCAGCCGGAACCTGCTGGTCCGCCACCAGGACGGTGACGGCCTTCTGGCCGTTGAGTACTCGCTGGTCAGCTCCCTTGACGTAGAGCAGCACAGCTCCGGTGCCGACCACCGCGAGACCGATGGCAAGGATGATGGTCAGGATTCGGCGTGTCAAGATTCCTCTTCTCCGCTGGTGCGCTGACTCAGCCCGACAGCGTGATCGTGTCGGCGCCCAGGTTGGGTCCGCCGATCGGCCCGGGCGTAGGAATGAGCCCCTGTGTGAAGTAACCGTTGATGCACTTGTTCGAGCCCGAGCAGTTGTTCGCGGGGTTGAGCCAGTCGGAGGCGAAGAAGCCGGGCAGGTTGTAGCCGGTGATCACGAAGGCGGCGAAGCCCCTCAGCGTGTAAGTGGCGTTGTTCCCGGGGTTCTGCACCATCACGTAGATCGGTATGAAGATCAGCGTCTTGTTCTGCTGATCGGCGCTGATGGCTAGCTTGCAGGCCTGCGAGATGCTCGTTCCCGTGCTGCCGCCGTACTGGCCGTTGATGATCGGCGTGGTGCAGGTGCCGAGCGGATCGCTGGTCCAGCCGAACAGGCCGGGCCCGTCCGCCCCGGCCGGCTCGCCCGTGCAGCCGGTGCCGGGTCCCGTGCCGCTGTGCAGCGTGAGGACCTGGTCGAGCGAGGGCGAGGGAAGGGGGTTCGGCGGGTACGGCGGCGGGGGCGCGAATACCGTGCCGTTCTGGGTGGCAGCGTCCCACTCGCACGCGGAGATCGTCACTCCAAGCCCGAAGGACGAGTGCGGCGGGCCCCATTCGGCCTGCGCGCACGCGCGCACCGTCGACCCCTGGTAGTTGCTCATGCCGAGCAGCGTGCGGGCGAACGACGGAGGCAGCAGGGTCGAGCCGCCGGACGTCAGCGTCGAGGTGTGCACGTCGACGAAGTTCGTCCCGGCGGCGGGCGCCGCCGGGCAGTCATAGATCAGCCCGGTGCTCGCCGGGCACGCCCCGAGGCTGCCCGAGCCGCAGACCAGGTTGACGGCGGAAGCATTGTCGTTCGCGTTGGCGTCGGCGTACGTCGTCGCGGTGGTCGGCGAGCAGGTGCCCTGGGCGCACGTCTTGGCGACCGCGAGCGCGCCGGCGTCGGCGCCGTTCTGGAGCTGTGCACGCTCGGAGTAGAGCTGGCCGGCGTCAACGGCCAGCGCTCCGATGCCGAGGAGCACACCGCACGCCACGAGCACCGCGACCAGCACGCCGACCGCCCCGCGGTCGTCATCGCGCACGAGGCTAAACACGCGCCGGCCGCGGCGCCTCATCAGGTCTCGCATGGCATGACTCCCTCAGCCGTGAGCACGAGCGGAGATCCGAGGCCGGAGCCGCCGAAGAAGCCGGCGATCGCTCCGATCGGGGTAACGAAATTGAACGTGTAGCTGACCTTGACGTCGGCGTTGGCCGTGGGGCCTGAACCTGGCGGGCATGCGGACACGACGGTCACGCCCACGCCGCTGAGCCCGGTCGCCGCGGCCTGCGTCCGCGAGACCACGTTGGGCTGGTTCAGCGCGTCGAGCCTGGCGCCCTCACGGGCCGCCTGTGTGATCGTGACCTGAGCGTTGAGCGCCCGGCCGAAGTCGATGATGCCGAACACGATGAGCAGCAAGACCGGGAGCATGAGCGCGAACTCCACCGCGGCCGCTCCACGGTCCCGCCTCATCCCAGCGAATCGCCGGCCCATGATCGGCATTCCTTTCGGTCGAGCCTACGGGCGGGACGGCGATCGCCATCCCGCCCGAACGCAGATCCGCCAGCGCTAGAAGGCCCCGACGATGCCGGTGAACAGGTTGTTCACGGCGAGTCCGAAGAGCGCCACGGCACCGCTGATCACCACAACGATGAGCGTTGCCATGAGCGCGTACTCGGCGGAGGTGACACCCCGTTCATCGAGGACCCATCGCCGACTGAGAATCCGCCGCGCCGATTTCAAGGCAGCGAACATCGGGTCCTCCGGTTGTCTGCGATAAGAGGAGCGTGGCGAACGTGGCGCCGCGCCCCCCGCTATCTGATGGTCAGATCGCGGTCGCGATGTTGTTGAACAGGGTGCTCAGGTTCGTCCCGAGCAGGGTGACCGCCGCGATGATGACGATCGCGATCAGCGCCACCATGAGGCCGTACTCGACGGACGTCACGCCGCGATCGTCGCTGCGGAGCTCGGCGAGCCGGTTGCTTGCCGATACCAGGTGCTTGCGCATTGGGAACCGGTCTCCTGGTCAGATCGCGGTCGCGACTTTGTTGAACAGCGTGCTGAGGTTCGTCCCGAGCAGCGTGACCGCCGCGATGATGACGATCGCGATCAGCGCCACCATGAGGCCGTACTCCACGGACGTCACGCCGCGATCGTCGCTGCGGAGCTGGGCGAGCCGGTTGCTCGCCGATACCAGGTGCTTGAGCATTGAGAACTCCTTAGACAGGCTGGCGGGCGAACCGCGCCCCCCTTAGTGCGGCACGGTGCCGCCTTGGTACCGGGCAGCGTATAGGGTTGATCATGACTGAGCGTGACTTCTGGTAAACAAGCAGACAAGTTCATCTTGTCGGATGACATGTCGTCCGAACGGACGACACACGCAACACTCACGACACGACTCTGGCGCCGCGAAGAGGGACGCCCGGAGACCGTCGGTCGTTAACGGATCTTTCTAGCAGGTTTCACGGCAGCGCAGGACGCAAATGGACGTCTTCTGGGTCGCATCGGGCGGCGCGGCGGGGCTCGCGGCCGGCACGATCCTGCGCGGCCACGTCGCCATGCTGTCCGTGCGCAGTGGGGAGCCCGACGAGGTGTGCTGCCGCGAGTGCGCTGCCCCGCTGCCCGGCACGCCCGCGCTGCCCGGCCCGCCGGCGCTGCACTGCCGGCACTGCGGATCATGGATTGGCGCGCCGGCGGCGATCGAACTGGCGGCGGCGGCAGTCGTCGCGCTGTTGTTCGCGAGGTTCGGATTCCAGCCGGCTGTCGGCGCGTTCGCGTTCCTCGGCGTGCTCGGCGTGGCGCTCGCGCAAATCGACGTCGCGGTGCAGCGGCTTCCCGACCGGCTGACGCTGGCCGGATACCCCGCCCTGATTGCCCTGCTCGCCCTCGCCGCAGCGGCGACCGGCGCGTGGCAGGATCTCGCTCGTGCGCTGCTCGGCGGACTCGTGCTCGGCGCCGCCTACCTCCTGCTCGGCCTGCTCAGCGGCGGTCAGCTCGGCGGCGGCGACATCAAGCTCGCCGGCCTGATCGGGCTGCTGCTCGGCTGGGCCGGGTGGAGCGTGCTGCTTACCGGAGCCGGCCTCGGCTTCATCCTGGCCGCCGCGGTTGGCCTCGCCCTGCTCGCCACCCGGCGGATCGCCAGGCGCAGCATGATCAGCTTTGGTCCATACATGCTGGCTGGCGCGCTGCTCGTGATCCTGTCAACGCCCTGGTAACAAACGCTGACCAGGCAACATTGTTAACAGAAGTACAGGGTTCTTAACAGAACGATAACATTAGAAAAGCCGTGCAAACGGAACACACGAGCACCACGTCTACTTGGTGTTGCCACGTCAGAGGCATCCTGGTGAGAGCGCGACGGTGATCGCTGGGGCTCCGCTGACGCAAACCTAACGCTGAGCCCTGGGGGGGTTCGCGATGTCAATCCGGCTGGCCATCGTCGACGGCCATACCCTCACCAGGTATGGCCTCCGGCAGCTCGTCGCGCAGCATGCCGACATCGAGATCGTCGCCGAGTGCGGCTCCGCGCTCGTGGCACCCGAGGCGATCGCGGCGTCAGGTCCCGACGTAGTGACGATCGACGCCACGCTGCCCGACGGCGACGGGATGCGGCTGGCCAGGGACTTCCGCGACTTGCACGCGGAACTGGGCATCGTCATGCTCACCTCGCGGGGAGAGGACGATGTCCTGTTCCGCGCCCTGGAGACCGGCGTCTCCGCGTTCGTGTCGAAGACCGCGCCGGTCGAAGAGGTGCTCGCGGCGATCAGGCACGCGGCGGTCGCCGCTTCCTCGTTCACCGCCTCCGGCCTCGCGGTGGCGCTCACCAGACGGCGGACGATCAGGGACAAGCTGGCGCTCAGCCCGAGGGAGACCGAGGTGCTGAGGTTCCTGCGCGACGGGATGTCCATCCCCGCGATCGCGCTGGCGATGTACATCAGCCAGTCGACGGCCAAGACATACGTGGCGCGGCTGTACGACAAGCTGGGCGCGGGGAACCGCGCCCAGGCCCTGATGACCGCGATGCGGTACGGCCTGATCAATTACGAAGACTTCACCGCGGTGCCGGCGCCGAGAATCGGCACAAGCGACCTGGTCGGCACGGCCTCCGAGCTGGCGTTATCGCCCGCCTGAGCCGGACGGGGGCCGCTAAGACGGCGGGGGCACGGATAGATAGGACATCTTCCCGATGCGCCCGCCGACGCGTTACCGCCATTCTGAGTATCGGGCCAGCCTGGCCCGATACTCAGGAGGTTGCAATGCACCCGCAGATCATCGCTCTGGCGGCCGCCGAGCATGTCAAGGACATGCAGGCCGCAGCCAACCGGGGGCGGCGTGCCCGCGAGGCACGCCGCGCCCGGCGCGGCGTGATCGCAATCACCGCCGCGGGCCGCCCCGTCAAGCGGGCCGCGCAGGCTCCCTGTCCGCCGCTGGCCCGGGCAGCGTGACGGGGCACGAGACGAGGCGATGGCCCGGGACCCGCGAGGGCGGTCCCGGGCCATCGCACGTTCAGGCGCCTTCGCGGTGGGCGATCGCGGCGGCCTCGGTCCGGCTCGCAGCGCGCAGCTTGGCCAGGATGTTGGAGACGTGGACGCTGACGGTCTTGGGCGAGATGAACAGCTCGGCCGCGATCTCCTTGTTGCTGTTCCCTTTCGCGAGCAGCCGCAGCACTTCGCGCTCGCGGTCGGTCAGCCCGGCCAGCGGTCCCCGGGAGCCCCTCGCGCGGCCCGTGCCGCCTATCCTGGCCCGGCGGCCAAGGTCCGCGAGCGCGGCCTGGAGCGGCGCCGCGCGCAGGTCGTCGGCGACCGCGCTGGCCAGCGCCCACTCACGCGCGGCGGACTCCCTGTCGCCTGCCTCGGCCAGTGCCTCGGCGAGCCGCCAGCGCGACCGCGCGGTCTCGTAGACGAATCCCTCGCCGAACGTGTCCACCACGACCCGCCAGGCGGCCGGGTCGTTGTCGCCATAAGAACGGCACCATTCGGCCTCGGCACGCGCCAGCCACCCACGCCCGTCGACGCCGAGCGCGAACCCCGGCATCCGCGGGTGGGCCGCTCCCTCGCGTGCGATCTCAAGCAGCCGTCCGGCCTCCTCGATCAGCTCGCCCGCCCGGCGGGCGTCCCCCGCGGCCCGCGCTGCTACCGCCAGGTCGGCCAGCGCGCCGAGGCCGACGGCGGACACGCGGATCAGTTGCGGGCTGTGATAGCCCTCGTCGATCTCCTCGATCGCCCGGATGGTCGCCTGGACCTCGGTGACGGCAGCCGCCGGATCGCCATTCCACAGGGCGCGCTCGGCAAGCAGGCCGCGGGTAATGTACTCGACGAATCCGTCGCGGGCGAACATCGGCTCCAGCCAGACCAGGCGGTCCTCAACCGTCGGCAGGCCTCGCCCGACGGCGAGGAACAGTGCCATCGCCGATAGCAGCGCCTCGGCGGGAGTAGTGACCCGGACGGCGAATCCGTCCGCGATGAGCTGTGCGTGATCCCACGCGCCGTCGGCGAAGTGCGCGAGGTAGTGCAGGTACTGCAGGTCGATGCCGTACTGCGCGAGTCCCAGGCCGGCGCCGTTCGCCCGCTCCGTGCCCTCGTGCGCGCGGGCGCCGGCACTTGCGATGTCACCTTGTTCGAGCTGAACCCTCGCCAGCATGAAGGTGGCGCGCAGCTCGACCCCGAGCACCCGCGCCTCGGCCGCCTGCCGGTGCGCGGTCGAGAACATGGCGATCGCGTCGGCGATATTGCCTGTGCGCTCGCTGATCAGCCCGAGCGTGACCAGCGCGTCGGCCTCCACCCACGGCGCCCCGGCCGCCTGCGCCGCCTTCCTCGCCTGCTCCGCGCGTACCCGAACCGCCTCGTTGTCGGGAAAGCCGAGGAGCGCGCGCGCGTGCGTGCCAAGCGCCCTGGCGTGCTCCCAGCTCGGCGGCTCGGCGGGCAGCGCGTCGACGGCGGCCTGGCCCGCGGCGGCGGCCGCCGCGTCCTCGCCGAGGTCGTCGAGGAAATAGGAAAGCCGCTCCTGGACCCGGCACAGCAACCGCCGGTCGGTGCCGGGGTCCACGTAGCTGAGCAGCCGGCGGAGCTGCCCGGCGGCCCGCGCCAGGTCGCCGCCGTCGGCCGCGCTGACCGCCGAGCGGAAGGCGAGCTTTCCCCTGTTGATGCCGCCGATCTTCTCCGGGTCGCTGACGCGGTCCCACAGCGAGAGCGCCTGATCGTAGTGCCTGTGCGCCTCGGCAGGCGCAGCGAGCCGCTCCGCCTCCTCGCCAGCCAGGATTGAGGCCGAGAACGCGCCCTGGATGTCATGACTCGCCAGGCAGTGATGAGCGAGTTCGGCCGCAGTGCCGGGAATCTCCGCCAGCCGCCGCTCGTCCGCGAGCAGGTCGGCCAGCCGCGCGTGCAGCCTCGTGCGCTCACCGGGCATCAGGTCCGCGTAGATGGCCTCGCGAAGCAGCGCGTGCCTGAACGAGTAGCCGTGCTCACCCTCGGGCACGAGCAGCTGATGAGCGACCGCCTCGCGCAGCGCATCGTCGTAGACCGTCTCGTCCAGGCCCGAGGCGCGCCTGACGAGTTCGTCATCAACCTGGCGGCCGGTGACGGCGGCGACCCTGAGCACCTGCTGCGCGACCACCGACAACCGCTCCATCCTCGCGAGCAGCAGGTCGGCAAGGCCGGCCGGGAGCTTTGATCCCGCCGACGACGCGGCGAGCAGCTCCTCGGCGTAATACGCGTTGCCCTCGGCCCTGGTGATCATCCGGCCGATCGCCTTCGCGCCGAGCGGATGCTCCGCAAGCGCGGTCAGGTGCTGCGCCATCGCCGAGGCCGTCAGCGGGCCGAGCTCGAGCGAGCTGACGCTCGGGAGCCGCAGCAGCTCGGCAACCAGGGGGCGCAGCGGGTGCCTGCGGTGGATGTCGTCGGACCGGTAGGTGGCGACCACCGCCAGCCGCTCGGAATGCAGCATCCGGCTCAGGAAGGTCAGCAAGTCGCGCGTGGACCGATCGGCCCAGTGGACGTCCTCGAGCACCAGCAGGACAGGACTGCCTCCGGTCAGCTCAGCCAGCATGCCGAGCACGGCGCCGAACAGCTGCTGCTGGACAAGGCCAGGCATGTCGCCGCCGGCCGGCTGGCTCTCGTCCCTGTCCGGCAGAAGCCGGGAGAGCACGGGGCGGGCCGCGAGCGCGTCGAGCACGCCGCCGGCGGACGGCCCGGTGGTCGCGTCCCTGAGCGCATCGGCGAGCGGAAGGTAGGGCACGGCGTCGCCGAGTTCGGCGCACCGGCCGGACAGGACCGTGAAGCCGCCGTCGCGCGCGCGGGCGGCGAGCTCGGTGACCAGCCGGGTCTTGCCCACGCCGGCGTCGCCGCTGACCAGGGTGACGATCGGCCGGCCGGCGGCGGCCGACTCAAGCACGGCAAGCAGATGGCTGAGCTCGGCTTCCCGGCCGACCAGCGTGTTTCGCCCTACTCCAAGCACACTTCCAGTATCTCAGCACAGTCCGACACTCCGGGCTGTCCGCAAGCCCGCGACCGAGACGGCGCGCTGAGCCGACGGCCGACCGCGACCGAGGCCAAAGGGCCGATGCCCAAATTGTGCGGCATTCGCCCGCACGGGCATTCCCGAGCAAGTAGCCTGCCGCCGTGGCCGACCCGCGGCCGGGGGAGATATTTGGTGCAATCGGACGGCTCCGCGGAGCCCGCTGGTGGGCCAGCGAAGGGACGATGCCCGGCGCTTGACGGTCTGCGAGCTGTCGCGGTGCTTGCGGTCATCGGGATCCACATCGGCCTGCTCCCGGGCGGTTACCTGGGCGTCGATGTGTTCTTCGTGCTGTCTGGCTTCCTGATCACCTCGCTGCTGATCGGTGAATGGGACAAACGCGGTGGTATCAGCTTCCGGAATTTCTAT
>Ga0207646_10006007_pt1 | contig 12644 bp, 8 predicted proteins | sample KBSK5502metaG_FD_184343 | JGI IMG/M metagenome (GOLD analysis project Ga0207646, IMG submission 184343) | Corn, switchgrass and miscanthus rhizosphere microbial communities from Kellogg Biological Station, Michigan, USA - KBS K5-50-2 metaG... | ecosystem: Host-associated > Plants > Roots >...
GTGGACGCCCGCCGTCGGGTCGGGAAACGGCGGGCCTCCAGCTGCGGTGCCGGTCGCGAAGGCGGCGACAAGGCAGAGCCCGCCGACGACGCCCAGGAGCACCGGCACGGGTCGTGCGGGGTGCCTGGGACGCTTGTTGTGGCGCGTGACGGACGTGGATGACGGGGCCACGACCCGCAGGGTACGCGACGAACGACCGACCGTGGACCGGCCGTCCGACACGATTCGCGGGCGCGCTGGCACGCCACGCTTTGCTGCAGATCGTGCATGCTCGTCCTCGATCGCAGACAGGAGCTCAGGCACCGTCGGATGACCGCACTCGCTATATCCGCGGCGGGCGCCGTCGCGCCCGCCGCCGGATCGATGGTCCGAGCGGTCGGGCTCGGTCGCCGATTCGGCGACGTCTGGGCGATCCGCGACCTCGACCTCGAGCTCGCTCCCGGTGAGGTCTTCGCCCTGCTCGGCCCGAACGGTGCCGGCAAGACGACAACCGTTAGCCTGCTGACGGCGATGATCGGCCCGTCGGCCGGCAACGCCTGGCTCGACGGGATCGACGTCCTGGCCGATCCACAGGAGATCCGCCGCCGCATCGGCCTGCTGACCGAAACCCCATCCCTGTACGAGCGGCTCAGCGCCGAGGAGAACCTCGACTTCTTCGGTCGCCTGCACGGCCTCCCGCCCGCCGCGCGGTCCGCAAAGATCTCCGAGCTCCTCGATCAGCCAAGCCCCGCCGTCGTGCCCCGCCGTCTGGCGAGGACGAGCTCGCCCGACGACATCAGGATCACCTGCGGCGGCCGCGGCCGGCCGTTATAGGTCGAGGACAGGCTCGCCGCGTACGCCCCGGCGTCGCGGATCGCGACGAGGTCGCCGCGCCGCAGCGGCGGCAGGCGGTGCTCGTCGAGCTCGTCGGTCGACTCGCAGATCGGGCCGTGGACGGCCGAGATATCGGCCTCCTGGGACGAGGCCTCGGACGCTTCAACTCCGACCGGCCGCCCCAGCGAGGTCAGGGCGACGATCGGGTGGCGACCGCCGTAGAGGGCCGGCCGGATCAGCTCGGTCATCCCGGTGTCGAGCACGACCTGGCGCCCGCCGCGATCGCGGACGTGGAGGACGCGGCCCACGAGCCAACCCGCTCGGGCGACGACGAACCGGCCCGGCTCGATCGCGAACCGCTGGGGCCGTCGATCCACCGGGATCGCCTCGAGGAGCTTCGGAATCTCGCGGGCGAACCTGGCCGGCCGCGGCCCGGTCTCGCCGATCGGCGGCACGGCGAAGCCGCCGCCGACGTCGAGCGTGTCGAACGCCGGCACCCCGCCGCGGATCAGGCCGAGGACGGCCAGCCCGCGACGGATCGCGTCCCGCCAGGCGTCGACCGCGCCGAGCTGCGATCCGACGTGGACCTGGACCCCCCGAGGTCGCAGCCCCGCGCTCGCGGCGACGACCATCTCGACGGTCGCGCTCAGCTCGGTCTCGGTCATGCCGAACTTCGCCCCGCCCCGCCCGACCGCCAAACCGGCGTGCGTTTCCGGGGCGACATCCGGGTTCAACCGGAACAGGACGTCGAGCGTCCGCCGCCGGCCCGGCCCGCGCCCCAGCCCGGCGCGGCGCGCCCGTGCGACGAGCACCGCGGCCTCGTCGCTCGACTCGATGGCCAGCCACCCGATCGGATCGCCCCCGCCGGCCGACCGGACCGCCGCCGCCAGGTCCGCATCGGTCTTGCCCACGCCCTCGAACGTGATCCGCGGGTTCGCCACGCCGGCGCGTCGGGCGATCGCCCACTCGCCACGCGAGACGACGTTCGCGCCGAGCCCGTGCGCCGGTCCCGTGGCGAGGGCGACCACGGCGGCGACGTCGTTGGCCTTCAGCGAGTACTGCCGGATCCACGGATCCGGGAACGCCGCCCGCAACTCCTCCGCGGCGGCGGTGACCGCCGCCTCGTCGGTCAGGTAGACGGGAGTCCCGAACCGGTTCGCGGCGGCCCGCAGGGAAGCGGCGATCGCGGGGAGGCGGTCGGGGGGTTCGACCGGTGGGGCTCCGCCCCTCGGTCGGCGCCGCCGCGCCGGCCGGTCGGCCATGGCGCTAGAGGATCTTCCGCGGGCTCAGGGCGATGCTCGCGAGCGTCGAGACGACGCTGATGATGATCGCGCCCAGGATCGCCCCGACGATCGCGTCGGAGTTGATCGTCGGCGGGAAGTCACCGACCTTGAAGCCGAGCTTGAGCTGCCCGGAGACCGCCGCGGTCAGGAGCAGCATCGCCGCGTTGATCACGAAGGCGATCAGCCCGAGCGTGAGCAGCCCGATCGGCATCGACAGCGCCTTCACGATCGGCTTGATGTAGCTGTTGACGAGGGCGAAGACGAGGGCGACGAGGAGCAGCTTCCACCAGTCGTTGCCCCAGTTGAACGACAGGAGGTTGCTGGGCAGCACCTTGACCGCCACGAACAGAGCGGCGGCGTTGATCAGGATGCGGACGATGAGCTCGACCATCGGGTCCCTCCGAAGCCTTGGGCGGCGGGCCGGCCGATCCGATCCGGCGCGCGGATCATCGCACGCCTAAGCGGGCGAGAGAGCGCTCCAGCCCGGCTTTGACCGCCTGCCATTCGTCTTCGATGACGCTGTAGTAGGCGGAGTGCCGCATCCGCCCATCGGGCATGACCATGTGGTTCCGGAAGATCCCTTCGAACGTCGCCCCGATGCCGAGCAGCGCGGTCCGCGACGGCGTGTTCAGTGAGTCGGTCTTGAACTCGACGCGGCGGCAGCCGAGCGTCTCGAACGCGTGGGTCAACATCAGCAGCTTGGCCTCGCGGTTGGCGCCGGTCCGCTGCCAGGGAGGCGCGACCCAGGTCCAGCCGATCTCGAGGCGGCGATGCTCGAGGACGATGTTGAGATAGCGGCTGCTACCAATCGGCCGGCCGGTTGCCGCCTCGAGGGTCACGAACGGCAGCTCCGCTCCGGCGTCGCGCGCTCGGATCGTCGTCTCGGCCCAGTCGCGCAGGTCCGCCTCGGTGGTGGGCCGAGCGATCGTCCATTGCCAGATCACCGGATCGAGCCCGACCTCCGCCAGCCGCGGGACGTGCTCCAGCTTCAGCGGCTCCAGCCGGACGATCCGGCCGGCCAGCGTGACGGGTTCGACTCGTTCGGGTGCGAGCGCCATCGATCGATGGTAGCCGCTGCGATCCGGCGGTTGATCGGCCTACGGGCTGACCGGCTGGTCGGCCGCTAGACTCGACGCTCGTGACGGCCTTCAGCGACCGCGTCGACGCGTTCCTCGACGCCATGTTCGCGCTCGATCCGCTGTTCGCGACGCGGGTCGGGAACCACGCCCACGATTCGAGCTGGCCGGACCTGTCGGCCGCCGGTCGCGAGCGCCGCCTCGCGTTCGCCGCCGAGTGGTCGGCGGCCTTCGGGGCGTTCGATGACGACGAGCTCAGCGGCGACGAACGGATCGACCGCGACGTCGTCCTCGGGGAGCTGGCCTCCCTGGCCTTCGGCGACCGCGAGCTGCGCGAGGACGCGTGGAGCCCGATGTGGTGGGTCTACGCCATCGGCGAGGGCCTGTTCGACCTGCTGGCGCGCGAGTTCGCGCCACTCGGTGAACGGCTGACATCGCTTGCGGCGCGCGCGGAAGGCATCCCGGCGGTCCTCGCGGCCGCGCGCGAGGTGCTGGTCGGGATCGCCGGCCGGCCGGTCGATCGCCTCCACGCCGAGAAGGCGCTCGAGCAATGGCCGGGCCTCATCTCGATCGTGGACGAGGCGATCGAAGCCGGCGAGTCGGCAGCGGCGGCCGGCGACCCCCCGGCGGGAGCCGTCCTGCCCCGGCTGCGGATCGCTCGCCAGACCGCGGGCGATGCGCTCGCCGGGTTCGAGACCCATCTTCGCGACAACCTCGTGCCTGCGTCGGTCGGCGAGGGTCGCCTGGGACCGGAGCTGTTCGCCGCCCGGATGGCCCACACGATGCGCGACCCGGGGATGACGCCGGAGCGCATCCGTGAACGCGCCGAGCGCGAGTACGGCACGGTGCGCGCGGAGATGATCCGGCTCGCGCGTGAGATCGCGCCGCACTGGCTCGGATCGGATCCCGGCTCGATCCGCGCCGCGGACGACGAGCTCGTCCGGGCGGTCCTCGGCGCGATCGCGACGGAGCATCCGGGCCCGACCGAGCTGATCGACTTCTGCCGGACGGAGCTCGAGCGGATCGAAACGTTCTGCCGCGACCGCGACCTGGTCGGCTTGTCAGACGAGCCGCTCGAGATCAGCTGGACGCCGCTCTTCCTGCGGGCCTCCGGCGGGGCGATGCTCAGCTCGCCTGGCCCGCTGGATCTCGGCCAGAAGGCCATGTTCCTCATCACCCCGGTCGACGATGACGCGACGCCCGAGCGGGTCGAATCGCACCTCCGCGAGGACAACGACCGGATGCTCCGTCTCCTGACGATCCACGAGGCGGTGCCCGGCCACTACCTCCAGGGCGTGTACGCCAATCGCTCGCCGTCGATCGTCCGGACGATCTTCTGGAGCGGCGTCTACGCCGAGGGTTGGGCCGTGTATGTGACCCAGGTGATGATGGACGCGGGCTACGGGGCGGACGACCCGGCGCTCCTCCTGACCCACTGGAAGTTCTACCTCCGGTCGATCACCAACGCCCTGATCGACGTCGGGATCCACGCCGGCGCGATGACCGAGGCCGAGGCCGTCGCGCTGATGGTCGACGGCGGCTTCCAGGAGGAGGCCGAGGCCCGCGCGAAGTTCGACCGCGCGCGCCTCACGTCGACCCAGCTGTCGACCTATTTCGTGGGTTCTCTCGAGTTCTGGGACCTCGAGGACGAGGTCCGACGAAGACGGGCGGCCGCCTCCGGCGACTCGCGCGGCAAAAACGCGGTGCCGCGTCCGCGGGTTGTCGGCGGGTATGGAGAGACGCCCGGCTTCGTCTACCGCGAGCACCTCGAGGCGTGCCTGAACCACGGCTCGCTGCCGCTGCCCCTGTTGCGTCGACGGCTTCTCGACTAAAGCACGGGCGCGTATCTATGCCCTGCTCCCGCCCAGCCGTGCCCTCTCCGCCGGCCATCCGGCTGACGAACGTCGGCTACAAGCGATGGTCGGGACACCCTGACGGTTGAACCGTGGAGGCTGCGTGCCGGGGCGGCAGGCGAAGCGGCCGGCGTGGTAGCGTCCGCCCTGGATGTTGCGCGTTCGCGAGGCCCTCCTGCGGCCAATTCTGCGGCCAGTCTCGGCTCTCGCGGGCGATCGGGTACGGCTGTTCCTCACCAGCGCAACGCTCCTGTTCGTCGAGCTTCTCCTGATCCGTTGGATACCGGCCAATGTCCGCTACATCGGATTTTTCTCGAACTTCGTCCTCATTGGCAGCTTCCTAGGGATCGGCCTCGGCATTCTTGCCGGGCGCCGCTCGATTCGAGCCGCGGCGGCGCCGATCGCAGTGCCACTGCTCCTGGTCGTCCTTCTCGTGGTCAGCGTCCAACTGAACGTCCAGGTGCGGTCGCAAACCAATTTGTATTTCGGGTTGGCCGAGAGCAACGCGGCAGACGTGAACTTCCTCGTCCTGCCGCTCGTCTTCGTGCTGACCGTCGCGACCATGGCGCTGCTGGCCCTCCCGCTGGGACGTTTGCTGCGGAGCATGCCGCCGCTCCAGGCGTACGCGGTGGACATCATCGGATCGATGGCCGGAATCGCCGGGTTCACCATTCTCTCTGCGCTCGGAACGGATCCAACGCTGTGGTTCGCCGTCGTCGCGGTCCTCATCGGCCTGCTCACGCTCGGGTCGGGAGCGACCGGCCTGTCGGGCTTGAGTGCCCTGTCCGCCGCCGTCGTCATCTTCGTAGCGCTCAGTCAGACGGCCAGTGGCGACATCTGGTCGCCGTACTACCGAGTCTCCACGTATCCAGGCAGATGCGGCCTTCCGCAGATCAACGTCAACGGGATTCCTCACCAGGTGATCAGTCCGGTCGACGACCCATCGTGCCCAATGGGGCCCATCTATGGTCAGGTGTACTCATGGTTCCCAGGCCGAACGTTTCCACGGGTGCTTGTGGTGGGAGCCGGCACGGGATCGGACGTCGCGTTGGCTCTCGCCCGCGGGGCACAGCACGTCGACGCCGTCGAGATCGACCCGAAGATCGAGGCCATCGGGGCGGAGAAACACCCCGATCGGCCGTACCAGAGCGGGAACGTGAACGTCACCGTCACCGACGGGCGCGCCTTCCTACGCAACTCGACTGATCGCTACGACCTCGTCGTATTCGCTCTGCCTGACTCCCTCACGCTCGTCAGCACGTCGGCAAGCCTTCGGCTCGAGTCGTTCCTGTTCACCAACGAGGCCTTCGCGAGCGTCCGCGATCATCTCGAGCCCAATGGCGTCTTCGTCATGTACAACGACTACCGCCAGCCATGGCTGGTCGCCAAGATCGACCAGATGCTGACGCAGACGTTCGGATTTCGGCCGCTGCTCCGCGAATACAACCGGTCCACGGCCACCTTTGCGACCGGCCCGGCGGTGGCGGCTCTGCAGGGTGGCCCTCCTCTCGGCGACCGGACCGATCAGGTTCCCAAGATCGGGGGCGGCGTGGTGTCGGCAACCGACGACTGGCCCTTCCTGTATCTCCGGCAGCCTTCCGTCGCCCGCTTCTATGTTGCGACCCTGGCGTTCATTCTGGTCTTTGCGCTGCTGACCGTCCTGGCGGTCGCTCGGGGAACCGCGACGCCGATCCGCAGGTTCAGCCCCCATTTCTTCATCCTGGGGGCGGCGTTCCTCTTGTTGGAGACGCGGAGCCTGGCCAGCTTCAGCCTCCTGTTCGGAACCACGTGGATCGTCAACTCGCTGACGTTCTTCGCGATCCTTGCAAGTGTCCTGCTGGCAATCTTCGTGAATTCGCGCTTCCCGATCCGGCGAGGGCTAATTCCGTACGGGGCCCTCCTCGTGGCTCTCCTGGTGGCGTTCCTGTTGCCTCCGGAGTCGCTGCTGATCGACCCACCGGTGCTCCGGTATGTCATCGCTTCCGCAGTGGCGTTCGCGCCCGTGTTCCTCGCCAACATCATCTTCACGAGCTCCTTCCGCGACACGGCAACCGCCGACATGGCCTTTGCCAGCAATCTCCTCGGCGCGGTCGCGGGTGGCACCCTCGAGTACCTGGCGCTGGTGACCGGCTATCGGGCCTTGCTCATCGTGGTCGCGGGGCTCTACGTCGCGGCATACGTCCTGGCGACACGGTTCCGCGTGTTGGCCGACTCCGACCTTCAGGCCGTGGCTCCTCGGTCGCGAGCAACGATCGCTCCAGCCGACACCTGACCCGGCGGTTCCAGCCCAGCCCGAGCAACGTGCGCGGCCATCATCGAACCAGGCGGTCGCACGGGACGGTGAGGGTCCATTCGCTGGAGGCCGGCCGCGGAGAGATCGGGATGTTGATGCTCGCGGTCGCGGTTTCGCACACGCCGGCCGCCGCCTGCAGCTCCTGCGGCACATCGGGACCGCTCGACGCTCGAGCTTCGAGCCGGAATGACCGGCCGAAGCCGAGTGCCAGGAGAAGCGCCACGGCCGGCACCAGGAGCATCCCGAAGCGTCGCCTGATCGTCCCGACCGGACCGTTCGTTGCCAGGGCGCGCGCTGCCAACCCGGTGCCGACCGCCAGCGCTGCAGTCGACATCGCCGTCGGCACGTAGGCATACCGAGGGTTGGCGACCCGATTCAGCAGGATCGAAGCGCCGAATGTGACGAGTCCCACCGCCACGAGCGTCGCCACGACCACGATCCCACGAGCCGCGACGTGCCAATGCGCCCGAGATGCGGCCGCTGTGATCAGGATCACGAGGGCGATCGCGGCAGGGATCGTCCAGCCGGGTGGCGTCCGGACCGTGCCGAAGAACCCATTGCCGATGACGATGTCGCCGAAGGCGTTGAGGACGTTGGTCAGCCCGAGGGGGATCGCGCCCGCCGCCTCGCGCGGCGTTCCGAGCTCGGTTACCACCTGGGCGACTCCGACCGTCAACGCGACAGCGAGCACCCCCCGCGCTCCCGGTCTGCCAAGGACGACGCCGGGGATCGCAAGGATCACAAGAAGGGGCGCGAGCGCAGACGAGAGTCCCGCGATGGCCACGAGCGCGGCGTCGAAGCGGTCGAGGCGGAGTCCGATCCAGGCACAGGCGAGGACGACCAGCGCGGCGGAGAGGAGCACCCAATGGACGTTGGCCAGGTTGCCCAGGACCTCGCGACCTGCCTGCCAGACGAGGCCGAGGCCCGCGCCGCCGACGAGTCCAGCGAGCGCTGAGCCCGTGGCAGACCCGACCGCTCGAGCGGTCAACGCGCCGGCGCCTCCTGCCGTGAGCGCCGCGACGAGCGCGAGCACCAGGGAGGCCTGTGCCGGCGGCACGAAGGCTGCGAGCTCGGCCCCGAGACGTGGGAGGAGGTGCAGGTATCCCTCGTACGGCGTCGCCAGGCAATCCAGGACGCTGCGCTGGTACGCGCAGTTGAGAAAGACCGAGCCGTCCTCGGCCCAGATCGTATCGACCTTCGGAACTCCGGTCTGCCGGACCAATGCGGCCAGAAACACGATCAGCGCCGCCGCGACGACGGCAACCGCCATCGCCTGACGAGAGGGAGGTGGATCGCTGCCCATCGGCCCTGGACGCCCGGCCTCGCGTTCCCGCATGCCCGGGACATCTGGCTCCGACTTCCGTGCGGGCCTCGGGCCGTTGGCGCGTGACATCACGGATCGCTCGTTCGGGTCGACGACCTTGATGTCCTGGGCGATCCGAGGCGCAGGCTCGGGACGATCCTGTCGACCCGATCGCCCGCTGCCTCGGCGGCGGGCAGGAGGCGGACGATGGCCGGTGACGACCGCTCCGCGCCGGAGGCCCGATCGAGCGCCTCGGCGAATTCGACGAGCTTGACCCACCGCTCGCCAGCGAGCCATTCGACGCCATCCCAGTCGTGGACCTGGAGATATGCCCGAACGTCCGGGTCGGCGAGCCAGCTCGCCGCCAGTGCAGCGGCATCCGGCGTCGTCCTCGGTTGAGCGAGCTCGAGGGCGACCCGCGTCCGCTCGATGGCCGCAGCGTCGAAGCCGGCGGCGCGGAGGGCCGTCGCGATCCGTTTCGAGTCGAACGTCGCGCGATCGAGGGGCCGGAGACGGACGGCCGCCCGAGCCGCGGGATCGACATCGACGGCGCGGTTCGCTTGGGCCGGCACGTCTGTCTGCACGCCATCTGGCGCATTCGCCGTCGTCGCTCGGGCTCGTGCGGCTCGGGCTCGTGCGGCTCGGGTTTGCGACGTCCCGGCCTCAGCCGCCGCGCTGGTCGACCCAAGCTGGATCCCAGCGACGGCGGCCAGGTCGGAGCGCCGGGAGGCGACGTCGTCATCGGTCATGGCGACGAGCAGCCGTCCAACCGCCTCGTGCACCGGCCGGAGCCGAAGCATTGCCAGCGCGTCGTCGAGCGAGGGAACCCAGGCGCCGCCGAGCTCGCGGGCGAGGTCCGCCCACGGCTCGTCCGCCGTCGAGACGACCTCGCGCATCTCGTCGATCACGAGGCAGCCGTAGGCCGCGAGCTGGACGTGCAGGCCGCGCGAGCGGAGCTCGCCGACCGACCGCAGTGTCTCGCGCTCGGCGCGGCGGTCGCGCAGGCGGAGCCAGTCGTCGTCGGCGCCACCAAGACCCAGCGCGGCCGCCAGGGTGTCGCGGCGGTGCGTCTTCGAGCCGTCGCCGGCCTTCTCGGCGAAGCCGACGGAGTCGCGGATCCAGCCGGCGGCCGACCCGAACCGGTTGTGGAAGACGATCAGCGACCGGTCGGCCCCGCGCCCGTTGGAGTAGGCGAAGACGTCCTCGACGAGGCCGCCGCCGTCGGCGACCACGTCGTACAGCCGGAAGTGGGCCGAGCCGGCGTAGCGATGGCGGGCTCGGAGGAGGGGCACGATCTGGGCGTCGAAGTGGGCCCGCAGGCCCTCGTCGGGCCGCTCGTCGAGGCGCGCCCGCTGGAACTCCATGCCGTACTTTTCGGTGAAGCCCTCGAGCTGGCCGTGGCCGATCATCGGCAGCCCGGGCAGCGTCGCGAGGAGCGTCGCCGCACCGAAGTATTTCTCGCCGGTCCCGAACTGCTCGATCGCGGTCTCCTCGTCCGGGTTGGTCAGGAAGTTCACGTACCGGCCGAGGATCGCCGGATCGAACTCGACCGTGTCCCGGATGACCTTCCGGTATCCGGCGTTGTTCTCGTCCCGGATCATGTGCATGAAGGCGCTGTTGTAGACGCGGTGCATCCCGAGCGTCCGGACGAAGAAGCCCTCGAGGAGCCAGAACGCCTCGGCCAGGAGGAGCGTGTCCGGCGCCTCGGCTGCGACCCGGTCGACGACCTCGCGCCAGAACTCGTTCGGCATCCGCCGGTCGAACTCGCGCCGCGGCATCGTGCCGTGCTCGGCGCGTGATGGGATTCCGCCGCCGCCCCCGGGTTCCGGGTACCACAGCCGTTCGATGTGCTTCTTGGCGAGGACCATCGCCGCGTCGAAGCGGATGACGGGGAACCTGCGCGCGACGTCGAGAATCGTCCGGATCACGATCTCGCGGACGTCGGGGTTGAGGAAGTCGAGCTGGGCCGTGTCGTTCCACGGGAAGCTCGTCCCGTCGTTGCCGTGGTAGACATAGCGGCGCTCGCCGGTCGTCGTGTCGCGACGCTCGAAGACGACCGCCGCGTCGCTGTCGTCCCAGTAGTGGTCCTCGATCCGGATCTCGACGCGCTGGTCGTCGGCGAGGTTGGCGCCCTCGAACCGGTACGCCGGGTAGGGCGGCTCGGATAGCTGGATGAACCGTTCGGGATGCTCGACCACCCAGTGCGAGTCGAGTCCCATGTGGTTCGGGACCATGTCGCTCGCGAGGCGGATCCCGTGTCGCCAGGCCCCCTCGCGGAGGCGGGCGAGGGCATCCTCGCCGCCCAGGTCGTCGGCGATCCGGTAGTCGTCGAGCGAGTAGGCCGACGCGACGGCGTCCTGGTTGCCCCGCCAGCGCTTGATCCGCTCCGAGGCCCGTGAGCGCTGCCACAACCCGATCAGCCACAGGCCGCTGATCCCCCGCGCAGCGATGGCGGCCAGCTCGTCGTCAGGGATCGCGTCGAGAGTCCGGATCTCGCGGCCGTGGCGGCGGGACAGCTGATCGAGCCAGACGTAGGTGCTCTTGGCGAGGAGGACCAGGCGCGGCATCCACTCGCGGTCCTCGGAGAAGCGCTCGACCTCGGCCTCGGCGCCCACGAACGACGGCGCCTCTCCGCCGCCGGGCCCGACGCCGCCGAACCGCTGGTGGAGCCCGCGCTGTTCTTCGGCCAGGATCCCGATCGCGAGGTCGATCTCGGCCGCGAGCCGATCGAGGGCGGCACCGAGCAGCCAGCCCCAGCGGTCGCGAACGTATCGAAGCTGGCCGGCGAGCGAGTCGGGGAACTGGCGAGCCGGTTCCCGGAGGAGCTCGAGGAGCGGGATCCCGCCGCCCGGCCCGCCCTCGAGCACCTGTCCGGCCTGGTACCGCTCGACGGCCCGGATCGCCGCGGCCAGGCTCGCGGCCGGCAGGCCGCTCTCGTCGACGAGCTCGCGGAGCGAGTCCGCGGCCGGGTTGTCGTTGGCCAGGTGAACGAGGATCAGGTCCTCGAGCCGAGCGGCGGCCTCCTCGTCGATGCCCGGGAAGGCGGTCGCGAAGGATCGCAGGAGCGTCGCAGTCCGGCGCGGGCCGGCTTCCTCCTGGACCGCCGGGAGGGCGGCGCCGATCGCGGCCTCCGGCCGACGCCGGGCTGCCTCGACGATCGCGAGATGGGCGACCTCGTGGAGGAGGCTGAGGGCGAGGAGCTCGCCCGGGAGTGGCTGACGTCCGCCCGGCTCACGCTGCGCGTTCAGCGCCGCGACGATCCGGCGGGCGGCGGCCGCCGGCAGGGGACCGGCCGTCGGCACACTTTCGTCGACCGCGAGCCGCTCCAGTGTCGCGCCGAGGAAAGGGATCCGCTCCACCGGCCGAGTGTGGCATGTCGCCGTCGGGGCAGCACTCGGGTGGAGATCAGGATGGACGCTGGTGCGCCCCACGTTCACATGAAGCAGGAACCGGTCCGGCCCGCCGCCGTTGAAGGCCGTGTTCGCATCCTTGGCACACCCGGCGCACCAACGGTGCGGAATTCACGCGCCTCGAACCGTCTCCCTCGTTCGATCTTGTCGCACGGGAACGTGGGGCGCACCAAATGCCGCATGGCCCCCCGCCGTTGATCCGTAGCGGCGAACCGTCAGCCGACCGGGACGGCCTCCCGGCGCCGCGTGGCGATGACGTGCTCGACGGACCGGCGGAGCAGCTCGAGCCCGGCCGGGTCGAACTCGTACGACCACTGACGGACGCGCTCCGGCCGCTCGAACCGCGTTTCGAGCCCGTTCGCGATCGCCTCCCGCGACAGCAGGATCACGTCGGCGGTCCGGTCGATCAGGTCGAGGTCGCGCTCGTCGTCCATCGTCGCCGGCAGCAGCTCGATCCCGGTCGTGCCGGACAGGGCGAGCGTCTCGCTCATGTTCTCGGCGCCCCGCTCGGAGGCGCAGACCAGCCCGACTCGCGACCCCGCGGGGAGAGCGGCGATCTCGTGGACGAGCTCCAGGTAGCCCGGCCCGACGAGCATCGCCACGACCGGCACGC
>Ga0207646_10006010_pt1 | contig 12641 bp, 6 predicted proteins | sample KBSK5502metaG_FD_184343 | JGI IMG/M metagenome (GOLD analysis project Ga0207646, IMG submission 184343) | Corn, switchgrass and miscanthus rhizosphere microbial communities from Kellogg Biological Station, Michigan, USA - KBS K5-50-2 metaG... | ecosystem: Host-associated > Plants > Roots >...
TGCGGAGCCCTTGGGGGTCGAGGGCATCGGCATCCCGCTGACGGAATAGCATCCTTCCAGCGCTGGGGATGATTGGGGGCTGGTGCCTCCCGCGGTCTTCAAAACCGTTTGCGGGGCGCTGCTGAGGCGTCCTGGGTGGGTTCGATTCCCATCCATCCCCGCCAGTTTCTTGCGTTATGACAGCCAAGATGACAGCCACAGCGGCGGAGTTCGGCGCACGCTAGCGCACGACGATGGACTAAGAAGCCCCGACGGCGCCCGCCCCATCGTGCGCGCCGAGTGCCTAGCTGAGGCCCACCGAGGACTACTGACATTCGATCGTCCGGCTGAGCCATAGTCGGGACTCGCGGCCGTCATCGCTAAACTGCGACCCAGGACAGCCCATCGGGCAGTCGCTCTTGCAGGCAAGGGGGTCTGAAATCGCGCGGCTCGAGCAGCTGACCAAAGGCGCACTCGTCTCCGGCGTCGTCGCCGACACGATAGTGACGGTCGTTGACATCACCATGCATGGCTCCGACGTGTTGACGCTGACCTACAGGACAGCTGACGGCATGGTCGCTGAGCGCCTTATATACCGCGATGATGAACCTCGCCTGACGATCGTCGAGGAGGGGAAGCCCTGGTCTTTTGACGGTGATGGGGAGGCCTTCAAACTGGTCAGTGAGGCGAAGCGGATTGACCTCGCCTACCTATTTGACCCGTATGTGGCGGTCAGTACTAGCCTGGTCGAGCCACTGCCACACCAGATCACGGCCGTTTATGAAGCGATGCTTCCTCGGCAGCCTCTCTCTTTCCTGCTGGCCGACGACCCAGGCGCCGGGAAGACCATCATGACGGGCCTCTTCATCCGCGAGCTCATCGTTCGCGGCGATCTGCGCCGCTGCTTGGTCGTGACCCCGGGTTCGCTTGTTGAGCAATGGCAGGCAGAGCTCGCCGAAAAGTTTCACCTCGACTTCACCCTCCTGACCCGAGACCGGATCGAGGGCTCCGCTTCTGGCAACCCCTTCGCAGATTCCGACCTGATGATCGCGAGGCTGGACAAGCTCAGTCGCGACGATGACCTTCAGCTCCTCCTGGACAACGCTCCCGACTGGGACCTCATTGTGTTCGACGAAGCCCACAAGCTCTCGGCTCAGCTGTTCTCGGGCGAGGTCAAGAAGACGAAGCGGCGCCTTCTAGCAGAGCGGGTCAGGAACCATACCCGCCACTTCTTGCTGCTCACCGCCACGCCTCACAACGGTAAGGAAGAGGACTTCCAGCTTTTCATGAGCCTGCTCGATCCCGATCGGTTCGCGGGCCACAAGCGCAAGGCCTCTGACACCGCACCGCCGGTCTCGGATCCCGGCGAGCTGATGCGCCGGCTGATGAAGGAGCAGCTAGTCAAGTTCGATGGAACGGCACTCTTCCCGCCGCGATACGCCTATGTCGTGCCGTACGAGCTCTCGGGACCTGAAGCAGCGCTCTATGAGCAGGTAACGACCTATGTCCGCGAGGAGATGAACCGCGCCGAGCGTCTGAAGGCAGAAGGCGAAGGCCGGCGCGGACTGATCGTCGGCTTTGCCCTCACGGTTCTTCAGCGCCGACTCGCGTCGTCGCCGGCGGCGATCCACATGTCGCTCAAGCGCCGCCTAGCGCGTCTTGAGCGGACACTCGCCGAAACCGAGCTCCAGCGCCAGGGTGAGCAGGCCCGCGTGGCGATGCCCGAGCTCGCGGGCCTAACGATCCCCGATGTCGAGGCGATCGAAGACGACGAGGCGACTGCCGAAGAGGCCGAATCCGCCGAGGAGACCGCGGTGGATCTCGCAACCGCCGCTCGGACGATCGCCGAGCTCCGCGTCGAGATCGCGCGGTTGCGGGAGTTAGAAACCCTCGCAGCCGCGGTCCGCAGGTTGGGCACCGACACAAAGTGGACGGAGCTCTCCACACTCCTCCAGGACGCGCCGGAGATGAGGGACGCCGGGGGCGGCCGGCGCAAGCTCATCGTCTTCACCGAACATCGCGACACCCTCGATTACCTCGTCGAGCGCATGGGTACGTTCCTCGGTAGGTCGGAGGCGATCGTGGCGATCCACGGTGGCCTGCCACGCGATCAGCGCCGCGCTGCCGAGTTGGCATTCAAGGCTGACCCGGAAGTCGTCGTTCTTGTCGCGACTGATGCCGCTGGCGAAGGCATCAACCTCCAGCGCGCTCATCTAATGGTCAACTACGACCTGCCCTGGAACCCAAACCGAATCGAGCAGCGGTTCGGGCGGATCCACCGAATCGGCCAAACCGAGCCCTGCCATCTTTGGAACCTTGTCGCCCACAAGACCCGCGAAGGCGATGTCTACGCCCGCCTGCTCCAAAAAATAGCGATACAGGCAGAGGCTCTCAGCGGCACCGTGTTCGATGTCCTAGGGGAGGTCACCTTCGAGGGCAAGCCGCTCCGGCAACTCCTGATAGAGGCGATCCGCCTCGGCGACAGTCCTGAGGTGCGCGCTCAGATGAAGCGGATCATCGACGAGGCGCTGGACGTCGATCATCTCCGCGCGCTCCTGGCGACCAGAGCTCTGGGGGCAAATCTCCTCGACACAACCAAGGTCGCTGCAGTTCGCGACGAGCTTGAGCGAGCGGAGGCGAACCGCCTGCAGCCCCATTACGTCCGCGACTTCTTTCTCCAAAGCTTCTGGCGCCTCGGCGGACAAATTCGAGAGCGAGAGCCAGGGCGCTACGAACTGATTAAGGTCCCGGGAAGGATCCGAGATCGTGCGCGCGAGGCTGCCATGCGCCCCGGCGTCCTCGGCGCTTATGAGCGGGTCGTATTCGAGAAGGACCAGATTGCAGTCCTCGGCCTGCCGCTCGCTGAGTTCGTTTGCCCCGGTCACCCGCTCCTTGAGGCGACAATCGACCTTGTTCTCCAGGACCACCGTGAACTCCTCCGTCGCGGTGCAGTCCTGATCGACGAGACTGACCCATCCGATCGACTCCGAGCGCTCGTTTACCTCGAACACGCCATTGTCGACGGACGACCGACCCGCGATGGCCACCCGACCGTCGTGAGCCGCCGCCTTGAGTTCGTTGAGATCGGACAGGTCGACACAGGCGGCGCCGGCGCCGCGCCTTACCTCGATTACCGGTCGTGCACCACCGAAGAGCGCGATCTCGTGTCTCCATCCATCCAATCCGCTGCGTGGCTAGTTGGCGCGACACTTGAAGGCCGTGCCACCGATTACGCCATCGAGAGGCTCGCCCGTGCCCACATCGCAGAGGTCCGCGAGCGCACGCTCGACCGCGTCGAGCGCACTCGCCGCGAGGTCCATGCGCGCTTAACCTACGAGATCAACTACTGGGACAGCCAATTCGCGCGCCTCAGGGAACAGGAGCGGGCAGGCAAGCAGACTCGGCTCGCCAGCACCGTGGCCCGCCAGCGGGCCGACGATCTCGCCGATCGGCTCCGCTCACGCACACGCGAACTGGAGTTCGAGGCCCAGATCCAAGCGCTTCCGCCTGTCGTGGTGGGCGGGGCGATCGTTGTTCCCCAGGGCTTGCTGAACCGCCTGACTGGCCGCGTCCCGACCGCTAATGACCAGGCAGCCAGCGCCGCGGTTGAGCGGATCGCGATGGATGTAGTCCTGGCTATCGAGCGGCATCTGGGCAACGATCCTCGTGACGTCGCTGCCGACAAAGTCGGCTACGACGTCGAGTCACGCGAACCCGACGGTCGCCTGCGGTTCATTGAGGTTAAGGGCCGCACAAAGGGATCGACGACCGTCACGGTGACTAAGAACGAGATCATCAAGTGCCTCAATGTGCCCGATCGCTTCATCCTGGCGATAGTCGAGGTGCAGGATGGCAAGGGGGTGGCGCCGATATACGTGCGACGTCCATTCGCAATGGGCCCAGATCCAGCCGCAACTTCAGTCAATTACTCGATCAAGGATCTAATCGAGCAGGGAGAGCTGGTGGAGTCGAACCGGTGAACCACCTCAGAGCATTGGCATGAAGCGGAAGCTGATCGAGGTCGCATTGCCACTCGAGGTAATCAATGTCGCGTCCGCGCACGAAGGCTCGATATACCGAGGTAACCCGTCAGCCGTGCACAAGTGGTGGGCGCAGCGACCGCTGGCCGCCTGCAGGGCGGTGCTCTTTGCGACCCTTGTCGACGACCCGTCCTCCGATCCTGTCCTCTTTCCGACGCCGAACGCAGTCGAGGATGAGCGATCGCGCCTGTTTGCGATCATCGATCGTCTCGTTCAGTGGGAGAACACTACAAACCAAACGGTCCTCGAGGAGGCGCGAGTGGAAATACGTAGGTCGACGGGAGGCAACCCACCGCCCGTCCTCGACCCGTTCTGCGGTGCCGGCTCTATCCCGCTCGAAGCACAGCGCCTCGGACTCACGGCCTACGCGAGCGACCTCAATCCGGTTGCCGCCCTCATCACAAAGGCCCTTATCGAGATCCCGCCGAAATTTGCCAACCACCCACCAACCCACCCTGATGCACGGCGCGGGGTCGGTGGCTCAGGCACGTGGAAGGGGGCAAGCGGGCTTGCAGAGGACATTCGCCGATACGGCTCCTGGATGCGCGACGAGGCCGAGCGCCGAATCGGCCACTTGTACCCAAAGGTCAAGCTGCCGAAGGGGCACGGCGGTGGAGAAGCGACGGTGATGGCGTGGCTCTGGGCCCACACGGTTATTTGCCCGAACCCAGGTTGCGGGGCCCGTGCTCCCCTAATCCGATCGTGGAACATTTCCACACGGAAGGGGAAGGAGCGGTGGGTCGAGCCGATAGTCGATCGCGCAGAACGGACTGTTGCATTCAAAATTCGGGTTGGGCAGAGCCCGCGAGCTGACGGAACCGTTGGTCGCCTCGGCGCGCGATGCATCGTTTGCGACGCACCTCTGAGCTTCGAACACGTGCGTCGCGAAGGCACTGCAGGCCGGATGGGAGCCGCCTTAATGGCCATCGTCGCTGACAGCCAGGTCGGACGTATCTATCTCGCGGCGACCGATGAACATCGCCGAATCGCCGAGTCAGCTCAGCCAGCGTGGGCACCCGAAACAGATCTCCCAGATCAGGCTCTCGGATTCCGAGTTCAGGCATACGGGATGACGCGCCACCGCGACCTGTTCACGGCTCGCCAATTGGTGGCACTCACCACTCTGAGTGATCTAGTAGCGGACACTCGCCGTCGGGTCGTGATGGATGCTCGAGAAGCGGGTCTTCCGGATGACGGTATTTCCCTCGCCGACGGTGGGGTCAGCGCTTCCGCCTATGCAGATGCCATCGCCATCTACGCAGCATTTGCAGTCGACAAGACGGCTGAGAATTCGTGCGTTTTGGCCGTTTGGTACCCGAAGGAAGACCGACCTAAAGGCGTTTTCGCGCGCCAGTCGTTGGCGATGGTTTGGGACTTCCCTGAAGTCAACCCCTTAGGCGACATTGGCGGGACGTTCGCGGCCTCATGCCGGATTGTGAGCGACGCGATCGAGAGCTTGCCTGCTGGCCCCCCGGCTTGGGTCTCTCAACAGGATGCGGCGGGGCTTACGTCGGCCACCTCTTCAGCAGTCTGCACCGATCCGCCCTACTACGACAACATTGGATATGCGGACTTGTCCGATTTCTTTTACGTCTGGCTACGCCGGTCCCTCGCGGGGATTGCTCCGGGTCTTTTTGGGACGGTGCTAACGCCCAAAGACGCTGAGATGATCGCCTCGCCGTTCCGGTTTGGAGGCAGCCGATCGAAAGCCAGACATCACTTCGAGACCGGACTGGATGCAGCCTTTACGCGGATCCGCGAGGTAGCCGATCCTGAGATCCCCGTGACGCTTTTCTATGCCTTCAAACAATCGGAGTCTGAAGACAATTCTGTTGGTGGGCTGACAACAGCATCTACCGGTTGGGAAACGATGCTCGAGGGTCTGCTCCGCGCTGGCTTCTCCGTAGTGGGGACATGGCCGATGCGAACGGAGCGAACAACGCGAAGCATCTCGCTCGGAACCAACGCTTTGGCCTCGTCGATCCTTCTCGTGTGCCGGCCGAGGTTCGCCCAAGCGGGCATCACGACTCGCAAGGACTTCGTCTCGGCCCTCAAGCGCGAGCTGCCTGTAGCCCTGCGAACACTTCAACGCGGGAACATCGCTCCCGTTGACCTCGCGCAGGCGTCGATCGGGCCAGGGATGGGGATCTTCAGCGGGTATGCGAAGGTCCTCGAACCTGACGGATCGACAATGCCGGTTCGCGCTGCGCTCGCCCTAATCAACCAAGTGCTCGACGAGATACTTACGGAGCAGGAGGGCGAGTTCGACGCCGACACTCGTTGGGCAATCACCTGGTATGAGCAATTCGGCTTGAACGAGGCAGCGTACGGGACCGCCGAGACGCTTTCGAAAGCGAAGAATACTTCGGTCGGTGGGCTCCAGGAAGCGGGTGTCGTGGCCGCTTCGCACAGTCGTGTTCGACTCCTCGGACGCGCCGAATACCAACCTGACTGGGATCCCGAGACTGACCGGCGGCTCCCCGTCTGGGAGGCGACCCAGCGTCTCGTCCAAGTGCTGCTGACAGGTGGCGAGCCGCCGGCAGGCGAGCTTCTCGCGCGCCTTGGCGGTCTCGGAGACACGGCGCGAGACCTCGCGTATCGCCTCTTCCAACTTGCTGAGCGCAAAGGTTGGACCGACGAGGCCAGGGCATACAACGCGCTGGTAGTCGCCTGGCCGGACCTCGTTCGCCGTGCCGAGCAGGTACGCCGAGGCCGGCCAGCACAGGCCAGTCTTGGACTGGAAACGTAGGCGACAAGATGGCACTGACAAACAAGGAGCGGGTCGGGCGGATGCTGGATGTCCTTGCTGCGGGCCTTAAGCCGGTGGTCGAGCAGGCCTTCACAAAGGCGTACGGCTCGGCCTGGATCTCATCAATCGACGCCGCGAAGGGTCCGGGCGTAGGCGCATTCGATCCAAACGACCCCAGGTCGCTCCTGAACGCGATTTGGTTTCATTGGCAAGACACGCTCGGGAAAACGCTCGGCATGGCAGAGAAGAACTACGTCGCCGAGCTACGCCTCACCGGTAACCGCTGGGCCCATCCGGGCGAGAAGCCATTCACAGGAGACGACATTTATCGCGCGTACGACACCGCGGAGCGCCTCCTTCGTTCGGTCGCCGCGCCGGAGGCGGACGCCGTCGCCAAATCCAAGGCTGCGATCCTGATGGAGAACGCCGTTGCTCAGCAGAAGGAGCGACAGAAGGCGACGACCGCAGCGCCTGTTGCTGCCGAGCCCCTGAAAGGTCTTGCACCTTGGCGGAGTCTCGCCACCCCGCATCCCGACGTCGCCAGTGGCCGGTACCGTCAGGCGGAGTTTGCTGCCGATCTCGCTCAAGTCGCCCGCGGCCAGGGGGCCAGGGAATACGTGGACCCTCGTGAGTTCTTCGCCAGAACTTTCCTCACCGAGGGGCTGAGCCTGCTCCTGACCGGTGCTCTCCGCCGGCTAACGGGAACCGGCGGCGAATCCGTTGTCGACCTTCAGACGACGTTTGGCGGCGGAAAGACCCACTCGATGCTCGCCCTATGGCACTTAGTCGATCCAACGATTCAGGTGACGAGCCTGCCCGGCCTCGAAGGCATCCTCACCCAGGCTAAGGTGACTAAGCTCGGCAGGGTCTCGCGAGTTGCGATAGTAGGGACGGCCCTCTCGCCAATCAGCCCGCGTGTGGTTGACGGCACTCAGATTCGGACGCTATGGGGTGAGCTTGCCTGGCGCCTCGGGGGAGCGAAGGCGTTCGCGGATGTTGCCGATGCCGACCGGACAGGCGTACCGCCCGGCTCCGACACCCTTCGTGCGCTCCTCGCGGCTCATGCCCCGGTAGTCGTCCTTATCGACGAGTGGGTAACGTACGCACGTCTCCAGTGGGCCAAGGATGAACTGCCCGGTGGGACGTTCGACGCCGCACTTTCGTTCGCCCAGCAGCTGACCGGCGCGGTCGACCAGGTCCCGGGCGCACTACTTGTCGTCTCGTTGCCGTCGTCCGCAATCGAGGTCGGCGGAGAGGGCGGCCAGCGCGCCCTGGAATCGCTTAAGCATGTGGTCCATCGAGTCGATGCCCCTTGGCGTCCGGCGGCTGCCCAGGAGTCGTTCGAGATCGTTCGGCGGCGCCTGTTCGAGCCGTTATCAGCGGATTCAGTGAAAGGCCGCGACGAGGTTGTGCAGCGCTTTGGCGAGTTCTATGCCCAGCATCAGGGTAGCTTCCCAGCGGAGACGAAGGAGAAGTTGTACATCGATCGTCTGCGGAACTGCTACCCGATCCATCCCGAGCTCTTCGACCGGTTGTTCGACGTTTGGTCGACACTCGAACGGTTCCAGCGAACCCGAGGGGTACTGAAGTTAATGGCGGCGGTCGTCCACGCTCTGTGGGAGCGCCAAGATGGAAACCTTCTGATTCTGCCCGCCGCGGTTCCGCTCGATGACCCGACCGTCCTTCCACAGCTAACCCAATACCTGGACGACATCTGGCAGCCCATCATCGAGAGCGACATCGACGGGGTGAATTCACTCCCCTTACGGATTGATCGGGAAAACGCAGGGACGTATGGTCGCTACTCAGCCACTCGCCGCGTCGCCCGTACTGTTTTCCTAGGCTCGGCTCCACTGCCAGCGGCAGCGAACCGAGGGATCGACGATCGGCGAATTCTCCTTGGCTCAGTGCAACCAGGGGAGACGCCTGGGACGTTCGGTGACGCACTGCGCAAGCTCGCAGGGCAGGCGACTTATCTGTACGCGGACAGCAGCGGTCGGTACTGGTATGCGACCCAGCCATCGGTCAACCAGCTTGCCCGCGATAGAGCAGAGCAGCAGCCCAAGGACCGAGTGGAGATGGAGATCGAGCGGCGGCTGAAGGCAGAGTTCGTCGAGCGTGGTCCCTTTGCCCGGGTTCATCCGTCGCCGAGGTCGGGGTCCGACGTGCCCGATGAGGACGAGGTTGCGCTCGTTGTTCTCGGGCCTGGGGTCCCACATGACGTCAAGGCTGCGGAGTCGCAGGCCCTCGCCGCAGCTGGCGCACTTCTCGCCACAAGGGGCGCCGGCGCTCGCGTAAACCAGAACATGCTGGTTTTCTTAGCCGCCGACCACCTCCGTCTCGCTGAACTGGTTCAGGCAGTGCGCGAGTACCTCGCGTGGAAGTCGATTGTGGAGGACGGAGAAGCCGGGCGACTCAATCTCGATTCGTTTCAGCGAAATCAGGCGAAGTCGCAGCGCGACAGCGCCGACGAAACCGTTCGCAGTCGAATCCCCGAGGCGTACCAGTGGTTGCTCATTCCGACACAGGCCGACCCGCTCGCAAAGATCGAGTTTCGCGCAGTCAAAGTGTCAGGGTCTGACCACCTCGCTGTCCGCGCCGGTGCAAAGCTCCGCAACGAGGAGCACCTGATTACGAAGTTTGGGGGCGTGAATCTGCGCTTGGTCCTCGATGGTGCGCTCAACGAGAAGTGGAGCGCCGAGCATGCCTTCGGTTTGAAGCAGTTGTGGGGTTGGTTCGCTCAATATCCTTACCTACCACGCTTGCGAGACGTCTCAGTCCTCGAGGGTGCCGTGCGTGATGGATCGTCAAGCCTGGTCTGGCGATCCGAGACCTTCGCGTATGCGGCCGCTAGAGAGCCAGGGGGCGAGTACCGCGGCATAGTTGCGGGGCGCGTCGCGGACACGCCTATGACTTCGACGAGTCTGATTGTGGATGGCTCAGTACTGGCGGACCCGTTGCCGGGCGTCGAACCGAAGCCTGTGGGACCTGGTCCAGGGCCAGGTCCAAAGCCAGTTCGGCGGGTCAAGCGCTTTCTTGGGGAGATCAGGCTCAACGATCCACGGCGCCCGATTCCGGAACTAACCAAGATCGTCGATGAGGTGATTGATCGCCTCGCCCAGCAGACGGACGTGCAGCTCCGCGTCAGCCTCCGGGTCGAAGCAGAGCACTCGGCCGGGGACGGCTTCGCCGAGGACACCGTCCGCACGATCTCCGAAAACGCCAAAACCCTCCATTTCGAGTTCGATTGGGAGAAGGAGTAGCCTCGTCCCTTCGATCTGGCGGCTGGCGTGTTGGCGATCACCCCTTGCGAGTTGAATCCGATCAAAGTCCACCAGGTGGTGGCGACGAGATCTACTATTTCGGCTCACTGAGGCGGCGCCGCAAATGCTCATGGGCGCCGGACTCCTCACTGATTTGGAGCAAGCATAGTGGCCGAAACCGAAATAGACATATGGGCAGCGGTGAATGCCATATCCGACGTCGTGCAGAATCGTCCCCGCGCGCTGAGGGAGTTCGATCAGATATACATGAAGGCTGGCGATATGGTGCTTCAGAGCCAGTTTGTTGCTCGGTGGGCAGACGGCAAGCGACTAGCATTTATCGGAGACGGAGACGCCATCGGTTTGTGTGTAGCGTATCTACGACGGCTCGAGATTCTCGGTTATGGCCCGTCCCATGTTGCTGTCTTCGACTTCGACGAAAGAATCTGCAATTCGATTCGGCGCTTCGCTGAGAGCGAGGGCCTCGCAACCGTCGAATCGGTCCTGTACAACTGTCTCGACCCATTCCCGCAGTTGGCGGAATTTGACTTCTTCTATACAAATCCTCCCTGGGGCAAGAGCAACGCAGGAGCAAGCGTCCGGATCTTCATGCAGCGCGGGATGGAGGCTGCAGGTTTTGCTGGAGAAGGTATTGTCGTTTTGGCTGACGATCCTGAACTCGATTGGTCCAGAGCGATTCTCGCCAACGTGCAGGGTTTCTCTTTGCAGTCAGGCTACTACGTGCAGCAAATGGCGCCGCGGCTACATCATTACCACCTAGACGACAACCCTCGACTCCAGTCCTGCAACCTCGTGCTGCGTAGTGTCTCCAACGAACGGCGCAGGGATTCGAGCACTCGGGTATCGGACCCCGAGAGTCTCGTGAACTTCTACGGAGAAGATCAGCCGGCGCGAGTGCAATGCATACGGGAACGACGTACGATCGGCTACGGAAGGGCCAATCCCGACGAGTACACGCTCGAAGAGTTCATTCCGTGACCGACATCGTTAGACCGGGTGCTGGGATCGTGTTCATGAAGGTCGGTAAGCATGCTCAGGAGAGCCTGGAAGACATCATCAAGCGGAAGCGCCGTGAAATTGAAGAAGCGGGGTATGCCTTGTGGGGATATGGAGGCGGAACCTGCCACCCACTAAGCACGGTTCAGCCGTTCGCTAGGGCCTTCGAACGTAAGGGCCATGTTATTTATCTATGTATGCAGCCAATGGACTCGAGTCATTCCGCAGATCCCGAACGCGCTGCGGAATCATCTGCTGATGGGCTGCACTGGCAAGCCATTCCACCCGCGATTAATGTTCTGGGTTCGCGATACGCGCTGGCAATTAGGGACCTGCGTAGGGAGGAGTTCGACCTGCCGCTTGAGCAAACTCGCGTAGCCAGTGGTCTCAGCAGGGGGCGCGCCGGCAGCAGCTACATTGGCGGACGCGTTGACAAGGCCTGCTTGGAGATAGCTGAAACAGAAGTTGAGCAACCAAACGAGCACGCGCACGTTCAGATCGGACTGGTCGCCAAACTGGTTGAGCCTTATGCCGTACTCCTGAGAAAGTAGGGCTCAGGACGCCGCCAGCATTCGCGTCGCCTCGCCTCTTAACGACTCGATGTAGCTTCGAAGGCCGATTCGGACCGCATCGGCACTTGTGTCGGAAGACCAGCAGCTGAAGCACATTGACAAGGCCATATCCACATCTCGCTCCTTACAGACCCTGCCTCTTAGGTCGTGGTGATCCATGCGTGTGCTGATGCTGAGGATCGCCTGTTCAAGACATCGTACTTTTGCGGCGAGCACGAGGAGCCGTGGTTCCGCGCCTGAGAGTTGCTCCATGGCAGCAATCGCCTGTTTGTCTCCGGTAAGCAAGACGGCTATGTCCCGGACTATGCAGACAGCACACAACTGACTTTCTCCGGTATCGAGCGCAAGCCCTCTCAACTGTGCGGCTAACTGCAGGTCTGCCGCTAGTTGCTCCTCAACGCTGTCCGGCTCAATCGCGATTGCGCCCTTGAGGAAGCCGTCCAGTACGGTCAACAACGTGGTCGTATCTTGCGCGGTCGGTCGCCGGCGAATAGTCCGGGCAACGACGAATCGCGCTGCCCCGAGGACTCCAATGCTCTGTCCGCCTCCAACGTAGTCCGCCAGTTCGGCCAGCAGCCCATAGCAGATGCCTTTGAAAAGGACGTCATTATCGATGACACCGTTCACGTTTCGTCGAAACCGAGGACCGAACTGAGGTAATCACGCGCATCGCTGCTCAATCGATCGAGCGCCAACTCATTCAAAGCAATGCGATTAATCCCGCGCCAAACGGGCTCCGGACGCTGATAGATGCGCTTCATTGCATTCATGGCTGTTGCCCATCGGCCACTCGAGTAGCCAAATAACATTGCGAGAGTCCCTGGTTCAATTCCCAGCGACTCAGCCGTCCCTAGAGCGACGCGCGCGAGTTCAGGTCCGCTTGCATAACCGGTTCCGGACAGCACGGTCGGTCGAGGTGAACCCGTAAGGAGTTCAAGCGCATAACCGTCGGCGGTCCCTTCCTCTGAGTCATCATCGGTAATCCTTGGAGTTCCCTGATCCATATCGACTATCACGGGTC